>Ga0209137_1000521_pt1 | contig 40755 bp, 39 predicted proteins | sample SaaInl5LU_22_DNA_FD_184642 | JGI IMG/M metagenome (GOLD analysis project Ga0209137, IMG submission 184642) | Marine microbial communities from expanding oxygen minimum zones in the Saanich Inlet - ESP_105LU_22_DNA (SPAdes) (version 2) | ecosystem: Environmental > Aquatic > Marine > Intertidal... | reverse complement strand
CTGAAGCTGAAGCTGCGGCTGCCGCTGAAGCCGCCGCTGCACCTGCTGAAGAAGCACCTGCCGAAGAAGCTGCTGCTGAAGAAGCACCTGCCGAAGAAGCTGCTGCTGAAGAAGCGCCTGCCGAAGAAGCTGCTGCTGAAGAAGCGCCTGCCGAAGCTGCCGGAGAAGAGAGCAAAGATTAATCTATGGCGAATAAGGATGCTGTCTTAGTGGGGGTTATTATTGGTGCCCACGGCATTCGCGGGGAGGTTCGGATTCAAAGCTTTACGCAAGATCCGATCTCCCTCGCTAGCTATAGTAACGTCCAGTTCGCTTCAGGCGAGGCACTTGTTCTCGAGCGCCATCGTATGCAAAAGAACGTATTGGTTGCGAAGCTTCGAGGTATTGATGACCGCAATCAGAGTGAGGGGTTAAAAGGGCGCGAGTTGTTCGTAGATCGCGCCAGCTTACCGGCTCCTGATATTGATGATTATTATCACGCGGATCTAATCGGTTGCACCGCTATTGATCCCGACGGCAATGAGCTTGGGGTTTTGCGTGCAATTTATGATTTTGGTGCCGGCGATGTCCTTGATATTAATGGTGAATTCATCCCATTTACGCTTGAGGCCGTGCCTAGTGTTGACCTCGAAAAGCGCCAAATAACGGTTGTTTTGCCAGAATATATTGAAGCGGCTGGCGATGGTCATTCTCCTGATAAGCCCACAGATGGCTCGCAAGGGAACGATTGACCATGAGCTGGCATGCACAAATTATTACTCTCTTCCCCGAAATGTTTCCCGGTACGCTTGGCCATAGTCTGGCCGGACGCGCCCTGAAGGATGATATCTGGTCTTTAGAGCCGATTGCCTTGCGTGAATTTGGCATTGGCCCGCATGCCAATGTTGACGATACGCCGGCTGGCGGCGGAGCTGGAATGGTGATCCGAGCTGATGTGGCGGCCGCGGCGATTGATAGCGCTCGTGCAACCCAGCCAGATTTGCCGCTTTTATTTATGAGCCCGCGCGGGAAACCGCTGACGCAAGCGCGTGTGCATGAGCTGGCGGCTGGGCCAGGCGCGTTGATTTTCTGTAGTCGATTCGAGGCTGTTGATGAACGCGTCATTGCGGCACGCGGTGGCGAAGAGGTCTCGATCGGAGATTATATTCTGTCAGGTGGCGAACCGGCCGCAACCGTATTGTTGGATGCCGTAATTCGTACCTTACCCGGTGTTATGGGAAAGTCTGCATCAGGCGAAGATGAGAGCTTTGAAAATGGTCTGTTGGAGTATCCACATTATACTCGACCGGCTGATTGGGAAGGGCATATTATTCCTGAAACTTTGGTTTCAGGGGATCACGGGAAAGTCGCTAACTGGCGTCAACAGCAGTCTGAAAAAATAACCGAAAACCGAAGACCTGATCTTTGGCAGGCCTATTCGAAAAAAAATCATAAAAACAGTCGATAAGGGGTGACAGGCTGGCCTTTTGTGTGCTACTTCCCACGTTCCTTTACGGGCTGGGTCTATTTCGGACCCGTCGAAAAAAAATGAGTGTTGCCATGAATCTTATTGAACAGTTTGAAAAAGAACAAGTCGAGCGATTTAGCGAAAAGCAAATCCCTGAATTTGGACCCGGTGATACGGTTCAGATCAACGTTAAAGTTGTTGAAGGTACGCGTGAGCGTATTCAGACTTATGAAGGCGTTTGCCTAGCTCGTTCTGGTGGCGGCATTAATGAGAACGTAACCGTTCGCAAAATCTCCTACGGAGAAGGCGTTGAACGTGTATTCCCAATTTACAGCCCGCTTGTAGATAGCATTAAATTGGTACGTCGCGGTCGTGTGCGTCGTGCCAAACTTTACTATCTCCGTGGTCTGACCGGTAAAGCCGCACGTATTGTGGAACGCCGCGCCAAAACGGAAAAAACATCAACGAAAAAATCTACAGTTACTGGGGCCAGCACAGACGTCTAATTATACTTTCGAGCTGTGGTCCCCCCTTTTCAACAAATGGGGTAACCCCCCGAATATAAATAGGCGAAGCAATGACTGGAAAAACGCTTTACGATAAAATTTGGGACGCACATCTTGTCGATCAACAAGATGATGGCAACTGCTTGCTATATATCGATCGACACCTTGTGCATGAAGTTACCAGCCCACAGGCTTTTGAGGGCCTGCGAATGGCAGGACGCAAAGTCCGTGCCCCAGCTAAGACTTTAGCTGTTGTTGATCATAATATTCCAACGACCAATCGTGCGGGTGGCATTGAAGCCATCGAAGACCCAGATAGTCGTAAACAAATCGAAACCCTAGAAGCAAACTGCGCTGAATTTGGTGTTCCTTATATTGGTATGGATGATATCCGTCAGGGTATCGTGCACGTTACTGGCCCGGAACAAGGTTTCACGATGCCGGGATTGACGATTGTTTGTGGTGACAGTCATACCTCTACTCATGGCGCTTTTGGTTCTTTGGCGCATGGTATCGGAACATCCGAAGTTGAACATGTTCTGGCAACCCAGACCTTAATTCAAAGCAAAGCCAAAAACTTCCGTATTAATGTCGTTGGAACGACTCCCGATCATTTGACAGCGAAAGATATTGCGCTGGCTATTATTGGCGAGATTGGCACGGCTGGTGGAACGGGTTGCGTACTTGAATATGCCGGTCCGGTTATCGAAGCCTTGAGCATCGAGGGGCGTATGACTTTGTGTAATATGTCGATTGAAGCTGGCGCTCGCGCAGGTTTGATTGCGCCGGATGAAAAAACATTCGCTTATTTTGATGGCCGACCGATGGCGCCTAAGGGCGATGATTGGGATAAATCGGTTGCTTACTGGAAAACGCTGCACTCAGATGCGGACGCTACTTTCGATCGCGAGATTACCATTGACGCTGGCGACTTGCCACCTTTGATAACGTGGGGTACGAGCCCGCAGGACGTGATTGCGATCAATGGAACGATTCCCGATCCAGCCGATATTGCTGATGAAGGCCGCCGTCTTGCGACCCAACGTTCGCTTGACTATATGGGGCTTACACCGGGTACGCCGATTGAAGAGGTTACGATTGACCGTGTTTTCATCGGTTCGTGCACCAATAGCCGAATGGAAGATCTACGGGCTGCAGCGAATATAGTTAAAGGCAAAAAAGTAGCGGCTAGCGTGAGTGCGATGGTTGTGCCGGGCTCGGGTCTAATTAAAGAGCAAGCCGAAGCTGAAGGCCTTGACCAAATCTTTTTGGCGGCGGGCTTTGAATGGCGTGAACCAGGTTGTTCCATGTGCTTAGCTATGAACCCAGATAAATTGGCTCCCGGCGAACGCTGCGCGTCAACCTCGAACCGTAATTTCGAAGGTCGCCAGGGTCGTGGCGGGCGCACCCATCTTGTGTCACCTGAAATGGCTGCCGCAGCGGCTGTTGCTGGACACTTCGTTGATATTCGTTCTTTAGCAACTTGATAGGGGGCTTGATATGGAAAAGTTTAATAAAATAACAGCGATCGCCGCGCCAATGCCGATGATCAATATCGATACAGATATGATTATTCCGAAGCAGTTTTTGAAAACAATTGCGCGCACAGGTCTTGGTAAAAATCTTTTTGATGAGATGCGTTACGACCAAGCTGGTAACGAAGTCCCTGATTTTGTGCTGAACAACGAACCTTACCGTAAAGCAGAAGTTCTGATTGCGGGTGATAATTTTGGTTGCGGTTCGAGCCGTGAGCATGCGCCATGGGCATTGCTCGATTTTGGAATTCGTTGCGTGATTGCTCCAAGTTTCGCGGATATATTTTTCAATAACTGTTTCAAAAATGGCATCTTGCCGATTGTGTTACCAGAAGCTGAGGTCGCTCAGCTGATGGAAGACGCGCGCCAAGGCGATAATGCCAAGGTAACGATTGATCTGGAAGCACAAGAAATCTCGGGCATTGATGGCCGGAAAATTTCCTTTGATATAGACCCGTTTCGCAAAGAGTGCCTTCTTGAGGGGATCGACGATATCGGTTTAACCCTTAAAAAAGCCGACGCAATCCAGTCGTTTGAAGACACGCGGAACGCTCAAGCCTGGTCTTAATTGCGCCAGACGTATCCGGATTTATGAAGAAACTATTTTGCTGAAGCTTGAAGGTTAATTTGGGCAATAATTGAGGCATTAATTTGCACAATAAAATGTCCAGATAAACGTCGATTTGCAAGCTTGTTAATTTTTACGATGATAAAAGTCTAGAGGATGTTATGGAAAAAATTCTAATTCTACCAGGTGACGGTATTGGCCCTGAAGTTATGCGCGAAGTGCGCCGCGTTATTGATTGGTTCGGAACGCATCGTGGTTTTGAAGCGACGGTAGAAGAAGACTTGGTTGGCGGGTGTGCGTTTGACGCGCATGGTCATGCAATTTCTGATGCAGCTATGGAAAAAGCTATGGCTGCTGATGTTGTTTTGCTCGGCGCCGTCGGTGGCCCGCAATGGGATAAGGTTGCTTATGATGTTCGTCCCGAAGCTGGTCTGCTGCGCTTGCGAAAAGACATGGAGTTATTCGCCAATTTACGTCCGGCCACTTGCTTCGCGGCTTTGGCGGATGCGTCGAGCTTAAAGCGTGAAATTATTGAAGGCCTCGATATTATGATCGTGCGCGAATTAACGGGCGGCGTTTATTTCGGCGAGCCGCGTGGAATTACGGATCTTGGCAATGGTCAACGTCGCGGCGTTAACACACAAGTTTATGAAACCTATGAGATCGAGCGCGTGGCTCGGGTCGCCGCTGATTTGGCGATGAAGAGAGACAAGCGTCTAATGTCTGTCGAGAAACGCAATGTGATGGAAAGCGGTTTGTTGTGGCAAGAGGATGTAACGCGGGTGATTGAAGCGGAATACCCTGAGCTTGAGCTAAACCACATGCTGGCCGATAATTGTGCCATGCAATTGGTTCGTACACCGAAGCAATTTGATGTGATGGTTACGGATAATCTATTTGGCGACTTACTATCTGATATCGCTTCGATGTTGACTGGTTCGCTTGGTATGCTGCCGTCTGCGTCTCTCGGAGCGGCGGGTGACGATGGACGCGCACGTGGTATGTATGAACCCGTGCACGGTTCAGCACCGGATATTGCCGGTAAAGATTTGGCTAACCCGATCGCCTCTATCTTGTCGTTCGCGATGGCTCTGCGTTACACATTTGATCTTGGTGCGGATGCTGACTTACTAGAAAAAGCAGTCGAGCAAGTTCTGGATGATGGTATTCGCACAGGTGACATCATGCAGCCTGGTATGACGCAAGTTACAACCGTCGGCATGAGTGACGCTGTGCTCGCGAAATTGTCACAAAGCTTATAGCAGAGTTTGTAGCAAAGTTTATAGCAGAGCTTATAGCCGCAAATATTGTTCGGTTAAGATTTGTAAAGTTTTTGGGGAACAGCCCGAGCCTAATCAAATAAACAGGAGTTTAAAATTATGTCTTATGTAATCGCTATTGCCGGGGCTACCGGAAGTGTGGGTCGTGAGATACTCAATATTTTGGACGAGCGCAAATTTCCAGTGGCGCGCATAGACGTTCTGGCGTCGCGGCGTTCTTTGGGGCGCGAAGTAAGCTTCGGTGATAAAACGCTCAAGATCAAAGCGCTCGAACATTATGATTTCGCGCAAGCTGATATTGCATTATTTGCATGCGGCTCAACCCCGACACGTGAGTTCGCGCCCAAGGCGGCAGCCGCAGGTTGTATCGTTATTGATAATTCGTCTTTGTTTAGAATGGAGAAAGATATTCCGTTGATCGTGCCTGAAGTTAATGTAGAGGCACTTGCGGGTTATAAAAACCGTAACATTATTGCCAATCCGAATTGCTCAACCGCGCAATTATTGGTGGCGTTAAAACCGTTGCACGATGCTGCAAAAATTAAACGGTTGGTGATCTCGACCTATCAATCGGTGTCTGGAAAAGGCAAAGAAGCGATGGACGAATTGTTTAATCAAACACGCGCGATTTTTGTGAATGACGAAATGGTGCGTGAGCAATTCACTAAGCAGATCGCTTTTAATGTGATCCCGCATTGCGATGATTTTGCCGAAGATGGCTATACGAAAGAAGAGTTAAAGTTGGTCAATGAAACCAATAAAATTCTCGACCCGAGCATAAGCGTTACAGCTACTTGCGCACGTGTCCCTGTTTTCGTTGGTCACTCTGAAGCGGTTAACATTGAATTCGAGAACCCGTTAAGCGATACGCAGGCGCGTAATATTTTGCGTGAAGCACCTGGCGTTCTCGTGATCGATAAACGCGAGGACGAAGGTTATATTACCCCCGTTGAATGTGTTGGTGATTACGCCACATTCGTATCGCGAATTCGTCCCGACCGAACGGTTAAGAACGGCCTGAATATATGGATCGTATCTGATAATTTACGTAAGGGCGCTGCTTTGAATGCGGTGCAAATTGCCGAAGAGCTAATCGCTCGCCATCTAACGAAAAGCCGCATAGCGCCAACTGAATAAGACTTAGCTTTAACGTAGATGCGTTTCTTTGGCCGGCGCCGCCAGTTCAATAGGCTCGAAGGATAGGCGTCCATCGTCCCACGCTTTCTTAGCTAGTTCGGCCATGGTTGCTGATGCAACTGCAAATGCATTTTCCGGCTTGGATAGTCGCATGCCTAAATAGAGGGCTGAAAAAACATCGCCCATGCCGTGAATGTGGTGTGGTTGGCAGATTGTTTCGCAGCGGTTCATCTCATCTCCGAAGACGCGGATATTGGCGATAGACCCTCTCGGCGCTGGTGCCGAGGTGATGACGACTTCTGGGCACTGTAGTTTTTTTGCTGCTGCAAAAATTTCCTCATGGGTAGCCACGTTTTGTTGGCTCAGCCATTCAAGCTCAAATAAGTTAGGTGTAGCAATATTGGCCAGCGGAATAAGTTGCTCACGAATGGCACAGGCAACATCCTCGGGGATATAGAGCCGTCCTTGGTCGCCACAAATAGGGTCGCATAAATAGGGCAGGTTTGGGTTCATGGCGCGAAGCTTTTTAATAAAGCTGGCCGTCGCTTCAACATGTTGAATGCTTGGCATATAACCTGTCAGAATACCGTCTAAATTATGAAGGGCGCCAACGTCTATTAGCCAATCTCCAAGCTGTTGCAATGTTTCGGCTGGAATAGCTTGATGCGCGGGCGGGCCAGCGTCGGGGTATTGCCCCGGGTGGCTCGCTAGTAGTGTCGTTGGAATAGCGCGCCCCTCTATGCCCAGTTGGCGCAGGGCTGGTAAAATTGCGTTGAGGCCAACTTGGCCGGAAACCACTTGGCTTGATACTACGCATAAGGTCGTGCGCCTTTTTTCTTCGCTCATATCAACGCCTCTCACTTGTCTCTTTTTAAGATCCGCTTAAACTGCCTTATCACACTATTTTACTATTATCATGGAAGTTGCAGCATGCGTGTAGAAAAAAAATCAGCATCAAATTTAGATGCTCGCCCCCGTCGTTCGGCGCTGTATATGCCGGGTGCGAATTCGCGCGCACTTGAAAAGGCACGTGGGCTAAATGCCGATGTTTTAATACTCGACCTTGAGGATGCGGTTTCACCCGAAAGCAAAGAGGTGGCCCGCCAACAAGTTTGTCATGCTGTTGCGCAGGGCGGATACGGACCAAGAGAAATCGTTATTCGGGTTAACGGTTTGGATACGCATTGGGGAGCGGCGGATATCGCGGCTGCCAATCAGGCCATGCCGGATGCTATTTTAGTGCCTAAAATATATTCCGCCGCGGATGTCGAAGCCGCGCAAGAACAGCTCGCAGATGGCATTGCCCTATGGGTCATGATTGAGACCCCCGCAGCGATTTTCAATTTGGCTTCGATTTCAGCGCAGGCCGCGAGCACATCGTTGGCTGGCTTTGTGATGGGCACGAATGATTTACTAAAAGATATGAGAGCGCTGGCCATGCCTGCTCGCGATAACTTGTTAAGTATTTTATCATCCAGCGTATTGGCCGCCCGCAAAGACCAAATTTTTATTCTTGATGGTGTTTTTAACGATCTAGATGATGCGCATGGTTTGCAATCGGAATGCGAGCAGGGCCGAGCCTTTGGGTTTGACGGCAAAACACTCATTCATCCGAGCCAACTGGAAGCCGCGAACCAGAGTTTTGGGCCGAGCGAAGCTGATGTCGAATTAGCGCAACAGATTGTTGATGCTTTTTTGGATCCCGCCAATGCAGGTAAGGGGGTTTTGCGCGTGAATGGCAAAATGACTGAGATATTGCATAAAGAAGTAGCTGAGCGGCTACTTAAGGTTCATGCTGAAATCATGGCAAAACAAGACGCTGTTTCTTAAGTGTGTGATATATATCAACATGTATACGGTAATAGCACTTCTGCTAGAGAATCGGCGGTGGCATTGGCGTGTAGGGCATTTGCCGCGTAAAATTGTCTCGCTTACCTATTAAACAGACAAGTTTGACATTGAACAGCTTGGCATTCGGGGTCGCATTCGCTATACCCAATTCAATGAAATTTTTCGGAGGTACTATGGTCACTCAGTCCGGTTTGCCAAAAACTTCAACGCGCCCCCTTTCGCCGCATATCCAGATATATCGTTGGACGCTGACGATGATGCTGTCAATTTTGCATCGGGCAACGGGCGTTGCTCTGTATGCGGGTACGGTTTTGTTGGCTTGGTGGCTGCTTGCCGTCGCAACAGGCCCTGAAGCTTATGCTGTGGTGCAAGATATATCTGGTTCTTGGTATGGGCGCTTGGTGTTGTTTGGATACACATGGGCGTTATTTCACCATATGTTTGGCGGTATTCGCCACTTTGTGTGGGATACGGGCCGTGGCTTCGATCTAAAGGTGGTTGAGATATTGGCTCGTTTTACGACCATTATGCCGCTAATTTTAACTGGTCTAGCTTGGGTTCTGGCCTATATGTATATGGGAGTATTATAATGTCTTCTATGCGCACCCCATTATCACGTGTACGCGGGCTTGGTTCAGCAAAAAAAGGAACCGAACATTTTTGGCTACAACGCGTCACTGCTTTGGCCAATATACCGCTTATGCTGTTTTTAATTGCCACTTTGGTTACGCATGTTGGCGCTGATTATGAAACGATGCGAGGGTTTATAGCGAACCCGATCGTTAGTGTTGTATTTTTACTCTTGATCTGTAGCGCGCTTTGGCACATGCGCCTAGGTTTGCAGATCGTGATCGAAGACTATGTTCACGGTGAATTTACGAAGTTATTGGCTATTGTGGTGAATAATTTCTTTACCCTGATCATTGGCGTAAGTTGCGCCTTGGCAGTGCTGAAAATAGCGCTGAGCTAAGCGAAACTATTTTGAATTTTGCGACGTCATTTGAACATTTATTTGACGAAATTGGAGACTAAAGATGAGTGCATATGAGTTTATAGATCATCAATTTGATGCTGTTGTTGTTGGTGCTGGCGGTTCTGGCTTGCGCGCGGCTCTGGGTTGTTCAGAGCGCGGCTTGCGGACGGCATGTATTTCTAAGGTGTTCCCGACGCGTAGTCATACGGTTGCGGCTCAAGGCGGCATTTCGGCGTCTCTCGGCAATATGGGGGACGATGATTGGCGCTGGCATATGTATGACACTGTTAAGGGCTCCGACTGGTTGGGTGACCAAGATGCCATCGAATATCTATGCCGTAATGCAGCGGAAGCTGTTTATGAGCTCGAGCATTTTGGTGTGCCTTTCTCGCGGACTGAAGATGGTAAAATTTACCAACGTCCATTTGGCGGCATGACCACAAACTTCGGTGAAGGTATTGCGCAGCGTACTTGTGCGGCTGCGGACCGTACCGGACATGCAATTTTGCATACTCTTTATGGACAATCTTTGCGCCATGACACGGAATTCTTCATTGAGTATTTTGCCCTTGATCTGATCATGGATGAAGGTCGTTGTGTCGGCGTGATTGCCATGAAAATGGATGATGGCAGCTTGCATCGCTTTCAGGCGCAGCAAGTTATTTTGGCGACTGGCGGTTATGGCCGTGCTTATTTCTCTGCGACGTCTGCGCATACATGCACGGGCGACGGATCGGCGATGGTTATTCGTGCAGGTCTGCCGTTGCAGGATATGGAGTTTGTTCAGTTCCATCCAACCGGCATCTATGGTGCAGGTTGCTTGATCACGGAAGGATCTCGCGGCGAGGGCGGCATATTAATTAACTCCGAGGGTGAGCGTTTTATGGAGCGTTATGCGCCATCAGCGAAGGACCTTGCATCTCGAGATGTGGTGTCGCGCTCGATGACGATCGAGATTCGCGAAGGCCGCGGTGTCGGACCCAACAAAGATCATATATATCTCCACCTCGATCACATTGATCCGAACATTCTGGCGGAGCGTTTGCCAGGTATTTCTGAAAGTGCGAAAATTTTTGCTGGTGTGGATGTTACCAAAGAACCAATTCCGGTGCTACCAACAGTTCACTACAATATGGGCGGCATACCGACCAACTATCATGGTGAGGTTTTGAACCCGTCAGCAAAAGATCCAGAACGCGTTGTTCCAGGTCTACTTGCAATTGGCGAAGCGGCTTGCGTATCGGTGCATGGCGCCAACCGTTTGGGTTCTAACTCACTAATTGACTTGGTTGTGTTCGGTCGTGCGGCTGCGATGCGTGTTGCTGATATCACAAAAGCTGGCGAGCGCGCAGCACCCTTACCAGCCAATGCGGGAGATTCTGCAGTGGCACGAATGGAGCGTTTCCGTACAGCTGATGGCAGCACGCCAACGTCTGAGCTTCGCCTTGAAATGCAACGTTCTATGCAAGACAATTGCGCTGTGTTCCGCACAGGTAGTGTCTTGGAAGAAGGTTGTGCGAGAATGCAAAAAGTCGCTGGTGCGATTGATGATATCAAAGTTTCCGACCGTTCATTGGTTTGGAACAGTGATCTGATCGAGACGCTTGAGTTTGATAATTTAATGGTTCAAGCCATTGCCACGGTTGAGGGCGCCAATGCTCGTAAAGAAAGCCGCGGCGGTCATGCGCGTGAGGATTTCCCGGAGCGTGACGACGAAGAGTGGATGAAACATACGCTGACGTGGGTTGATGATAAGGGCAAAGCGAAAATCGATTATCGCGGCGTTCATAATTATACATTGACCAACGAAGTTAGTTATATCGAGCCGAAAGCTCGCGTTTATTGATCTGGATGGAGTTTTAGATGGTTGAGATTGCGCTACCCGCGAATTCAAAAGTAAGTAAAGGCATTGCTCACGTCGCTAAGGGTGAAATTAAAAACCCACGCACGCTGAAAATCTATCGCTGGAATCCAGAGGATGGACAAAACCCTCGTGTCGATACGTTTACCTTCGACGGTGACGATTGTGGGCCGATGGTTTTGGATGCCTTAATTAAAGTCAAAAATGAGATTGATCCGTCATTAACTTTCCGTCGTTCATGTCGCGAAGGTATCTGTGGGTCATGCGCGATGAATATTGACGGGCAAAATACACTAGCCTGTACGAAGGGGTTGGATGAAGTGAAGGGTGATGTTGCGATTTACCCGTTGCCCCACATGCCTGTCATTAAAGACTTGGTGCCAGACCTAACTAATCTATATGCGCAATATGCGTCTATCGAGCCTTGGTTAAAAACGGACTCGCCGAAACCCGAAAAAGAGTGGAAGCAGTCGCGCGAAGATCGTGAGCAGTTGGATGGATTGTATGAGTGTATCCTATGCGCATGTTGTTCAACATCCTGCCCTAGCTATTGGTGGAACTCAGATAAATATTTGGGCCCAGCGGTTCTTTTGCAGGCCTATCGTTGGTTAGCTGATAGCCGCGATGAAGCGACGGGAGATCGTCTGGACGATTTGGAAGATCCATTCCGCCTCTATCGTTGTCACACGATTATGAATTGCGCGAAGGCTTGCCCTAAGGGATTATCGCCGGCGAAAGCGATTTCAGAAATCAAAAAAATGATGGTCGAGCGCGAAGTTTAGATATAATTTTTTGGGCATTGGGATATTAAGTTTTCCCGATTGCCCGAATATTAATCGCGTTCATAAATTCGTAACAAAAGCGTAATAGGTTCCCCAGCATGAAAAATATTCTATTTTTATGCACTGGGAATAGCTGCCGTTCTATTATGGCAGAGACTTATATGAACCATGCTGCAAAGGGACGGTGGCGCGGTTTTAGTGCCGGCAGTCAACCAACCGGTCAGGTGCACCCGATGGCCCTTCAGACCCTCTCCGATGCGGGCATTATTTATGCCTTACCCACATCCAAATCTTGGAATGTCTTTGCAGAGGCTGATGCCCCTAAAATGGATTTGATCATAACCGTGTGCGGCAATGCAGCTGGAGAGGTTTGTCCAGTTTGGCCGGGTCATCCGACGAATGAGCATTGGCCGTTTCCGGATCCTGCTATGTTTTCTGGTAGCGACGAAGATAAACGCGATCACTTTCGAAGCGTTTTTGTAATGATCCGCGAACGTATTGATTTTTTTCTATCCTAAGGGTGTTGAGTTGTTGCGTAAGTTAATTGCTGAAGGCTTGGGAACTTTATTACTCGTTTGTGTAGTTGTTGGATCCGGCATTATGGCCGAAAGCTTGGCAGATGGTAATGTTGCGGTTGCGCTGTTGGGCAATACCATCGCCACGGGTGCAATCTTATATGTTCTAATTACAATCTTTGGTGACGTTTCTGGCGCTCATTTTAATCCAGCCGTAAGTTTTATATTCTGGTTACGCGGGGATTTATCGCGCGGCCTTTTGCTTGGATTTATTGTGGCACAATGTTTGGGCGGCGTGGCGGGAACGTTTTTGGCGCATTTTATGTTTGAACAAGACTTGCTTCAGTTTGGTCAGCACGCAAGAACTGGAAATGCCAAGTGGGTAGCGGAGGTTGTTGCTAGCTTTGGGCTAATGCTAACCATTTTGGGTGGTCTGCGATATCGTCCAGACGCGGTGCCAGCGCTGGTTGGGTTTTATATAACGGCTGGCTATTGGTTTACATCGTCGACTAGCTTTGCCAATCCAGCGGTTACGATTGCGCGCAGCCTCAGTGATAGTTTTGCCGGCATTCGGCCCCAGGATGTGGCGGGATTTATTATCGCGCAAATTATAGGTATGTGTTTGGCCTATGTTTTGAGTAAGGCGTTATTCACCAAAGCGGCCGACTAGCGTAGGCCTGACATAGCTTGACCTAAATTCCAATCTGATTACAGTGGCGAAAATTTTATGTATTTCAGTTTGTATTCGCCTCAGCTTTGACCATCTATGCTGATATCGGCCAAGGAAATTAATCGCCCATGCTTTCACCATTGCTTGCTTATCAGGATTTGGTTGACCGGGAGGTAATAACGCCCGACCCCGCGCAGGCGCGAGCCACCGAAGAGCTTGATAAAATCTGGCACGATTTAGCTAAGCCCAAGCCTTTATTCGCTTGGTTGCGGGCCCCACAAGCAAGCCCCAAAGGTATATATCTGCATGGCGGCGTTGGTCGCGGCAAGTCTATGCTGATGGATATGTTTTTTGATAGTTTGCCGCATAAGAAAAAACGCCGCGTTCACTTCCACGCCTTTATGCAGGAGGTTCATGAGCGCATCTTTGCTTGGCGGAACCTCGAAAGGCAAGGCAAAGTAAAAGGTGGCGACCCCATTCCTCCAGTTGCAAGGGAAATCGCAAAGCAAGCAGATATTCTGTGTTTTGATGAGTTCCAGGTCAAGGATATCGCCGATGCGTCTATTTTGGGGCGGCTGTTTACCCAGCTTTTTGACTTAGGTGTCGTGATGATAGCCACATCCAATCGCCATCCTGATGATCTGTATAAGGGGGGATTACACCGCGACCGGTTTTTGCCGTTTATTCGCCTGCTTCAAGAAAGATTAGATATTTTCCAGCTCGATAGTGATCGAGATTACCGGATGGATCGTTTGCTTGGGCACCCTATATGGTTTGCGCCAATTGGGTCGCGCGCGCGTGAGGCTTTAGACGAACGCTTTCATAGCTTAACCGGCGGCGATAGTTTGCGACCCGTCCGATTGGAGCTAAAAGGCCGGTTTTGGGTTATCGATAAGGCGGCCTTAGGGGTAGCGCGGCTGCGTTTTGATGATTTATGTATCGGCAATCGCGGCGCAGCGGATTATTTGGCGTTAGCGGCTCAGTTCCACACGGTTTTAATCGATAATATTCCGCTGCTTACCAAAGATAAGCGCAATGAAGCCGTTCGTTTTGTTACATTGATCGATGCGCTTTATGAGCACCGCGTTAAGTTATTGGCCTCTGCAGATGGCCAAGCCAGTGAGCTTTACCCTGAGGGTGACGGTAGCTTTGAGTTTCAGCGAACGGTATCGCGCCTAATGGAGATGCAATCGGAGGATTATTTGGCTCTGCCGCATCGGATTGGCGACGAAGACATTGGCTAAAGCCTTCGTTTTTAGTGGCCAAATATTGGGAAATAGCCGTGTGGTCAATTCAAACCTGCCTAAACGGGATTATAGGGCACTGGAAGCTTGATTCTAGGTGGTAAACGCGCTAGTCCAATCTGGTAAAAGCTTTGTTTGTGAACGCTTTAATTAGAAATTATTGAAGATTTAAAGAAGTTAAATCATAAGAAGGGGAACGATATGTCACGCAAAAAAATTGCACTGATCGGTGGTGGTCAAATTGGCGGAACTTTGGCGCATTTGGCGGGTCTTAAAGAGCTTGGCGATGTGGTTATTTTTGATATTGCTGATGGCGTCCCGCAGGGTAAAGCACTTGATTTGGCGCAAAGCTCGCCTGTCAGTGGCTTTGATGCTAACCTTTCTGGAACCAAGAGCTATGCTGGAATTAAGGGTGCCGATGTTGTGATTGTAACGGCTGGTGTACCGCGCAAGCCCGGCATGAGCCGCGATGATCTATTGGGCATCAACTTGAAAGTCATGCAGCAAGTGGGTCAGGGAATTAAGAAATATGCGCCGAAGGCGTTTGTGATTTGTATCACGAACCCATTGGATGCGATGGTTTGGGCTTTACAAAAAGCGTCTGGTTTGCCGAAAAATAAAGTTGTTGGAATGGCTGGCGTACTCGACTCGGCGCGTTTCCGTTATTTTCTTGCCGAAGAATTTAATGTTTCGGTTCGCGATGTAACGGCTTTCGTTCTGGGTGGTCACGGTGACACGATGGTGCCGTCTATTCGTTATTCGACTGTTGGCGGTATTCCGATCCCAGATTTGATCAAAATGAAATGGACAACGCAAAAGCGTATTGATGACATTGTTCAGCGTACGCGCGATGGCGGTGCCGAGATTGTGGGTCTGCTTAAAACCGGTTCTGCTTTTTATGCACCTGCTGCTGCGGCCATTGAAATGGCTGAATCTTACCTTAAAGACCAAAAGCGTGTATTGCCTTGTGCCGCCAACTTGAACGGCGAATATGGCTGCAAAGACCTTTATGTGGGCGTGCCTACGGTAATTGGTGCCAAAGGTATTGAGAAAATTGTTGAAGTAAAATTGGATGCGAAGGAACGCGCTATGTTCCGCAAATCCGTTAAAGCTGTCGAGGGCTTGTTGAAAGCATGCCGCAATATCGATAGCTCGTTAAAATAGAGCTGTTTAATTTATAGCTGTTTAATAGAGTGGCTTAGTTGAGTTATCGGCTGCATTCGCCAGTTACGGGAAGCGTTACGATGAAAAAATTTATTGTGAGGTTTTTAGGCCTTATTATTTTATTGGGAGTTGCAGGGTTTTTTGCCCTGCGCGTGCCCGTGGTTCAGGACTTCATTGTAAAACGCGTCGCGGAGCAGAATTTAGTTCGTGCTGGTGAAGCACAATATGGTCAAAACGGTCTCGATATTGTTTTCTGTGGGACCTCCTCGCCAATGGGTGTCAGCGATCAGGCGCAACAATGTTTTGCGGTTTTTGCTGGAGACAATTTCTTTATCGTTGATGCCGGTGCTGGATCTGCAGGCAAAGTAACAAAATTCGGTTTGCCGACTGGTGGCTTAGACGGGGTGTTGCTGACCCATTTTCATTCCGATCACATTTCCGCACTTGGAGATTTGCATCTTATGAGTTGGGTTCAAGGGCGTGATTATCAACTCCCTCTTTGGGGTGGGCCAGGCGTTGATCGCGTTGCCAATGGTATTAATGAAGCCTTCGGTCTCGATTATGACTATCGTACGGGGCATCATGGTGAGGATATTCTTCCTCGCGCTGCCGCTGGTTATGTCGCTACACCGATCCTTGCTTCGGAAACAGGTTTAACTGAAATCATTAATAATGACGGTCTTGTTGTTTCTGTTTTTAAGGTGTCTCATCCGCCGATCGAGCCGGCCTATGGTTATCGATTTGATTATCGTGGGCGCAGTATTGTTATAAGCGGCGACACTTGCCAAGACCCAAATGTTGCGCTGGCCTCCAAGGATGCAGACGTTCTCATACATGAGGTTTTGCAACCTGAGCTGACGCAGATAATTGCCGATGCACAGATAAAAGAGGGTGATCCGCGCATTGGTGAGCTGATTGCTGATACGCTGGACTATCATACGTCTCCGCTCGAAGCCACGAAGGTCGCGACGCAGGCGAATGTAGATTTACTCGTATTTACGCATTTTGCGCCCGTGGCTCTCAACGCATTAATTCGAGATATTTTCACGCGTGATATTGGTGATTATCCCGAGGACAAGCTTGTGTTAGCGCAGGATGGCCTTGTGATACGTCTTCCGGGAGATAGTGAAGCGCCGCCGCTGATGAATAGGCTGCCCGACTAGTTTATTTAGGTTTTAATTTGGCGCTCAATTGGGGGGCCTGAACATATACAGGTTTCTGCGTATAAAATTATTCGATCGATGAAAAAGATTAGCATTTTGTTGGCACGGGCCAATAGAGGAGAGAGTTATGAATATCCATGAATACCAAGCAAAGCAGGTTCTGAAGTCTTTTGGCGTGCCTGTGCCAAGCGGTTACGTAGCCTTTACGCCAGATGAAGCTGTCGCTGCTGCAGAAAAGTTAGCCGGCCCTGTTTATGTAGTAAAAGCCCAAATTCATGCGGGCGGACGCGGCAAGGGCGGCGGCGTAAAAGTTGTTAAGTCCATTGAAGACGTACGTACTGAAGCGGAACGTATGTTGGGCATGACATTGATTACGCCACAAACCGGCGCCGAGGGTCGTTTGGTCAAACGTATTTATGTGGAAGAGGGTTCGGATATTGCGAGAGAGCTCTATCTATCGGCACTTGTTGATCGTGCAACATCTCGTATCTCATTCATTGCCTCAACGGAAGGCGGTATGGATATTGAAGAAGTAGCCGCAGAAACACCAGAGAAAATCCTGACGATTAGCATCGACCCGGCTGCTGGTATTTCCGCCCATCATGGTCGTCATATCGCTTTTGCTTTGGGCCTATCGGGTGACCAAGTCAAGCAAGCCACGAAATTAATCACGAGTGTTTATAATGCCGTTGTTGAAAAAGACATGGCACTGTTAGAAATCAATCCACTCGTTGTAACGGGTGCTGGCGATCTGATCTGTTTGGATGCGAAGATTAACTTCGATTCTAACGCTCTATATCGCCAAGCTGACATTGTTGAGTTACGCGATCTTGATGAAGAAGATCCAGCGGAAGTGGCAGCATCTGAATTCGACCTTAGCTATATCAAGCTAGATGGTAAAATTGGCTGCATGGTTAACGGTGCTGGTTTGGCGATGGCCACTATGGATATCATTAAACTTTACGGTTCTGAGCCAGCTAACTTCCTTGATGTGGGCGGCGGAGCGACCAAAGAAAAAGTAACCGAAGCTTTTAAAATCATTATGTCAGACAGCAATGTCGAGGGTATTTTGGTTAATATCTTCGGCGGGATTATGCGCTGTGACGTGATTGCTGAGGGCGTTGTTGCTGCGGCTCGCGAAACACAATTGGCAGTTCCTCTGGTTGTGCGCCTTGCTGGAACGAATGTTGAGTTAGGTAAGAAAATCTTAGCCGAGTCCGGTCTAACGATTATTCCTGCTGATGATTTGGATGATGCCGCACAAAAAATTGTCGCGGCTGTGAAGGAGGCTGCATAATGTCTGTACTCGTTAATAAAGACACCAAAGTAATTTGTCAGGGTTTCACAGGAAGCCAAGGAACGTTTCACTCTGAGCAAGCGATTGCTTATGGAACGAAAATGGTTGGTGGTGTAACGCCTGGACGCGGCGGCGAAACAAATTTGGATTTGCCTATTTTCAACACAGTCGATGAGGCAGTCAGAACGACTGGCGCGACGGCGAGCGCGATTTATGTGCCGCCTCCGTTTGCAGCCGATGCGATTTTGGAAGCGATTGATGCCGGTATCGAATTAGCGGTTTGCATCACCGAAGGTATTCCGGTTACGGATATGATCCGCGTTAAGCGGGCTTTGCAAGGCTCAAACACGCGCTTGGTAGGCCCAAATTGCCCAGGTGTTATTACGCCGGGTGAGTGTAAAATTGGTATCATGCCAGGTCATATCCACAAACGTGGTTCGGTCGGTATTGTTTCGCGCTCTGGCACATTAACCTATGAAGCCGTGGCGCAAACCACAGCTGCAGGCCTTGGCCAGTCAACGTGTATCGGTATCGGTGGTGATCCTGTGAATGGTACTAACTTCATCGATTGCCTTGAATTATTTTTGGCCGATGATGAAACGGAATCAATCATTATGATTGGTGAAATCGGCGGCTCTGCAGAAGAAGATGCGGCGGAATTCTTGAAAGCATCCAAAATCAAAAAGCCAATGGTCGGATTTATTGCCGGTGTTACAGCCCCTCCAGGCCGTCGCATGGGTCATGCTGGCGCGATTATTTCAGGCGGCAAAGGTGGCGCAGAAGATAAAATTGAAGCTATGCGGTCAGCGGGCATTCATGTGTCTCCATCACCTGCTGCTTTGGGTAAAACGCTTGCGGAGATTCTCAAAGGCGCGTAAAGATTATGTATAGGCGGAACTAAAATGTCAGATAAAAGTGATCAAAATTCGGACCTGCCCTCTTCAGATATTGCATCTGATGGATCTATGTTTGATGGCTCGAATGCAATCTACATAGAACAGCAGTTGAGCCGGTATCAAGCAAACCCATCTTCTGTCGCACCTGAATGGCGGGCTTTCTTCGATAAAATTGATAACCCTGGAACGCCTCACCAGCCGAGTTGGCAACGTCAAGATTGGCCACCAAAGGTAAATGGGGAACTGACATCTGCTTTAGATAGCGATTGGCAGCTGGAAAAGGTGACTGAAAAAATTCAGGCACGTCAACCAGGGTCAACCGAAGAAGAAATACGCGCTGCGACGTTAGACTCAGTGCGTGCGATCATGATGGTGCGTGCCTATCGTTTCCGCGGTCACTTGGCGGCGGATCTTGATCCGCTTCGCTTAACTCCGCCAAGTTCTCACCCCGAATTAGATCCGGCATCTTATGGCTTTTTGGAGGCTGACTATGACCGGCCAATATTTCTGGATTTTGTGTTGGGGCTTGAGACGGCTACCGTTCGCGAAATGTTGGAAATTTTGGAGCGGACATATTGTGGTACCTTCGCCGTTGAGTTTATGCATATTTCGGATCCTGAAGAAAAATCTTGGTTGCAAGAGCGTATGGAAGGTCCGGATAAAGAGATCGTCTTTACGGAAACAGGTAAGCGCGCAATTTTTCATAAGCTGGTGGAAGCTGAAGGCTTTGAGAAGTTCCTCGATGTTAAATATACGGGTACCAAGCGTTTTGGTCTCGATGGTGGCGAAGCACTTGTGCCTGCCATGGAGCAAATTATCAAACGCGGCGGTAATTTAGGCGCTCGCGAAATTGTAATCGGCATGCCCCACCGTGGTCGCTTAAGTGTTTTAACCAATGTGATGGCCAAGCCGTTTCGGGCCTTGTTTCATGAATTCTTGGGTGGGTCTGCTAACCCAGATGATGTGGAAGGTTCGGGTGATGTTAAGTATCACCTCGGCGCCTCTACGGAACGTGAATTTGATGGGAATAAAGTACATTTATCTTTAACCGCCAACCCGTCCCACCTTGAAGCCGTTGATCCGGTTGTTTTGGGCAAGGCGCGCGCGAAGCAAGACCAATTTTGTGAAGACCGTTCGGAACTGGTGGACCGTAGTACGGTTATTCCATTGTTGCTCCATGGTGACGCAGCTTTTGCAGGCCAGGGAATGGTTTCTGAGTGTCTTGGTTTGTCGGGCCTGAAAGGGCACAAGGCGGGTGGTTCCATCCACTTTATCGTGAATAATCAGATTGGTTTTACGACCAATCCGCGTTACTCGCGTTCATCACCTTATCCTTCAGATGTTGCGAAAATGGTTGAAGCGCCGATTTTTCATGTCAACGGCGATGACCCTGAGGCCGTGGTTCATGCCGCAAAAATTGCCACTGAATTCAGACAGAAATTTCTAAAGCCGGTGGTTATTGATATGTTTTGCTATCGCCGCTACGGCCATAACGAAGGCGATGAGCCGGCATTTACCCAACCAAAAATGTATACTCGTATTAAGGGCCATCAAAGGGTCGCGGAGAAATATGGCGACCGGCTTGTTGAAGAAGGCGTGATGACGCGTGAAGAGGTGGACGGATATTCCGCAACCTGCCGCGCTACTCTCGATCAAGAATTTGAGTTGGCCAGCAATTACAAACCGAATAAAGCGGATTGGCTCGACGGACGCTGGTCCGGTCTTCAGAAGAAGGCGGCAGGTGAAGTTGGTCGTGGTAAAACGGGCGTTGAAAAAGAGATGTTATTAGACGTTGGCGCGAAGCTAACAAAGGTGCCAGAAGACTTTGATCTACACAAAGCCCTGACGCGTCAGCTTAAGGCCAAGCAGAAAATGTTTGAGACTGGTGAAGGTTTTGATTGGGCAACTGCCGAGGCCTTGGCGTTCGGGACATTAATGCGTGAAGGGTTTCCTGTGCGGCTTTCCGGCCAGGATTGTGAGCGCGGTACGTTCTCGCAACGTCACTCGGTCTGGATAGATCAGTCGTCAGAGAAGCGTTATAAGCCATTGCAAAATCTGGACGACAAACAGGCTCACTTCGAAGTCATTAACTCAATGCTCTCGGAAGCTGCGGTGCTTGGTTTTGAATATGGCTATACGCTATCCGAACCAAATACATTGGTGCTTTGGGAAGCTCAGTTCGGCGACTTCGCCAATGGCGCGCAAGTGTTGGTCGATCAGTTTATATCGTCGGGCGAAAATAAGTGGCTAAGGATGTCGGGATTGGTAATGCTGTTGCCGCATGGTTATGAGGGCCAAGGCCCCGAGCATAGTTCTGCGCGTTTGGAGCGGTATCTGCAAATGTGCGCTGAGGATAATATGCAAGTTGCGAATTGCACAACGCCAGCAAATTACTTCCATATTCTGCGACGGCAATTGCATCGAAAATTCCGTAAGCCACTCGTTTTAATGACACCGAAATCACTTTTGCGTCATAAAAAATGCACATCTACACTGGCGGAAATGTCCTTAGAGTCCGGATTCCATCGTATCTTGTGGGATGATCATGAGGCGCGTGGTACAGGAACTTTGAAACCTGCAAAAGATATTCGCCGCGTCGTTCTGTGCAGCGGTAAGGTTTATTATGATCTTCTGGATGCGCGTGACGCAGCCGGAATTGATGATGTTTATCTGATGCGGTTGGAGCAGTTGCATCCATTCCCAACCGAGGCATTGGCCGCGGAGCTTGCACCGATGGCTCATGCTGAGTTTGTTTGGTGCCAAGAGGAACCGAATAATATGGGTGCTTGGTCTTTTGTTAACCCTGAGATCGAGACTGTTTTGCAGCAGATTGGCGCGAAGCATTCGCGTCCTGTTTATACGGGCCGAAAAGCATCCGCTTCGACGGCTACAGGTTTAATGAGCCGACACTTAAAAGAATTAGAAGCGTTTTTAGACGCTGCCTTAACGCAACCTTTGGAGAGCTAAAATGACAAGTGAAATTCGCGTCCCAACTTTAGGCGAATCGATCACCGAGGCGACAATCGCTCAGTGGTATAAGCAGCCAGGTGAGGCCGTCAATGTGGATGAGCCGCTTTGCGAGTTAGAAACAGATAAGGTGACGATTGAAGTGCCTGCCTCTGAATCTGGAATGTTAAGCGAGATCATGGCGCAAGCTGGTGACACAGTTGAAGTGGGTGCATTGCTCGGCATGATCGAGGCTGGCGTAGCGGGTGCTAAAGTAGCTCCTAAAGTTGATGCGCCGAAAGCTGAAGCTTCCAAAGTTGACACTCCGAAAGCTGAAGCGCCGAAAGCTGAAGCGCCAAAGCCGGAAGCGCCTAAGGCGGCTAATCTCCAACCCGGAAATCTAGCTCCATCTGTTCGCAGAATTGCTGCGGAGAATGATCTGGACACGTCAAAGATCGCTGGTACTGGCAAAGACGGTCGGATTACCAAAGGCGATGCGCTTAAAGCTGTAGCCGGCGCCGTGCCTGTTGTTGTGGCGGCATCTGCAAATGTTAATAATGGCCCGCGTGAAGAGCGTGTGCGGATGACAAGACTGCGTAAAACAATTGCACGCCGGCTTAAAGAATCGCAAAATTCTGCTGCGATGTTGACGACTTTTAACGAGATAGATATGTCTGCCTTAATGGCGCTGCGCTCGAGTTATAAAGAAGTGTTTGAGAAAAAACACGGTGCACGTCTTGGCTTTATGAGCTTCTTTGTGCGCGCTTGTGTATCTGCTTTGCACGAGATCCCGGCGGTTAATGCTGAGATTAGTGACGACGAAATCATCTATAAAAACTATGTGAATATGGGTGTTGCCGTTGGCACAGAAAAGGGTCTGGTTGTTCCAGTCTTGCGCGATGTGCAGACCATGGGATTTGCCGATATCGAAAATACGATTGCCGGTCTAGGCCGCAAAGCCAGAGATGGTGATTTGGCTATCGATGATTTGCAAGGTGGTACATTCACTATTTCCAACGGTGGTGTTTATGGCTCGCTTATGTCGACACCAATTTTGAACGCGCCTCAATCTGGTATTTTGGGAATGCATAAAATTCAGGATCGTCCTGTTGTTGTTGATGGTCAGATTGTTATTCGTCCAATGATGTATTTGGCGCTTTCATATGACCACCGCATTGTCGATGGTAAAGAAGCGGTTACGTTCTTGGTTCGCGTAAAAGAAAGTTTAGAAAACCCTGAGCGCTTATTGCTCGATATATAATTTAACGGAAGGTTTCCAAAGTGTCTGAAGAACAAGCGAACGAATTTGACGTTGTCATAATAGGTGCTGGACCAGGTGGTTATGTGTGTGCAATCCGTGCCGCGCAGCTGGGTATGCGCGTTGCTTGTATTGATAAGCGTGGAGCGCCGGGCGGCACATGTTTGAATATTGGCTGTATACCTTCGAAGGCACTTTTGCATGCGTCGGAAGTTTACAGTGAGCTAGAACATGCTGGCGATATGGGTATCAAATTGGGTTCCGTGAAACTCGATCTAAATGCGATGATGACTTACAAGCAAGAAGGCATTGATGGAAATACTAAGGGCGTTGAATTTCTTCTCAAGAAAAACAAAGTCGATGAAATTCGTGGCGCGGCAACAATTACTGCGGCCGATACGGTCGACGTTGAATTGCTGGATGGCGGCAAGCGCCAGCTAAAAGCTAAGCATATTATTATTGCTACTGGCTCTGAAGTTTCGCCGCTTCCTGGGTTGGAAGTTGACGAGGATATGATTGTGTCTTCGACGGGTGCGCTTGAGCTTAAAAAAGTTCCGAAGCATTTGTTGGTTGTTGGCGCTGGCGTCATCGGCCTTGAGCTGGGTTCTGTATGGAAGCGCCTTGGTGCTGAAGTTACAGTTGTTGAATATCTCGACCGCGTTACACCGGGTGTGGATGCGGAGCTAGCCAAACAATTTGAGCGCGTGCTGAAGAAGCAAGGCCTGAACTTCAAGCTTGGTTTCAAAGTAACCGGTGCTGACATACAGAAATCTGGCGTCAAAGTCACAATTCGTAAATCAGATGATAGTGGAAAAGATGAAACGATCTCATGTGATCGGGTATTGGTTGCCACAGGTCGTCGTCCGCATACGCAAGGTCTTGGTTTGGATGCCGTCGGCGTGAAGTTGGACGAGCGCGGACGTGTGCATACGGATGGGCATTTTGCGACGAATGTAAAAGGCATTTATGCAATTGGCGATGTGATCGCGGGGCCAATGTTGGCGCATAAAGCCGAAGAAGAAGGTGTTGCTTTGGCCGAATTATTGGCAGGTAAGCCTGGCCATGTTGATTACAATTTAGTTCCCGGTGTTATCTACACGGCGCCCGAAGTTGCATGGGTTGGTAAGAGCGAAGAAGAATTAAAAGCAGACGGCGTTACTTATAAAGTCGGTAAATTCCCGTTTATGGCCAATGGTCGCGCGAAGGTAAATCGTGTCACGGACGGCTTTGTGAAAATTCTCGCGGATAAAGAAACAGACCTTGTCTTGGGTGTTCACATCATCGGCCCGCAAGCTGGTGAGCTTATCGCGGAAATGGCAGTGGCCATGGAATTTTCAGCTAGTTCTGAGGATATTGCCCGCACGTGTCACGCGCACCCAACTTTATCTGAAGCTGTTAAAGAAGCAGCTTTGGCTGTTGAGGAACGCGCTCTGCACATGTAATCGGTTTTTAGTAACTGATTAAGCTAGTCCAACTTGCGAGCGCGAGGATGCGCCGCTGCATAAACTTTCTGAAGATGCGCACCATCCAATTCAGTGTAGATTTGCGTTGAACTTAACTGCGCATGCCCCAATAAGTCTTGGATGGTTCTGAGGTCGCCACCTGCATTTAATAGGTGACTGGCGAAACTATGGCGCAATGCATGGGGCGTAACACTCTCCGGTAAATTCAAACTCCGCCGCAAGTGCAACATTGTCAGCTGCGCTTGGCGGGCGGATAATGCGCCGCCTCGGCTAGCACGAAATAGCGGGTCCTCAGCATTGGTGTTATAGGGGAGCGCTGCTAAATATGTATCGATTGTGCCAACAATCATATCCAGAAAGGGTACGTCGCGCGGCTTGCTGCCTTTGCCGATAACCCGCAGTGTTTTTCTTTGTTTGGTTATTTCAAAATCGCCAACACTGAGTTGCAGCGCTTCCGAGATGCGCAATCCGCAACCATAAAGTAAAGTGAGTAGGGCTGCGTCGCGCAATCCCTCCCATGGTTTTCGAGCGCTCTCTATCGCTAGCGAGATCATGTCGAATACACTTTGCGCTTCAACGGGGCGCGGCAAGTTATGCGCTAATTTGGGCGACTGAATATTCTCTAAAGCTTGTGTGGCTGGATAATCGGCTTGGCGCAAAAACCGATCGAAAGACCGTAGGCCCGATAGACCCCTCGCAAGCGAACGATTTTGCGCGCCGTCAGAGCGCCGTGACGACATAAAGGCACGCAAGTCACGCACATGCATGTCAATGAAGTCGGTCACACTCAGGCGCTCAATTTCATTGTGACTGGCGAGAAAAGCAAATAGCTGAAAGAGATCGCGCTGGTAAGCGTTACAACTATGCTCGCTTAATCGCCGCCGATGACGAATGTCTTCCAACCAGTCCGCCACAAGTGCCGTTAACTTTGTATCGACATGTGGCGACGCTTCGGTCATTTTTTCTCTTTCAAAATTGCCCCTAATCAGTTTCAGAATGTTTGCTCTGAAAGAGGCCGTCAGCTAGCTAATCAATTTTCTGACCAGATTTCTCCCAGTCCGCCATGAAACTTGCTATGCCAGAATCCGTTAACGGATGTTTAATCAGGCTGCGCAAAACCTCAGGCGGCAGTGTCGCGACATCGGCGCCGATCAGCGCGCTTTGGCGAATGTGCTCAGCGGAGCGAACCGATGCCACTAGAATTTCAGTTTCAAGGTTCGGGTAGTTGTCATATACCTGCCGAATATCCGCGATTAATCCCATGCCATCTGAACTGATATCATCCAGTCGTCCGACGAAAGGCGAAATAAAGGTGGCGCCAGCTTTGGCTGCGAGGAGAGCTTGGTTGGTTGAAAAGCAGAGCGTCACATTGGTTTTGAAGCCTTTTGCTGTGAGCGCTTTGGTTGCGGCTAAGCCATCCCAAGTTAGCGGAATTTTTACGCAGACGTTATCAGCAATAGCGGCGAGGATTTCGCCTTCACGGATCATGCCGGCCGCGTCTGTCGCGGTAACTTCAGCACTGACTGGCCCGGGTGTTAAGGCACATATGTCGGCGATTAAGGTTTTGAAATCCTTGCCTGACTTGGCAATGATTGATGGGTTTGTGGTCACGCCATCGACCATGCCTAAAGCGGCGAGTTCTCGAATTGCGTCCAAGTCAGATGTATCAACAAAAAATTTCATGTTTTCTCTCTCTATAAATTTGAACCATTATGGAACGAGTTGGATTAAAAAACTAGATGCACAATGCAGCTATGTGGCTTGCGTTTCTTGCGGGCTTCTCACATTGTGCGTTTATGCAGATTGTAGCTGTTTTGATTCCGATGGGTCTGACTGGGCCATATGATTATATTGTTCCGGCTGGCCTTGAGCTGGCGCCGGGCGATATTGTGCGCGTGCCGCTTGGCCGTCGCGAGGTTGACGGTGTTGTCTGGGGCGAAGCACGGGGCGATGTTGCAAAAGAAAAACTTAAGGCCGTCTTGACGCGATATCCGGTGGCTCCATTAGCAAAAGATTTAATGTTATTTGTTGATTGGGTCGCGCAATATGTAATGGCCCCAGCGGGATCCGTCTTGCGCCAAATAATGCGGGTCCCCGCTGCCTTTGAACCAGCCGCACCATTGACGGCTTGGCGTGAATCCGATCACGAAACAAATTCGCGTCCGACAAGAATGACGCCGGCCCGCGAGAGAGTTTTTAAGGCACTAAAAGATGGCGCTATTTTGCCAACCGCAGACCTTATCCACGCGGCTGAAGTAAGCGCGAGCGTTATCAAAGGTCTCGCGGAAGCCGGCTTTGTTCAGCAAGTGCCAATTGCAGCTCCGTCACAATTCCAATTGCCGCGGCATGATTTGCCCGGCTTTGAACTATCGCCCGATCAGGCCAAAATTGCTCAGGTATTTCGTGAAACCGTCGCCGCAAAGGCGTTCTCCGTTCACTTGCTTGACGGGGTGACGGGTTCAGGAAAGACGGAAGTTTATTTTGATTCCATAGCAGAAGCCTTGGCGCAAGGGCGCCAGGCCCTTGTTTTATTGCCAGAAATATCCCTGACGTCGCAGTTTCTTGACCGTTTCAAAAAACGGTTCGGATGCCTGCCCGCGGTCTGGCATTCGGGCCTTGGCGCGAGTGACCGGCGCAATACGTGGCGGGCTGTAAGCAATGGCGAGGTTCGCGTTTTGGTTGGAGCGCGCTCCGCATTATTTTTGCCGTGGTCAGATTTAGGCACGATCATTGTTGATGAGGAACATGATTCCGGGTTTAAGCAGGAAGAAGGCGTTATTTATAATGCGCGGGATATGGCCGTGGTGCGGGCGAGACTGGCAAGCTGCCCAGTTATTCTGGCGTCTGCCACGCCGTCGATTGAATCCATTGTGAATGCGCAAAAAGGGCGCTATGTACACCACCGCTTATTAGCCCGCCATGGTGCAGCTAAAATGCCAGAACTTAAACTCATAGACATGCGTGTCACCCCGCCGGAAAAAGGCCGTTGGATGGTGCCGCAAATGGTGGAGGCAATAAAGGCGACAATCGAGCAAGGCCAGCAGTCACTCGTTTTTCTAAACCGGCGCGGCTATGCACCGCTTACGATATGTCGCTCCTGCGGACATCGTTACGCCTGCGGCCAGTGCGACGCTTGGATGGTTGAGCACCGCTTTCGTAAACAGCTCGCTTGTCATCACTGTGGCTTAGTTGAGCCCGTGCCGCATGAGTGTGAGGAGTGCGGTGCCGAAGGGTCACTTACGGCTTGTGGGCCGGGGGTGGAGCGGATCACAGAAGAGGTGGTGAATTTATTTCCTGACGCCAGAACCGCTATTCTATCCTCAGATCATGCGGGTGGTAATCAAGCCTTGCGCCAAACGCTTGAACAAATTATCGAAGGTGATGTCGATATTATTATCGGAACACAGATCGTCGCCAAAGGGCACCATTTCCCGAAATTGAGTTTTGTTGGGGTCGTCGATGCCGATTTAGGCTTGGGCAATGGTGACTTGCGCGCGGCTGAGAAGACCTATCAATTATTGTCTCAGGTTGCCGGGCGCGCCGGGCGAGATCGCACTTTAGGTCACGCTATTTTGCAAAGTTACATGCCGGATCATCCGGTTTTACAAGCTTTGGTTGCCGGCGACCGCGATGGCTTTATTGAGCGCGAATGTATGGCCCGAGAAATGGCACATATGCCACCATTTGGGCGTTTGGCGGCGATAATTGTTTCGTCACCATCGCCGCAAGAGGGCCTGAACTTTGTCCGCCAAATGGCCACAAAAATACCTCATCATCCGGATATTAACGTTCTCGGGCCAGCTCCAGCGCCGATTGCACGGTTGCGAAATCGCTATCGGTATCGCTTTTTGATCAAGGCCAGTCGTGACGCACCTGTGCAGAGTTTTATTCGGCAATGGCTTGCACCGCTGCAGCTGCGCGGTGGCTTGCGTTTAAGCGTAGATATCGATCCGTATAGCTTTATGTAACCAATTGATAACAAGGGATAATTAAATATGTCCTTATGTCGCACATTGGCCATGTTAACAAATTTTCTATAAGTGTTGCCAGTTGCTCTTGGTCGTGATATTGCAGGCGCATAAATTCATTCGGCGTATGTTGTTATTTGCAACATTTCGGTCAAATTTGGCGCTGAGCTTAGTTGGTTATTCTTTGGCTAAAGGCTCAGTTCGACAGGTAAATGGAACAGATTGTTGTCAGATAACGTTGGTATCACAGGCGGAGTTGCGGGGCGGTATGCAGCAGCGCTTTTTGAACTAGCCCAGGAATTGCCGGAAGCGGATCGTGCCAGCCTTGCTGGCGACGTGTCCAGCTTTGGTGTTATGCTTAACGGCAGCGAAGATCTTCAAAAATTAGTTGATAGCCCGCTTGTGAGTTCAGAAGAACAATCAGCGGCTTTGGATGCTGTTTTAGCAAAAGCCGGCTCAGGAACGATCATGCGCAATTTTATTGCTCTAGTTGTTAAAAAGCGCCGCGCAATGGCTCTGGCTGCAATGGTTGTTCAATTTGAGTATCTGATGTCAGATGCGCGCAATGAGATGGTTGCACAGATTTCATCCGCGAAACCTTTGCCGGATGCGCAGATTCAAGAAATTAAAGACGAACTTGCCAAGGTACTTGGTAAAACCATTCGCATTGAAGCTGAGGTTGATCCTTCGCTTCTGGGCGGATTAATTGTAAAAGCGGGGAGCCGAATGGTCGACGGCTCGCTGAGAACAAAACTAAATTCACTGAAACAGGCCATGAGTGAGGCAGGCTGATGGATATTAAAGCTTCGGAAATTTCTTCCATTCTAAAAGAACAAATTAAAGGTTTTGATCAAAAGTCCGAGGTTTCGGAAATAGGTCAAGTTCTTTCCGTGGGTGACGGTATTGCTCGTATTTACGGTTTGGACAATGTCCAAGCCGGTGAAATGGTCGAATTCCCTGGTGGAGTTCGCGGTATGGCATTGAACCTCGAAGAGGATAATGTTGGCGTCGTGATTTTCGGTTCTGACCGAGAAATTCGCGAGGGTGATACAGTAAAGCGTACGGGCGATATTGTGGACGTACCTGTTGGACGTGGTTTGTTGGGTCGTGTTGTTGATCCACTTGGTAACCCGATCGATGGTAAAGGCCCTATTGAAGCCGAAAAACGAATGAAAGTGGACGTAAAAGCGCCGGGCATTATACCGCGTAAATCGGTCCATGAGCCAATGCAAACTGGTTTGAAAGCGGTAGATGCTTTGATCCCTGTCGGTCGTGGTCAGCGCGAGCTTATCATTGGTGACCGCCAAACAGGTAAAACTGCTATTGCGATTGATGCAATCTTGAACCAAAAATCAATTAACGAAGGCGATGATGAGAGCGCAAAACTATATTGCGTTTATGTCGCTATCGGACAGAAGCGATCAACGGTAGCGCAAATCGTTAAAACGCTTGAAGAAAATGACGCGATGAAATATTCAATCGTGATTGCTGCGACGGCATCCGAAGCGGCTCCGCTTCAGTTCCTAGCGCCTTTCACGGGCTGTACAATGGCTGAGTATTTCCGTGATAATGGCATGCACTCACTTATTGTTTATGATGATTTATCGAAGCAAGCGGTTGCGTATCGTCAAATGTCACTTCTTCTTCGTCGTCCTCCAGGACGTGAAGCCTATCCAGGTGACGTTTTCTTCTTGCACTCGCGTCTTCTTGAGCGTGCAGCGAAGTTAAATGATGATTTCGGTGCTGGATCAATGACGGCTCTGCCGATCATTGAAACCCAAGCCAATGATGTGTCAGCGTATATTCCAACCAACGTGATTTCGATTACGGATGGCCAGATTTTCTTGGAAACAGATTTGTTCTACCAAGGTATCCGTCCTGCGGTGAACGTTGGTCTGTCGGTTTCTCGTGTGGGCTCAGCGGCTCAAATCAAAGCGATGAAGCAAGTGGCCGGTAAAATTAAGGGTGAGCTTGCTCAGTATCGTGAGATGGCCGCCTTTGCTCAGTTCGGTTCGGATCTTGATGCCTCGACGCAGCAATTGCTAAATCGTGGTGAACGCTTGACCGAGCTTCTAAAGCAAGGTCAGTTCTCTCCGCTTAAAGTTGAAGAGCAGGTTGTCGTAATTTATGCAGGCGTGAATGGTTACTTGGATCAAATTCCAACATCCTCAATTGCCAGCTACGAAGAAGGCTTGTTGGAGTTATTCCGGACGAAAGAACTTGCTGTTCTGGATACCATCCGCGTTGAGAAAGCACTCTCGGAGAATACCGAAGCTGTTGTTAAGAAAGTCATTGAGGCCTATACGGCAAACTTCGCCTAAGGGTCTTGAGGAGAAATTAGGACATGGCTTCACTCAAAGAATTGCGTAACCGAATATCTAGCGTCCAAGCGACGCAAAAGATTACGCGTGCTATGCAAATGGTGGCGGCGTCTAAACTTCGTCGTGCGCAGGAAGCTGCTGAAGCAGCCCGTCCTTATGCTGAGCGTATGGAAACGGTACTGTCTAATTTGGCTGCCGGTATTATGGATCCAGCCGGGGCTCCACCTCTTTTGGTTGGAACTGGCGCAGAGCAAAACCATCTATTGATTGTGGCGACTGCGGAGCGCGGGCTTTGTGGTGGCTTTAATTCTTCCATCGCGCGTTTGGCTCGTAATCATGCGCTTGAACTGCGTAAGCAAGGCAAGAGTTTTAGAATTCTGTGCGTAGGCCGCAAAGGTCACGAAGTTTTAAAGCGCAGCTTTGGCGAAGAATTAATGCCGATGGTTTCGTACCAAGGTATGAAATCAATTGGATTTGCTCAAGCAAAGGAAGTTTCTGAGCAAGTATTGCAGGACTTTGAAGCCGGTGGCTTTGACATTTGCACTTTGTTTTATTCAAAGTTTCAGTCCATTATTGTTCAGACACCTACAGCCCAACAAATTATTCCAGCGCAGTTTGATAGCGTTTCTGCACCAGATTTAGGTGGGGCGTGTTATGACTATGAGCCGGAAGAAGAAGAAATTCTGGATACGCTGCTTCCGGGCAACGTAGCAATACAGATTTTGAAAGCACTATTAGAGAACGCTGCGAGTGAGCAAGGTGCGCGGATGAGCTCTATGGATAACGCGACACGCAATGCTGGTGAAATGATTGATAGTTTGAAAATTACCTATAACAGGTCGCGACAAGCTCAAATTACCAAAGAGTTGATTGAAATTATTTCGGGTGCTGAGGCTCTGTAGAGCAAAACATCTAGTTCGAATGGAAGATAGAGGACAGTAAAATGGCGAATACGGGAAAAGTCACACAGGTTATCGGTGCGGTTGTTGACGTTCAATTTGAAAGCACGTTGCCTGAGATTTTGAATGCTCTGGAGACGGATAACGGCGGTAATCGTCTGGTTTTGGAAGTCGCCCAGCATTTGGGTGAGCGGACTGTTCGTACCATTGCGATGGACTCGACTGAAGGTTTGGTTCGTGGTCAGGCCGTTACGGATACGGGCGATGCCATTTTGGTTCCTGTTGGTGCTGGCACGCTAGGTCGCATCATGAATGTGATTGGTGAGCCAGTGGATGAAGCTGGCCCTATTCAGCATGAACAGCGCCGTGGTATTCACCAGGAAGCACCTGAGTTTACAGAACAGTCAACGGAATCAGAAATTCTGGTGACCGGCATTAAGGTTGTTGATCTGCTCGCGCCATATGCCAAAGGCGGTAAAATCGGTCTATTCGGTGGTGCCGGCGTTGGTAAAACAGTTTTGATCATGGAATTGATCAACAACGTTGCTAAGGCGCATGGTGGTTATTCAGTATTTGCTGGTGTGGGGGAGCGTACTCGTGAGGGTAATGACCTATATTGGGAAATGATCGAGTCTAAAGTGAATATTGAAAAAGGCGGCGAGGGCTCAAAATGCGCTCTGGTTTATGGTCAAATGAATGAACCTCCAGGTGCACGTGCTCGTGTTGCTTTGACCGGGTTGACGGTTGCTGAAAATTTCCGTGATGAAGGTCAGGACGTGTTGTTCTTTGTTGATAATATTTTCCGCTTTACGCAAGCCGGTTCTGAAGTGTCAGCCCTATTGGGTCGTATTCCTTCAGCTGTGGGTTATCAGCCAACTCTATCTACGGATATGGGGCAGTTACAAGAGCGTATTACAACAACTACCAAAGGGTCTATTACGTCTGTGCAGGCTATTTATGTTCCTGCCGATGACTTGACTGACCCAGCGCCAGCGACATCGTTTGCTCACTTGGATGCAACAACTGTGTTGTCTCGTTCGATTGCTGAAAAAGGTATTTACCCTGCGGTGGATCCACTCGACTCGACAAGTCGTATTCTTGAGCCACGCATCGTCGGTGATGAGCATTACGCCGTTGCCCGCGAGGTACAGACTATTTTGCAGCGTTACAAATCTTTGCAAGACATTATCGCAATTCTAGGCATGGATGAGCTGTCAGAAGATGACAAATTAGCCGTGAACAGAGCTCGTAAGATTGAGCGTTTCTTGTCTCAACCATTCCACGTTGCTGAGATTTTTACGGGTTCACCTGGTGTGCTCGTCGATATCGCGGATACAATTAAAGGCTTTAAAGGTCTATGTGCCGGCGATTATGACCACCTTCCTGAAGCCGCGTTTTACATGGTAGGTACCATTGATGAAGCGATTGCTAAGGCTGAAAAAATGGCAGCGGAAGCTGCTTAATAGGATCTGAAGAATGGCACAGTTGAAATTTCATTTAGTTTCCCCTGAAGCTCTGTTGGTATCAACGGATGTGGATGCTGTGCAGGTTCCTGGGCGTGAAGGTGATTTTGGTGTGTTGCCAAATCATAGCCCGTTGATCTCTGTTTTACGGCCGGGTATTTTGACTGTTGAGACGGGTTCGACTGCCGAGAGCTTTTATGTACGCGGTGGTTTCGCTGATGTTACGCCTGCTGGCTTAACTATATTAGCTGAATTCGCTATTCGCACGGATGAGTTTGGTGAAGACGAGCGCGCGCAAGAGCTTGAAATCGCAGAGGCGGCTTTATCGGGCGCTGCAAGTGACGCGGCGCGCCTGACAGCTCAGAGCATTATCGACGCGCTACAGTCGATCTAACTATATATTTTTTGTAATACGACTATTCGAACATAACTTATTCGAACACGACGGTTTTAATGCCGTTGAGTAGAATGCGCCTTTGCGTGTAGAGCCTTACGGCTTTGGCCAAAGTACGTCGTTCCACATCACGACCAACATCAATCAAATCACTGACCGACATATCATGGCGAATATCAGCAACGCCCTGCGCGATAATCGGTCCTTCATCGAGGTCGCCCGTAACAAAATGCGCCGTTGCGCCGATCATCTTTACACCTCGTTCAAACGCGCGGCTGTAGGGCACCGCGCCCTTAAAGCTAGGTAGAAAACTATGATGTATATTTATAATTCGTCCTGGCATGGTGTTGGCAAATTCTGGGCTGAGAATTTGCATGTAGCGGGCGAGAATAATCAGATCCACATCCTGCGTGGTAATTAACTCCGACAAGCTTTTCTCGATCTCGCTTTTGCTGCGATCATGATGAGACCATAAATGGAACGCTATGCCAGCATCCTCAACAGGCTTGCGGGCACTCTCATGATTGCCGACCACCGCAACAATGTTCATTTTCAAACTTCCGATCCGCGTACGATAGATAAGATCGACTAAGCAGTGATCAAACTTCGAAACCATCAATACAACGTTGGGTACATGCTCCATTTGATAGACTTGCCAGTCCATTGCAAATTCTGTCGCCGTCGCTTGGAACCGAGTTGAAAATTCATGCAGTCCACCACTTGCCGCTGTTTCTTGATTATTATGTGAAAAAGCAACCCGCATAAAAAAGCGACCTGAATTGGGATCGCCGAACTGATGGCTTTCAAGGATGTTCATGCCGCCATCGAATAACTCTTTGGACACGTCCGCTACAATTCCGGGGCGATCGGGACAAGCGATGTTTAAACAATATTGGCTCATAATCTATCCTTCACATTCACCTCAATGGGCTTTATCCATCGCGTCGATAATCGAAGCTTCGGTTAATCTTTTCTACCAAATGCTCAACGCATGTTGCCGGAGCATAGTTTGGGCTTTGGTTTTTTTCAAGGCAACCCGGTAGTGGGCTTAAATCTGCATTCGCATCGGGATCAAAGAAGAATGCCAGAGATTGACGTCCGACACCGCTTAGGTTTCGAACACGGTGAAGCGTCGATGGGTAATGGTCATTGGTCCAGCGGGCCATCATGTCACCAATATTAATGACGATGCAATCTTCGATCACTGGAACAGAAATCCACCCGTCTTTATGCGAAAACACTTCGAGGCCAGGAACCCCGTGCTGAATTAACAATGTAAGACAGCCAAAATCGGTATGTGCACCGGCGCTCAACTGACCCGCTATCTGACCCTCTAATTTGTCAGTTGGTTGCGGCGGATAATATATCGGGCTGAGTGTCGCCATCGGCTCCTCAAGCCATTTGTCAAAAAAGCCAGCATCCATATCAAGACCCAAAGCAAAGGCTTGCATTAACTCGCGCGATAGGTCGGAGCAAGCGCCATAGCATTGCTCCATCGTGTGCTGCCAACCATCAATATGTGGCCATTGATTGGCACCATGCAAAGGCACGTTGGCTAAAACACGCGGGTGTTTGGTTCCGCAATCATTTCCTATTTTTATACCTTCTTTGAAATCCCCTAGAGGGTTTTCTTTCTGGTCTAATATTTCTTCGGAGAGGCGATACCAGCCCCGATGCACCGGAGACTGATCAATTGATATTTTGTCTTTTTCGGCGATAGGCAGATCAAAAAAATACTTGGCGTCGTCGAAGGTTTTTTGAATTATGGCTTTGCTTAAGCCATGCCCGCTGAGCATAAAGAAACCGTAAGTTCTGCAGGCTCGGTCGATCTGTTTTGCTATTTGTCTTTTTTGATCCAGGCCTCCGGTCCGAAAAGGTTCAAAATCAATGATCGGCAAAGATGTCATTTGCGCTCTTCTAGAAAGCCAAAGCTATTGGATACGGCGTCATAGACGGGACGCTTAAAGGCGATTACACGCTCCACACAATCTTCGAGGCTTCGCCATTGCCAACTCTCAAATTCAATTTGTTCGTGACCATCAAGGCGCACATCCTCATCGCGACCTTCAAACTTAAAGGCAAACCATTTTTGTTTTTGTCCGCGGAACTTTCCTTTCAAGGCTTTGCCTATGATGTCTTCTGGTAAATCATACGTCAGCCAACCGGGCATTTCATATAGTAGGCTGGCTTTGTTAATACCTGTTTCTTCTTCAAGCTCGCGATAGGCGGCTTCGATTGGGGTTTCTCCTTTGTCCATCCCGCCTTGAGGCCACTGCCAGCGCGGAGCGTCATCGGGCAACCCGTTAGCCTTGCGGTGTCCGGAAAAAACTTTCCCGGCGTCATTAAATAAAACAATACCTACGCATGGGCGGTAGGCCAGCTTATGTGCCGGATGGTTGGGTGGGTAATGTGGTACAGCATATTTCATGACTTAGCTGCAGCTTTCGTTTGACTGATTTTTAGTTTGTTCTCTTGAAGCTCATTCAAAATTCTGATCGCCTCTTGAAGCTGCCCATCTTTCTCTGCCTCACGAGGAATGAAGGCAATCGATGCCGGCTTTTTAGCTGGCTTTTCTTTCGAGTTCTTTTCGCCATCAATATCTTTGCCTTCGAGGCGGCCCGGCAAGTCAGCCTCACGTCGACCTTTGCGTTCCTTCATATCATCGGGCAAAGTTTGCTCGAATATAATATCTGGCGATACGCCAAGCGCTTGAATGCTGCGGCCTGAGGGCGTGAAATAACGCGCTGTTGTCATTCGCAAGGCGCCTTCATTGGGCAGAGGTACGATTGTTTGGACGGAGCCTTTGCCGAAAGATTGAGTTCCTAATAAGATAGCCCGATGATGATCTTGAAGAGCCCCTGCAACAATCTCTGAAGCGGAAGCCGAACCGCCATTGATCAATACGATGACTGGATGGCCTTTGGCCATATCACCGCGACGTGCTGCAAAGCGAGAGGTATCTTCTGGGTTTCGTCCGCGTGTTGAAACAATTTCGCCGCGGTCTAATAAAGTGTCGGCGACGGTAACGGCTTGGGTTAAAAGTCCGCCTGGATTATTTCGCAGGTCAACAATATAACCGGCCAATTTATTTTTCTGGATTTCACCCTGTAGGTTTGAAAATGCCTTCTTGAGGCCTTTCGTGGTTTGCGCATTAAAAGTAGTAATCCGAATATAGCCAATATTTTTATCGGGCCCTTCCGAACGATGTCGTACCGCGCGAATTTTGATCATTGCTCGGGTAATGGTGATGTCCAATGGCTCTTCAGCATCTGGCCTAAGAACGACGATGTTGATATCTGTTCCAACTTTGCCGCGCATTTTATCAACCGCGTCGGCCAAGGTTAATCCCATCACGGGTACGCCATCTATTTCTGAAATCAGATCATTAGGCAGAATACCAGCGCGTTGTGCAGGCGTGTCATCTATCGGCGCAATGACCTTAACCAGGCCATTCTCCATAGTGACTTCAATACCTAGCCCTCCAAATTCACCTTTGGTTTCAACTTTCATATCTTCAAAGTTTTCGGGTGGCATATACGAAGAGTGTGGGTCTAATGAGGAAAGCATTCCGCTTAGAGCCGCTTCAATCAATTCACTATCTGTTGGCTGGTCGACATAATCTTGGCGCACGCGTTCAAGCACGTCTCCGAACAGTCTTAACTGCTCATAAAGCGCTTCATTATCCTCAGATAATTTGTCTTTCGCCTGAGCATAGCTAGGTAACAAAAAGCTATTAATACTCAGACCCAAAATTAACGCGACGATTAAACTACGCATGATTAGCCCCTATTTTCTTTGCTGAGCCAAGGTAATGGATCCACCGGTCTACCTCGATCTCTAAGTTCCATGTATAGCGGACGAGAGGCACTTGCGTCACCCTTTTCCTGCAAATTTCCTATCGGTTCTCCAGCTAACACATCTTGCCCAACAAACCCGTAAACCCGGTCCATGCCGGCCAATAAGATTTGATATCGATCATCAATACCTAGAATAACAATCTCACCATATTTACGGAATGGTCCAGCATATAGAACGGTTGCGTCAAATGGCGCCGATATTGGCGCACCAGGCCGTCCGGTAATGGTTAACCCTTGGCGTTTTTGGCCAGAGGCGTCTTTGTCGCCGAATTTATTGCTTATTTTTCCGTTTAGTGGGGAGGAGAGAGTGCCGCGCAAGGCAGCAAAATTGGCGGCATCTTTCTTATTCTTACTTACTCTTTCTCGTTTTAACTCCGCTTGACGCTCAGATAATCTTCGCGATAATTCGCGCAAGTTGCCGGCTTTTTGCACCAAGGCGGTTATTGCCTTGGTTTCAGCTTGTGAGGCTTTGCGCGCTGCTTGTTCGGCTTCTCGGCGCTTGGCTAGGGCTAAATCCATCTTTTTGAGGGTCGCCTTAGCTTCAATGCCAGCATTTTCCAGTGATATCTTATCTTCTTCGATCCGCTTACGTAAGGCCGTTAATTCGGACAATTTGGCGTTTAACCGATCGGCACGGTTTTGAAGAGCCGGTACGATACCCGCCAGTGCAATTGCGCCTTGAACGGCTTGGAGAGCATCGTCCGGGTGCACGGAGAAAGCTGGGGGCGGTTGATGCTCAAGCATTTGCAGAGCCGCTAGAGATTGAACGAGGCTGGCTTGATCCTCTTTTAATTTCACGGAGAGTTGTTCTTTGGTCTGCTCTAGGCCTACCAAGCGCGCTTCTATGTCTGTTTGGTCTTGGTTTATTGCCTTTAGGTTTTTAGATAATACAATCAATGTGTTAGAGATTTTTTTGACATCTTTTGCGAGGGCTTCGGCTTCCTTATCCAGGTTTTCTTGACGCGATTTACGAGCATCAATCTCTTTCTCAATCGACTTGATGTCCTGCGCTTTTGCGCCTACATGGCCAACCGAGATACTGACGATAAATGCAGCTAGAATGTAAGAATATTGTTTCATTAGTCGCGATGATAAGGGTGGTTGCTCAAAATGGAAATGGCCCGCCACACTTGTTCGGCTAAAAATACGCGAGCTAGAAGATGTGGGAAAACCATCTTGCCAAGGGACAGAATGAAGTCGGCTTGGGATCGGATGGAATCGTCAAATCCGTCGGCACCGCCTAGCACAAAGCAAATATTACCTGTCTCCATCCAATGGTTAACTTTTCCGGAAAATTCGCGGCTGTCGATCGTTTTTCCGCGCTCATCCAATAGAATAAGGGTGAGGGCGCCACTTTCACGGCGCATAGCTTGAATGGCGTTGGTTATCTGGGCACGGTCTTCATTCGCACGCGCTTCGCCGGATAGGCCTTTACGGGTTTTGATTTCTGTTGCTTCGAAATGAGTAATGCCAATGGCGCGTCCGCCAACTTGAATGCGTTGGCTATAGTCATCAAATAAAGCGGCTTCTTTCGAGCCTCGAATTTGTCCAACGGCGAGAAAGGTAATGCGCATGGCCTAGCCTAAAAAGCCAAACTTTATTGGCTTAGCTTGGGCTTATCGACCTCGGCCAATCCGCCAGTTGAACCGCTCGTTTCAAAGGCCTCTACATCCATCGTCCACATTTTTTCTAAATTGTAGAATTCGCGCACTTCAGGCCGAAAAATATGAATAATAACGTCGCCGGCATCGACAAGAACCCAATCTCCGGCAGTTTTGCCCTCGATTTTTACATTCTTTTGTCCGCTTTCTTTGAGCTGCCTTAACAAGTGATCGGCAATCGCACCGACATGGCGCTGCGAACGACCGGACGCCACAACCATCGCATCCGCCATGGCAGATTTTCCGGCTAGATCTATCGTGACGATATCTTGTGCTTGGTCGTCGTCTAGGCTTTTTACGACGAGGTCAAAGATGGGCCTTTTCTGAGCCGTCTCTTCGGTTGACGCTGAGGTCTGCTTTTTTCTGGCCAGTGTCGTTATCCTATAATAATTTGGCTTTTCGAGAGCCAAGAGTTTCCCCTCTCAAGGGCTTGCTCGTGAGGGGTCGAATATCGCCAACTAAGCATAATTCTCTGAGCTTTTCAATTATCTATCCTAAAACGCAGATAATAGTTATTTCCAGCCGCGGCAACAATAATATAGCACCTTATTTTGATGGCCTGTTGGCGCGAATATCCGATGAGGCGAAGTTTAGTCTCGGGCCGCTTAATTCACTCCAAGCGGGCAGGCTTTGCCCCCAAATTTCATCGGGTCGTGCACATCTGAAAGGCGCTAGCTGCTGGGCCACGCGGCTGAGACCAGACAGGCTTGAGCCTTGGCGAGGGTAAACAGCTATATAGACATTTTCTATGAGGGTCCGCCATGCGCGCCATTTATGTAAACTAGCTAAATTATCGCTACCAATTATCCAAACGAAATCGACGTCGGGAAATCGCTCTTTTAAGAACATGACGGTGTCGATTGCATAAGGCGTCGGTAACTCGGCTTCGAAGCCTGAAACCTTAATTTTAGGATTGGTCGCCAGCGCCCGACATAGCTCGATACGTTTTTCCAACCCTGCTGGCTGGTGAGCTTTAAGCGGGTTTTGTGGGCTGACGAGCCAAATTAACTGGTTCAACCCGAGACTATTAATCGCTCTTTGGCTTAGGCGAAGATGGCCCAGATGAGGCGGGTCAAAACTACCACCAAGCAATCCAACCCTCGTTCCGGGAAGTAACAGAGGCAGCTTAGATCCGTTAATCATGCAGTTACCCTAACTCAGGCTGAAATTTAAACTCTTCTACTTTGGCCGTGTTTGACCGTCGCCGCGTACAGCATATTTGAAGGTCGTGAGCTGTTCTAAACCAACAGGCCCACGTGCATGGAAGCGCCCCGTGGCGATGCCGATTTCCGCTCCCATTCCAAACTCGCCGCCATCGGCAAATTGTGTTGAGCAGTTATGCATAACAATGGCGCTATCTACTTGTTTTAAGAAGGTTGCTGCAGCGTCGGCATTTGCTGTGATAATTGCGTCTGTATGGTTCGAGCCATAATCTGCAATATGTTGCATGGCGGCGTCTATATTTTCGACGATGCGAACAGATAGAATATTGTCTAAATATTCGGTTCCCCAATCTGCCTCATTAGCCTTGACCATTCGTGGCTCTATGGCTTGGCCATCCGCTTCGCCACGTAATTCGCAACCAGCGGATAGCAGCGCTTCAGCGATTGCTGGCAAATGTGTGTTCGCGCAATCA
>Ga0209137_1000518_pt1 | contig 40920 bp, 44 predicted proteins | sample SaaInl5LU_22_DNA_FD_184642 | JGI IMG/M metagenome (GOLD analysis project Ga0209137, IMG submission 184642) | Marine microbial communities from expanding oxygen minimum zones in the Saanich Inlet - ESP_105LU_22_DNA (SPAdes) (version 2) | ecosystem: Environmental > Aquatic > Marine > Intertidal... | reverse complement strand
AAACGCTCAATATCCGACCGCAGGAGGCGGTGGTGGAGGCGGCGCTGGTAGTGTCGGTGTCATCAACGGCGGTAACCCTAATTTTAACTGCGCTGTCGCTGGTGGTGGCGGTGGCGGAGGCCGTGGACAACCAGGTGGCACGGGCGGCACAGGCGGCGCAGGTGGAACAGGTGTCCCAACAGTTTCCCCAGGAGTTCCTGTATCAGGGGGTAGTTCATATCCTATAACAGTACCAAGTGGTGGATGTGTTTGTGTATATTGGGAGGCTCAATAATTTATGTTTGGTCAAGATAGAGATAAAATAAGGGCTGAAGCAATGTCGGCTATGATAAAGCAAGTAGCCGCTGAAGCAGCTCGGCAAGTTGCTGCCGAAGCAAGTCCTGAGCAAGATATGCAGAGATGTAGAGCTGCGTCGGTAACTGTCGGTACTGCATTTGGCGGCACTACAGAAGTATCCATGCGTAGTAATTATGGCGGGTATCTGTACAGCATTTTACAGCCTGTTGAGGTAATAGAGTTAATACACCAGCTTGCAGCAAACGTCGGATGTCATTTAGCCTTGAAGCCTAGAGAAGACTTTGCAAGCTGGAGAGGATGGGAGATGACTGAAGAGGATTTACTTCACTTTAGAGGTCTTTCGAGTCTTGCAAGTCCGCATTTTTCAGGTAGCGGTCATGCTCCGCACGCGTTACCACAACAGCCTGAAAAAGGAACTACAGATCCTGCTCTATCTAATAAACAGCAGCTTAAACTAAAAGCTAATTCAAAAGATTCAATAAATACAACTATAGATGACTCTAAGGAGAACCACGACAATGCTGTGGCAACTAAAAAAACTGTCGACAAACGAAGCACTAAGCGAAGCAGGTCCACTACCAAATAACTGGGGTCCTATTTTTGGATTGGAAGGCTTCCAGGATCGTCTTGGTGATTTATCGTGGTTAGGCGATGCTTATACGGATAAAGGCTGGGTACAGGTAGAGGGTGATTTACCTGAAGCACCTGTTAAGGATAAGTCTGCAGAAGTATGGGAGTTAGCTAAAATGAAGCTCCGAGACTCTGACTGGACTATGCTACCTGATGCCGGGCTGAATGTACAGCAAAAAGAGCAATGGATTGCTTATCGTTTAGCTCTTAGAAACATACGTACATCTGCAGGTTTTCCTGACAACGTATCCTGGCCGCCTTTGCCAGCGTAATATTTAAAGTTACAATTTGTTATAATTATACAGTGAGAATATATGATGATGTTTGGTAGAAAGTCAAAAGAGTTTAAATTTAGACATCCGGTTCACTATGTTCCGGAACTTTTTCCAATACAGCCTGCGATCTTTCACTTTAGCAGTGTTAGAAAAGCACTAGCTAAAGGTGCAAAGAAAGAATTAGAAAGATCGGTAGAACAAAATAAGATCTTTCATGCATCTGCATCGCATTTGTGCAGCGGAATTCGCGGACTTATAGAAAATTCTTGGATATTAACATTACCTTTTGATTTGGCGATAACTACAAACGGAGATGGCATAAGCTATGAATGGGAGACTCCTGTAACGTTTGATAATAATACACCGCCTGTCGATTCATTTTATGCAAATCAATGGGCAGACCATGTACAGATTCCAAAAAATACATTAAAAACTTTAGTAAAGATACATACAGGCTGGTTTGTTAAGTGTCCTGAAAATTATAGCTTAATGCAGATGCCTCTAGATGTTATTGGGGAGAATCGATTTAGCCCTTTTTCAGGACCTCTAATTGGCTCAAAGAATTACCAAATGCTAAATGTAATTTTATACTGGCATGAGTTGAATTCCAAGGTTATACTAAAAGCAGGTACGCCTCTTTGCTTGTTAACACCTTGTCAGAATAGACATTTTGATATGAAAAATGACTTCAGTATGGATGTATTGTCTGATGGTGAACTAAAACGTATTAATAATATGGCAAAAGGTATACATTGCTCCTGGGGACAGGATCGACATATACGTGCTCATCAAATTTATGGAGATTAACTCTGATGATTTATAGCAAGCAACACAACTTTGTAGCTATTAGGACTCCGAAAAGCGGATCTACAACAATGGCAATGTATCTGTTGGATTCCGGTCTACTTAATTATCACAATGATATTGTCGGGTTGCCAAAGCTCCATGAATCATTTATAGCAGAAAACGGCGACATAAATTTAGAGAGCATTGATCCTAACACTAAGCTTGTATATCACTCAAACCCTAAGAGTTATCAGGATGCAATATTTAATCATCCAATATCATCAAGCGTTGAGTTTATTCGTAGTAAAACTCTCAGACAGGCTCAGATCGAGCGTACAATGACGCTGCGCGAAGGAACGGGTGCAAAGGCAAGTAATTCTCTATTATACAGCAACCACATTCCATATAGTAAAGCTGTAGAGACAAACCAAATACCTGAAGGTACTCCCTGCTATTCCACTATAAGAAATCCTGTTGATAGATGGTTGTCGTTAATTAATATAACATACGGAGTTGAGGAAATACAAAGCGAAGGTATAAATGATATGTCTCTACGTTTGATAGAGACTATGAATACATATCGGAGCTCACTTACGAGTGAGCCGGCGCCTCCGTTACTACTACTACCTGAAGGCATCAATTCTTTTTTGTTTCGCTATCAAAGCTATTATATTTCAGAAAACACTACCTTATGGCCATTAGAAAATTTACATGAGCATATTACTAGCTTCATTGAGTCTAAAGGGGGCAGAGTTAGAGACAAATGGTGGCCTAGATACAATAAAACAAGAGATAGAGATGTACAGTTAAGCACAGAGGTAGAGCAAAAAATTAACGAATACTTTACATCAGATGTTGCTCTCTGGGAGAGTGTTATATAAGTGTTATATAGTAAGAAGCATGAGTTTGTAGCTGTTCGAATACCCAAGTGCGGGTCTACAACGCTAAACACATATTTACTAGATTCTAAATTATTTAACTATAAAACAGATATCCTGTATACAGAGCTAGATCCAAAACTTTATGCTGACGAAAGCGGTACAATAACGCTTGAATCTTTGTCTCCTAGTCAGCCAAATATAATGACAAAAGATAAGGAGCCTAAAGCAAACGCGCATATAACTCCTGAAACGTTTGATCTTCATTCTAAGACTTATGCTCGTGTAAAATTTACGCAAGAAAGAAGATCCTATTTTTTAAATAATCCAAATGCAAGGTCTGAGGATTGGAACTTACTACGCACTACGTGTCCGATTTTTCGCAGCGGAACAGCTGATGAGATCATACATAGAATACCTTTACACGGCTGCCATTCTACGTACTCACATTTAGTAAATAGTAATATAATACCTGAGGGTACTGAGTGTATATCCACAGTGCGTGAACCTATACAGCGATGGCTATCGTTATTAAACTTTTCACTCCATCAAGAGCAAATACAGAAAGAGGGTATAAACGATATATCTTTAAAATTGCTAGATAGGATACAGAACGATATTGATAACAAGGTTTATGAGTCACAGTGTAGCTATGTTAGTGATTCTGCTATAATATGGAATATAGAGAATTTACACGACCATGCCTCAAAATTTATATACTCTAAAGGTGGCCGCGTTCGTGCGCGTTGGGCAGCACGAGCTAATATATTATATGATAGAGCTGCTAAGCTTAGCCCAGAAGTGAAAACAAAGCTACGGGATTATTATGCTGAAGATTTTGCTGCATGGGAAAAAGCATATAGCGTATACAATTAATTATGAATAATGTAAAGAAGTTGTTTCTTTTCTCTAAGCAAGAAATACAAGACTGTCTGCTGTATATTGATAGCGAACAGTTTGTATATAATTGCACTCAACAGTCTAATCAATCCGCCTTAGTTGATAGTGTTACATCTAAATTTATAACCTCTCCAATATTATTTGCATCTAGTGATTCTTTTTTTGATGAATTTTTATTGACTAAAAAGGCTTGTATAGAAAATGAGATTGGTCTCGAACTGATACCGACGTATTCGTTTCTTCGCAAATATATTGCAGGCAGTATATTACCGTCTCATAAAGATAAAGATGCGTGTGAGGTTACAGTAACTATAAATCTGAAATCTGAAGGTCCTCCGAACACATTGTTTATAGAAAACAATAATAATATTGAAGAAATATTACTACAACCTGGAGAGGCAGCAATATACGCTGGCTGCCAGTGGAGTCATTGGCGAGAAATGTTCACAGAAAATCAAAGCTGCGTACAACTAATGCTTCATTATATAGTTAAGAATGGTTCGAAAAAACTAAATTAAGCTTAATAATGTATAAGGACGGTGCTGTTGTGAGTAATCGAATTGTTGTTGTAGGAGGGGGTTCAGCTGGCTGGTTATCTGCTTTGGCTATGCAAAACAAGTACCCAGATAGCAATATTACTGTTATCGCAAGTGAGGAGATAGGTATACTAGGTGCAGGAGAGGGTACAACTCCGTATTTTGTGAGCTTCTTAGAACAGCTCGGTATATTGACTAGTGATATTATAAGAAACTGTAAAGGTACTATTAAAACTGGTATTGATTTTAAGGAATGGAATAGTAGCAAAAAAGGATATCTTCATTCGTTTTCAAGTATATACTCATACTACAACTACAACTCTAAAAATTTTACCCGGTACGCTTTAGCTAGCGACGCATCGGGTTATAAATCTTTCGCTTATAAATTAACGCAAGAAGAAAAATGTCCTTTTGCTATTAATAAGCTTAATAATCTAGAAACTGTAGGTGAATACAAGTACGCTCTACATTTTGATGCAAATTTGTTGGCTGGTTATTTGAAGGACGTATCTTTATCACGAGGTGTAAACTACATTAACGATAAAGTTATATCATTTGAGACAACTCCTACAAATGAAATTGTATCAGCTCACTTAGAATCAAACAACACTGTAGAGTTAGATTTCTTAGTAGATTGTTCAGGGTTTGCAAGATTGACTATGGGTAGGCTGTTTAATGATGAATGGATCTCATATAAAGATAAGCTACCTGTAGACACTGCAGCTCCGTTTTTCATACCGCATAATAATGATGTGCGACCCGTTACAGAAGCTATTGCAATGAAATACGGATGGGTGTGGAAGATACCAGTACGTGATCGATATGGGTGCGGATATGTTTTTGATTCAAATCATATATCCAAAGATGAGGCTATCCAAGAAGCAGAAGAGTATTTTAATATGAAGCTATCTTCGCCCAGAGAGTTTAAGTTTGAGCCTGGTAGATATAGACATACACTTGTAAAAAATTGTCTAGCTATAGGTTTAGCTCAAGGTTTTATAGAGCCTTTAGAAGCGACGTCACTTTGGGTTACATGCTCAATACTTGATGCTTTTACTAGAAACGATGGATGCGCGATGTGGCAGGATACTAGTTTTTATGATAGCTTTAACTATAACTACGGTTGTTTAATGGATGACATATTAGATTTTGTACACTTACACTATATGACAGATCGCGAGGATAGCGATTTTTGGATTAACTTCAAGTATAATCATTCTCTCAATGAGCGTCAAAAAGCTATAGTATCAGGTATACAAAACAATACAGATTTAAGTGAATATCACAGCTTCTTCGATATCTCTTCATGGGCATTAGTGTCAAATGGTATCGGTTTATTGAATATAAAGGATAACAACCCCTATCAGAGAATTATATATAATAATTATATACAAGAGCACCAGGCTGTTGTTGAAAACTGTCTGTCGCATAAATTATTTTTAGATTATTGTGAGAAGTTTGCATGAACGTTTATTATTCTTGGAAGTCCGCAGAATTTACCACGCAGTTGTCGACACTCGTATCAGACATTAAAAAGCCAGAAAGTAGCGGTGTAGGTATACCTTCGGAATGGAGTAAATCTCCATCAGGTATTTTAAGATGTCCTGCTTTTGTTCAGAGTCTTAATAACACTTTCGTAGCTAGATCACCTGTCGATTATTCGTTTAATGTGGATAAGGAGAACGGCATAGTAACTAGCGATATATTATCTCAACAAGCGTTTGATGACATGCTGTTAATTAGGGACGCTAAATCAGGATCATGTAGTTTTAATTATCCGAGATTTGTGTTTTATTCAGAAGAATCTCTAGATATGGAAGTGTCCAGTGCATACTATCATACTTCTGACTTTCAAGATAAAGCAGTGTTTATGGGTGGAAGATATGACATCGGTAAGCATTTTCGATTTACTGAAGCTGCTTTTATAGCAAAAAATTCAGGAACTATAACAATACAGAATAATGATCCTATCTTCTACGTTAAGTTTCATACAAAAGAGCCTATAAAGCTTATTCCTTTTTTCGTTACAAGAGAGCTACAAGAGACAGTAGATATGCTTCTCGCGCCAAGACGGTATCCGCCGAATCGCCCTCACCCTCTTTCAGTTTGGTATAATTTACACGATCGTTTTTATGCAAAAAGAATATTAAGACAAGTTAAAGAAAATATACTTGATTAACATAGGACCTAAATGACCAATTGGTCTTCTTTATAAATAGTGTAAAGGAGTTCAATTATGGCACAACCTGTAACAAGAGACGACTTAAAAGAATGGTGTCTTCGTAATCTTGGCAAGCCTGTCATTGATATTAATGTTGATGATGAGCAGCTAGAAGATCGTATTGACGAAGCTATTGCCTATTACCGTGACTATCACTTTGACGGCACTGAACGCGTCTATTATAAGCATATATGTACTGCTGAAGATCAGTCTAACGGATACATAACGGTTCCAGATACTATTAACGGTGTCTCAGGCTGTTTTGTCCTTGGCGGAACGTACTCTGTTAATAATCTTTTCAACGTTAGATATCAGATTCATCTTAACGACCTCTATGATCTCCTTCAATCCTCTATTGTACCATATACAATGGCTATGACGCATGTCAATATGCTTGAGGAGGTATTTGTTGGTAAGCAGCCTATTAGGTATAACAGACATTCAGATAAAGTATATATTGATACAAGCTGGACAGATAAGATACCTGTAGGATCTTATATTATTTTGGATGCCTATCAAGTGATTGATCCTAATGTGAATACAGATATGTATCATGATAGATGGCTACTAAGGTATACGACTCAGCTATTTAAAAGACAGTGGGGCGAAAATCTGAAAAAATTTGAAGGGTTGCAGATGCCTGGCGGACTCACGTTCAATGGACAGAAAATTTATGAAGAAGCTATGGAGTCTATCATGAAGCTAGAAGATGAGATGATCTCAAGCTATAGTCTCCCTGTTCACGATATGATTGGGTAGTTAGATGGCTACTAATGTATATTTCAATAACTTCAACTATGGTCGTGAGCAAGATCTCGTTGAAGATCTTACAATCGAAGCAATTAAGATATATGGGCACAACGTCAAATATCTGCCTCGCACGATTGTTAGTGTAGACAACCTATTTGGTGAGGATCCTCTGAGCAAGTTTGACGAGGCTATTGATATTGAAATGTATATTAAAAATGTTGAAGGATTTGAAGGTGAGGGTGATCTTCTTTCTCGCTTTGGTTTAGAGATACGAGATCAGATTACATTTACAGTAGCTCGAAAGAGATTTGATCAAGCTGTCACCTCTCCAAAGATTCTTACTGAAGTAGGTTATAATCTTATATTTGAATCTGGTGATAACAATTCCCCTTCGCGACAATATCTAACAGGTTCAAAAGACACTGAAGCTTTCACGCTTGAAGGTGATGACTATCTTAATAGTATTAATAGACCTCAGGAAGGAGATCTTATCTACTTTCCTATGGTTGGAAAGATATTTGAAATCAAATTTGTTGAGCACGAGCAGATATTTTACCAAACAGGTAGATTGCAGACGTATGATATTCGCTGCGAGCTCTTTGAGTATAGCTCAGAGAGAATAGATACTGGTAACACCGCTATAGACGCTATTGAGAGTACGTACAGCCTCAATGTATTGGATCAGCAGCTTACTCTCGAAGATGGCGCTGGTGTAACTAAGCTTGAGGATGGTGGTACATTGCTTCAAGAGTATAGAATTGAAGATTCAGACAGCTCGGCAAACAATGAGTTCTATCAAACTAATGCTGATAATATACTCGACTTTAGTGAGATTAATCCTTTCGGGGAAACAGATAGGTATTAACTATGTTTGGTAGAACATTTTATCACGGCACATTAAGAAAATATGTTATTACATTTGGTAATATGTTTAACGGAATATATGTGCAGCGGTTAAATCAAAACGAAGAAGCCCTACAAACTCTTAAGGTACCTGTTGCGTATGGTCCTAAAGAGAAGTTTCTTGTTAGAATTAATCAAGACCCAGACCTAGACCAAGATGTTGCTATTTCGCTACCTAGAATAGGGTTTGAAATGCTTGGCGTCACATATGCTCCTGAAAGAAAGTTAACATCTACTCAAAAAAATGTTAGATTAAGTAGTACTGATAATACAAATTTTACAACGCAGTACAGACCTGTACCGTACGATATACAATTTCAGCTAAGCGTCTTTGTTAAAAATGCAGACGATGGAACACAAATTCTCGAACAGATATTACCATACTTTCAGCCAGAGTGGACAAATAATATTAAACTGATTCCTGAAATGGATTTAACATACGATGTACCGTGTGTGCTTAATAGTATAAGTGTTGAAGATACCTATGAAGGAAGTTTTGATACTAGAAGAGCGTTAATATGGAACCTTACATTTACAATGAAAGGGTATATATTTGGACCTACTTCGACAGCGGGTATTATTAAGAGAACTGTAGTTAATTTTGCAGATGATCTACCGGAAGCAACTCCGATACGTACATCTGTAATTACTCCAGGGTTAAAATCAGATGGAACTCCTACCTCAAATACTGCTCTTTCTGTCAATATAAATGATATTGATGCAGAAGATGATTATGGTTTCGCAAAATCGATAACTGAGTATTGATATAATGAAAACAAAAATGGAAGAGAACTTCGAAGCTATATTCAATATAGATTCATCAAATGCTGTCGAAGGGGATATAGTTGAAGAGATACCTACGGAGCTTTCGTCTCCCGTTAGTTTAAGTGATATTGATACAGACTATCAGTACGCGCGAGAAAACTTGTACAACGTAATAGAGAGGGGATCAGACGCGTTAAATACGCTAGTAGAGATCGCTAACCAAAGCGAGTCTCCGAGAGCATTTGAGATTGTTGGAACACTTATTAAGACTCTATCTGATGCTAATAAAGATCTTTTAGAAGTTCAGAGTAAAGTAAAGAAGCTTAAGGAAGAAACAAATAAAGGACCTAACAATGTTACTAATGCATTGTTTATAGGTAATACATCAGAGCTGCAAAAGCTAATTAAGGATAGAAAGAAAGATGTATGAATATAGATGTAAGGTGAGAAGAATTGTTGACGGTGATACTGTTGATGTTGATATCGATCTCGGATTTGGTATTTGGTTGAGCGACGAGCGCGTACGTATAATGGGTATCGACACACCAGAGTCACGTACAAGTGATAAGGTGGAAAAAGTATTCGGAAAAGCTGCTAAAGCGAGGCTTAAAGAACTGCTGGGCCCAGTAGCTACGTTAAAAACAAGAGTAGCGAAAGACGGTGAAGATATGAGAGGTAAATTTGGCCGCGTTCTTGGGGACTTCGAAGTATATTATCATAAAGAAGACAGGTATACTACAGTAACAGATGTTCTTATTAAAGAAGGCCACGCAGTGCTTTACGGGGGTGGTAGTAAGGAAGATGTTCAATCACAGCATTTAAAGAATAGAGAAAGATTAATAGCAGAAGGTGTTGTTAAACTATAGATGTACCCTTCATTGGCTACACGATGATTATAATGCTTAAAATGAAAGAGTGCAACTGTTATGCCGGAAATCTATCTAGGTAATCAAAACTTAAAGGCTGCTGGTGTAACTGTTGAATTCACCCATGAGCAAGTCCAAGAATACATAAAAGTTGCAACTGATCACATATACTTTATTAAAAATTATGTTAAGATTGTAAGTATTGATGAAGGACTCGTACCATTCGATACTTGGGATTTCCAAGAGAAAATGGTAAAGACGTTTGATCAAAATCGTTTCTCTGTGTGTAAGCTTCCTCGACAGGTTGGTAAAACAACAACGGTCGGGGCGTATATACTATGGAAGGCATTGTTTACTGAAGATTATAATATCGCTATTCTTGCGAACAAAAGATCTCAAGCTATAGAGATTCTTGGAAGAATACAGCTAATGTATGAACACCTTCCAAAATGGATGCAGCAAGGAGTAATTGAGTGGAATAAGGCCAGTATCGAGCTCGAAAACGGTACAAGGATTATAGCGTCATCTACTTCTTCTAGCGCTATCCGAGGTACATCACAAAACCTTATCTATCTTGATGAGTTTGCGTTCGTTCCTAATAACATACAAGAAGAATTCTTTACTTCAGTATTTCCTACTATATCCTCCGGCAAGACATCAAAAGTAATTATTACATCTACTCCTAACGGAATGAACCTGTTCTATAAAATATGGGTCGACAGTGAAGAGGGTAGAAATGATTATGAGCGAGTAGAAATACATTGGTCTGATGTTCCTGGTCGAGATGAAAAGTGGCGTGAAGAAATTATACGCAATACATCTGAAGAGCAGTTTAGGCAGGAGTTTGAATGTGAGTTTCTCGGTAGTACCAATACTCTTATACACCCGTCTAAATTAAGAGCTCTTACATTCAGAAAACCGTTATACGAAAAGAATGACTTTAAATGCTATGAAGAGGTTCAGAGAGATCACACATATGTTATTGTCGTAGATACGTCGCGAGGCCTAGGTCAAGATTACTCTGCTTTCGTAGTTTTTGATATTACCGAATATCCGTACAGAGGTATAGGTGTATATCGTAGCAGAGACATATCACCCATGCTGTACCCGGATGTTATTTTTAATGCTGCAAAAAAATACAACGATGCGTTTGTACTTGTAGAAATTAACGATATAGGTGAACAAGTATCTAATATAATATTTCATGATTTTGAATACGACAACCTATTCCGAATAGCGCAGAGGAACGGTTCTCAAGTAATAAACTCAGGATTTGGTGGCGGTCGATCGCAGCTAGGAGTAAGAACTACAAAATCTGTAAAACGACTTGGCTGTTCAACACTAAAGGATATAGTTGAGCAAGATAAACTAATATTTGAAGATTACGATTATATAACAGAGCTTTGCAATTTCGTACAGATAAAAGAAAGCTACGCGGCTGAAGAAGGTTTTCATGATGATGTAGTAATGTGTACTGTACTATTCGCATGGTTGATCAGGCAAGAATACTTTAAAGAGCTTACAAATAGCGATTTACGCAAGAAATTATATCAAGACAATCAACAAATGATAGAGGATGAAATGCTTCCTTTTGGTTTTATTGATGACGGTCATGAAAATGAAGATATTATAAATATTGACACAGAGAGACTGGGCTGGTCGCTGCCCGCAGCTGATACGATCACAGACAAGTGGTAGATATTGAAATCAGATCTATTATAAATAAAAAAAGAACAAAACCTAATTCAAGGAGATAATACAATGCCATTTCAAGTATCGCCCGGTGTCAACGTTAGCGAAATAGATTTGACTACCGTGGTACCCTCCGTCTCTTCTACAGCAGGTGGCGTAGCGGGACACTTTAACTGGGGTCCTGTTGAACAAGCTGTGCTTGTTACATCAGAAGATCAGCTAGTTTCACAATTTCAGAAGCCCGATGGGCAGTCACATGATGCATTTTTTACTGCAGCTAATTTCCTTAGTTACAGTAACGCGATGTATGTTGTAAGAGCAAATAATACTAGTACGCGTAATGCTACAAGCAATGCTGCAAACACCACTCTTACCCTAGTTAAGAACTCTGATGATTACCATAATAACCACAGCGGTGGCATTGCAGGTGTAGGAGACTGGATTGCGAAATATGCTGGAAGATTCGGCAATTCACTCAAAGTATCAGTATGTCCAAGCAGTACTGCATACAGCTCATCGCTTTCTGGTACATATTCAATTACATCTAATACCACTACAATTACGTTCTCTGCAAATCAAGCTAGCACACTAATAGCAGGTGATCTACTAGAAATTGGTGTTACAGCTGGTGTTAAACAAACTGTTAAAGTATCTAGCGTCGCAGCGAACGGTACTACAGCAACTTTAGCTAGCACATACACAGGTACTACAGTAACTGCAAATACCGCCTTGACACGTAAATGGGAATACACAAGCAAAACGAATCGAGCGCCTGGCACTACTACTTACGCAGCAGGTGTAGCAGGCTCTAATGATGCTATGCACATTGCTATAGTAGATGAAGATGGTTTATTTACAGGTACTGAAGGAACTGTGCTTGAAATTTTTGAAAACGTCTCAATGGCGTCTGATGCCAAAGACAGTACCGGTGCTTCTAACTACTATGTTAATGTAGTTAACAATCGATCCAAGTACGTATGGTGGACGGCGCATAACGCTAATAACACTAATGCAGGTGCTGCAGCACATACAGTAACGTTTGGAGCTCCTGCGACACCACAAAGCGTGTCTCTAACACAAGGTAGCAACGGTACAGCAGCAACAGCAGCTGAGATTAGTACAGCATATAATAAATTTAGAAACACAGAAGATATTGATGTATCGTTCCTATTAGCTGCAGGTGGTGGACAAACAGTCGCTACACACCTCATTAATAATATTGCAGAAGTGCGTAAGGATTGCGTTGTATGTCTATCCCCACCGCAGAGTACAGTTGTAGATAACGGAACATATCTAGGTAAAGAAGCTGAAGATGTTGTAACATACAGAGACAGTTTGCCTTCCTCTACATACGCAATTATTGACAGCGGGTGGAAGTATCAGTACGACAAATACAACGACGTATATCGTTGGGTTCCGTTAAACGGTGATATAGCTGGTCTAATGGTAAGAACAGATTCTGTTAGAGATCCATGGTTCTCACCTGCCGGTTTCAATCGTGGCAATATTAAAAATGTAGTTAAGTTGGCTTGGAATCCTAGTAAAGCAGATAGGGATGTATTATACAAAAATGGAGTTAACCCGGTTGTAACATTCCCCGGTCAAGGGACTGTATTATTTGGCGATAAAACTCTAACATCTCAGCCCGGCGCTTTTGATAGAATTAATGTAAGAAGATTGTTTATTGTACTTGAGAAGGCTATTTCTACTGCGGCAAACTCAACACTATTTGAGTTTAATGACAGCTTTACAAGAGCACAGTTTAGAAACCTTGTAGAACCGTACCTGCGCGATGTTAAAGGCCGCCGTGGTATTACTGACTTTAGAGTGGTATGCGATGAGACAAATAACACTGCAGGTGTGGTTGATAGAAATGAGTTTGTAGGTGATATCTATATTAAACCAAACCGTTCAATTAACTATATCCAGCTCAACTTTGTAGCAGTAAGGACGGGCGTAGAATTCTCCGAGATTGTTGGACAAGGTTCAATAGTTAATCAATAATTCTAATAAATAGATATAAATATAATCAAGGAGAATAACAATGGCTTTTAATGTAAGTGATTTTAGAGGTCAACTGGAATTTGGAGGGGCTAGGCCCTCCTTATTCGAAGTTCAGATCTTTAACCCAGTTAATGCTGCTGGCGATCTTAAAGTACCGTTTATGGCTCGAGCAGCTCAGCTTCCCGGAGCTACAGTTGGAACAGTACCTGTTTCTTACTTCGGACGTCAAATTAAACTAGCCGGCAACAGAACGTTCGACCCATGGACCGTTACCATTTTAAACGATGAAGATTTCTTAATTAGAAACGCAATCGAAGAATGGAACAATCAGTTGAACACTTTCGAAGGTAATTTAAGAACAACAGGTGCTACCCCAAGCTCATATAAATCTACTGCGGTCGTAAAGCAATTCGCTAAAGACGGCACTGTATTGAGAACATACGAGTTTGATGGAATCTGGTGCTCAGATATCGCACCTATCGATCTAAGTTGGGATGCCGAGGGTGTACAGGAATACGCAGTTACATTCCAATACGATTACTGGCGAGTACAAGGTGGCACGACCGGTGATGCTGGCGGCGTATAAAAATTAATTGGAGAAAATAAATGGCTAACGCTCTATACCCTAAAGCAAAAGAAGATTTCCTTGCTGGAAATCTAAATCTGTCTAGTAACACGATTACAATCGCACTAGTCGATACCGGTGTATACACCTTCAGCTCGGCACATGAAGACAGAGCTGATGTACCTAACGCAGCTGTTGTTGCTGAAGCTACCTTGGCTAGTAAGACCATCACAAGCGGTGTTTTTGATGCTGACGATGCTACATTCACTAGCGTAAGCGGAGCTAACTGCGAAGCATTGATCATCTATCATACAGACGTGGCAGGTGGAAATACCGCATCAAGACTCATTGCATATATCGATACCGCGACAGGTCTACCCATCTTACCTAACGGTGGAGATATTACAGTGCGGTTCTCTGCTGGTGCAAGCAAAATATTTGCACTTTAATTAGAGAATATATGTGATCGAGAGGGGTACTAAATATAGGTAGTGCCCCTTTTTTTTATTTCGAGGTAAGAAATGCAATTGTTTGGATTTGAAATAAAGAGAACAGCAGCTGAAGAGCGGGAACTAGAAACCCTGCAGGCTATTGTTCCTCAAAATCAGGATGAAGCAGTTACTGAAATTGCTCCTGGTGGTATGTATGGAACATACTTAGATCTCGAAGCGTCTGCTAAGACAGAGGCTGATCTTGTGACAAGATATCGTGAAATGGTATTACAGCCTGAATGTGATCAAGCAGTAGAAGATATTATAAATGATGCTATTATTATGGAGAACAATGCTTATCCTGTTGAGATAGTACTCGACGAATCTAATCTATCCTCTCGCATTAAAAAAGCAATACGTGAAGAATTTAATGATATTCTCCGTATGCTAGACTTTGGGAATAAAGGTTACGAGATCTTCCGTAGATGGTATGTAGATGGTAGACTTTATTATCAAATTGTGATCGATAAAGAAAAGCCTCGTGACGGTATAAAGCAGCTCCGTTATATTGATCCTCGCAAAATCCGTAAGATGCGAGAGCAAAAAAAGAAAAACGATCCTACTACTGGTATGGAAGAGTATCCTAAGGTTAAAGAGTTCTATCTTTACAGTCCTAAAGGTAATATTTCTAACGGACAAGGGCTTAAAATAGCCCCAGATAGCATCTGTTACGTACCGTCTGGGCTTGTTGATTCACGAAATAAAATGGTTCTAGGGTATCTACACAAGGCTATAAAACCTCTCAATCAGCTTAGAATGCTTGAAGATGCGGTAGTCATTTACAGATTATCTAGAGCTCCTGAAAGAAGAATTTTCTATATTGACGTAGGTAATCTACCTAAAATGAAGGCAGAGCAGTACTTACGTGATATGATGGTAAAGCATAAAAATAAACTTGTATACGATGCATCAACAGGTGAAGTCAGAGACGATAGACGTCATATGACCATGCTTGAAGACTTCTGGCTGCCTAGAAGAGAGGGCGGCCGCGGCACAGAGATCACTACATTGCCCGGTGGTCAAAATCTCGGTGAAATGGATGATGTATTGTACTTCCAAAAGAAATTATCTAAAGCCTTAAATGTTCCTGTCAGTAGAATGGAAGCTGAGGTAAACTTTAATATTGGTCGCTCTACAGAAATATCTAGAGATGAGATAAAGTTTCAAAAGTTTATTAATCGCGTTAGAAATAAATTTGCGGTTATGTTCGACCAGCTGCTTGAGATTCATCTAACACTTAAAGGTGTTATGACGCGTGCTGAGTGGAAAGAAATACAAAATAGTCTTACATATAGCTTTGCTAACGATAATCATTTCGAAGAGCTGAAGCAGTCTGAAATTATGACAGAGAGACTAAGACTGTTAAGTGAGATTGACCCCCTTGTCGGAAAATATTTCTCAATGTCATGGGTGCGTAAAAATGTACTTAAAATGACAGAAGATGATATCGCGTTAATCGGTAGAGAGATAGAAGTAGAAAAAGATGATGACGACATGACGCAGTTTGAACCAGTAGAGCAACAGGAAGAGATAGAGCCTGAAAACCCATTGCAGGTAACAGATAATACCGGTAAATCATTGTCTAACGAAGAAACTGCGCTTGTCGAGAGCATGACAAGATTCTATAACTCATTGTCAGCAGAGTACGAAGAAGACACCCACGATGAATCATCTGGATGAAGCTAAACTCTTAAGCGCTCTTTTAGGTGTACTAAAAAAAGAAAGTAGTAAGGTTCGCGAGGACTTATTAGAAGAGCTGCGTACAGAACTCCAGAAGGATATTGAGGATCAATCTGGGGTTAAATACCTACAGCTCGAAGAACTGGATGATTTAAAAACTCCTATTCCCGTACAAGTATTTAAAGGGGATAAAGGACCACAAGGTCCAAGAGGAGCAAAAGGTCTTAAAGGTGATACTGGTCCTCAAGGGCTCCGAGGTATCGCAGGACCTCAAGGTGAAAAAGGTGAGACTGGCTCTATAGGTCCTATAGGTCCAACTGGAGCTCGAGGACCAGAAGGGCCGGCTGGACCGGCAGGTAAAGATGGGGTCGATGGTAATACTCCTGATCTTAAACCTGTAGAAGATAAACTGCTAGACCTTTTTGAGAAATTCAAAGGATCTGTATCTGCTCAAGTCACTAGAATGGCTTACGCAAGAAACGGTGGCGGAGGAGGGTCGACAGGTTCTGGTGAAGTAAGGCTTCTACGTCTAGATGATGTTGATACATCAAGCTTATCCGACGGCAAATCATTACGATACAACGCCAGTACAGCCCAGCTAGAATTCTTCACGCCATTCGATAGTCTCAACTCGGGAGATATAATACCTGCTGCCAATAATGTATATAATCTAGGATCCCCAGAGCGACAGTGGGAGAGCCTATATCTCAGCGGTGGTACAATCTTTATAAATGGCCAGGCTGCAGTTCAGCAAGATGATGACACTGGTAATATAGTTCTCGCGAGTAATACGCTGATACGTACCGATGCTGGAGGCTTGTCTCCTATAGTATCGCAATCTATATTAAATGGTTATATGCAGGTTGCTAATGCAGCTGCATTGGTCACATCAACCTTTAATAATCTTGTAGATGGCGCGCCAGCGGCCCTCAATACTCTGAATGAACTAGCAGCTGCTATCGCTGATGATGAAAATTTTGCTGTAAGCATTACAACAGGTCTGAATAGCAAGGCTTCCAATACATATGTCAACAGCGCTTTATCGCTCAAAGCGGATGCAATAGACCTCAACCAATACCTACAGGTCGCTAATAGTTTTAGCGGAGTGTATAATGATCTAACAGGTAAGCCTAACTTAGATCAGTACTTGCAGGTATCTAATACTCTCAGCATCAGCGTTGACTACAATAACGTAGTTAATGCACCTAATCTAGACGTATATGCCTCGAACACTGCGTTATCTCTAAAAGCAGATGCCACCGCTCTTAATAACTATCTACAGGTAGCTAACGCATCTGTATTCACTACTCAAGTTGATCTTGACAAGTATCTTCAAGTCGCAAACACGTTCAGTGGGTCATATAATGACTTAACTGACACTCCTAATTTAGATTCATACGCAGCAAACAGTTTTGTAGTTACGCAGCTAGGACTCAAGGCAAATACAACACAACTAAATAATTATCTACAAGTTGCAAACAATAAAACAATTGTAGCTGGCGACAATATAACGGTAGCAACAAACGCCACCAGTATATTAATATCTTCAACAGCATCGGGTAATGGGATTGTATCCGATGCCCAACTGTCCAAGTATCTTGAAGTAGCTAATAGTACTTCATTTATTAGTACCGCAAATACAGTAGGTCAAGGTACATCGCTGGTTCAAAGTAAGATAAATAACATAATAAACTTTCGTTCGTTACGAGCTGGATCAAATATTTCGTTATCGGAAAACAATGGAGATATAGTAATATCAGCGACCGGAGAACTATCTGTTGCTGATTCTATAGATTTTGGTTTTGTGAATAACGACTTCGGATCAATAGTCGATGCTGCCGACTCTGATCCACAATACGATTTTGGGACAATATAGCAAATGGCTGTCGAAGTAAAACTCAGAAGAGGTACCGCCAACCAGCACGCTACTTTTACAGGTGCGATTGGTGAAGTTACTGTCGACATCACCAATGATACCCTGCGAGTTCACGACGGAGTATTGGCAGGTGGACATCGTCTCGCCAAGCATTCGGACATCTCAAGTGCCGGTGCTAACACTGGTATGGATCTCACACTATCAACACCTACTGATGGCGATCTAGCTAACAATGCAGCATATCAACACTTTACTACAGATACCAAAGTTACAGACGCAATTGATATTCTCAATCAAGTAATTGAGAACGTACGTAGGGATACTTTTGTAAAATCCGTTACCTTTGCTGCCGATACAACATCGGGTGGAGCAGGTATCACTGTAACGCTTACTACAACGGTTAATGGCTCAGCAAATCAATATGAGATAGATTGGGGCGACGGTAGTGCTAATACTGTTACTGCTGACTCAACACCAAGCCACACATATTCTACAAATATTGGTTCACCATTTACTGTAGCTTTAACTGCTAGGAATACATCAGGCAGCGGTGAAGGTACAAGTGCGCTGTCCACCCGTACAGACTACATTACAATATATACTGCTACACCTGCCGTTGACTTTGGATTCTACAGTAACTCAGCTGGCGGATCATCACTTACTGGGAGCAACTTATATGTAATTGAAGGTGGCACTTTATATCTAGAAAATGATACTACAAATATTGGTTCTGCAGATGTAACATATACAGTTAACTGGGGCGACGGTACATCTGCAGATTCTGTAGCAAATGATAGTGCACCAGGTGGAACTGCAGGCTCTCGATTATCGCACACCTGGGGAGCAAGCACAAGTAGTGGAACAGGTACAGATACGGTTACTGTAACTCTCGCCTCTCATAGTACAGCTTTGCCGTCAGATATACCAGCTTCTTCCACGGCCGCTCTTAAGGTGTATGATGATAACCCAGCTACTCCTAACGGCTTAAGTTCTAAGACTATCTCCTTTACGGGTAGTGTAGGTACAAGTCCTAAGCTCGCAAGCGGGTTTACAGACCGCACATCCGGGGCAACATATGCAGCTGGTTCCTCTGTAAACCGTACAACTTCTACAAGTGGAACTATAGACAGCTCTACACTTTCTACGCTTACATACAATGCTTCCACTGGTACGCTCTTTGCCTTAATAAACGGCAGTGCTAATGGATCTATTGCCCTTGACGGTAGTGATCAGTCAGGAACATATACAAGTCTTATAGTGACTGATGTGAGCGATTTCAACCTATTCGATGCCTCAGGTTCATCAGTATTATTTGCCAGTAGTATATATCATCCTAATCTATACTCAGGTTTCAAAGCTAAAGTATCAGTTGCCGCGAGTGGCGTGCTGACAGGTGTTAACAGTATGCAGTTATCACATACCGCTACCGGTGTTACTAATACTGTAGAGTTTGTAAAAGATGATCTAACTTCAACACCTACCACTAACATTGGAAGCGCTGCTGTAACAGAAAATACAGCAGGTAGTTACCGCTATATTAGCGGAATACCTTACTATAATAGTGGTAGTCCGAACTTACTATTAAGCGGGTTAACCTTAGATGATCTCGTAGGACAATGCTACACAGATCAGAATAATATAGTAGAAGTAGATGACGGTAGTAACCTGGAAGGAACAAGCAGCAGTACTATAACTAACACTGACTATACATATGCTGATATCGATGGTTCAGTAACGATGCTCTCTGGCGGAGTACCATTAGTTAATACTGGCGTGTCAGGCTCTTATGCAATCGGTAATCTTATAGTACCTATAACAAGCTCTAGTGTGAGAGCAATAAGTAAAATAAAAGCTCGATCTAGAAACGTTAATGGTGTAGGCAGCTACTCTAGTGATATACCTACAATTATTCAAGTACATACAGCATCCCAATCCGGTATTGTAGAGCAGGCAATAGCTGTATCCGATTCACTCGGTAGTACATATGATGATGACGGCGTACGGGTATTTAATTTTAGCGCTGCTACCACTGACACTCCAACATACACAGGAAGTATAAACTTCTATACAAACAGCCTCTATGCTGAGTCTGCTGACCCTGGAGTAGCGGGTACTAAAGAAGCTACAATTCGCCTCGGTAAAATTCAGCACGATACTACGAATTATAGTACAGGATATTTACCGGTCGGTCCAAACCGAAGCAGCGATACAGGTACACAATACTTTACATTTGCCTTCCGTCGTAGCGCTGTCGCGAACTTTAATATAAATATAACGAGCTCAAGTATTAGTGGTCTGTGGATCGCCGCACCTGGTACAGGTGTAGATAGCGCCAGTGGCTTAAACGGATGGCTCGAGGCCTCCTCAATATATGCTGGCAGTGGTGTACCAGGTAGCGATACAGGTAACGGTGGTAATGGATCTAATGGCTGTGCCCAGACGGGCGGAGATAGAATTCAAGCAAGCACATCATTGAGCGGGGGTTACACAATGACTCTCGGTTCTGAAAATATGTCCAATGCAACGGGCAATGTTGTTCTAGTTAGAATTGCCCTGGCGAGCGGTGAATCCGTATCAGCGCTTAGCATAGGAGCGGCAAGCTAATGTCAATTTCAGACGATCAAAAGCTTGATTATCTATGGAAGAAATTAGGATACGGTGTATCCAAGACGGATACAAGACTCAATAAAGGTGCTAGTAACGAGTCAATACCAAGTCCTCTTTTACTCCGTGGCGATAAGATATGGAAAGAATCTTCTGATGTACCTGATACAATACCCGGATCAAGTAGTGGTGTTGTAACTGTATATAGTAACTCATCCCCAAGAGAGACGACAGAAGATAATACAGCTACGCAATATAGGACATGGAAGACAGGTTTAACAGATTGGATACCACCTGAGATAGGAAGCTCATATCAGGTCAAGGTATATGTTCATACATCTGGCGACGCATCTAGTGCTGTAGCAAATGGTACTCAATTGTTTGCTGCAGGTTCTGGTAACAATGATCAGTGGCTTTTTGACTACCAATCCGGCATAATAAACTTTATAGGTACAAACTTACCCAGCGGTGTAAACTTTAGTGGTAAAAGTATCTATGTTGTTGGAGCAAGATATACTGGACAGTTCGGAGTATTCGATCCAAACGGGGCGATTCTTACGGACGCAACGTTAAATGGCAATACGTCAATAACAAATTTAATATTATCTAGCGTCCTAAGTACTGAGTATGGCGGCACAGGCTTATCATCATTTACAACAAATGGTGTATTGTTTGCATCTAATACATCCACATTAACGCAAGCCTCGGGTATAGTAGGACAGATTTTACAGATATCAGCTGATGGAACCCCGACATTTGATAATCTTGATGGTGGTGATTTTTAATGAACGAAAGTGAAAGAGTATTAGATTTATATATTAAACAGCAACAAGACAAAATAAACGAACTAGCCCAACAGGTACTTTTGCTATCAACTAAAAACGAGTACCTCAAAGAGAGACTAGAGCAAACTGAGTTTGAACTCAAACAAATAAATGATATAAATAAAAAAGAAACTAACGCAGTAGAAAAATTTAAGTATGTACCTGAGGTTCAAAACCGTAAAGAGCAAACTTATCAGGCAAGTAAAGACGTAAAAGAGAGCAAAAAGCAACACAACTTTAAACATGAAAAGCAAACCATAAGGTAGGATAATAAGTATGTCATCTATAATTAAACTCAAACGAAGTTTAACGCCAGGCTCAGTACCTGGGTCCTTGCAAGCAGGCGAACTCGCGATCAATATACCTGATAAGAAACTCTACTCCTCCAACGGAAGTAGCGTATTCAATGTATCAGGTGACCAGTATAACGCCATAACAGCGGCAAACACTGCAACTGGTGGCGCTGATATTATACTTACCGTTGATAACGCAGCGTTATCAAACGACCGTATCTCTCTAATAGGTGGCACAGGTACATCGATTAATCGAGGTGCAAACGGTGCAATCACAATCGCAGTTACTGGTGAAGGCGGAGCATCTGCATTATCAACGGCTCGTGACATCACACTAGCTGGTGCTGTGTCAGGTACAGTTAGCTTTGACGGTTCACAAAACGTAACAATTAATACTACTGTTGCTGATAGCATTACTGCTAACACTTCCGGTACTGCAGCAGCTGCAACTGTTCTAGCAACTGCACGTAACATTGGTGGAGTATCATTTAATGGCTCAGCTGACATTAACCTTCCAGGTGTTAATGCTGCAGGTAATCAAGATACCTCTGGTAATGCTGCAACAGCGACAGCCTTAGAAACTGCCCGTAACATAGGTGGAGTATCATTTGACGGTTCTGCTGACATTAACCTTCCTGGTGTTAATGCTACAGGTAATCAAGATACTACTGGTTCTGCCGCAACATTAACAACAGCTCGTACACTTGGTGGCGTATCATTTGACGGTTCTGCTGACATTGATCTACCAGGCGTAAACGCTGCTGGTAACCAAGATACTTCAGGTAATGCTGCGACAGCGACTGCACTTGAAACAGCACGTAACATTGGTGGCGTATCATTTGACGGTTCTGCCAGCATTAACCTTCCAGGTGTTAATACTACAGGTAACCAAGATACATCGGGCAATGCCGCAACAGCGACAGCCTTAGAAACTGCTCGTAATATTGCAATTTCTGGCGACCAGGTTGGTTCAGCATCGTTTGACGGTACTGGTGACATCAGCATTGCAGTTACTACTCAAGCTAACAGTGTCGACCTAGGTACACATACTACTGGTAACTACGCTGCGTCCGTTACAGGTACTGCTAACGAGATCGAAGTTACAGGAGCAGCTGGTGAAGGCACTAACTTCACAATCGGATTGCCAGATGACGTTACAATTGGTAACGACTTAACAGTAACTGCTGACGTAATGGTTGGTGGAAAACTAACTGTTGATGGTAACCTTGAAGTTAACGGTACGCTGACTTACATAGATTCAACTACTGTCGCTATTGGCGACAACATGATCAAACTCGCTAACAACAATGTTACCGATTCAACTGATCTTGGTTTCTATTCTAAGTTCAACGACGGCGCTGATAAGTTTACAGGTCTTGTTAGAGATGCAACTAACGGTGAATACACGTTGTTCACTGATCTCGGAACTGAGCCAGATCAAACAATTAACTTTGCTAGCGCTACTACAGCAACACTGAATGCAGTAATCGACGGCGGCTCTTACTAGTAAATGCCATTAACCCTTAGAGACGCTAGAGCCTAGCTCTAGCTCTCTTATAAAATAGCTACAGGAGTAAATAATGGCAGCTGTTATTAAAATAAAACGAAGTACGGTAGCTGGTAAATTACCATCTACTAGTGACGTCGTCGCAGGTGAAATTGCTCTTAATACCAGTGATGGTCGTTTATTCGCATCTAGTGGATCCAGAATATTTGAAGTGGGTGCAAATGTACACTCACTATCAGTTGGATCTGGTGTTTTCTCAGTTGCGAACGGGGCCCTCACATTTCCTAGCGGGGATGGTATAAACGGACAAGCTCTAATAACTGATGGGTCTGGTAACCTGACTTTTGCTACTTTAGATGTAGGTAATAACTACACTATCATCGGAAGTACAAACGCTACAGATGTAGAGACCACATTACTCGATTTAGAAGCGAGTGATTCGATAGTCTCAAACCCAGACGGTTATCTTTCTTTCAGAACAGGAGCAAACACAGTAGCAAAAGTGCCTTATTTTGGTACTGCTACTGACGGTGTTAACGTAACGCTTGACTTAGGAGATGATGTCGCAAGTAATACTGCGCTAACTGCTCTTACAGCGCGTGTAGACACGATAGACGGCGGCTCATTCTAGCCGTATAAATATAATATACAGGTCGGGATCGGCCTGTATAAATCACATATATATGTGATAATTTTTATTATAGACTCTAGATAGAGGTTTGGAATGTCATCAACGATTAGAATTAAGAGAAGTTCGGTATCTGGAAAGACACCGAACACTGGTATATTAAGTACGGGCGAAATTGCTTTAAATTTTGCCGACAAGAGGATCTTTACCTCTAACGGAACTGCTATACTTGAAATCGGCACAAACCCCTCCTCATTATCTATCAATGGTCAATATCAATTACCCACCTTCGATGGTGCAAATAACCAGATCCTTTCCACAGATGGTAACGGACAGATTAGATTTGTATCGCTAGAAACAGCTACACCCGGCGCAGGATACGACAATAGTACAGTTACTGAGTTTCCTGATGGAGATTATGGTATCGACGAGGATTACATAGGTGATCCAGATGTTATTTCCGTTGACGCGTTCGCTGTACCTATCGGTGGTAATGTTTTTGATAATATGGATCCCGTAGGTAGGTTAGAAACCGCAAATTTAGGCACACTTTAAAAAATATATTGACAGGAGCACAAGATGCCAACTATAGTACAGTTTAGAAGAGGAACAGAAGCACAAAGCGATGCGTTTACAGGTAACGTAGGTGAGCTCAGTGTTGATACCACAAATGAAACCGTCCGAGTACACGATGGTTCTACAGCAGGCGGCTCAAGACTAGCTACTTATGCAGAAGTAGCAGATAGAATGCAAGTCGCTAACGTACAGTCGCTTATAACTACGTCGATTAATAATGTAATTGATTCGGCCCCTGGTACATTGGATACGTTAAATGAGTTAGCAGCAGCTATCGGTGATGATGCAGACTTCCTCTCGAAAATTCAAGCTAACGTAGATCAAAAGCTAGGCGCTACCGCTTCTGTAACGCTATCAGGAGATGTAACAGGTACAGCATCATTTAGTGCTAACGCGGTCACTATCACGACAACTATTGCTGATGACAGTCACAATCACGTAATCAGCAATGTGGATGGTCTGCAGGCAGCATTAGATGCTAAAGCTAGTCTAACAGGCGCTGCATTCACTGGAGCTATCACCACAACAAGTACGTTTGATGGCCGAGATGTGGCTACAGATGGATCCAAACTAGATGGGATAGAAACAAATGCTACGGCTGATCAAACTGCTAGCGAAATACTAACTGCTGTTAAAACTGTAGACGGTGCTGCTTCTGGTCTTGACGCTGATCTATTGGATGGGCAACATGGATCTCATTATCTGGACTGGACAAATACTACTAACAAGCCAGATCCTACTATTACTCTAGGTGGCGATCTAACTGGCTCTATAACGCTTACAGATTTAGCTGGCGGCACTCTGACAGCTGCTGTTGTAGATAATTCGCATAACCACTCTAGCTCATCAGGCGCATTTACAGTTGGAACCGATCTAACAGTATCAGGCGGAGATATTATTCTTTCTGGTACAGGTCGCATCCAAGGTGTAGATACTGTGACACTTGGTACCGATGCAGCCAACAAAACCTATGTGGATAATGCAGTAGCAGGGGTAGTTGATAGCGCTCCAGCAGCACTAGATACACTAAACGAGTTAGCTGCAGCGCTCGGTGATGACGCTAGCTTCTCAACAACAGTAACAACTAGTATCGGACAAAAGTTAGCTAAAGCGTCAAACCTATCAGATTTGACCAATGCTAGTACAGCACGAACCAATTTAGGTTTAGGTACTGCTGCAGTTGTAGATGCCACTAGCGCAGCAACAGCGAATAAAGTAGTGCAAAGAGACGGCAGTGGAAACTTCTCAGCAAACATTGTTACAGCTGTTGATTTTAACGCAACGTCTGACGAGACAATGAAGACTAACATTACTACTATTGCATCTTCTTTAGAGAAACTAGGTGCAATTCGAGGAGTTAACTTCAATTGGAAGAAAGATGATCGATACGCTATGGGTGTAATCGCTCAAGAAGTAGAAGCAGTTGTTCCTGAAGTTGTTAGAGAAGATGAAGAAGGTCTACGATCTGTAAACTATGGCGCGCTAGTTGGTCTATTAATCGAAGCTGTCAAAGATCTAAAGAATGAAATAGAAGAGTTGAAGCGAAGATAATGATCTTGTAAAGTTGTAGTATCAAAACAACTTACATTATAAATATATAAAAACTAATGGAGTATATAATGTCAAGCTCTCTAGAAGATGCTGTTGATACAGTGTTTAGTAGAAACCCTGCTGGTTTTCAAGATGCTATTAGTAGCGCTCTTGCGGACAAGCTCAGGGAAAGAATCGGTGTAGAGAAGGTTGCTGTAGCGCAAAATTTTCTTAATGAGCCAGAGATAGCAGATGAGGCCTCAGATGAAGACATTTAGACAGCTGGTAGAAGCACCGGGTGCACCAGCACAAGATAACAAAACTGTAAAAGACGATGAGCAGGAAGTTAAAGGTTATAAGCCTCGTTCCAAGGGCGAAGAAGACTTTGCTAATGCGCATGCTGTAGAAAAAGCTCCACATCCTGTTGCTACAGATGCGCAGTTTACAGGTAATGTTAAAGCTGGGGATCCAGAAGAACATAAGGGTGGCAAGAAGCATGCTTCTGGCGAAGACGTTGTAATGCAAGGCTCTTCGAAGATCAGAGAAAGCTTCGCTTCATTTATTGAGGATAGCGTAGATGGCGACGATTAAGCTTCTTACAGCTACTGCTGGTCTAGGTGTAGCAAATAATATGGGTCTAACTACAATGGTTAGGGTAGTTAATACGGACTCAGCAGAACAAGTAGTTACAGTAGCTAATACTGTAGGTCCAGAAAATGGTGGTGGCCAGTCTGGATCCGTGGTTATTGAGGCAGGTCAATCTGAAATTATTGTTAAAGAGCCAACTGATACTATTGTCTCTGCAAACACAGTTAAAGCCACAGGCGTAGCGAGATACTAAAATGAAACTCATATGCGAGATTAACGAAGACTTACAATACCTCTCTGAAGAGAATGATAGCGGGGAGAAAAGCCATTATATTAAAGGCGTCTTCATGCAAGGTAATTTGAAGAACAGAAATGGGAGAATGTATCCTATGGAAGTACTTCAAAAAGAGGTAGCGCGTTACCAAACTGAGTACATCGATCGTAAAAGAGCGTTTGGTGAGCTCGGACATCCATCAGGTCCAACAATAAACCTTGATCGTGTATCGCATATGATTACTGAGCTCAAACAAGATGGAAGTAATTTCATCGGCAAAGCGAAAATTATGGATACACCGATGGGTAATATCGTTAAAAACCTAATGAATGAAGGTGCCACTATCGGTGTATCCTCTCGCGGAATGGGATCCCTTAAGCCTAATAGAAACGGTATCGCAGAAGTTCAGAATGATTTTTATCTTGCTACAGCAGCAGATATTGTTGCTGATCCATCTGCCCCTGATGCATTTGTAGAAGGTATTATGGAGAATCGTGAGTGGATATGGGATAACGGTATTATTCGCGAAGCTACAATAAATGATTACAAAGATGAAATAAGCAACGCGTCAGCACAAGATCTCACCGCTACTAAGCTAAAGATCTTTGAGGACTTCCTCTCAAAATTGTAATATTATAAATAATAAAAGTAACAAATCTCAAAAAGGAGAAAAGTAATGTCTGATACAGAACTAGAGATGAGAGAAGACCTCACCAGCGACCAGTTGGACGAGTTCAAAGCATCTTATGGTGATCCATCAGAAGTGCCAGCCCCTACTGCTACAAAGGCTAAGGCACCTGGTAAGTCAAAAAGCGCGACTGATGATCCTAAAGATGCGCCTACCGCAGTAAAGCCTAAGGCTACTGAGGTTAAGGAAGCTTCTAAAATGAGCATGATTCAAGCAATGGTAGAAAGAATGAACACCATGAGAAAAGAAGACCTCATGAATTCTTTCGACAATATGCTTAACGCTCTAGAAACACAGGGTGCAATCAGTGAAGATGCTGACGACACTGTTGAGATTGTGAGAGCAGGACACAAAGTGTCTGCAGAAGATATAAATATCAGTGAAGATGTCGCTGCATTGTTTGCAGGTGACGATAGCCTTACTGAGGAATTTAAAGATAAAGCAGTTACTATTTTTGAAGCCGCTGTAGTTTCTAAAGTAAACGAGCAGCTTGAAAAATACGTTGTAGATATTGATTCAGAGATTGAAGCAGAAAAAGATAGACTAAAAGAAGAGACTGTTCGTCAACTAGACCAGTATCTTGACTATGTTGTCGAGGGCTGGATGGAAGACAATAAGCTTGCGGTAGAAGCTGGTATCAAGGCTGAAGTAACCGAGAGCTTTATTAACGGCTTGAAAGATTTGTTCGTCGAACATTACATCGAAATTCCAGACGATAAAGTAGATGTTGTCGAAGAACTAGCGTCACGCGCTGATGAACTTGAATCTCGTTTAAACGAAGAGATTGAGCGTAATGCTAACCTTAAAGCTGATATGGTCGAATTCAAGAAGGCTGAGCTTGTAGCTGAGGCTTCTGAATCTCTCACTGAAACACAGAAAGAAAAGTTTTATGTGTTAGCTGAGAGTGTCGATTTTATCGACGAGGACAAATATGTCCAGAAGCTTGAAACTCTGAAAGAAAGTTATTTTACCTCTATAAATGAAGCAACATCTGTAGAGAGTGATTTTGATGACGCGGAGCCATTAGATGAAGAGGTTGCACCTCAACGTCGAGTAGATCCGGAGATGTCGGCCTATGTCAGTACAATTTCAAGAACATTGAAAAAGTAATTATTATAAATAATAATATCAAAACCGTAAGGAGAGATAAACAATGCAATATGTATCTGAAGAACTAGTTCAAAAGTGGACGCCAGTTCTTGAGCACGCCGATCTTCCCGAGATTAAAGATGCTCATCGTAGATCTGTAACCGCCACCCTACTCGAAAATCAGGCTCGCTCATCACGTGAAGCAGCACAAGGCTCAGGTGGCTATTCAATGCCTTCTTTGCTCGGTGAGGCAGCACCTGCTAACGCAATGGGTGCTTCATCTTCTGTTGCAGGCGATGGCAGCGTAGATATCTTCGATCCAGTATTAATTTCGCTGGTTCGTCGTTCTATGCCTAACCTGATCGCTTATGACATCGCAGGCGTACAGCCAATGACTGGTCCTACTGGACTAATCTTTGCAATGCGCGCTCGCTACAGTGCTCAAGGTGGTGCTGAGGCTCTGTACAACGAAGCCGATACTGACTTCTCTAAGTCAGCCGCTGGTAACACTCTTTCTGGCTTTGCTAGAGATGAGTCACTTGTTGATGGCGTTACTACTGGTCAAACTGGTACTGATCCAACAGCTCGTGTATCAGCTAACGGCTACACAGTAGCAACTGGTATGTCAACAGCTCGCGCTGAAGCACTTGGCGATGCTGCTAATAACGGCTTCCAGCAAATGGCTTTCTCAATTGAGAAGGTTTCTGTAACAGCGGTTTCACGTGCTCTGAAAGCTGAGTACACAATGGAGCTTGCACAAGACCTTAAAGCAGTACACGGTCTTGACGCTGAGACAGAACTTTCTAACATCCTTTCTGCTGAGATCCTTTCAGAAATCAATAGAGAAGTTGTTCGTACAATTAACTACACAGCTACATCTGGTGCACAAGATAACACTGCAGTAGCTGGTACATTCAACCTTGACGTTGACTCAAACGGCCGTTGGTCAGTTGAGCGCTTTAAAGGTATGATCTTCCAGATCGAGCGTGAAGCTAACCAGATTGCTAAAGACACTCGTCGTGGTAAGGGTAACATCCTGATTTGTTCTTCAGATGTTGCTTCTGCACTTCAGATGGCTGGCGTTCTTGATTACACTCCTGCTCTGTCAGCTGCTCTTAACGTAGACGATACTGGTAACACATTCGCTGGTGTATTGAACGGTCGTATCAGAGTATACATCGATCCTTACTTCTCAAGCTCAGCTGGCAACCAGTACTTCACTGTAGGCTACAAAGGTTCTAGCGCATTTGACGCTGGTCTCTTCTACTGCCCATATGTTCCATTACAAATGGTTCGTGCGGTTGGCGAAGATACGTTCCAGCCTAAGATTGGCTTCAAGACTCGCTACGGCATGGTCGCGAACCCATTCGCTAAAGGCGGAGACGCTGGTAACGGCTCAATCGCATTTGCCGATAAGAACGTTTACTACAGACTGGTTGGTGTGTCTAACCTTATGTAATAAAAAGAACTGCTTAAGCAGTCTACTTAAAAGGGTCCTTAGGGGCCCTTTTTTTATGCCTAAATATAGATAGAGGTATAATATGAGCGCATTATCCAATCAACCTACGAATAAAAATATGTTATCCCCTAACGGGTTTAGGTTCGTTCTTAACAGGACCCCTAACATTAACTATTTTACGTATAGCGTACCGATTCCTACTCTAACACTCGGAGACTACGATATAACAACTCCGTTTGCAACGCTGCCGTACCCAGGCGACAAATTACGGTATGAGCCGCTATCTATTAGATTTAGGGTTGATGAGGATCTAAAGAACTACTTGGAAATACATAACTGGCTAGTGTCACTTGCATCACCTGAATCATTCGATCAATCAGCATATACAAGTAGATCTTCTTCTGCATTTAAAAATGGAGATATTTTCTCAGACGGTTCTTTGATAGTAATGACAAGTAATCAAAATCCTAATATACGTATAGACTTTAAAGATCTATTTCCCGTATCGCTAACTGAACTTACATTCGATGCATCTATTAGTGATATTCAGTATCTAGAAGCAACTGTAACCTTTAGATACTCAATATATAATATTGTAGAAATTTAGTTGTAATTACACGACAAGTATAATATAATTATGTTGTAATCTTTATAGGTGATGATATGCTTGTCGATGAAATAACAGAAATGTGGATAAAAGACGCTAAGATAGATGATGTAGAGTTAGATGTTGAGAGTCTTAAAGTACCTACCCTTCACGCCAAATATCTTAGAATACTTTATCAAGAAAAGCTTAAGCTTAAAAGCTATCTTATCAAGAGAAAGACGTTGTCTCGTGTGTTAGGCGAGTACTATAGAGGAGACCTTAACAGTCCAGAGGACTTACGAGAGATCCAGAGAGAACCATGGAGCCGCACGGTTCTCAAGCAAGACCTAAGTAGTTATGTAGATAGTGATAAAGATATGATTAAACTTCTAACCAAGATATCATATCAAGAGGAAGTTGTTTCGTTATTAGAAGATATAATAAAAAATATTAATAACAGAGGTTTCCAGATAAAAAATAGTATTGACTGGCGTAAACTTACAAACTTCGGTTTATAGAGAATTGATTACATTATCCAAAGTGAATGAGGCATATATTAAAATAGACTGCTCTGGTGGTATAAGACAGGAGTTGAATGAATTCTTCTCGTTTTATGCTCCGGGGTATAAGTTTATGCCGCTCTATAGAAACAGAATGTGGGATGGTAAGATACGTCTTTTCAATAAAAACTCTACAATGTATCTCGGTCTATTACCATACATTACATCCTTCTGTAAAGACAGAGACTACGATATAGAGATATCAGAAGATCTTGAATACGCTAACGAATGCTCCATACAAGAAGTTTCTGATTTTGCTAAATCAATTAACCTTTCTCTAACTCCAAGAGACTACCAATTAGAAGCAGTAGCGCACTGTGTTAGATCAGATCGCGCAATGGTGCTGTCTCCAACAGCATCCGGTAAATCTCTAATCATCTATCTCCTTACTCAGCTTTATAAAGAGCATAAAACTCTTGTTGTTGTACCTACAGTATCTCTAGTACAACAGATGGCTGGTGATTTCAAATCATATGGTTACGACGAAGAGTGCAAGCTTATTACAGCAGGTGTCGATAAAGAAAATATACAAGAAAATATTGTTGTAACTACATGGCAATCAGTTTACAAGATGCCTAAGAAATGGTTTGATCAGTTTGGTGTTGTGATTGGAGACGAAGCTCATTTATTTAAAGCTAAATCCCTGACCGAGATAATGACAAAGCTTACAGACTGCAAATATCGTTTTGGCTTTACGGGTACTCTAGATGGAACCGAGACACATAAATTGGTTCTGGAAGGACTATTCGGTCAAGTTAAGTCTTTTGTTAAGACGAAAGATCTGATAGATGCTGGTACAGTAGCAGATCTTAAAATTAAAATATTGGTGTTAAAGTATTCAGAAGAAATATGTAAAGCATGCCATAAACTTAAATTTCAAGACGAAATGGATTTCATCGTCCGAAATGAAAAAAGAAATAAATTTATTAATAACTTAGTACAGTCGCTCAATGGAAATACACTTGTATTGTTTCAATACGTTGAAAAACATGGCAAGGACCTCTATACTCTAATAAACAGTAAAGCAGATAAGAAGAGAAAGGTATTTTTTGTCTTCGGGGGAACCGATGCAGAAACAAGGGAGAGCGTTCGATCAATCACAGAGAAAGAATCGAACGCTATCATCATAGCATCGTATGGTACATTTAGTACAGGAATCAACATTAAAAGTCTTCATAATGTTATTTTTGCATCTCCATCTAAATCGAGAATACGTAACTTGCAGTCTATCGGCCGCGGTTTGAGAAAGTCAGATACAAAAGAAGCCTGTGTACTGTATGATATTGCAGATAACTTGCAGTATAAAAAGAATATAAATTATACCCTGAAACATTTGTATGAGAGAGTTAAAATTTATAACGAAGAGCAGTTCGACTATAAAATTTATAAGATCAACCTGGAGTAGCAAATGGAAGAAGGTATCAAAATATTAAAGCTGATTACCGGTGAAACTGTAATGGCAGATATTAAGTTAGACAAGCTAAAGAAACACGCTACTTTACGTCAACCTCTAGTATTTACAACACAATATAATTCTTCTGGTACCGTATCGATGGTAGCTACAAAATGGATAGAAAGTAATCACCTTTCTCACCGAATTAAAACATATCATATTGTTGCTGCGGTCGTACCAACGGAGATGATGGAGCAACTGTATATAGAGAGTGTGGAGGAAATGGAAGCTAGTGATAGCAATCCGTTACCTGAAGATGATTCTGATAAGATGGATAGAATGTTAGATTATCTTAGCTCTTATGTAGACGAAGACGTAGAAGAAGAAGATAACATCATACATTAGTTGACTTTATTACTATAGTATATTATAATATTTTTATTTGTGGGTTTATTATGACTGAAGTAAAGAAAAGAGCAAAGAATCAATATGTTAACAATAAGGATTTTCTAGCTGCCTTAATAACGTATCGAGATGCGGTGCGTGAAGCCTCGGAAAAGGACGAGCCAAGACCCCAAGTTCCCAACTATGTTGGGGAATGCGTAATGAAGATTGCCACGCACCTGGCCCGTAAGCCGAACTTCGTCAACTATACCTTCAAAGACGAGATGATCTCAGATGGTATAGAAAATTGTCTGCAGTATATCGATAATTTTAATCCTGATAAATCTAATAACCCGTTTGCTTATTTTACTCAAATCATCTGGTTTGCATTCCTTCGTCGTATTCAAAAAGAAAAGAGAGTACTCTACACTAAGTACAAGCTTACTGAGCAAGTAAACTTGATGAACCTAGTTTCTGATACGCAAGAGCATGACAGCGGCTCGAACTTTAATGATAATATCAAAATGAGCGAGTGGTCTGAAGAGTATATGAATAATTTTATTAGAGACTTTGAGGAAAACAAACGTAAAAAAATTAAGAAGCGTGAGACTAAATCATAATGAAGCTTGCATTGATTACGGACCTCCACTTTGGTGTGAGGAACGATAATTCTGCGTTCGCAGACCATCAAGAAAAATTCTACTCTAATATCTTTTTTCCATATCTAAAAGAGCATAACATTAATACTGTTATTGATCTAGGAGATACTTTTGATAGAAGAAAATACATAAACTTTGTATCGTTAGATAGAGCTAAGAAAATGTTCTTTGATCCTATAAAGGACAGCAATCTTCAACTACATACGCTAGTTGGCAATCATGATTCATTCTATAGAAATACGCTCGAAATTAATTCAATGAATCTGCTAGCAGAGCACTACGAGACAATTCGTATCTATGAAGAACCTGAAGTAATTGAATTTGATGATCTTAAAATTGTAATGGTTCCCTGGATATGCGCAGCTAATCAAGACGAGGTATTTGAGCTTTGCAGTACTACAGACGCGCCGGTAATGTTTGGGCATCTTGAGCTATCAGGTTATCAAATGTATAAGGGTCAGGCTATTCATCATGGAATGGCAGACGACTGGTTGAAGAGATTTGATATTGTATGTACAGGGCATTATCATACTAAATCTACGACGGGTAATGTAAACTATCTCGGATGTCCATATGAAATGACATGGTCAGATTTTGATGACCCGAAGGGGTTCCATATATTTGATACTGAGACTAGAGAGCTTGAGTTTATACAAAATCCGTATAGAATGTTTTATAAGGTTAATTATAATGATCAAGATAAAAGTATGGAGCAGGTAGTAAATCAAGACTTTGAATCATTAAAAGGTACTCATGTCAAAGTAATCGTAACAGAAAAAACTAATCCTTACTGGTTTGATTTGTTTATCGAAAAGCTTGAAAAAGCGGGTCCAATACACGTACAAGTTGTTGAGGATCATTTAAATCTTGACCTCGAAACAGATGATGATATAGTTAATGAAGCCGAAGATACTATGACAATATTGCACAAGTATATTGATGCAATAGATGCTAGTGTTAATAAAGGTAAACTTGAATCTACAATAAAAGAGCTTTATGCAGAAGCTCTATCAGTGAGCTAATAGATGATTAATTTTCAGTATCTTCGATGGAAAAATTTTCTAAGCACCGGCAATGTGTTTACAGAAATAAAACTTGATGATAAAAAGACAAGTCTTATTATTGGTGAAAACGGAGCTGGTAAATCTACTATACTAGACGCTCTTTCATTTTCGCTGTATGGTAAACCTTTTCGAAAAATTAATAAAAAGCAACTTGTTAATTCAATCAACGGCAAAGAGGCCCAAGTAGAAGTAGAGTTTACTATAGGAAAACATAGTTATAAGATTGCTCGTAATATAAACAAATACGGCACTTCTAAGTTTGAAGTATACAGAGACGGTGATCTTATTAACCAAGACGCAGCTGCTAAAGACTATCAAGAAATGCTTGAAAGAAATATTCTCAAGCTTAATCATAAGTCATTCAGTCAGATTGTCGTACTAGGCAGCAGTACATTCGTACCGTTTATGCAGCTACCCTCTCAACATCGACGAGAGGTAATTGAAGACCTGCTTGATATAGAGATATTCTCCACGATGAATACTCTTCTAAAAGAAAAAGTCTCTGCAAATAAAAATAATCTTATTGAGATCGACTATAAAATTAATCTTGTAGAACAAAAAATAGAAATGCAAGAACAGCATATTAACGAGCTTAAAAGCAACACAGAAAAGAGGATTAACGATAGTAAGATTAAGATTGCTAAAGCAGAAAACGAGAAAAAAATTCACCTCGAGGCAATTAGCGCTGTTCAGGCAAAAGGCGATAAGCTGCAAGATAACAAGAATGATATTGAATCTGTGAAAGCAAAGAAGAAAAAGCTAGAGCAGTTTGATTATAAACTACAAGATAAAATATTAAAACTTGAGCAAGAGATAGAGTTCTATCGCGATCATGATGATTGTCCAACCTGTAAGCAAAACATTGATAGTGAGTTTAAATGTGATATAGTTGATAAGAGACAGGAATGTCTTACAGAAACTAATAATGGGTTCACTAAGCTAAAAGAAGAATATGCAAAGATTGATATGCAACTACAGCAGATTCAAGCAACCCAGCAAGCAATATCTGAATTACAGCAAGAGATATCAAACCACCATTCGCAGATTAATGCTCTATCTACTCTTATTAACTCAATTAATGAAGATATCGAGAATATTAATACAGAGCATAAAACAGATAATAGTAAGAAAGATGCGCTAAAAGATCTTCAGCAAGAACTTAAAGATCTTCACACTGATAAAGAATCGTTCACAGAAGAAAAAGGTGTGCTCGACGTAGCATCTCTAATACTAAAAGATACAGGTATTAAAACTAGAATTATAAGACAGTATGTACCTGTAATGAACAAACTTATTAGTAAATATCTAGCAGCTATGGACTTCTTTGTACAGTTCGAGCTCGACGAGAACTTTAATGAAACTATTAAGTCTAGGTTTAGAGACGAGTTTAGCTATGAATCGTTCTCTGAGGGTGAGAAGATGCGAATCGATCTCGCCTTATTGTTCACCTGGCGTACGATAGCAAAATTACGTAACAGCGTAAGTACGAATCTTCTTATTATGGATGAGGTCTTTGATTCATCTTTAGATAGCACAGGTACAGATGAATTTATGAAGATACTAAACGAGTTGACTTCTGATGCTAATGTCTTTATTATATCACATAAAGGCGATCAATTAATGGATAAATTCCAGAACACTATTCGTTTTGAAAAGGTGAAGAATTTCAGTAGGATAGCAGCATGACAGAATCTTCAACAAAAACACTATTTGGATTCCCGGTATGGAAGTCTAAAATTGAACCGTTATCGTATAACAAAAATATTATTACAAATGTAATAAACGATAACTATACAAAACAGCCATATCGCAATAAATGGAAAGCACCTAGTGAAAGTAAAGATGAATATCTTATACATCATTCTTATGATGATCATTATAATGAGAACCAATCAGAACCAGACTTCTCGTCATTAATAGACGTATACTGCAAAAAAATACATCAGTTTATGAATGAAACAGGCTTATGCGGCGAGTTTGCTTTTAAAATAGTTAACTATACGGTTATTAACCAGGGTCAGTGTATGCCCAAACATCATCATCTAAATTTACAAGATGATATCGCGTTTGCCGCAACTCATTATTTAAGCTTTGATAAAAATGACCACTCTTCACTTCGTTTTCATAACGACACTTATTTAAATATGATGCTTAGTACCTCTAGACTAAATGCTTTGGTAGAACATCAAAACTCAGTGTTCGGTTATTTAAATAATACCTATACCCTTGATATTGAAGAGGATGATCTAGTTATTTTCCCAAGCTGCCTTATGCATAGTGTACCGTTGATATCTGAAACAACAAGCAAAAAAAATAGAATATGCGTGGCATTAAACATACAAATGGCAAGAACACAAGAACTAATATGATATACAATCTTCTTAATACAGATCATTCATTATTAAAGTACGAATGCACTTCTTTTGACTTTAACAATCCAGAGATTGACCCTCAAGAGTTTGCAGATAATCTAAAAGAGTCTATGATTGAACATAGAGGTGTTGGATTATCTGCTTGTCAGGTAGGGTTTCCATGGAGAGTGTTTGCTGTAGGAGATCCGAACGATCCTGATAACATTGTTGTAATGTTTAATCCTCGTATTGTTGATACATCAGAGCAAATGGTCTTAATGGAAGAGGGGTGCTTATCGTATCCAGGTGTCTTTATAAAAATAAAACGTCCAGAGCAAATAAGAATTCGTTTTTCAGATGCCGCTGGTAACACTACAACGCGTGTATATGATGGTATTCCAGCTAGAGTTATTCAGCATGAGTATGATCATATGGATGGTATTACATTCCATTCCAGAGCATCCAGTTTCCATCTCGATCAAGCTAAGCGTCAGAAAAAAAAGCTTGATAAAATAAGAAAAAGAAACTATAATAAAGCTAAGTAAGGTTAGTAGTGCCCTTCCACTACTATAATCAAACTAGGAGACTAAAATGTCTGATACTACCTCTAAGGAATACTATTATTCCGAAATCTTTGACTCTATTCAAGGCGAAGGCCAATACACTGGTGTTCCTACCGCTTGGTTAAGATTCTTCTTATGTAATTTACAATGTAATGGGTTCGGTCAAGAAGATCCGACTAATCCTGATACCTATATCTTACCGTATGAAGACTTTGATACCAGTCGTATTAAAACTGTAGAAGAGCTTCCCGTATGGGAGTATGGATGTGATTCTTCATATTCATGGTCAAAGAAATATAAGCACCTTCAACATAAGGCAACACCAGCTGTTATTGCTCAGCGAATTCGAGATGAATTTACTAATGAGTTTAACGGTGGGAAATGGCAAGATCGACATATGTGCTTTACTGGAGGAGAGCCTCTGATGAAGCATGCGCAAGAATGCGTTGTAGCAATAATGAGACACTGGGTTGAAGAAGGTGATTATCCTAAATCTGTAACGTTCGAGACCAATGGTACTCAACCACTTACTGACGAGTTTATCGAGTTCTTTAAACAATATGATGGTGAACTATTCTTCTCTGTAAGTCCAAAACTATGGACGGTAGCAGGTGAGAAGTCTAAGCGCGCTATATTACCTGAAGTTATTGCACAGTATAATAACAGCTTTTCTATATTAGATAGTAATGTATTCTCTTACGGTCAACTTAAATTTGTGGTTGGTCCTAAGGAAGAGCAATGGGAAGAGATGGAGCAGGTAATATCTCTTCTTAGAGAGCAGCATGTAGATTGGCCTATATGGATCATGCCTGTGGGCGCTACTGTCGAAGGTCAAAAGCTTGTTGATGGTGATGTGGCTAAGATGGCTTATCAGAGAGGCTATAATGTATCAGCCAGAGTACATACGTATCTCTGGGGCAACGTGGTAGGAGTATAATATGAAACTAAAGTGTACAAAATCGTATTACAATTTACCTGTTGCGCATATGCAATGGTTTGATACAGATGAATCGGGTTACGACTTCTCCGGTCCATGTGCTAAGTGGCACGGTTATGATCGCTCTGTTCACTTTGAATTTGCAGGTGAAGTAGATGAGTATGGATGGATCGTTGGCTTTGGCGACTTAAAACCTCTTAAAGACTTTCTAGAGTACTACTTCGATCATACAGCGCTGGCTTCAGCTGATGATCCTAGGCTAGAAAAGATTTACAATGCACATGTAGATGGACTTGTAGATCTTAGGGTACTACCATATGGTGTATCGATGGAGATGAGCTCTGTGTTTATATGGGAGCAAGTTAATCCATGGATATACGAAATCACAAATGGTCGCTCTTACGTATCAAGAGTAGAATGTCGTGAGCATGAAAAGAACTCAGCGTTTATTGAAATAGACGAGTCTGTAGCCCGCAAGCAAGCTGAGACGGCTGAGAAGAAGCTAGTCAAATTTGCAAACTGGAATGAATTCGTACCTCCTCGTGAAATACTCAAAAAGTATATGAAGTAAGGCTCGAATTTATATTTTTTATATATACCGGTATCGATGGATACCATCCGTCGAATTTCCGTAACTATCCCACAAGGAGAAAAAAATGACTCTTAAGAAGAGAGAAATCGGACTGGCTGTAGTACAGGGTGTTATATTACCTGCTGCAATCATGTTTACGATTATTGCATTACCGTTTGTTGTGTAAGTAACAGTTGAATCTGCTATGACGGTATTATATAATTATTATAACTTATAATAGTAAAGGTATATTATGATTTCAGATGTGATTAAAAAGCGTATTGTAGATGCTAATGCTCGTTATTGGGCTGGTGATAATATCTCTGAGTTTATCTATGATGAGCTTGAGAGAGAAGATCTCATAGATGAGGTAACAGAAAGGTTCGAAGATGTAATAGACTCATTGCTTATTGATAGACACGGTGACCCTAACTCACAAGGTACTGGTCGTCGTCTAGCTAAAATGTATATCAATGAGATTATGTCAGGTAGATATAACCCTAGACCTGTAGCTACTGCATTTCCTAATGATAGTGAGGAACGTTATAGTGGAATGCTTGTAGTACGTTCAGAACTTAAATCTATGTGTTCTCATCATCACCAGCCTGTAACTGGTATTGCCTATATCGGTATTATACCTGGCGACAAGGTTATCGGTCTTTCCAAGTATACTCGTATCGCTCAATGGTGTGCTCGCCGAGGCACGCTGCAGGAGGAGCTTTGTAACGATATTGCTCGTGAGATTAGAGCAGCTACAGATAGTAATAACGTAGCTGTGTATATTCAGGCGACTCATGGCTGTTGTGAGAATAGAGGCATTGGAGCTCATAGTTCATTAACTCAGACTACTGTGTTAAATGGTGAGTTCAATAATGCCGATGTGAAGAAAGAGTTTTTTGATAATGTTAAACTGCAGCAGGAATTTGCCCCGCGATGAGAATAGCTCACGAAGCGCCTCTTTGTATTATTAAAAAAGTACAAAAGGCAACTGATTATGATTACGCTCTTGTACATCTATTTGATGAAAGTGAAGAGTACTTTAAATTCTTTAAAGATGCAGTAGCAAGCGATAGATACGTTATTTTAGATAATAGTATCTTCGAGCTCGGTGTAGCATTTAATATGCATAAGTTTGCTGGGTATGTAGATCTGCTACGTCCAGCAGCTTATATTGTACCTGATGCTCTAGAAGATAAGAACAAAACTATAGAAAACTTTGACGCGTGGATCAAAGACTATAGTCACCTACCAGGTAAAAAGATAGGTGTAGTGCAAGGTAAGAACTATGACGAAATAGTAGAGTGTTATCGTTATATGAACGAGCATGCTGATATTATCGCTATATCTTTTGACTACAGCCACTACGAAAAAACATTCCCTAATGAGAGTACCAAGTATCATTCATGGATGCGTGGACGGCAATACCTACTGGGTACTATGCTTGCTAAAGGTGAAATTAACACTAATAAGCCTCATCATTTACTCGGCGCTGGACTCCCGCAAGAGTTTGCAAGATATAAGTTCTGGGACTGGATTGATACTATTGATACTTCTAACCCTGTCGTGCATGGTATTAAGGGTATTAGATATCAAAGATATCCTGAGTACGATATTTACGGCCTAGAGGATAAAGAGTCTACTAAGCTATTTAAATTACTTGACGATAACGTTGATAAT
>Ga0209137_1000513_pt1 | contig 41158 bp, 24 predicted proteins | sample SaaInl5LU_22_DNA_FD_184642 | JGI IMG/M metagenome (GOLD analysis project Ga0209137, IMG submission 184642) | Marine microbial communities from expanding oxygen minimum zones in the Saanich Inlet - ESP_105LU_22_DNA (SPAdes) (version 2) | ecosystem: Environmental > Aquatic > Marine > Intertidal... | reverse complement strand
GATAACTTAAAAGTTGTTCTTTTGATATTTTTCTTAATACTTCCAAAATTCTTTCGTAATTTGCATTTAAGTTGTTCATATTTAATGATTTGTGGTTAAATCAATTTACTGATTTTCAGTAATATGAGCAACTTTTTTATATTAAATCATAATGCACAACGGGTTATTAAAAAGAATTTATATTACTTTTGACCTTCAAGCAAATAGCCCAAGGCTAACCACAAAGAATTGTAACCGCAAATATTATATATTTTTGTCTCATAAAAATTGAAGCAAAATATAAAAAAGAATACATGACCAAAACTATCCAAAGTAAAGAAATGAATGATACACTTGCTTCACTCTTTAGCAAGTATGGTTTTAATGACAAAAGGGCCAAACTATTGGCAGAAGTGCATACAGAAAATACTTTACATGGGGTAAATTCTCATGGCATTAATAGGGTCCCTTTTTTCATTGAACAATTGAAACTAAGATTAATCAATAAAGATATTGAACCTGAAAAAGCAGATAGTTTTGGCTGTATTGAACGATGGGATGGTAAACTAGGTTCTGGGGTTATAAACGCTATGAAATGTACCAATCGCGCTATTGAGATTGCTAAAGAAAACGGAATGGGATTAGTGGCTCTAAGAAATACCAATCATTGGATGCGAGCTGGCTATTATGGTTGGATGATGGCAAAACAAAACTGTATAGGTATTCTTTTTACAAACACAGAACCTAACATGCCTGCATGGGGTGGCAAAGAAGCAAGACTTGGAAACAATCCTTTAGTGATTGCTATACCTAGAAAAAAAGGACACATAGTACTTGATATGGCTATGAGTCAATTTTCTTTTGGAAAAATGAACGAATATAAATTGAATAATCAATCCTTGCCTTTTGATGGAGGATGGGATACCAATGGTAACCTCACAAGAAACCCTAAAGAAATTTTGACCACTAAAAGTGGACTACCCATAGGTTATTGGAAAGGTTCTGCACTCTCTATGGTTTTAGACATACTCGCTACGCTACTTTCAGCAGGAAAATCAACTTACAAACTTGGATTAGAACCACATGAATATGGGGTGTCTCAAATTTACCTATGTATTAACCCTAATACTTATAATGATAATGAACTTCAAGAAAAACTTACTGAAGAAATCATTGCTTATACTCGAGATGTTACTCCTACTCAACCAAATGGAAAGACTTATTATCCTGGTGAACGATCACTTATAAATAAGATTAAGAACGAAAAAGAAGGGATGAAGGTAAGTGAAGAAATATGGAAAAAAATAATTGATTTATTAAACAAATAAAATATAATGAATACGAATAGAAGAGACGCGCTTCGTAAGCTAGCATTCACTCCAGCGCTTTTTGTAGCACCTACAATTTTGACTGCAGCTACTAAAGATTCAATAGAACCTATTGCACAACGAATACAGTACAGTGTTAATGCTTATTCTTTTAATGACGAATTTCGAAGTGGCAAAATGAATTTATTTGATATGATGGAATTTGCCTCAGAAATTGGCCTAAATGCTGTTGACTTAACCGCCTATTATTTTTCTTCTTATCCACGTCTACCGAAAAAAACTGAAATTTTTGCTTTAAAGAAAAGAGCTTTAGAACTTGGGTTAAATATCTCGTGGACAGGTGTGAGGAACAATTTTGTAACCGCAAATGTAGAATCTAGAAAAAATGATAGAGAAATGATTAAAAATTGGCTAGATATTTCATCTATGATTGGCTCTTCTATTCTACGAGTTTTCACTGGTAGAAATTTACCTGACGGATACTCAAAAGAACAAGTAAAAGCATGGCTTATTGAAGAATACAAACTTTGTGCTAAATATGGTGAGCAAACAGGCGTTATTGTTGGACTACAAAACCATAATGAGTTCTTATTTAAAGCCGATGAAGTAATCGAAATACTAGAGAAAGTTAGCTCTGAATGGTTTGGACTTATATTAGATATTTCTGGATTAAGAACTACAAATGATCCGTATGCAGAAGCTGAAAAATTGGCACCTTATGCTAATTATTGGTTTATCAAAGAACATGTATATCACAATCAAGAAAAAAAACGAACTGACATGTCAAAAATGGTGTCAATGATAAAGCGACATGACTTTCGTGGTTACGTCTCTTTTGAGAGTCTATCGGATGGAAATCCAAAAGAAATTATTAAAGAGATGGTTTATGATTTTAAAAGGGAATTTAACAAAATTTAGAAAAGTTAAACAAACATATTTTATGTGGTAATTTAAATTGAATTACCAATACCCACCAAAACAACGGATAAAATAATCACAACAATTCCTGATGTTATGGTCCATTTTGTTTTTTTGGTTACACCTTGCCATTCTTTTCGATAAATTCCCCAGAGATTGGCAGTTAAAATAATAGTAGACATATGTAAAATCCAAGAACTGGCTCCATTTCCTAATTTACTTTCTCCCATTCCGTAAAAGAAAAATTGTAAAAACCAAATGGTTCCTGCTAGTGCAGAGAACAAAATATTATTACGGATTGGTGTACTTTTATTTGTAAAGTCTTTGTAAGATTTATTTTTGATACTCAAAATGGTAGTCCATACTAAATTAGTAGCTAAACCACCCCAAAGAATTACCACAAAAGTAACATTGTTAGCAAACAAATGATCATATCCTGCTGCAACAGCTGCATCTGCTAATGGTTTTCCTGCTTCTATACCAAAGCTAAAAAAGGAACTTAAAATCCCTGATAAAATTGCAACAATTAATCCTTTTACCAAATTGAATTCAGATACACTCTTTTTCTTTTCTTCTTCTGATAATTCTTTTTCTTTTAACATTCCTGCTTTCCCACAAAGCGCAATCCCTAGAAGGCAAACTAAAACTCCTAGTAAAACTACCTGTCCTCCAGAAGTACTTAACATTTCTGTAAATGAAGTTTTACCTTCTTGAGGATTAAAATTATAATAAATGGATGGAACAATTGCCCCAAAAGCAGCACAAAAACCTAAAACTACAGAGTTTCCCAAAGACATACCTAAATAACGAACCCCTAAACCATAAGACAACCCACCTATACCCCAAAGTAAGCCCATTAAAAAGGTAAAGCCTAAAATTGTATTGGAGCTTGATGCAATAATATCTACAAAACCTGGTACTGTTAAATAAGCTGCAATTGGTGGCACTATTAACCAAGACATAACTCCACCTACCATCCAATAGGTTTCCCAAGACCAACCTTTTACTTTGTTGTATGGCATGTAAAAACTACCTGCTGCTACGCCGCCTAATGAATGAAATAAAACTCCTAAAATTGCTTGCATAATTTTTTTTTAATATAAATTAGTATTAGATCTTATTGATGTACTCTAGATTTTTAGTTTTTGGAATAGGTGCATTCGTGTATTTCCACCATTTTTTCAATATTTTTAATAACTCCGCTTTCTTTTCTGGATTCGATTCTGAAAGATTATTTTTTTCTCCAATATCTTCAGATAAATTATATAACTCAACACCATCATCTTCAAAATAATAATGAAGTTTCCAATCGCCTTTTCGTATAACAGAACCAGGACGTGTTCTAAATAAAGAATCCCTGTTTTCGTTATCATTTACATTATAGGCTTGTAAATAAATAGGAAAATGCCAAAACAAAGGGCGTTCCAATTTTTCCTCTTTTCCTTCTAAAATAGAAGATAGATTATTTCCATCCAAAATTAGACTTGTATTTTTCACTCCTGCATATCCTAAAATTGTTGGAAAGACATCTAGGTTTGTTATAGGCACATCGCTCTTAGAATTTGGTTTAATTTTATCGTTTAAGACAAAGAAAAATGGTTCTCTAATACCACCTTCATAATAACTTCCTTTACCTGCTCGTAATGGTTTTTGTTTGGTTATTCCGTATAAACCACCATTATCTGAAGTAAAAACAATCAACGTATTATCAAACAAATGTTTTTCCTTTAGTTTATCGATAAGTAACCCTATATTTCTATCTAAATTATCAACCATAGAAGCATATTCTGGGTTTCCCTGACCTTTCCAAGGTGCTTTTTTTTCATATTTTGGTAAAATACTATCCACTGGCATTATGGGTACATGAACGGCATAAGGCGAATAATTAAGGTAAAATGGTTTTTGAACGGTATCTACAAATTGAATTGCTTTTTCCATTATAGCATCCGTCAGATATTTATCAGAACCACCTTTAATTGTTACATTTTTGTAAGGTGGCTTATAACTTTTAGGCAGTCCATTATGACCACCTCCAATATTTACATCAAATCCATATTCTAAAGGATTATCGCTTAAATGCCACTTTCCTGCCTGACAGGTCACATATCCATTCTCACGCAGTACCTCTGGTAAAATAGTATGTTTTTTGGAGAGTGTATGTGTGTTTTTTGTTGGAATCAATTTTCTGTGTTCAGATTTCCCACGTGTTGAAGGACTAACCGTGTAAATCCCATGACGTGGTGTCCATTGCCCAGTCATTAAACACGCTCTGCTAGGTGCACAGTTTGAAGCTGATGCATAACCATTTGTAAAAACCATACCTAGACTGGACAGGTAATCTATGTTTGGGGTTTCGTAATATTCACTTCCCATAAAACCAACATCTTTCCATCCCAAATCATCAACATTTATAATGATAATGTTAGGAACAGAAGATTTTTGTTTATTTGTACAAGCTTGACTTAATAGAACTATTAAGACCAAGCGTATAATTTTTAGCATTTGAAATGATTTTGAATAAAAATTTGCTAACAAACCCGAACCACTCGTAAGTTTAAAATATTTCCTAATTTTTCAATTTTGTTGGCAATATGACCTACCCCAATAGCACAATGATGTGATGGCCCTTGTTTAGACCATTCGTTCATAAATGCTCTTGCGCCAATTGAGAATCGATAGCGGCTATTTGTATTTCCAATATGTAGAACAGGACCTTCAACAGATTCACCTTCTGCAACTAATAAAAATACATCGTCTTTACCTTCAACTACAGATAATAAGGTTACTGGACCATGCTGTACTGTCATTTGAATGGATAACCCTTTTCCTGGTTTCCCATGATAAACAGGCAAAGGCACTAATTGAACGTTACCTTCTGCTATCGCGAAATGTGCAGGCCCATCGTGACCCAACATTACAATATCATCATTAAAATCCATTGCATAAAATTCTGAAAACGAACCACCAACACCAAAAGCGTCCATAATTTTCATGGCTTGTGCATTCTTCACTTCATATTCTCCTGCAACGGGCACATTTTTACCAGTAAGTAAAGTATTTCCTGCAATGACAGAGGTTACAATATTTTCGTATTCATTGGCATTTTCTCCTTCATAATAATAAGCTAAAGAACCTAAATCATGATTTGCCACCAATTTATCTAAGGCGATTGATGTCTTTGCGGCACGTACCAATTCTTCTTCTTCACAGGTCTCAATTACTTCAAACGTAGTTTTAAATTCATTTAATTTATCATCAATCTCAACTTGTGTAACTGCATCTCTATACTTTTTAACTTCACACATCTCCACAATTTCTATGTGAGTACCAAAAGCAGAAGATTGTTTGGTTAAATCGGAATATACATCTAACATACCTGCATAATAATGCCCTAAAACACCTAACCTATTATTTTGCATTATGGAAGCTACTTTTGTGGCATCAATCCAATCTTGGATGTCGTCCCAAACAACTTGTTCTCCCAAATATCCTGTAACAAATTCATAATCAATTCCTGCACGATTAAATACATTCGCAAATTCTGGAACTGAACAGGCTTGACAATGTGCTAACCATTCTCCTGTCATTTTACCACGATCGCCCAACGCATTAAAACTTTCATAATCTATAGCTGCAACTGGTTGTATGTTTAAAATAACCACAGGACATTTTACCTTTTGCACAACTGGTAATACTGTTGATGACAAGGCATACGTAGAGATATATAAAAACAAGATATCTACGTCTTCTGTTTTAAGCACCTCTGCTTTTTCCCTTGCAACCACAGGTGAATCTACCAAACCAACATTCACCACCTTAGCACCAAAACTTTCCATTTTAGTAGCGATTTGTTGTTGATAACCTTCTAAACGTTCTAACAGTCCTTCAAACTGTGGCCAATAGGTGTCTAAACCTATTCCAAATAATCCTACTTTTATCATTATTTTATTTATTTTTATTTTAGATTTAACCTAGTACTTAACTTCACTTTTAACTCTTTAACTAATTCTGGGTATTCTTCAGCTATATTCTTAGTTTCCTTTTCTGTTGTTGTATGATTATATAATTCTACAAATCCATCCCGATGTAATGTCATTCTATGCGTTGAAGTTCTGATGGTTGAAGCTTTATTTTTATAAGATATAGCATAGTGACCTGTAGCATTCGGGTTTACTAATATTTCTTTTAGAGACGTACCATGAGCATACTCAGGGGTTTCAATTTCTGCTAAATCACATAACGTCGGAAAAATATCGACTGTTTCTACAATAGCATCTGTATTTGCCCCTTCATGTTTCATTCCTGGGTAATGAATTATTAAAGGTGCATGCAACGATTCCTCAAACAAACTATGTTTTCCCCAAATCGCATGTTCTCCAAGATGCCAACCATGGTCTCCCCAAAGCACAACAATAGTATTTTTATCTGCTCCTGATTTTTTTAATGCTGCAAGAATTTTACCTACTTGGGCATCAGCATAACTGACACATGCAGCATAATGACGTCGCACATCATTCGCAAAGTCAGCATCTTTATTAGGATTTTTACCCCAACGGTTGTATTTCATAAATTCACCAGATCCATGCCATGTTGTTCTTCCTTTTGGTTTTTGATGGTGTTTTATTTCGGGAAGATCAACACCATCATACCTGTCATAATAAGTTTTAGGTGCACCAAAAGGCAGGTGTGGTTTAATAATTCCAACAGCAAGAAAAAATGGTTTTTCTTTATTACTAGTAAGTGATCCTATTTGTTTGACAGCTTCATCTGTAATTGCTCCATCTGGATAAATGTTGTCGTCTCCTTCTACTGCCTGAAAAACGTCCATGCCGCCTCTTGTTACCCGAATCTCTCCATTAGCTAATCCGTGCATCATCCCACGCGGATGTTGCCATTCCGCAACTGGCATCAAATGTCTATCCCATGCATTTGGCATTTCAATTTTTGTACTATCATTCCAATTTTTACCACCTCTTCCTCCAGGGTGATGAGATACTTTTCCGACTGAAACTGTTGTATAACCATGTGCTTTAAACCACTCTGGCATACTTTGTTTTGTTTCTTCTTTGCCATTTTTTATTTTCTTTGCTCTAAGAAAAAGTGCGTTATTTCCATAATGCCCATATTGTCCTGTTAATAAGGTATATCGAGATGGACCGCAACTTGGGGCGTTTACAAAATGATTTTGAAAGGCCACCCCTTTTGCTGCAAAAGCATCTATGTTTGGTGAACTTATATAGTCTGCTCCAAAGCTCTTCAATTCTGGACGAAGGTCATCCACACAAATAAGTAGCACATTTGGCTTTTGAACAATTTGTTCTTTTTGACAACTCGTTATCATAAAAAAAGATAACGCCGCACAAATTAACGGTATTGTCTTTTTAAGGTTAATTATTATATTTTTTATCATTTTCAATATTCTTTTAAAAATTTGTATTTATGTTAAACTTCTATATACAATTCACTTACTTTTTTCAAACGGTCTGTATCTATTTCTAGTCCAAAACCAGGTGCTGGTTTAAAGGAGTAATATCCATTGGGTTCCTTGTTAGTAGCTGCGCTTTGCAAACATTCTAGATAGATTTTAGAATCTTCTTTTTTCTCAATCGCTTCTACCCAAGTGGCTCCAACGCCTATTGCTATTTGTTGCCACGCAGAACAAGCAGGTCCAACTAAACTATCATCACCTATCATTACTTTTGCATCTATTTCCTTTACTTTATGCGCTAATTTTGCTGTGTGGGTTAAACTTCCCATTGTAGAGGGATGCAGATTATAAATGTGTCCCATTCCTTTTTGTATTGTGTTGATGCCTTTCCAAGCAGGACGCATAGGCGCATCTGGAATCAAGTTTAAATCACCCACCATTTCTTGTAATTGTATCCATTGCTTTGGTTTTAAATGTGCAGGATCTTCTATTGCATTTAGTCCATTTGCACTAAAACGATCTAAAATCCCTTTTAATTCGTCTAATGATTTCCACTTTTTATAGCCTTTATTCACGTCTGAAATTACTACTGCTTCATCGCCCAAAACATCTCTAATGGTTTTAAGTAACTTCATATCTACCTTTTCATCACCATACATTTTAAATTTCATATGATGCGCTAAATTCTGTTCGATACTTTTTTCAGCTTCTTCTCTAACTTTTTTCTCGTCCTTATCTAAAATGCAATACAATCCTGGAACTGGATTTGTTCCTGTTAAACCTAGTAATTCAACAGCAGATTTGTTTTGTAATCGACCTAATACATCTAAAAGCGCCATATCTAAAGACTCTAGCATTTTTAGAGAGCGTTTAGAACCCAATACTTGTTCTGATGCTAATAATTTTTGTGCTTCACCTAAGGTTAATCCTTTAAATTGTTCTAGATATTTAACCCAAGCCGTTGGTTTAAAATCTGGATTATTTTTGGATGCAGGTGTTTCTGTCCAACCATAAAAATCTCCTGTAGATATTTTTATAAATAAATGCTGACGGTTGTGCCAAGTTCCCCATGAAAAATAACGAGGTATGTTAATATCGTATCGAAATATTTCGATTTTTGTAATCTTTTCGTTTAAATATTCATTTCCATTTTTAGGTACACAAGCAGATAAAAGAGGATATGTTGCACCAACAATGCACAATGCTGACATACTCTTTATAAAATCGCGTCTATTTGTTTTCATATTTTTTACCAAGAATCGTTCATAGAAGTTAGTAATGCTGCCAACTCCGTTTTCATTTTATTATCTAAAGTTGGATTTTCTCCCCAAATATTTTTCATTTGATAAGGATCTTTAGCATCGTGATAGAGATAGTGAAATTTATTCCCATTTTCGTGTTTCACAACAGCATAGGTATAGGCTTTGGTTCGAAAACCTCTAGCATCTCCATTAGAGGCAAAACTTTTTCCTCCAAAATACAATTGCTTTTCTGGTCGGTTTACAGGTTTATTAAAAAATAAATCCGCATAATTTTCACCTTCAACCACGTTTGGAATTTTAGCTTCAAGTCCCATTAAACCTAAAATTGTTGGCATATAATCAGGTACACTTAATAAAATATCATCCGCTTTTGGTTTTACTTTTTTTGGATAATGCACAATTAAAGGAATTTTATAAGCCTCTTTAAACCATACATTTTTATGCATTAATCCTTGACTTCCTAACATTTCTCCGTGATCTGCAGAAAATATAATTATGGTATTTTCGTATAAACCAGCTTCTTTTAGTTTTGAAATCACACGTCCTATTTGATCATCAACCCCATTTACAGAAGCAAAATAATCGGTAGCTTGATCTAAGCGTTTTTCTACACCATGATCGCCTCTTTTTAATTCATAATTGTCATCAAACTGAACATTTGGTCTATTTAAAACGTCTTTATGAGTCATCCCTTCATAGCGTTTTCTATAACGTTCGGGTACTTGCTTAAAAGGAGTATGAGGTGGATTGATAGACCAAAACAAGGCAAAAGGCTCCTCTGATTTTCGTTGCTTTTCATTATTTTTGAGGTAATTGATGATAACATCTGCTTCGTGTTCTGCAGACCATTTTTTGATGTATATTTTTTCATCTTCTTTGGCATTGGTTGTCCAATAATAAGGAGTATTATGCCTATTGTGAGTTCCGTAAGCATACCAAAAAGAAAAACCATGTCTGCGATCTGGTGGACACCATGTATCCCAAACACGCTTTACCTCTTGTGGTGTGGGCTCTGGACCATCTAAATGCCATTTACCAACATAACCTGCACTATAGCCATTATCTACCAAAACATCAGAAAAACAAATTTCATCTTTCTTTAAATAATTCCCCAAAGCTGTTCTTTGAGAATTGCAATTTTCTACAACACCTGTAGATAAAGAATAACGTCCTGTCATTATCATAGCACGATATGGGCTACACAACGGATTATTAGAAACGGCCTCGCTAAAAAATACACCTTCTTTTGCCAATTGATCTAAATTTGGGGTATGTACAGGATCTTCTTTTAAAAATCCCAACGATGCTTGACGATACTGATCTGCAAAGATGAAAAGCAAATTTGGTTTAGTTTTTTCTATTTCTTTTTTTTGTTTGGTTTTACAGGAAATAATACTGCATAAAATTAATCCGAAAACAATTAATTTTCCTGTCAATTTCATTTGAGTATGATTCTTTAATTTGTTCATTTTTAAATTATAATTCCTTAATATTTTACAGACTCAATCACTACAGGGCCTAATAAACCAGAAGATTGTAATTTTGATTTTGGTTTGATATCATCGATAACCAACCATGTATATTTTTCTTCTTCTGGTCTTTGTTTGTCCTTAATTAATTGATTTCTCCATAAATTAACCACCTCAATTTCTAATTGATTTTCTCCTTTTTTTATCGCTTTGGATATGTTTAAACGATAAGGTGCAATCCAGACACCTCCCAAATATTTCCCATTCAATTTTACTTTTGCCATTACAGAAAGGTCTCCTAAATTTAGGTAAGTATCTTGATTTTTTGGAAGGGTATCCATATTAAAAGTTGTAGTATAATTTGCAGTACCTGAGTAATACTTTATTTTTTCGTTTTCTGAGGTTGACCAATCTTCCAAGGTATTAAAAACAACAGATTCTTTTGGTCCAATTTCTTTATTTAGAAATTCTACAATAAATGGTTCTTTTAACTCAATTGCCTTTTCAAAACTTGGAAAGTTTTTTGAATTCATTGGTTTTGGGAGTGATTCATTTTCTTCAGCAAAAACAACAAACCAACTCTGATTAGCCTTCATTTTTAAAGGTACTTTTATCCCTGTTTCAGTAATTTCAAAATCAGGTAAAGCTCTAATTTCACCAGAAACAGCATCCCACAACTGTGGTTTTAAATTTTTATTGACCCTAAACACTGGAGCAAGTTCTATTTCTTTATTACTTTGGTTGGTAATAAAATAAATATCCATTTCTGATGTATTTCTGTGTGTCCATAACACAGGTGCATCATCAGCAATGGCAACGTCTTTTGTTAGGTTTAAATCTGAAAAAACTTCTGATAATTCATAACCATCAAATAGTTTTCCTTGTCCATAAATTTTCTTCATTTTACCTTCTTCGTAATTTCCATTCCACATTTTATTGGCAATGTTTTTCACGATATTGTCACTTTCTGGATAATTTTCTAAACTTGGAGATTTTTCTGGTTTTTGCCCTAAAATAATTCCACCTTGTTGTACTAATTCTTCTATTTTTTGTAGCAACTCAGGACGCATTGTTTTAAAAGGTGGCAACACCATTACTTTGTAAGACATGCCATCTGGCAATACAAATCGACCGTCTTTTACTGATAATCTATTTAAAATTACTTCAGCATTTATATAATCATACGAATAGCCTTTTGGAATTTCAGGAACTCTTCCACCTGTCATTATTGGGGCATCTTCTCCAATAAAATAACAAACATCTGCTACATATTTTCCTTGTTGTAATAAAAATTGGCAACGACGTAAATAATCGAAATAGGAATCTGCTTGACTAAACCAGGTGTTATGACGATTGAATTCTGTACCAAACCAAGCATTCATTCCTGGTTTTCTAGTATCATCTGGTTGCTGAATATATAAGTGCAACACAAAGTGATTGATACCCTCTGTTAAAGACCAATCACCACGTTTTTTTAGCATTGCTGGATGCCTTAAATAGGTTTTTCTTGATGATGTAAACGCTTCTGCAGATGTTATGGGTTTTCCATAGGTATGTGCTGTTGATGAGGATGCTTTACATTCAATATTCCCCAAAGTACCTTCGTTCCAAAACTCGCCAGCAATTAAATCGGATTGTCCTCCATACATCATAAATTCACTTGGAAAACCCCAATGCCCGTAGTTTTCTAACCAGGTTTTTAAATTGTGTTTGTTACTTGCTTTTTTTAAGGCGCCAACATATTCGTAAGCAACATCATCGCCAATAGTCCGCCTTAAATCCCAAAGAAAACGCTCAGATTCTTCAACACTTCCCACAATTCTACCAGAGAGCACTGGCAAATATTTTACAGGATTGTAACCATATTTTTCTTGAAATGTTACCTCATAATTATCCGTCCAATTTTGAGAACCCATTTCGTAACTATCTGCAATGACGTACTTAAAAGCAGATTTACTTTTTTCAGGAATTCGCTTTAGCAATTCGCCAACAAAATTATCAAAGTGATATTGCACTAATTCGCTATTCATCTTGTCAATTTCATACCCTACTCCTTGTGGTGCAGCAGGCGCATTTTTAGTTCCTGTAGGCGTCATTCCTAATCTTAAAATGGTCCAATTCCCTTTGGGAGCATTCCATTTTAAGTTTCCATTTTTATCAATTTTATTGCTAATATCAATAACCTCATCAGGATTTACGTTGAAACTTTTATTTTGAAGTTCGTCTTGCTTATTAAAAACATAGGTATTCCAATTTGGCTTTGGTGTTGGGTGCATTTTACCCAATTGCTTTTCGATATATTTATCTAAAACGGGTGCTTCTGAAATGGTAATTTCGGCAAAACCAAATTTCTTTTTACGAGAGATAAATTTTGTGAATTTTAACTTGAATTGTTCTGCTTTAACATCAGGTAAAGTTGTAGCATAAGCTCCTTTTAGAATTGGCCCTACATTAGGTGTCATTTTAGAACGATCGAAAGCGAATTTTTTAATGACTTGCTCTTTGCCATCAACAATTGCAGATACTTCTATTTGACATTTAAATTCTTGACTTGGCACTATCGAAATAGAACGCGCCGTAATTACTTCCTCTAAATTGAAAGTAATTTCTAAAGCTTGTTTTGGTTGAATTTTAAAACGTGTTTCAGATTCAGTTTTTCCATCAATTAATTCCTTTACATCTACATCATTCCAATTGGCAGTTACTTTTGTTGGGATAAATTGTGTGCTTTTTTGTTCAATATCAGAAGATTTAAAAGCTAAGGTATGCGTGTCTTGAAATTTATCCTTAGGTTGTTTTAGTTGAATGTTCAGTAGTTTTTCTCCAGAAACCTTCGTTTCACTAAAGGTTAAATAACGCATGGCTTTTTCAGAATCTACCCAAGGGCCTCCACTTTGACTCCAACCTGGGCAGTTAAAAACACCAATATCTACACCAATTCGTTTTCCTTCAACCACAGCGTGTACCATATGAGACCACCATTCTTCACTTAGCATGGGTACTTTTCCATCTTTACGAGCAGGATTGATATTTCCAATTAAAGCACCACCAATCCCCGCTTTTTTCATCGCCTCTAAATCTTTGGTAATCCCTTCTTTAGAAATATCATCGTTAATCCAGTACCAATAACACCATAAATTATTATCGTCTGTTGGATTAACAAAGCCAGATTGAATTTCTTCATATGATTTGTAAGCGTCTTGTCTAGGAGAATCATAATGCTTACAGCCTAAAAAGAAGAATACAAAGCATATAAGAACTAAATTAATTTGATGACACTTATTTTTCATCATTATAGATTTTAATTTCTTTAATTGATGTTGCTTGTTTTGCATCCGCAAAAACCAACCTATTTTGTAACCACATCCCAAACTTTAGAGCGTATGGATTTACCATCTTTATTTTCAACTGTCAGCACAACAGTCCAATGTCCTGAAGTATTATATTGATGTACTGGATTTTGTTCCTCAGAAGTCGTTCCGTCTCCAAAATCCCATGTCCACTTTTCAACGTTCCCTAAGGACTCATCTTTAAATGCGAAAACACGCCTGTCTCTATCTACCTCAACAAAAGACCAATTTGCTTGTAGCTCTGGTCTGAACGTTTCTGTTAACGGCATTAACCTAAAAGCATTCATAAAATCACCATCATGAATCATGTTAAGGTCATGCGCAAGGTTAATAAAATCCTTCCTTACTTTATTATCATCATCATAATCGAGAACGCACCACGACATGGCAATAATTTCATTTTCTTTTAACTGTGAGACAGCCGAACGATTAATTCCTTCAATAGCAGCATAATCGAATGGCGTTATCCAAAACTCCATTTTAAGCAACCCTGATTTGCCTTGTTCTAAATTATGCTCATAGGCGGCATTGGCATAAGGAAAATCTTTTATCCAAGGGGTATTTCCCCAAATCATAGCCCAGTCTTTATTAATAGCAGGCATAAAAACATGATAGTTTTGTGCATGTGCCCCATGTCCCCTAAAATGTAGTTCTTCTATAGGTATCCTATCTATATTTGCATTCCATTTTTTGATAAAATTTCCACCTGAGACATCGGCATCTATAACCAATTCAAAAATATCTTGTTTGATATTCAATTGTTCAAATTCCCAGAAATCATCAAAAACCTCCACATAAAAGTATAAGCGGTTCAGGTCTTTAACCCATCCTACTTTTACGGTTACATCCAAGTCGGTCGGATCCAAATCAAATCCAATACCATTCATGCTTTCTTTCATTTGGTCTAAGCCAATGGCATAGGTATCTGGAACCATATTCCAATCGGAAAAGTCCCCATCAATACGTGGCATTTTATGTTGTGGAAATTGAAAAATAGGATAAATAGTATCACGGTTCTGAAAGGCATAGGATTGGAACCCCCCACAGCCAGAAACTATAATCCAAACAAAACAAAACAATAAACGCATATTTAATTATTTTTTAGGTTCATAATATTGAATACTTGTTGCTTACGCTTTATTGAACAAAATTTTCAACTCTTTTATTGATGGTGCTTGTTTAGCATCCACAATAAATAGCCTACATTTTGTAGATTCAATGGCATCAAAATGATGGGTTTTATTTGCGCCACAACTTGTTCCTTCTACGATATCTTTCCATTCATCATTTTCCCAATATTGTAATTTATAAGAAGTGATATTATTCTCAAATTCATCAACAATAACTTGATTAAACGTTTGTGGTTTCACCCATTCTACTTCCAAATATTGATTTTTAGTTTCGGTAGCCAACCAACGTGTCTGGTCATCTTCATCATTTACTCTAAATGCTTCAAAAACGGGTAGTTTTTCAGTTTTAATAAACATCGATGACGCATTCATTCTGCCTAATTTAGCTAAGTTTTTTAAATCTTGTAAAGGTGCTGGAAATTGAGTTATCGGCAATTCATCAACCTTAAAATTATAAACACCAGATGTTACATTATAAATTACATAATTACCAACGGCTTTACTTTTTTCTGTTCCTACAAAAGATATGTTTTCTGCATTTTCTGCTAAAACCCCATTTTCTTGAATTTTGTCTTTACTAATTGCTGGTACATATACTTTTGCACTCGTATTTGCAGGAACCTCTATATGAAATGTTGCACCTTTCCCTTCTTTTTTCCAGTTAACAATTACGTTTCCATACATGGATTCATAGCTTGTATTTGCAAACGTTAAATCGCCAACAGGTGCTGGTTTGATAATCATATTTTGCATACCCAATTGTTCTGGATTTGGTCGAATTCCGCCAAAACCTTTGATAAAATAGCCACCAATTCCTGTATAACACGTATGTATTTGGCTGTTACCAATTGCTGACCAACGTTCTGGCCACACTGTTTTTCCTTGCTCTAAAAAATATCCATAACTAGGGTGATGTTTATCTCTTAACAACTCATAAATTAAATCCATACGCTCTCCATATTCGGTAAAATAACGTGTATATAAAGCTTGTCCAGAACTTCCTGTATCGTAATACGGAAATTTATATAAAACATTATCTGCTAAACTCGCTTCTACTTTTTCTTTTTCAGATTCTGGTGTAACACCGGATACTAAGGCAAAGGCTTGATCTACCTGATACCCTTTTAAATATTGACCAGTTTCTGAATTGTAAGACAGTTTATGGGTTGCTTCTTGCTGAATTTTTAATCTGTCTTTATAGATTTTAGCATCTTCAGTTTTGTTTAACTCCTCTGCAATATGCATCGCATTTTCTAACATAAAAGCGTACAAACAATTGTTAAAATGTGCTGCGTCTGGAGAATTACTACTTGTCCAAAAATTACCACGTGGGGTACACCAATCGCCCAAACCTGGCATTTCTCTTTTGCCTTGTTCTCCAATTATTAAAGCGCCGCCAGCATCAGCATTAGAATGCTCATACAACCAAGTCATCCATTTTTGCATCGATTTGTAATTGTCTTCTAACACTTTTTTATCACCTAACATTCTGTAGGTTTCCCAAACCGTTAATGGATTGTTGGCTTTCCACATTAAAAACGGACGGTCTTCTTCGTTTATAACGGCTCTAGTTTGACCATCAGATAATTGTGCATCTCTAGTATATTGAAGATATTGATCCATATACGCCCCACTTTCAAAATTCGGCAAAGCATCACCATACATTGCAGCTACTGTAACTTCTCCCCAACCTCGACGTTCGCGGTGTGGACAATCTACCAAAATACCATCCATAGTATTGGCTAAATAGGTATTTAAATTGATTTGATAAATTTGATTTAGCTGTGTACTTGAAGATTTGAATTTACTGATTTGCCTACGATTATTTGTTACTACATAACCTTTTGCATCTTCAATTTTAGGTTCGTAATTCAAACCATAAACTGTAATCCATCTCCCTCCAGCAACATTAAATCGGTTTTGAAATGTTCCTTTTCCTGATTTACCGAATATGTATTTGCTTTTTTGACTCCAATTCATGATGCGTTCGGTTTGATCGCTTATTTCAAACAGGATTGAATCGCCTTCTTTCCCTTTATACAAGTCCATTTCAAAAAATCCTGTGTAATTTTCACCCATGTCAATGCGATAGGTTCCATTATCCATTTTATCTACTCCAATGGCTTTTATTTCTTTAAACTTTACTTGAGGTTCTACCATTTGAGCACTTAATTTTGCTCTAATTGGACTATATAAGGCACGTACTTCTCTATTTTTCCTGCTGTTTAAAGCAAAACTGATGTTATTCCCATCAGGTATTTTGGAGTTTAATTCCTTGTGATTGTAAACACTGGCGTTCATCCAGTTACTATCATCGTATTCAGGAGTATTCCAATCATCTTCGCGTTTGCTATCGTCAATGGTTTCTCCTCCAAAACGCAAAATATCCCAGTCGCCATAATATTCTGAATGGCTTTTTTTGGTTTTCCAACTGGTATCTGTTTTTAGAGTGATGTGTTCTCCTCCTGATACAATTTCGGCTTGTGCTTTAAACACAAAAGGCACCATTCTATATTCTCTTATTCGTTTCCATCTTGCCCAACCTGCAGCGTGCCAAATGGCAATAACATTGTCTCCTTTTTTTAGTTTATCAGCGATATCATATGTTAGATAAGGAATTCTTTTTTTCATATAAGAAGACACCGGATTTACTACATTATCTGTGATTTTTTCCCCATTTACATACAATTCGTGGTATCCAAATGAACCTACAAATACAAATGCTGATGAAGCTTCCTCTGTAAGTGTCACATTTTTTCTATACCAATTGTGGTCGGTTTTTTTCTGATCGGATTTTAAAATCCAATCACCTTTCCAGTCTGATTGTTGTAACAATCCCATTGAAAACTTGGCAGGCTCACTCCAATTAGAAGCATTCCCATCTTTATCCCATATCTTTACTTTCCAGAAATACGCTTTTGCAGATTGTAATTCACTGCCTTTATAAGTATTATTTACAGATTGATTGGAGTCTACTTTACCAGAATTCCAAACATCGCCAGTATTATTTTTTAAATTTTCTAAACTACTAGCAACTAAAACTTGATAAGTGGTTTGTTTTTGTCCTCTGGTTTGATTGTCTTCTATTAGTTTCCAACTTAATCTAGGACTTGTATTATCAATCCCTAAAGGATTCATGCGATACTCGCAACGTAAATCTGTAATAGAGATATGGGAATTTTTGGTTTGACAGCTCGTTAGCAAAACAAATATGATTGCTAAAAAACTTAATTTAGTATTAAAACAAAACATTTTAAAATTTAAACTTTTTTCCATAAGTATATTATTCATTTTTAAAAACAGACTTCAATGACTCTATTATAATTCAATTTGATAACTATATTTTCCTGATTTAACATTATACGTTACATAAGGCAAAATAACTAGTGCACTACAATTAACAGGAACTTCTATTTTATATTCGTAAGCATTATTTGAAACCTTTTTCCATTCCGCTTTTATTTCTCCGTGAATAGAATTATAGCTTGCTTTGGCAAAATCCATTGCTTTTATAAAGTTTGGTTTTAAGATGATATTTTGAAACCCAGGATTGGATTCATCTACATTAATACCTACCATGTGTCTGTAAAAGAAATTATCTACAGCACCCATAAAATGATGAATGTTTGAAGCCGTGAATTTATAACCTTCTAGCAATGTTGTAGCTCCATTTTTTATCATCCACCCAAAAGATGGCCATTCTTCATTTACAACTACCTTATGCATCATATCTGCATAACCATTTTTGGGTAAGTATTCATACGCAGAATGCACAGTAAATATGCCTCCCCATAAATGATAATCTTTCTCTTTTACAATATTATTTACTACCTTTTTTTCTAATTGTTCTCTATATTTTTCTGGTACAATGCCGTAATTTAATGCTAAGATATTTACAACAGGTAAAAATTCATGAAATGGTTTTAACCCTACATATTCTAATTTTTCTTTATCAAAAGCCCATTTTTGAATTCCTGCATGAATGCGTTCTACTTGTTGTTCTAATCGCTTTTTATCTTTCTTTTTTCCTAGTTTATCAGCCATATAAGCCATACGTTTTAATACTAAATAAAAGTTCATAGAGGCAATTACTTCATTTCCTCCAGGTTTACCTCGTACTTTATAGGTAGCATCATAAGGCGTAACCCAATCATTAAAGCGTTCTTTAAACATCCCATCTTTTTCGGGAATATTATTGAACTCCCATGAGCGTTTTATAAAAAGCATCATTTTATCCCAATACAAATCAAACAAACGTGTATCGTTATAATATTGGTACATATACCAAGGAATATGAATTCCTGCAGATGACCACAAACTCGATTTTCCTGGACCATAATAATTGGCAGGAACTATTGCAGGAATTCCACCAAATTTATCTTGTCCATCAAAAATATCTCTTGTAAACTTTGTCATTAATGCAGCTAAATCGTAATTAGCCATACCAAATTCCATTCCTGTAACAGCATCACCCAACCATCCGTTTTTTTCACGATGTGGACAATCTGTAGGGATACTGTGTAAATTAAAAATCAAAGATTTTCTGCAGATGTCGTGTACTGCATTTACGGTTTTGTCAGAGGATTCAAAATATCCAACTCTTGGTACATCAGAATGCACATATTTTACTTCTACATCCTCTAATTTAAACTTTAGTTTTCTAAAACTTTTTACTTTGATATAGCGAAAAGCTTTATATGAAAAGCGACATTCGGCATATTCTACCCCACCACCTTTACAAACATAGGCCATTTGTTGAAGTCCTCCTGGTTGACTTACTGTAATAGGATCTTCATTTTCTCCAAAATAAATGGTAATACGTTGGCCCTTTTTAGCATTTTTGATTCGTAAACGTACCCAACCAGACATATTTGTACCAACATCAAACCATTGGCCTCTACTTGAATTTTTTGTAGCTATTGGATGAAATGTTTTGGTAACACGAATCGGTTCGTTCATTTGAGAAACCAATTCTCCTCCAGTATGTGGTGCTGGATTTACAGTATTCCAACTTGAATCATCTAAACCAGCTTTACTCCAACCCTCAATTTCTTTAGTAGCATCGTAAATTTCGCCCATGTGTGGTCCATCATAAACTACAGGACCGCCTGTGACTTTCCAGCTTAAATCGCTAACAATATCTTTTGTAGTTCCGTCTTCATATTCAACTTTAATACGACATATTAATTTTGGCTGACCAATCCAACCATTTTTTTTATAAAATCCCCAATGATCGTAAGCCATCATTCCATAAAAACCACGCCCTAACATTACACCAGCCATATTTTCGCCATCTTTTACCTCATTTGTAATGTCGTGTGTGGCATATAAAATTGTTTTGCGATAATCTGTCCAACCAGGATCTAAAACAGAGTTCCCTATTTTTTTACCATTGATATACAACTCATAATATCCAATTCCGCTAATATATGCTTTAGCACTTTTAACCTTCTTTTTTACATTAAAGCCTTTACGTAAGAGTGGTGCTGCATCGTGTTTTTTATCATCAAAAAAATGATATCGTTCAAACATATTTAAATGGGCTCCAAAATAACTTGGCAATTGAAACTCGATGGCTTTAGATTCAACTTCCTTTTTTCGCCACCATTCAGTTGCCCACTCATCTTGCTTTTTCCAGGCAATCCATTGTGCTCCTTTCCAATCGTTTTCTTTAAATAAACCTGTTGAAAAAGTAGCTGTTTTGCTCCATTTTGAAACGGTATTATTTTTATCCCAAACTCTTACTTTCCAATAATATTGAGATGCTGATTTTAATGGTATCCCTTGATATTCTATTTGAGTAGATTGACTGCTTTTTACTTTTTTAGAATGGAAAACGTCTCCTAAATTCTTTTCTATTTTTTCTTTTGAAGTAGCAACTATTATTTGATAAGCTTTTTGAAACTGACCAGATTCTTCAGACTTTAGTTTCCAAAAAAAACGAGGTTGTTTAACATCAACACCTTCAGGGTTTGATCGATATTCTAATTTTAAATCGTATGGTATTATTTGCGCAAATACATTTTGCATGCTAATACTTAACAATATTGTAAAAAATATAATTTTTTTGTATTTGGTTTTCATATGATTTTTAATGTTTCATTGAATTATTTAATAATTATATCATATTTACCTGAGGTTAACTCAAACCTATTGCTTTTAACTTTTTTATTATTAAGTTTAATTTCTTTTGAATTATACATTGGTAATTTTACCATTGCAAATGAATTTTCTGGAATTGTAACCTTCCAAACAACCTTATTTTCTTTTCTCTTCCAATTACTCTCTATTTTTCCTTGAGGAGATTTATAAGACACTTCACACCATTCTAAACCTTTTAAAAAAGTAGGTTGTAAGTAGAATTTTTTAAATCCAGGATTGTTTTCATCAGGACGAATTCCTCCTAGACTTTCGTGAAAATTAGCAGCAAAACCACTATTCATAGGGTGATTAAAAGAATTACGATAATAGCGTTTTGATTTATCCCAATTGGCAACCAATTCTGGCCAAGTGCTTAAATTATGTTCCTCAGTCACGAAACCTAAACTAGGATAATCTGTAATTTTCCATAAGTGTTGGGTTACTTCACTATGCCCAAAATCATTTAGCATTGTATACAAAGCACGATGTCCAAAAATTCCTGTGGTAAAATGTCCATCTTTATCTTTCATAATAAGTTGCGCCAAATTATCTGCAACTAGTTGCTTTTTCTTTTCAGGAACTAATTCTGAATATAATGCAAATGCATTTCCAGTTTGCGAGCCGTAAGAATTGGTTTCTTCATTAAAAAATTCATTATGAAAAGCTTTTTTAACAAACTGTACTTTTTTGGCGTATTCAACAGCAACTTGGTCTTTATTTAATAAAATTGCCATTTTTTGCATCGCTACTAAAGATTGATAATACAATGCTGTTGATGTTAGTGCTGGTGGAGTATCCATATTTGGGTTTCCTCCAGGAGGACACCAATCTCCATAACCACCATTTATAATGCCTTTTTCTTGTACCTTTTCATCTAAATACGCCATCCAACCTTGCATCATATTCCAAGATTTTTTCACAATAGCTGTATCGCCATAATAAACATAAGAAAAATAAGGAATCATTACTGTGGCTGCACCCCAATCTGGTCTTGCTTGCAAGTTCAAACGTTTACCAACAGACACATTTGCAGGCGCTCTTTTATCATAAGGAAAAGGATCTTTAAAATGTGCTTTAGAAACGCCCAAGACGGTTTGCATATCGTCTGCCGTTTTTTGCCATAGACGTTGTAAATCAAAATTAAAACTTGCTGCTTCTGCAACTACATAGGCATCCCCCATCCATGCACAACGTTCTCTATGGGGACAATCACTTAACAAACCTTGAATATTATCTTCTATGGTTAACATAGAAGTTTCGTAGAATTTATTAATCTGTGAATTAGAACATTTAAACGTTCCTATTCTTTCCACATCAGAACGAACCAACCAACCTGTAAATTGATCTAGTGTTGGTTTCTTTTGTAAACCTTCTATTTGAACGTATTGAAAACCGTGATAGGTAAAACGAGGCTCCCAAGTCTCAACGCCATCACCTTTAGCAATATATATATCTGTTTGCGTATTTCCGGTAACGTGAATGCCTGTTGAAGCTGGATCTATATTTTGTTTATCGGGCATTAAATGCTCTGAAAAACGCATTTTAATTTCTGTGTCTTCCTTTTCTTGAACCCTTATTTGCAACCAACCTGTCATATTTTTCCCCATATCAATTATCCAACCTTTTTCTGCTGGTAAAATTGCGACTGGTACAATTTTTCTAACTTTTCGCATTGGTTCCAGTTGTTGCTCCAATAAGTTAGTAGTTGGTGCTTTCATTAGCTCTACAGAATTCCAAGTAGTATCTGTGTAATTAGAACTAGACCAATTTTTAATTTCCTTTCTGGCATCATAAGTTTCTCCGTGAAAAATATTATCAAAAAGAATAGGACTGTTATGTGCTTTCCAACTTTTATCGGTTACAATTTGTTCTGATGTACCATCTTTATAATTTATATCAAGCACCATAATAGCGCGTGGTTTTCCATAAGCAAGTCCAGACCAAAAGGCAATATTTTGCCCATAAAAACCATTGCCCAACATAATTCCTAATCCGTTATTTTCTTTTAAAAGTTTTGTAACATTATGACGCACAAAAAAAGCGCGTTTATCATAAGACGTTTGTGCAGGATCTAGCACTCTGTCTCCAACTTTATTTCCATTAAGATGTAATTCATACAATCCTAAACCACAAATTATAATTTCTGCAAATGCAATTTCTTTGGTTATCTCAAATGTTTTTCTAAGTAATACTGATGGATGTGCTTTACGTTTTACAGCTTTCAACTCTTTTAAAGTTGGTTGCCAAGTATTGATATCCATTGGAGGCTGATTTCTAACAAAATCTCTTGTAGACCATTTTTCTAATCGATTGTCTTTGGTGTATCCAATCCAATCAGCCTTATCCCAACTGATAGTAGATTCTTTGGATTGACCGAAAGTATCTTTAGTTGATATTATAAAAGACACTAAAATTAAAAGGACTTTAAGTTTCATTAGATAGTTTATGCTCTATTTTTTATTTATTTCTTATAAATCTGAAATTCAGAAATCATTGGTTTTTGCTTTGCTTCTGATATCATCAACCTACATTTTGATGCAGTAATTGCTTTAAACTCATGAGTTCTATTAGACCCACAGGAAGTTCCATTTGCAATATCTTTCCATTTACCATTTTTAAAGTATTGAAGTGTATAATTTGAAATATTACTTCCTTCTTCTTGAAGTAAAATGGTATTAAAGGTTTGTGGTTTAAACCATTCAATCTCCAACCATTCGTTTGATGTAGTTTTAGATTTCCAATGCGTTTCTAAACTTTCATCATTTGCTCTAAACGCTTCAAAAACTGGCAATTTCTCTGATTGAATGATCATTGAAGAGGCATTCATACGCCCAATTAATGCTAAATTATCGGGTTTATTGATAGGATCAGGATAATTTACTTTTGGTAATTCTGAAACTTTAAAATTATAAACACCAGAACCTACTTCGTAGATAATATAATTCCCTACAGCATCACTTTTTTCTGAGCCAATATAGGTAACTCCTTTTGATTGTTCTGCTAAACCTTCACCTTCTAAGACAACTTCTTTTTTAGTTGCAGGAATATATATTTTTGCTGATGTATTTACAGGAACTTCAACATGAAATGTGGAGTTTTCTGAGGCTTTATTCCAATTAGAAACAATAGTTCCATACATAGATTGATAACTTGTATTGGCAAATTTTAAATCGCCAACAGGCGATGGTTTTACAATAAAATGCTGCATTCCCAGTTTTTCGGTATCTGGACGAATTCCTGCAAACCCTTTTATAAAATACCCACCAATACCCGTATAGCAGGTATGTATTTGACTGTTACCAATAGCAGACCATCGCTCTGGCCAAACCGTTTTTCCTTGTTCAATAAAATAGCCATAACTTGGGTGTCTCTTATCTTTTAATAACTCATAAATCAAATCCATACGCTCTCCGTATTCTGTAAAATAACGCGTATATAATGCTTGCCCTGAGCTTCCTGTGTCATAATATGGAAATTTATAAAGTACTTGGTCTACTAAATTATTGTACACTTTTTCTTTTTCAGCATCTGGAGCAACACCAGAAAGTAATGCAAATGCTTGATTTACTTGATATCCTGGTCCGTACTTTCCTGTACTAGCATCGTAAATATTTTTATGTGTGGCTTTTCGCTGTACCTCTAAACGTTTTTTATAAACTTCAGCATCTTCTGTTTTGTCTAATGTTTTAGCAATATTCAAAGCGGATTCTAGCATAAACGCATATACGCAATTGTTAAAATGTGCAGATTCTGGCGAGTTGCTAGACGTCCAAAAATTACCTCTAGGCGTACACCAATCGCCTAAACCAGGGAATTCTAAAGAGCCTCGCGTTCCAATTTTTAATGCGCCACCAGTTTCATAATCCGAATGTTCGTATAACCATTGCATCCATTTTTGTAGGGTTGGATAATGATTTTCTAATAGTTTTTTATCACCCAACATTCTATACGTTTCCCAAATGGTAATTGGGCTGTTTGCCATCCACATTAAGAACTCAAAATCATCACCATTAATTACCGCTCGCATTTTTCCATCCTCAGCTTGTGCATCTTGCATAAACTGTGCATATTGTGTCATATACGCCCCACTTTCAAAGTTGGGTAATGCATCACCATACATAGCAGCTACAGTAACTTCTCCCCAACCACGACGTTCACGGTGTGGACAATCTACCAAAATACCATCAATCGTATTGGCGATGTAGGTATTTAAATTGACTTGATAAATTTGATTTAAAAGTTTGCTAGAGCTATTAAACTGACTGATTTGTTTTCTATCATTGGTAATTACATAACCTTTAATATCTTTCAATTCCGGTTTGTAATTAATTCCGCTAATGGTTACCCAGCGACCACCTGCCAAATTAAAACGATTTGTAAAATGCCCTGTTCCTGTGCTATCAAACACATATTTACTACGTTGATTCCAAGACGATTTTACAACTTTACGGTCGGCTATTTTAAACGTAATGGTATCTCCTTCTTTTCCGTTAAATAAATTCATTTCGAAAAAACCAGTATAGTTTTCGCCCATATCAACCACATAGTTTCCTTTTTTGTCTTTTTGAACGCCTATTGGGTTTATTTCTTTATATTTTACTTGTGGCTCCACCATTTGAGCGCTAAGTATTGCTGTAATTTTACTTGTTGGTGGATTTGCATCTGTACTCGGCACCACAATAGCTCCTTTAGGGCCAAGGTTTACATTGGAAACCCCAACTTCTTTTGCGTCATCATTATCAAAAACTACTGCGTTCTGCCAATTAGAATCGTCATAGTTAGCCATATTCCAATCTTCCTCTCGAAGACGTTCATCTATAATTTCTCCACCAAAATCTTTAATATCCCAACGTCCAACATAGGCGCTATAGCTTTTTTTACATTTCCAAGAAGCATCAGTATTTAATATTATATTTTTATCATCAATATTGATATCAGCCTGTGCTTTAAAAACAAAAGGAGCATCGTAATATGCTTTTACTCTTCCCCAACGCGCCCATCCTGCAGCATGCCAAATTCCAATGACATTATCTCCTTTTTTTAGGTGTTTTTTGATATCATAAGTTAAATAAGGCAAGCGTTTTTTTACAAAAGAATATACTGGATTCATTACAGCATTACTTACTTTTTTGCCATTTACATAAACTTCGTGATAACCAAAAGATGCTACATATATAAATGCGGCATTTGGATTATCACCTAAAGAAAAATTCTTTCTGTACCAATTATGATCTTTTTTATTTTGGTCTTTTTTATAAATCCATTCGCCTTTCCAATCGGTTTTATCTAATAAACCCATTGAAAAATTTGCTGATTCACTCCAATTGGAAACTGTACCTGATACATCCCAAGTTTTTACTTTCCAAAAGTATTGCTGTGCAGAGGCCAGATCATTCCCATTGTATTTTACATTAACAGATTGATTGGATTCTATTTTTCCAGAATCCCAAACATCACCAAAATTGTTTTCTATATTCTCTAAAGTAGTGGCTACTAAAATTTGATAAGCTGTTTGTTTTTGGCCTCTAGTTTGGTCTTTGTTTATAAGTTGCCAACTTAATCTTGGAGCGGTATTATCTATACCCAGCGGATTTGTTCGGTATTCGCACTTTAAATTTTTTATTTCTATCTCAGGAGATGAAGTACAACTTGAAATAAAAATTAGCTTAAATGATATAAAAAGGGTATAAATTATTTTAAGTCTAATATTATAAGATTTTTGAGTTTTCATTTTATCAGTTGTAAAAAAGATTCTTAGTTTTTGTTAGTATATTGCAGCTATTGAATCTATTAATATTTTATAATTAAGTAAATATATGTTGTCTGATTCTATTTACTATCCTGTAAAATCCGGCTACTAAACTTAAATTAACTATCTCTCTATAAAATGAACATTTAAAAAAAATCACTAAAATGAAGATCTCATCATTTGTAAGGCTTATATTTAATTATAAATCACAAATAAAAATTCAATTTTAATTAAAAAAAAATCACAGGACACAACAGGTTATCTAATTGAATTCAATTAAATAAATTTGGAAAAGACAGATTACATTTTTTAATACAACCTTAAATCAACTTATGAAATTTTATAATTTAGTTTTTTTAGTTTTAATCGGAGTTTGCTTTTCTGCTTGCAATGAAAACGATACGCCATGGGTACCCTTATTTACAAACAACTCTTTAGACGGCTGGAATATTAAAGGCGGTAATGCCACTTATAAAAATGAAAATGGCACCATTATAGGTACAACAGCAGCAAATACACCTAACACATTTTTGTGTACAAATAAGAATTATACAGATTTTATTTTAGAACTAGATTTTAAAGTAGATCCTGTAATGAATTCAGGTATTCAAATCCGTAGTAATTCGCTTCCTTATTATAGAGACGGAATGGTACATGGTTATCAGGTAGAAATAGACCCATCTAAACGTGCTTGGAGTGGTGGAATCTATGATGAAAAAAGAAGATTATGGTTAAATCCGTTAAAAGATAATACAGAAGCTCAAAAAGCGTTTAAACAAAACGAATGGAATCATTATAGAATAGAGGCTATTGGAGATACTATTAAAACTTGGATTAATGGAGTTCCAGCAGCTCATTTAATAGATGACAAAACTTCGGAAGGTTTTATTGGATTACAAGTACACGGAATTGGGAAGCATAAAGATAGATTAGGAAAACAAACCATGTGGAAAAATATAAAAATTTTAACTACAGATTTTGAGAAATATTCTAAAAAGTCTCCCTTAAAACCAATCATCACTAAAAATAAGCTAACTTATCAAGAAAAAAGATCGGGTTGGAAAATGCTTTGGGATGGAAAAACAACAAATGGTTGGAGAGGAGCAAAACTAGATAAGTTCCCAGAAAAAGGATGGTCTATTGAAAATGGAGAATTAATAGTCGCAGATACTGGAGGAGCTGAATCAACTGCAGGTGGAGATATTGTAACCACAAAAGAGTATACCAATTTTGAACTGTCAGTAGATTTTAAATTAACTGCTGGTGCTAACAGCGGAATTAAATATTATGTAGACACAGAGCTTAATAAAGGTCCAGGATCTTCTATAGGTTTAGAATATCAAATTTTAGATGATGCACTTCATCCAGATGCTAAACTTGGTTCTCATAAAGGAAGCAGAACAGTTTGTTCTTTATATGACTTAATAAAAGCTGACCCAATAAAACCGTTAAAACCAATTGGGGAATGGAATACAGCGTATATTAAATCAATAAACAATCACGTAGAACACTGGGTTAATGATGTTAAAGTTTTAGAATATGAACGTGGAAGTGATGATTTTTTAAAACTAGTTTCTGAAAGTAAATATGCCAAATGGCCAAACTTTGGATTATTAGAAAAAGGGCAAATTTTATTACAAGATCATGGAGATAAAGTATCATTCAGAAATATTAAAGTAAAAGTTCCTAAACCTAAAAAGAAAAAATAATGGATACAAGTAGAAGAAACTTTATAAAAAAAACAGCTACTGCAGCTGCAGGAATTGGTTTAGTAGGCTCTGCAAATGCAATGTCTGCAAAAAGTTATAATAATATAATCGGTTCAAATGATAGAATAAATTTAGCCATACAAGGTTTAGGACGTCGTTATGGTGGTTTTATAGATGGCATTGCAGCCAAAGAAAATAACGTCCGCTTAAAATATTTGTGCGATGTAATGCCAAGTCAATTAGATAAAGCTCAAATAAAAGTTGGAAAAAAGATTGACTATAAAATTAAATCTGAAGAAGATATTAGAAAAATCATTGACGATAAAAAAATAGATGCCATTTTTATGGCAACTCCAGATCATTGGCATACGCCTGGAGCAATCATGGCAATGCAATCGGGCAAACATGTATATCTAGAAAAACCTTGTAGCCATAATCCACATGAAAATGAATTGGTGGTTGCTGCCCAAAAAAAATACAACAAAATTGTACAAATGGGGAATCAGCAAAGATCATCCATAGAAAGTCAAGAGATTATTGCAGATATCCATAATGGTGTTATTGGTAATGTTTACAAAGCTGTAGCCTTCTATACCAATAGAAGAGGACAAGTTCCTGTTCCTATAAAAGCTGCACCACCAAAAGGCTTAAATTGGGATTTATTCCAAGGTCCATCACCTAGAAAAGAGTATATGCATGATACTTGGAACTACAATTGGCATTGGTATGGTTGGGATTTTGGTACTGCAGAAATGGGTAATAATGCAACACACGAACTAGATATTGCACGTTGGGCATTGGATGTAAAATACCCAGAATATGTAGATGTAATTGCAGGAAAAAGACAGTTTAAAGATGATGGTTGGGAAATGTACGACCAAATGGAAGCTACTTTTACTTTTGCAAATAATAGAGTGATTCAATGGGATGGAGATAGTAGAAACGCCTATAAAAAATACGGTCGAGGAAGAGGAACTATCATTTATGGATCAAAAGGTTTGGTAATGGTAGATAGAAGTGGTTATGAATTGTATGATTTAAAAGGCAAGCTAATTAGAGAAAAAAAATCTGGTGGTAAAGAAGGTGGACTTGCCCTAGGAGGTGGTGGAAATTTAACCACAAGACACGTCACAAATTTTTTCAATGCCATAAGAGGAAAAGAAAAATTAACTTCGTCTATAGAAGTTGGTGCAGTTTCTCAAATGCTAACGCATTATGCTAATATTTCTTACAGAATCAACAAAGGTTTTAATGTTGATGAAAATTCTGGTAAAATATATGACAGAGATGCTATGAAACTATGGTCTAGAACTTATGAACCAGGTTGGGAACCTAAAATTTAAAATTTGAAAAGACGTAATTTTATTAAAAAAGCAGGTATCGCTTCAGCAGGAATTTTAAGCACTAATTCATTATTTTCTAGTATTTCAAAATCTAACATCAGTCCTAATAACACTGTAAATATTGGGGTTATTGGAACAGGATCAAGAGGAGCTGGTTTAACTTCTATGATTAACAGAATAGAAGGTATTAATGTTATTGCAGCCTCAGATACAATTCCATTTCGGTTAGAAAGCGGAATTAAAAAGGCAAATACAAAAGCCAAAGGGTATAAAAACTACAAAGCCCTTTTGGATCATAAAGATGTAGATGCAGTAATAGTTGCTACTCCCTTTAACACCCATTCTAAAATTGCAATTGATGCACTTGATGCGGGTAAACATGTGTATTGCGAATAAACATTAGCCAAAGGATATCAAGGCATTCAACAATTGATAAATAAAACAAAGGCATCAAATACTATTTTTCAAACAGGACATCAATACCATAGTTCGAGACTGTATACTTATATTGTAGATTTAATTCGTCAAGGAAGAATAGGTAAAATTATTGCCTTTGAATGCCAGTGGAATAGACATGGAAATTGGCGAAGAAAGGTACCAAACCCAAGTCTTGAAAAAGCAATTAACTGGAGAATGTATAGAGCCTTTTCTGGTGGATTAACTGCAGAGTTAAGTTCTCATCAAATTGATTTTGTGAATTGGGTTTTAGATGAAACCCCCAAGCAAGTTATAGGTGTTGGAGGTGTAGATTATTGGAAAGATGGAAGAGAAACTTTTGACAATATACATCTAACATATTCTTATTCTAATGGAGTAAAAGCAAAATTTTCTTGTTTAACAAGTAATGCAAAAGATGGTTATCAAATAAAAGTTTTTGGAGATAGAGGAACTATAATTATTGATAGAAACAATGCTTGGTTTTACCCAGAGGGAAAGAAAAATAAAGTTATGGGAGATGTAGATGGGGTAAGTGGAGCTACTGCTCAATGGGATCAAACAAAAGGGTATAACATTAATGTTGAACATTTAAACCCTACAAAACAAGCACTTTTAGATTTTAAAGCTGCAATAATAAATAACAAAACACCTTTATCTAATATTACATCAGGAGCTAGAACTGCAGTTTGCGTACAAATGGCACTTGATGCGATGTATCAAAATAAAATTGTGAAATGGAATAATGATATTAGATTTTAGTTTCTTTAAAAACAGCTATAATATTCAATTATTCAAGAACTTCAAAGGCGGATATTGTAAGGCTTCAAGGGCTGTTAAATTTTTATGAAATTCAAAATTGTCATCAATCAACTGCTTTTTTAAAATCGTTGATGCTTTTGAAAACATTGGTTTCATTTCAGTATTTATAGCATGTAAAGCATCTCCTTTAGAAATCTCTTTATATGGCCATTTTTCTGGTTGATTTACATATTTTTTTAAATATAAAAACGCTTTTCTTAATGAACGTTTATCATCTGTTTCAAAACTCCACAAATCAATTCCTAAATTCTTACCAATAAATGTTAATTCTGATAAAGACCAAAGATTTAAAGAAGCATAATGTACAGATCTGGTTCTACCCATTTCTTTGGGTTGCCTTCCATCTGGTAAAATTTGTATAGCTATCCTATCATATTTCGCATTTTCAATAATTTGTTTCGCTTCTTTTATGCGATTTAAATAAATTAATAACCCAACAACTTGATGATTATAGTGGTTTGCGTGATTTTGTTTTGTTTTTCCTGCTTCAATAGCCATATCATTCGTAAGTAGCCAGTTTAAATATTGTTGAAACCAATTTTTCATTTCACTTTTTATATTATCAGTTAGCATATTAGCATTTTCAAAAATTTGTAATGCTGATATCACATGATACTGGTTTAACCACTCTTGCACACCTGCTTTTCTTCCTTCTGCTTCTCCTGGAACAGCTTGTCCAAAATTTATATTAGGATTTACTTTGGTTACTTTATTTATGTACCATATTCTAATTAATTCAATTGCTTTATTAGCGTATTTAACTTCATCAGAATAATAAAAAGCCCATGCTAAAACTTCAATAGTTTTAAAAAATTCTGAAGATCGCTTAAAATCAGTATCATATCCTTGAGAAACTGGATTAATTTTTCCATCTTTAGTTAACCAAGGCAAACCATCTATCTTTGTGGAATCTGCCCATTTGTAAGGAGCGTAACTTAGGTAATCGTGTTTATTTTTGCTTGGAGGAAATCTAGATTTATTTACAACAGGATTTGCTTTAAAAACTAAAGCTTTATCTGCTTTTTCTATTAGAATTTGATATCTAATAGAAAAATAAGGATGTCTTTCTTTTATTTTCTCTTTTACCTGAGCATTTAGTGATGCGTCAAAATATATTAATGATAACTTACCCTCATCTCGTTTTTTACAACTTTGAAGAAGTAGTATCGCAAAAAAAAAGTAAATAGTTTTACCTGCATTACTAAAGCTATTCATTTTAACCTAACTGATTAAAATTGATATTTTTAATTCATTGTTATCTACAAAAAACACTTCTAAAGGCAATGCTTCAACCCCTGGTACCATATTAAAGGTTCTTTTACCTGAAATTTCTTTGGTTTTAATTGGTGTATTTGCCTTAATGGTTACCAAACCTTCTGGTTTTTGAATGGTAATTTCTTTATCACTAATCTTTGTTACAACTTCACTTGATGGAGAAATAATTGGTAATACAAAAGCAGTTGGTTCTTTAATAACTTGTTTCGTAGTAACACTAATTTCTGTTTTATCAGCTGTACAGTTATACCCAATATCAAATGCTGAAGCAGTCCCTTGAACTTCTTTTCTATCTACATTTTTTAATTTTACATCAGCGATTAATTCAATAGTTCCGTTTTTATCTTTAGTAGTAACTGTTGCTGGTAAATCATATAAATTAGTGTACCAAACTTCATCTTTGAAAACCTCAACTCTTGGTGTCAAGCAAATATCTTTACCAGGTTGTGCTTGTTGATTGTTTTTTTCTACTAAAGAATATTCTGCCATACTTGCAGCACATAAAAGTCCTACTTTATTGTGATATAAAACTCCTAAAGCTCCACCTGAAGCTTGTCTAAAATCGTATTTGTAATGATATTCTGCATCGTAAGCACTTACAGTTCCTCTCCAATCTCCTCTTGCAAAAAGATACACCTCTAAATCTTTAAAGTGCATTACACCATCTGCAGTAGCTCTAGGTAAACTTGCAGTTGTATTTATTTCTGGTAAATGATCCCAATGATCTAATAGAGCTGCTAGAGGTTTGGCATGTGTAAATGTATGATGCACACAAGGTGGAATTCCTGCTTCAATAAAACCAGGACCTCCATGAATTAATCCGTCTGCAGTACATCTTTGTAATAATTCTGTGTTTTTTACGGCTGCTGTTCCAAATGCTGGATTTATATTGGCCATCATACCAAATGCTGGTTGACTACCATCACAAGTTCTACTTCCCCAATAACTCCATTTGTACATTCTGTTCCCCCAACTATTGTCCCAAGCTCCATCTGGCAACATAAATTCTAAATGGCTGTTTAATGATTTGGTTAAGATTTGCAGTAATTCATCATCTTTCTCTTTAATAGCATACATTACCAAACTATTCAAAGTTTCTTCTACATTATAACCTAAATCTACTCCATGTAAGCCTTTTTTACTTAACTTGCTTGAACTTTTCTTACATTCTCCAAATAATAAACCTTCATTTTCTGTAAAATAAACTTTTACTTCTGAAGCTAATTTTTTACTTTTTGCTTTAAAATCGTCTCTGTTTACAACACCACCTATTAAATTTAGTCCATAAACTGCTGTTCCTGGATAATTGATATTGGTAAAATCTATGGTGAATGTGTCATAAATATATTGACCTGCTTTTTCTAAACGAACTGTCCATGCTTTGCGTGTTTCTTCATCTAAAACATGACCATGATAATGCAATGCTTCTGCTAAAGCTATGGCTCCGAAAACGGTAATTCCTTTCCAAGATTTTGGATTTTTAATAACTGTCCAAGCACCATTTTCTTGAGAAACGTTATTTTCTGCCCAAAGCATTACCAATTTAGCGCCTTCTACATATTTTTTATCTCCAGTTTTGTCTGCCATGTATAAAAAAGGATATACAGCATCCATACAGCGTCCGTGAATATGTGAACAAGAAGGACAACCTAAAGCACCATGAACCTCTAAATTAGATGGATTATTGATTTGTACTTTTAACATTCCATCACTCCAATCTTTTAACAAACCAGTTATCAAGTTTTTAAATTCTAAAGAATGTTCTGGATGTGTAGAACAAGCATTTAATAATCCTGACATTGGTAAGGTTAAACCAACACCTGCAAATGCTGAAAGTTGAAGAAAGTTACGTCTTTTCATTTGGGTTATGTTTTAATTTTTAAACTTATAGAAATTGTATTAAAAACCTATCCTGTTTTATCCTGTTTATTTTAAAAATTCAAGAGAAGATTATACTTTAAACTTTAATAGGCTAATTCTAAACACTCTCTAAAACATATTTTTTTTTGTGGTACCCAATTATTTATTATATACAAATAAAAAAAAATGCATAAAAAAACTCAGAAAATCTTTTCTGAGTTTTTATTGTCTTAGTAAGAACTGTTCTATTTTAATTTATAATAAGTTTATTATAATGTACTTTTTGATTATTTTCAACAACTTTAATTAAATAAACTCCTGTTTCAAATCTATTGTGATTCAATACTTCTAAACTTTCTTTAACATTCATTTTTTGAAACACCTTTTTACCTAAAACATTATAAATATTTATTGAGGCTTTATCTATGTTGTTTAATTGTATTGTAAAACTTCCTTTTGTCGGATTTGGGTATGTTTTTATTGAAGATAAAATGAATTGATTATCCTCAATACTTAAAGACTGATTCTCAATCTCTGCTTTTTGATACGTTGTATTTGCCCATCGAATTTGAGCTCTACCACCTTTTACCCTATATGCACCATATCTTATTTTAGATTGTGTAGCTCTTTCTGGTTCAGGAACATTCCAATTAAATACTGTTCCTCCAATTACTGCATTGCAATACTGTATTTTTTTTGAAGCATTATTTGGATCTTGTTTAAAGCCAATCTCTAACTCAAAACTAGTTTCTACATTTTTAAGTACATTCTTTAAAAAAACAATTTCTCTACCACTTCCAGATCCTCCACGATATTTTATACGTTCTGCGTAAATATTAAATGATACTTGTTTACCAGAGTTAGCACCTGTTCCATACACTGGTTTTGCTAAATACAAACAAATCGCTGGATCTGGAGATCCTCCACCACCTGTATGTTTTCCTTTTGCCTGTGCAATATAACTTCCATCACTGCTAGTTCCTGAGGTATCACCTGTTTCAAGAATTCTAAAAACTCCTGTAAATCTAGCAAAACTGCCAACTCCTGTTTTATTAGAAGGACTTAAAGCACGTTCTATTCGTGGTTGTAACCTACTACCAAATTGATTTGAGTTGTGTGTTATATTATAAATACCCCAAGTTTTTCCATTAACATTACTTTCTTTATAATTTGCGTAACAACTCCTATCATCAATAGTACCTACATTAACTGGATTGGGTAAATCATAAGATGTTCTTGTGGAATTTGCACCATCTGTATTACAAGTAGTATATGAACCAGTATCTTCATCTGGAGCTATTTCTTGAGCATTTATAAAAAGAGAAAAGAGTAAAAAAGCAAAACTTAGTATGAATTTTAAAGTTTTTATTTTGATCATATTTTTTATGTTTAGTATAATATTATTTATTTAATTATCAGTTTTTTGTGATATACTTTATTGTTTTCTCCAATAGCTTTGACTAAATACATCCCCGATGGTAAATTATGGTTTGATTTTACTTCAATCATACCATTGTTTGTTTGGTTTTTATACACAACTTTACCAAGTATATTATAAATTTCAACTTTAGCAGTATTTAGATTTTGAAATTTTATAGTAAAACGACTTTTAGTTGGATTTGGATATATTTTTAAAGATGTAATTGAAGTTGAAATATCTTTGGTACTTAATGTTGTAGATTCTGCTAGCCATTTACTTCTATCATCTGTATTTGCTGAATGAGTCATTGTACCATCTGCAGCATGATACAAATATCTTGCACTGGTTCTTGTTCCAAAACTATAACTACCATCATTATTTGCAATAACTCTCCAAATTTTATCAACGTCTGAATTTGGAGCACTTCTTGAAGTGCTAATTAATTCTGATGCTGATGCTCCACCTTTAAAACGTATAATTCCTTTAACCTCGCTATCAATATTATAGTAATCAAACCCTGAAACTCCTGCCTTTACAAGTTGCCATTGCTTATCAGTACCTTCTCCAGAATCGCTAGCTGTAATGGTAGAACCTGTTGATGTTAAATATTTTCCTGTAGCCACATTTTGGATTCTAAAAACACCATCAGAAGGTGGTGCGTCTTGAGCAGTTAAGCCAAGTGAGCATATTGCTACTGCGAAAAACAATAGTGTTTTAAAAGTATTTTTTGTCATAATGAATCTTCTTTAATTAAGGTAAAATTCTAAGGTTTTGTCTTAGAAAGTATCCTGACCTATCCTGAGGCATACTAAATTACAAATTGTTTAAAATTTAATTCAATTTTTTGAAGCTTAAAAAAAGAATTAAAAATTTTTATCACATAAATTATATATACTAATAATTGTACTATTGGTGATTTAATTTGATACTAACTGGACCAATTAAACCAGATTTTTCCAATTCAGTTTCATTATTTTTTGGTCGAGCTGTTGTCCAAGTTTTCTTAGAATTCTTTGGTCTTTTATTATCGAAAATTAATTGATTTCGCCAAGTATTGGTTACTTTAATTTCCAATTTATTTTCTCCAACTTGTATTTCGTCTGTAATATCAAACTCAAAAGGTGGTGCCCATTTTACACCCACTTTTTTACCATTACACCACAATTCTGCAATGTTTGCAACTTCTCCTAAATCAATACTCATGAATTCTCCTAACTCTTTGACTTCAAAAATTTTGTTATACGTTATTGTACCTGAGTAATGTTGTATGGCATCGTTTTCCAATTCAGTTAACGATTTTAATTCATCAACAACAATATACTCAGGAGTATCCCAACCTTTATCAAAAGATAATTGCCAGTTGTTTTGTAATGACATTTTTTTAATATCAATTGACTTTACAATTTCCTTTCCATTTTGATGAAAGATATACTCTCCAGATTTTGATGCCTTAACATCATCTTTATCCCAAGATATTTTTGGGTAATCATTTGTTTTATGAATTTGATACCACTCTGTTTTGGCATCTAAAATAGTTTGGTTATTAAAGGTTACTTTTGATGCAAATGATTTTTTATCACTTTTAGAAAACACAATAATTGTGCTTCCATTTTCAGGTAAAGAAACAGCAACATTTGTTCTATTAGTTGATGATTTCCAAATTTTAGCATCTTGTTGAATTCCTGTAAACGCATCCCAAATTTGTGGGGTTAAATCTTGTATTCTAAAACTTAATGACACATCAACTGGATTTTCTTCTTTAGAAGCTACAAAATAGATATGCGCATCTTTTGTTTCTCTGTGAATCCAATTGATATCTAAATCTTCAGAGACAATTACGTCTTTGGCTATTTTTTCTGCTTGTAAAACTTCATCAATGGTTTTACCCCAAAAAACTCGACCTTTTCCAACTTGTTTTACACCGCTTTTTGTTGTTCCCCACAATTCATCAGCAATTGATTTTAATTGTTGTAAATCGTTCTCATTGTCCATTAAACTTGGTGAATCTTTAGGTTTATCACCCAAAATTACTGCCCCATTCATCACTAATTCTTTCAGTTTTTTTGCTGTTGATAGCAGTATACTTTCTGAATCTCTTAATTTGATGATTCGATAATCCCCTCCATTTTCAACATGGATTTTATCCTCTTTAATACTGATTTTTTCTTGTAATATTTCTGCATTTAAATAATCAAATCTGAATCCTTTTGGGAATTCATCTAAATCAAATGGTGGACGTTCAAAATGATCTCCATAATACCACAATACATCTGCCACATATTCTCCTTGCTGCAACACATATTGATTTCTAGACAAATACTCAATCCAATCTGGCATGTATTTCCACCAAGTTTGTTGACGTACAAAAGGAAAACCAATATTACCTCCAAAACTAGACCCTGGATACACATCTGTTTGTGGTGTATGAGAAAACGTGTGAAATACCAAGTGATTTACACCTTTTGCAAAATTATAATCGATTAAATATTTTACAGAAAATGGATGTTCATTCCACTTTACCCCAACTTGGGTACACGCTTCAGCTGCTAATTTTGGTTTATTATATAAATGTGTAGCTGAAGAAGCGTTGTAAATGGGTTTTGCGTATTCATTTTGATCTGATGGAGCTTTTGGATACCAAAATTCGGTCATAGGAATATCACTAACACCATAATAACGCATTGGATCTACAGGCAACACCTCTCCACCAGCACCTTCTGTATACACTTCTGTGCCCATTTCATGCGCAACTGTTGCAAAATGTTTGAAGAAATTATCAATAAAAACCTCATCCATTGTTTGGCGTAGATCTCTTAAAAATTTGGTTGTGGTTGCTGTACTTTCTACAATATAACCCATTGTAGCAGGCAAATAGGTTTTCATACCGTATCCTCTTCTTTGCTCAAATTCTTTAAACATATCTTCAGAATTGATTGTCCAAGTAGGCACGTGACTTTCCCAACTATCAATTAATAAACCGTGTAATTTTCCATCTCCAATTGGTCCTCCATCTTTAATTAAATTTCCAATCATACCGTTTTTTAAATGATTTTCTATGGCAATTTTATCGAGTTTAGAAGATTCCCAACCTGTAGCCTCAGGAACTGCAGGTTTGTTGGTCAATCGCATATTGATATGTCCAAAACGTACAATTGTCCAATTTCCATTAGGAACTTTCCAAGTTAGTTTTCCATTCTCAGATAATTTATCTGTTAAGTTGATGATTGTCTCAGGTTTTATAATAGTATTTTCTGCGTAATTATACTGTACTTCTTTATTTAAACGTCTTAATACTTTTGCTGCTTTTGCTTCATGATTGTGCAATTTGGGTTTTGCACTTAATCTTATAGATTCTGGAGCAATAGCGTGTTTTCCTAAAAAAGTAAATTTAAATTCAGTAGCTGTTGTTTCTGGAACGGCTAAGGTTAGGTATTTGCGTCTATCATTCCAATTGGCATCTGGTATTTTTAAGGTTGTTATTTCTTGTAGCTTATTATTGATAAGTGCCTCTACTTTAATCGAAACTTCTACTCTTGGATAATTTGTACCTGTAATAATATGGCGCAACTGAGGGAAAACTATAGAACGCAAAGTAATCTCTTTATCAAACGAAGTTTTTACCCAAGTTTTTTGGTTCTGTACTTTTGAAATACCTACTTTTCTATACTCTTTAAGTGGTTTTTTTAATCGAGTATTTTTTCTGGTAACAATTAATTCTGAATCTGGATTAAAAATAGCTTTCCAAGGAACTATCCTATTGTTTGTTTCAATTTTTGATGGATTGTATGGCTTTAAATCATCTCCTGCTAAAGTTGGAAAAGCCAATAGTTGAATATCTTTATAATCGTAATCTGGAGTATGGTATAAAGAATCTATCTTTAGATTTTCTTGAAATTGTTTGCCTCCTGAAATGTGATAGGTAGTTTCTACCACTTCACGTTGCGCCTCATTTGCTGGAACCCAAGGACCACCAGTCATAGACCAACCAGGGCAATTTTGCATGGTAAATTTTAATCCTAAACGTTGGCATTCATCAGCTGCAAAACGAATCATTTCTTCCCATTCTGGAGATAAAATCTTAATTGGTTTTACATTAGGAAAAGCACGACCTGCTTTGTTAAACAAATGAATACCTTGTAAACCTGCATCTTTAATTGCTTGCAAATCTAATTTTAATCCTTCTTTGCTAATATTGTTTCCATTTAAATGGAACCAAGTTTCTGGATGGTATTCTTTTGATGGAGATTTGAAGTTTTGTGATAATTCTTCTATTGAAGGTGATTTGTCTTCTTCTGAAAACTCTTTGTTAACTGCATTACAGCTTATCAAAAAATAAATTGCTGAGTAAAAAACTATTTTATTGAACTTCATTTTGTTTAATTTAAAACTGATTCTAGATTATTATTTTTAATCTGGATAATATTCCCATTTCCCAACTCTGTGATAATAGAAATGAGTAGTTCCTTTAGTTCCAACATAATAGTGTAACCCAAAACCTTTTGCACCTGTATTATAGGAAATATTATCTATCAAATTATGATTTTTAAATTCGTAATCAGAAATGTTCTGAGGAAATTCTCCATTATTTTTTTGGTAACCATAAAGATATTTGACGATTAGTGACGATTCTTTTTTTAAATCAATCCATTTTATAAATAAAAAACTCTGATAGGGAATTAATAAGAACCCAATTGCTAATCCTAATATGAGAGCAATTCTCTTCATTTTAAAAAGATATAATAAAAACGGAAAGATATTTAAAGAGAAAATTAAAACACAAAAAAACTGTTTAACCTCTCCTAAAGTATAGTATGCATAGTAGCAAGCCACTATTTCTAAAGCTACAAGAGCTAATACAAATAGTTTTCGATTAAACTTCGTTTTATTTTCTAATTCCGATTTTATCACTCTTTAATAAATTTTACATAAACTGGTTTATCCACATTTAATTTGACAAAATAAACACCTTTCGCAATTGAATTCACATCGAGATTTAGGTTTCCATTCGTTACTTTTTCAACGCTTGATTTTATCAATTTTCCTTGAAGATAGTATACTTGTATGTTTAACTTCTCAAAAGAATTAGATACTTTAATAGTTAAAATTCCTTTTGTTGGATTTGGATACATAAAAACTTCATTCTGAAATTCTGAATCATCAACAGACAAAGCATAGCCTAATGTATATTTTGAAAATGCTTTACCCTCTGCATCTGCATTGATAGTATTGTCTAAAAAAGTAAGTTGACTTCCTTTTCCTATATACAAAGAGACATCTGTTGTAGATGCTTTAACTAAAGCTCTAACGATGGCAAACCTCCCAGTAAAAGCAATTTTTAAATCTGGTAAATTTAGAGCAACATCATCATTAGACAAAACATAATCTATAATTTTTTGCCCATTCACTTCAGAAGTCACTTTTACACCTACAACTTTATCATCAACAATAATATTTTCGGTTGATTTTACAGTTGAAGTTTCATTTGCTGAGGGTTCATAAATTGCAATAAAAGGTTTATCCCAAGCTTCACCATATTTACG
>Ga0209137_1000510_pt1 | contig 41301 bp, 40 predicted proteins | sample SaaInl5LU_22_DNA_FD_184642 | JGI IMG/M metagenome (GOLD analysis project Ga0209137, IMG submission 184642) | Marine microbial communities from expanding oxygen minimum zones in the Saanich Inlet - ESP_105LU_22_DNA (SPAdes) (version 2) | ecosystem: Environmental > Aquatic > Marine > Intertidal... | reverse complement strand
GCCTCTTCTAGACGTTTCGGCAAACTGGAATGATCAATCGCTTCGAGGTTATTAAAGGGTTTTGGCGATCGGGCTTTTCCTAGAGGAATGCGATTGGTCCAAAGGACATAGTATTTCCCGATGTTAAAATTTGGCTTAAATTCTTCGGGCTTTGAGTTACGTACTGTTTTGCAAATGGCTGTGATAATTTTTAAGCTATGTTCCAGGTGCCAGTCAACGCCTCTTACAGAGATATTGGAATTGTTTTTATCTGCCTGATGTAATGCATTTTCCAACCGACTTAGCATTTGGGAGAAGCTCATATTTTTTATTTGGGTCCTATACCTTAAACCCTAAAGGTAAAGCTTGAAGAGACTTCTTTCAAATTTGCACCGTAGTTTTCATAGCACACCAGTAGCTTAATACAACCCTATACTAATCTTTCTGTTTTTTTGTGGTAGAGCAGGTGCATTAGTATGGTGTGCGGAAACGCAAGAACAGATATGGCAATAATGGTAGTAAAGTGTGCGGTCTTTGAGCCGAGATAAATGATAAGCAGCATAGCCACCAAACTAATCAAGGTAAATGGTGTGAGCGCACGAATGAAATGCTTAAAGGATTGAATAATTTTTAATTTGCGCACCTCTTTGTATTCTTTTTTTAAAACCAGAAGTGCGTGCCAAAGTCCAAAGTAAACGGAAAAAGCAACAAGCGGCGGCAACACCATAAATCCAACCAAAACAAATGAGAGCTGGATGATAAATTTGGTCATAGCCAGCCAAGAGGTTTTGCCCTTTACTCCATGATATATCAACTGCACAACAAGGCTTAGTAAAGAAATATAGAAAATATAATTAGACACTGTAATCATTATATTCTTGGGTATAATTTGCATAAACCAGTCGGGGCAAATGCTGGTAGTGTAATGGGTATTAAAAAATACCATAGCAGAAATTATAAATAAGCCATAGGTTGTGCCAAGAACAACCACAGCAGGTTTGCTTAAACGTGCTGCAAGCACTTCGGTATCTGCTTGACCAAAATGAAAAGAGGAGTAAGCTATAAACAGGATAAAACTGATTAAAGGAGAGATATACCATAATGCCACGTACAAAGCAATAACACCGAGATAAATGGATACAAACAGGAGTGTGCTTCGCCTAGGAACGATGTTCAATACGTCTTTGGCAATAATATGGTCGATAGATCCATGAGCCATGCCTACAACTCCCACTAAAATAAATACGATTCCGTATTGAATAGATACAGGGAATGTTCCTCCTAATAAACTGTATGCTATGAGTGTAGCTGATATGGCGGCGACGATTAATCTCACTGATTGGGGTTTAGAAAAAAAACGAGGAATGCCTAGTCTAGACATTCCTCGTTTTTTTAGATTTCAAAATGTATGAATAATCTATTCAGCATCTTTCCCATCAGAAACAGCTAAAGCATAGATTACTAAACCGAAACCGATTTTGTTTACTGCATCACCAATGTTGTATACAACATCCATAAAACCAGCATCAACGCCAAAGTTCATTCCTAAGAATCCACCTTCTGTTCCTAAGATGTATCCTAGAGGATAAATAGCCCATCCGGCCAACACGAACCAAGCTAAAGCTTTGTTGGCTTTTAAAACCGCTCCACCTGCATTTTTTGCAAGTGCCGCAACTTCTCCAAACCATACCAAGTAAATAATGTAGAAGTGACCCAAACCAGAGATACCACCCCAAATCCATGAAGCACTTTCTCCACCGTATACTGCCTCACCGATATAACCAGTAACAAGCATAAATACAGAAGCAGCAATAAGCTTCCACATAGTAGAAATTTTACCACCAACTTTCTTGGTGATCAGGTAAAACTCCACACACATTAAAGGAACGGTTAAAAGCCAATCCACATAACGGAAAAAGGTAGGAGATGTTCCCGTCTCTATAAAGTAGTCTCTCATGTAAAAATAGTGAACAGCGGCGATGAAGGTAATGAGCCCTGAGACCATCAATGACGTTCGCCATTGAGGAGCTACATTACGCATTTCAAGCCAGAAAAAAGCGGTCGCGGCCATCATTGCCATCGATCCAATGAAGAAGGTAAAAGCGATTGCTTGTACCAGGTTGAACTCCCCTCCGAATATTTCGGCAGCGTTCGTAATTGCTAATTGTACCATAGTGTTTAATTTTTTTGGTTAAACTATAAACACAATATAGGTATAAATGTTTAAAAAATGTTAAATATTAAAAAACCATATTTGTATAACATTTGTTAATAGCCCGTTATATCAAAAGTTTTAGTTGAGAAACGTTGGAAACTTATGGGTTTTTATCCTTTTGTCAAAAAAAGGATAATGCGTTTAAAACCCCTTTTCCATTGTTATTGAACAATATCGCCAGCTTGCAATTGCCCCCCACTGTAATTCACTATTTGCGAATCCTTGTGCAAGGATTTATTGAGCTCGCACCATCGTTTTGTGCTAAGCAAGTCTGAAACATGGGGTAATTGATAAATGAAATGCTAATAATCTTGAGTCAGTATTTCATATCGAAACATATTGATTGGAATTTTATTAGAATGAGAAATGTTTAAATAGGTGTTCCAGGTTTTCTTAACTTTATGGGAAAATCAAAACAATGGTTTCAAAAATTATCTTTCACGTAATGCTATTGTGTAGTATTACATCTTTTTCTTTCAGCCAACAAACAATTGGTTTGTTTAGAAACTCGCCAGAAGCGATGAACGGATATACCCTCTTTGCTCCATTAGCAGACAAAACAACGTATTTAATTGACAATTGCGGACAGATGGTTCATAGTTGGGAAAGTGAGTACAGGTCTGGATTAAGTGTGTACTTGTTAGAAAATGGGCTTTTGTACAGGTCGGGGAGAGTGCTGGGCGCACAAGAGGGTGTGTTGGAAATAATAGATTGGGATGGTAATGTATTGTGGAGTTATTCGACTACGCCTACTCATGGCCGTCAACATCACGATATCGAAATATTGCCAAATGGAAATATAATGTTTATTGTTTGGGATAATCGAACGCCAGCAGAGCTTCAAGAAAATGCAGGGAACACAAGTTTAAGTGTGATTTACTCTGAACAGATTATAGAGGTAGAGCCTGACTTGGTAGGTGGCGGAGCCACAGTTGTTTGGGAGTGGAAGGCTTGGGATCATATTATCCAAGACGATGATAGTTCGAAAAACAACTATGGCGTTGTTTCTGCTCACCCGGAGCGCATAGATATTAATTATAAAACACACAATACGTCTGATTGGTTACACATTAATGGTCTTGATTACAATGAAGAGTTGGACCAGATTATTTTAAGTGTTCATGCACTAAGTGAGCTCTGGATTATTGATCATTCAACGAGCACCCAAGAGGCAGCTGGTTCGTCGGGGGGAAATTCAGGCAAAGGCGGAGATTTGTTGTATCGATGGGGAAACCCCCAAGTCTACCAACACGGAACAGCCCAAGACCAAAAACTTTTTAAACAACATCACACGCACTGGATAAAAGAGGGATATAATGATGGTGGTAAGATTATGCTTTTTAACAATCAAGCAGGAACGCTTGATGGTTTAAATTATTCTTCAGTTGATATTATTATCCCTCCCATAGATAATGCGGGTAATTATTTATATCAAGGAGGTCCTTACGCGCCACAAGATTTTGATTGGCGTTATCAATCGTCTCCAAAAACAGCATTTTATTCTCAGGTTGTATCGGGCGCTGAGAGGCTTCCGAACGGCAATACCTTGGTTTGTGAGGGTGTTGGTGGGCGCTTTTTTGAAATAGATGATCGGGACAGTATAGTTTGGGAGTATATTAATCCGGTGGGAAATAATGGGCCGATGCTTCAAGGAGAAACCATTACAGGAGTCTTTAATAATGTTTTTCGCTGCATTAAATATAGCACAGACTATCCTGCGTTTGCTGGAAAAGATTTGTCGCCGAAGGGAAATATTGAAATAGGATCTACACACACTTGCGAGATATTTGAAGAATTATCACCTACTGGCTTTGCGACCTTATACAAAACCAAATTGAGCGTTTATCCAAACCCTTCTCACGATTTTATATATTTAGAGTTGGACGATCTGTTGGGTGCTCAAGAAGTCTCTGATGTTCGGCTGGTAAATAGTATTGGTAAAGTATGCTATCGCCAAGAAGATTATACGGAAACAATAGATGTGAGTAAATTGAAGTCGGGTTTGTATTTTTTAAATGTAAATATTGGTGGGGTATTTTATAATACGCCAGTTGTAATAGGTTTTTAGCATCAAGTGTTAGCCTTTAATAAAAAGGAACATGAATTGCTTTAATCACCTTAGTTTCTTAATTAGAAGAATTGGAACGTATGATGTTAAACATCACATAAACAGGCAATACACCTAAGATTCCATGCATAACCATGGGAATACTACGCATGTTTTCTGTCATGCCTTCGGGCATGTTTGTATCATACAGGACTATAAAAACAGCAAAAAAGTTGATTGCGCTTAAAGCTAGCAGGTTTTTCACAGCAAATGATTTTATAAGCGGTTTCGCTTCATCATTAATCTTATAATCGAGAATATTCTTTCTAGCAGGAAATGAGATTATTGCCGATACCACCATCAGTGCCATGGTCGTTATTGCTAATAGTTTATCATTGCCGAAAGAAGGCAGTAGCGAAGTAACCGCCAAAATGGAGAAAAGAAAGTATCCCAATAGGAAAAAAAATCTTTTCATGGTAAGTGCTCCGTAAATGCTTATCCCCGAAACAAGTATTACTATAATTAAGATTGCCATCGTTTTAATTTTTTGTTTTAATTATGATTTAGCTTTCTGTGAGCCATAGAAGGCTAGTAATCCCAGGATGGTTATCAAAATAAGCGCTTGCATGGGTACGTTCACTGGTGTTGTAAAATGTTGTAATAATCCGTTAAACAAGAAAAATGTATATGCTATTCCTGTATAAAGTAAAACCTTTTTAGCCTCAGTTAAAGCAAAGCTTCTTGCGGATAATAGAATGATCCCAATCACCACGCACGCAACACCGAGAGGCCAGTGCATTGCTGTGCCTACTTCAAGCGCGCCATCGCTAAGTAGGTTTTCCGGAAAAGATTGTTTTGTTAGCATTTCGCCGCCAAAGATGAAGCCTATTCCTTGAAGAATATTTAACGCTGCAATAAGGGTAATTATGGTTTTGGTTTTCATGGGTATTTAATTTAGAATGGTAAGGTAACGATTTTCTATTCCTTTCTTATCCAATCTTCTATTAGGTTAATGTTATTTTCCGAATAAGTTAAAGCCAACCAATTGGCTGAAATTTCATATTCATATGACCTTACGGAGCTTCAGTGCTGTCGGGAGTTTTCAGTGCTGTCGGGAGTTTCCTCCCGACATTCCCGACATTTTCCTTCCGACATTAGCTTAGGATATTTAAACCAACTCATTATAAAACATCTAAATAGTGGGTCAATGATAGTTTGATGTCATTCTCTCCCGTATGATAAAACTTTGCACTACTATATTTATAATCCTCGGGTAACTCTACCAAAGACCAATGCTCTTGCAAAGGGTTTAGGTGAATGTATTCTAACTTGTCTTCAAGCAAATCTTGGCTTTCTAAATACAACTCATCAAAACGATTTTGCCAAATTTTAAACTTTTGTTTTCCTTTTGGATAAGTAATTTCTTTTAGCAGTGCAGGATTGATTCGCTCAACTTCTTTCCGAATTTGAACTGATGTAAACTTTTTGAAATCTCTCATAAAATCGATTCTATTTTTCCCTTTGGTAAAATGTAATATCATGTGAAGATGATTTGGCATAATAACGTAAGCAAGTACTGATGCTTCTAATTTATGACAACAAAACTTTAGACTACTTTGCACTATTTGAAAGTTATCTCCAATAGATATGAGATGAAGCCATCGATAACATGTAGTAGTTATAAAAAAGATGTTGTAATCGTGATAAAAACTTCTATTTCTTAAACCCATGAAACAATTTTAGCTTGAAAATATCTTGTTAGATGGAGCTTAAAACGTTCATTTAGTATTTAGGGGCTAAGCAAATCAGAAATGCTGACTTGGTTGAGTTGCTAGACTTTAAATGTCGGGAGGAAACTCCCGGCAGCACTGTAATGTTTCAAAAATAAAAAAACCGCTACACAATTAAAGTATAACGGTTTTGTCATTTTGCCTGCTCCCCCTGCTGGACTTGAACCAGCGACCCTCTGATTAACAGTCAGATGCTCTAACCAACTGAGCTAAGGAGGAATATGTCCACCAAACTTGCTGCCGAATCAAAGCTCAGAACTGAGCCCTGCCTGCCGGCAGGCAGGTAAGGAGGAATTTTTCCACTTATTTAAGGCTTGAGCCTGCAAAAAGTGGATTGCAAAAATAAATGAATCTTTTGTTATTTCAAGTGTATCTATAAATTTTTTAATGCTTATTTTTTAATCTACTTTTGCAGCTAAATCAATACACTTCAAATAATGAGTATAGTTACTGTAGGAACCGTTGCCTTTGATGCCATCGAAACTCCTTTTGGGAAAACAGATAAGATTGTTGGCGGTGCAGCCACTTATATTGCCTGGGCTGCGTCTTATTTTACTTCTGACATCAATATGGTTTCTGTTGTTGGGGATGATTTCGATATGGATGAATTGCGTAAGCTTGAAGCGCGAGGTGTAGACACCAAAGGGATTGATATCAAAGATGGGCAAAAGTCTTTTTTTTGGTCGGGTAAGTATCACATGGATATGAACAGCCGGGATACCCTGGCTACCGAACTTAATGTTTTGATGGAGTTCAACCCTATTTTACCTAAAGATTATCAAAACCATGATATTTTGATGCTGGGAAATATCGACCCTACATTACAATTGAGCGTAATCAGGCAGATGGATCGGCCAAAGCTTGTGGTAATGGACACGATGAATTTTTGGATGGATACCACACCTGAACAATTGAACGAAGTCATTAAAGAGGTGGATGTATTGACCATTAACGATGCAGAGGCTCGTCAATTGAGTGGAGAATATTCATTGGTGCGGGCAGCTAAGAAAATACTAAGCATGGGCCCTAAGTTTTTGGTAATAAAAAAAGGTGAGCACGGCGCATTGCTTTTCCACGAAAACCATGTTTTTTTCGCTCCCGCTCTTCCTTTAGAGGAGGTGTTCGACCCAACAGGTGCTGGCGATACCTTTGCTGGCGGTTTTGTCGGCTGGATTGCGCGCACTAAAGACATTTCATTTGATAACATGAAGCGAGCTATAATTTATGGAAGTGCAATGGCATCCTTTTGTGTGGAGAAATTCGGAACTGAGCGCCTACAAAATCTTACGCAAGAACAAATCAACGAAAGAGTGCAAGACTTTGTTGATTTGGTTCAATTCGATATAGACTTAATTGACTAAGCCCTTTTAATAAGTTCCTCAGCGATTTGAATAGCGTTGGTAGCAGCACCTTTTCTGAGGTTGTCGGCTACTATCCAAAGGTTTAAACTTTTCGGGTAGGATAAATCTTTGCGTACCCTTCCCACGAATACCTCATCCTTGTTTTCTGCAAAGCGAGGCATCGGGTATTCGTTGTTAGCTGGATTGTCTTGAAGAATCACTCCTGGTGTGTTAGAAAGAACTTGTATTATTTCCTCCACACTGAAGTCTTTTTCGAAACTGATATTAACACTCATGCTGTGTCCGCCCACAACTGGCACGCGCACTACTGTGGCGGTGACCTCTATGGTGTAATCGTTATAAATCTTGCGTGTTTCGTTATACAGCTTCATTTCCTCGCTGGTATAACCATTGGCTTCAAAGTCTCCGCCGTGCGGCAAGCAATTTAAATCAATCGCGTGGGGATAAACCATAGACGCTTCCCGTCCTTCGCGCTCTGCATACAGCTGTTCTACCGCCTTAACACCTGTGCCTGTCACGGATTGATAGGTAGAAACGACTAAGCGATTAATGCTATATTTATTATGTAATTGAGCTAAAGCAACCACCATCTGAATTGTAGAACAGTTGGGATTAGCAATAATCTTATGCTCAGGTTTAATAGCATCCATATTTATTTCTGGCACCACTAATGGCACATTCTTGTCCATGCGCCATGCCGATGAATTGTCGATTACCACACAACCGACCTCGGCAAAGAGGGGGGCATATTTTTTTGAACTGCTTCCACCTGCCGAGAATATGGCAATATCTGGTTTAGATGCAATAGCATCCTCAACGCTTATACAGGAATATTCTTTGCCTTTGCAAAACAGTTTTTTTCCTACCGACGCTTCCGATGCGGCCACAATCAATTCATCATAAGGAAAATTTCGTTGTTCAAGCACTTGTAACATTACATTACCCACCATACCGGTTGCTCCAATAATTGCTAGCTTCATTTCACTCAATTGTCCAACAAAATTACGAGGATTCATCTAATTTTCTCGCCATATTTTTTGAGATAAACGGAAATGTATGAAGAATTTTCTTTGGTTGGTTTTATTGAACACCCCCATGCTTTTATTAGCACAATTGAGTGATGATTTTAATGATAGCTCGCTATTCAACTATCCTGTTTGGTTGGGCGATGTAGATAGTTTTGAGTTGATAAACCAGCGTTTACATTTGAATGCCCCAAGCAATTCTTCGGAAAGCTATTTGTCAACAGGTTGGGATGGTGCGGTAAATGGCGAGTGGGTGTTTGATGTGTTTATGGATTTTAATCCATCAGTTTCGAATAAATCGCTAATTTATCTAATGAGCAATGAAGCCAACCTAAAGGGACCTCTTCAAGGATACTTTATTATGGTTGGCAACGGCAACGATGAGGTAAGTCTTTATAAGCAAGATGGAATAAATAGATCGATGCTTATTGATGGACAAGATGGGCTGTTGTCCACCGGTCAAGTGAATGTGCGCATCAAAGTGACACGGGATAATTTGGGATATTTTGAACTGTATACCGATACTTCCTTGTCTGGTAATTGGCACCTTGAGGGTGCTTTTTTCGACAATCAATTTATGCAAGGGCAATACTTTGGTCTTCTGTGTGATTATACCGCTACGCGATCAGATCAGTTTTGGTTCGATAATGTTTTTGCGAATACTATTCCATACGTCGATAATCAAGCGCCACAACTATGGAGTTTTAATGTTGTGGATAGATATCATATCGAGTTTGAGTTTAATGAGGTCCTGGATAGCAGCAATACATCTTCTAGTTTATTACTGAATAATATATGGTTGCCGTATGAGGTGAATTATGACAATAACCGCCTAATGCTTGGTTTTAGTAGTCCTTTTCTGCTTGACACTACAAATGAGCTATTGCTTAGCGTACAAGATGAGGCGAATAATACAAGTGACACGCTATTAAGCTTTACCTTGCAACCCGCTGTTTCTTTGGGTGGCTTGCGAATCAATGAAATTTATCCGGATGAATCACCCAGTTATGGTATGCCCGATGCTGAATTTATTGAGTTGCGAAACACATCTTCAGATAGCATACAACTCAACACACTTTTTTTCGCAGACCAATCCGATACTATTGTTTTACCTTATTGTGTTATAGCTCCTGGTGATTTACTAGTATTGTGCAAGACAAGCGCCGTGAATGATTTTAATATGTTTGGGGCATGTCTTGGGGTGCCTAATTTTCCAGCATTGAATAATACAGGTGAAGAACTTATAATTTTAGACAACTACAAGCAAATCGTGGACAGCGTTCATTATTCGATAGCCTATTACAGGGAAACTTATGATGATTACGGCAATCTAAAATCGTCAGGAGGTTATAGTTTAGAACGCAGAAACCAAACCAGCCCCTGTGGGGGAAGGTATAATTGGTTTCCCAGTGAGTCTAGCTTGGGTGCAACACCAGGGAATTGGAACACTGTGGATAGTATAAATTATTTCTCTCTTAATCAAGCAGTGGAAGAAGTAATCATTGAAAATGACACAACTTTGCATGTTTACTTTAAAGGGCCTCTTGTGACTTTGGATGAAAACAATGTTACCATATTTGATGCAGAGGTCGAGCAGGCGTTTCGATATGATAAATATTCTGCCTATATCTTATTGAATGAACCACTCGGACCCAACCGTGAATATGTATTGCGGGTTGAGCAACTAATTGATTGTTATGGGAATCAGGTCCCAAGTTTCGAAAGCTCATTCTTTTATTTTACAGACATGCAGCCGGGCGACATAGTTATCAATGAAGTTTTATTTAATCCGCATACGGGAGGTGTTGATTTTATTGAGCTATATAACTCGAGCGACAAGCTTTTGCTATTGGAAGATTTTGTGTTTCAAGAGTTTGATGTTTGGTATCCTCAGGAAGTATTGGAGCAGGACCCAATAGAGAAGCAATTGATTCAGCCAAACAGTTATCATGTTTTTACAACGGACAGTGCGAATGTACTATTAAACTATACGGTCAATGAGCGTGATTGGCTTCATGAGCAAGCTATTCCCAACCTACCGGACGATGAGGGAATAATAGTGCTACGCTCACCTGAAGGAATAGCAGTGGATAGTGTCTATTATCGTTCCTCGTGGCATTCAGCCGCTTTAGACATACAGGATGGGTTTAGTTTAGAAAGAATCCATGCGCGTTTATCAGGCTTGGATAAGGAAAACTGGCATTCGGCGGCACAGACATATGGAGGAGCAACACCTACAGCAAAAAATTCTCAATCGTATGACGGGGTGTTGGATGGTAAATTTAGCATTCAGTCTGAAATCTTTTCTCCAGATAATAATGCTTACGAAGATTACTGCCTGATAATTTATGAACCCGAAGAGCTTGGCCAGTTTGTAGAGTTAAACGTGTATGATTATCAAGGCCGCTTAGTTCGCAATTTAGCGCAAAATCAACATGCTGGTAAATACAATACATGGCGATGGGATGGCTTGGATATGAATTATGAATTATCGCCCATCGGAATATATGTCGTTGTATTAGAATCCTTTGATGAGGGCGGAAGGAAAAGAAAATATAGGGAACGGGTTGTTTTGGCTCTCCCATTTGAATGAGAATGAGTAGAATTAAGCCAAGATTTAAGTATTTAAAATAAGAGAATCACTTACCTTCGTATTTCAAAATAGCCCGGGTGGAGAAACTGGTAGACTCGCCATCTTGAGGGGGTGGTGGCAGCAATGCCGTGCAAGTTCGAATCTTGTTCCGGGCACTATTTTTTGATAAAGGATTTCATAGCAAATCCTTTTTTTGTTTCAATACGCAAATAATAGTTGCCAGCGGTCAACCCGCTAATATTGATATTTTCACTGTTTTTTATTTCAAGGATTTCTTGACCTAATAAGTTTAGCACTAGAACACTTAATATTTTAGGTTCACTTTTCAAATAGATATAATCCTCGCTGGGATTGGGAAATACGGTGATGTTCGAAGCAATGTCTTGTGCTTTAATTCCAACATAATTTTCATCGAATTTTATATTTAGAACAGGCGAAAAATCGGGATCCGAGGTGTTGTTAAATCGTATGAATCCGTCCGAGGAGTTTGTGCTTTGTACTAGTAACTGACACGGGGCGTTGGCAGGGATAGCATTTACTGCATCAGCGGGGATTTTTATTCGCACCCAACGACTAATCTCGTTTGTGTTACCAAATACACACGGTGAATTAAACCATTCCGAGGCTGCATTCCAGTCGGCAGGGTCAAGGTCCCTGCTTGATCCAAAACTTCCTGTAACAATGCTGATTTCAAGTTCAGTGTTCAAGGGGTTGTTTCCAGATATATTTTCGATTTGTAAGAACAGTTCAGCCGCTTCTACCTCGCTCCAAATTAGATCGTTTGTGTTGAAGTCAATTAGCATTTGATATATCTCTCCACTTTCCTGGCCGATCTTTAACTCGTTGCTTGTGTTTTGCAGATTACTTACGCTTCCGCTGAAGTTTGATTCATTGAACAGGTATTGATCATCCATAAAAAACTTATGATAAAACTTTTGCGTGTGATAGCTGATCAAATCTCGGTAGCCCTGAGGTGACAGGTGAAAGCAATCGCGGGTAATTCCGAAATAATCGCGCATGGAGTTTTGTGGAGATGGGTAGCTGGGGTCACCAAAAGGTAGACTTTGTGTAAATGGCGGATAGCTTCCACCAGGAGCCACAGCTAAAGGTGTAGTTTGTCCAAATGTGTATTGAAGCAAACCCGGCACTTTAAAAAATTCGACTTGTGGATCTGCGGCGGCATAATCCTCTATGAGTTCCGAGAAGTCATTTAATATAGTATTAATCTGTAAAAAACTTGGAAAACCCATACCAGACCAGGTGCCGTAGAACGGGTGAGCATTTCCGAGCGGATTGTTGTCAACCAGCACCTCTTCGAAATTTGGATATACATAGCCACTAAAAACTACTTTTATTCCTGGTTTTAGTGTTTTAAGAAAACGAATAATTGAGTCGGTTTGTCCGTATACCTCATCAACTAAATCGTCGAGTTCGGCTTGTGTAAAATTGACATCCCACTGGCCAAGTACATCATTTCCAGCAATACTTAAATGCACGACATCTATATCCGGGGTGTTGTTTATAATATTGCGAATTTCTGTTTGCATGTTAGGCTCGAGAAAGTCTGTTGTTCGTGCGCCATTTACAGCCACCTCGACATTGGTGTAAAATTTTACATTGGAATGTCCCCATCGTTCAAAGACTTCGTTCAGGGTTCCATCGACCCCCATAAAAAAAGCCCAGCTATCTCCGATAAGCAGGGCGCGTGCTTCATCTTGTTCGCTGCATTGAGCAAAGGAGTTTATGGTAAATATTTGCACAAAGCCAAACAATAAAATAGCAAAACGCATGAGACTAAATTTAAGTTAAACTAAGATAGTAAAATTGTAAGTTTTTTGAATCACCTTGTTTTAATCCTGGTTGCGATTATCGTCGGTTAATTTTTCCTTCCCTTTTGCTATTTTTGTAGGATGATAAAAAGAAATATCTATACCGAAGAACATCAGATTTTTAGACAATCCGTGCGCGATTTCGTAGCCAAAGAGATTACCCCATTTAATGAACAATGGGAGAAGAATAAAATGGTAAGTCGTGAATCGTGGCAAAAATTGGGAGAAGCGGGCTTCTTGTGTATGCAGGCACCGGAGGAACATGGGGGTTTAGGTATTACAGATTTTAAATACAACACAATTTTTGCTGAAGAGCTGGGCTTAACCGGTTGCGCCGGTCCTGCGGTAGGTTATCCCTTGCATAATGATATAGTTTTTCCGTATATCCACCATTACGGGCAGGAGGCTTTGTTGGAAAAAGTTGTGCCGGGTTGCGTTAGTGGAGAAATTATTTTGGCTATCGCTATGACTGAGCCTGGCGCGGGAAGCGATTTACAAGGCATGCGCTCAACAGCAGAAGATAAGGGCGACCACTATCTTTTGAATGGAAGTAAAACCTTTATCACGAATGGTTATTTGTCGGATGGAGTTGTGGTTGCCGCCAAAACAGATCCTAGTAAAGGCGCAAAAGGAATTAGTTTGTTTTATGTTGACGCGCACAGCGAAGGTTTTAGTAAGGGTAAGCCTTTTGAAAAAGTGGGTTTACATGCACAAGACACATGTGAATTGTTCTTTGAAAATGTAAAAGTACCCAAAGAAAACCTGCTTGGTGAAGAAGGGAAAGGTTTTACTTACCTAATGACAGAATTGGCTCAGGAACGGTTAATTGTGGCAATTGGTGCGATAGCGCAAGCGGAAAATGCTTTGCAAAAAACTATTGCCTATGTGAAAGAAAGAAGTGCTTTTGGAACCACGGTGGATAAATTTCAAAACACACGATTTAAGATTGCTGAAATGGCCACAGAAGTGCAGGTTGGCCGCGTTTTTTTAGATAGATGTGTAGAGTTGCATTGTGCGGGAAATTTAGATCAGGAAACAGCTTCTATGGCGAAGTATTGGTTAACGGATTTACAATACAAAATTGCCGAAGAGGGATTACAGCTACATGGCGGTTACGGTTATATTTGGGAATATGATATTGCCCGAGCTTGGGCCGATAGTCGAGTGCAGCGCATTTATGCAGGCACCAATGAAATAATGAAAGAATTGATTGCACGAGGGGTTTTAGGAAAGTAAAATCGCAAACGATTTGGATTTTAGCTACACATCATGGCTAAATACTTTTTTGATGCTAGTTGTTCTGCAGTTTTTTTACTTTTACCATATGCCTCTGTTCGCTTTTCTCCATCTATTAGTAAGGCGATTTGAAAGCGATTCTCATCATGAAGAAGATCTTCTTTGATTAGCTCGAACCGAAGCTCAAGTTTGTTTTTTTGACAATATTGAAATACCGAGCTCTTATGGTCAACAACCTTTTTTTGTAATTCGTCCCAACGGATAAAAGGGCTTAATAATTTGTTTTGTATAAAAATGCGACAAGCCTCATAACCCTGGTCTAAATAAATAGCCCCCACTAAAGCCTCCAATGTATTGCCTTCAGTATTTCTTAACCCTTCGACTTTGCGTGTATCACGAAAACTCAGGTGATCCAATAATTGAAGCTTATGCCCTAATCGGTTGAGCATAGCTCGGCTAACGAGCTTCGCACGCAGTTTCGACAACTCCCCTTCACTCATTTGTGGAAATTCTTTATAGATAATTTCACTAATAGCTGCATCTAAAACACTATCACCAAGAAACTCTAAGCGCTCGTTATTTTCTTTGTGTTTTGACTTATGCCTGAATGCTTGTCGATATAAGGCGACGTTGTCGGCTTGAATTCCTGTAATTTGGTATATGGTTCTACGAAATGGACCCCTATCTCTTTTGGAAAAGAAAGCAATTATTTTACGATACCAATTCAATACTAAAGCTTTTTGAAAATCACCGAAGCGTTGTGCCCGCCGAAACCAAAAGTATTGCTCAGTGCCACGTTTATTGCTTTATGTTGTGCTTTGTTTAATGTTAAGTTGAGCTTTTGATCGATGTTTTCGTCAGGATGTTCAAAGTTGATAGTGGGGGGAACTACGCCTTCTTGGATTGCCATAATGCAGGCAACCGCCTCTATCGCGCCTGCTGCGCCCAACAAGTGACCAGTCATTGATTTGGTAGAGGATATGTTTAACTCATAAGCGTGTTCACCGAAAACGTCTTTAACAGCTAATAATTCCGCGATATCTCCTAATGGCGTAGATGTACCATGCACATTAATATAATCTACATCCTCCGGTTTGAGATTGGCATCTCTTAAAGCGTTATTCATTACATTTTTAGCTCCTAAACCTTCTGGGTGTGGTGCGGTTAAGTGATGCGCATCGGCGCTCATTCCACCACCTACTATTTCGCAGTATATTTTTGCCCCACGCGCCTTGGCATGTTCGTATTCTTCTAGAATTAGTCCTGCAGCGCCCTCTCCCATTACAAAGCCATCTCGTGTGCTATCAAAGGGACGAGAGGCAGTACTGTAGTTTTCGTTATTTTCAGACAAGGCTTTCATGGCATTAAACCCACCTATTCCACCTTCTGTTATTGCAGCTTCTGAACCTCCAGTAACGAAAATGTCTGCCATTCCCAATCGTATATAATTGAAAGCATCAATCATGCCGTTAGTAGATGAGGCACACGCTGAAACAACAGAAAAGTTTGGTCCCCGTAAACCATGACGCATGGAAATATGTCCAGGAGCAATATCTATGATCATCTTGGGTATAAAGAAGGGATTGAATCGGGGTGTGCCATTACCGGTGAAAAATCCGCCAATTTCTTGTTGAAACACGTTTATTCCACCAATCCCACTACTCCATATTACGCCAAAACGATCTTTATTTATGGATTCGTTTTCAAATAAGCCTGCATCTTTTATTGCTTCATCCGCAGCGATGATTGCGTATTGTGAAAACTCATCAAGCCGTCGCAATTCTCTTCGATCAAGATATTCAGCGGCGTCGAAATTTTTTAACTCACAAGCGAATTTGGTTTTAAATTCACTGGTGTCAAAATGAGTAATGGGAGCAGCACCGCTGACTCCCATTACTAAATTTTTCCAATAATCTTGTAGGTTATTTCCTATTGGAGTAAGTGCCCCAATACCTGTAACCACTACTCTTTTAAGTTCCATAAGATTATAAGCTTATGCGTTTTCTTCCAAATATTTGATCGCATCGCCTACAGTAGCTATAGTTTCTGCTTTTTCATCGGGAATAGAAATATTAAATTCTTTTTCGAATTCCATGATTAATTCTACAGTGTCCAAAGAGTCTGCTCCTAAGTCATTAGTGAAGCTAGCTTCGTTAGTTACCTCTGATTCTTCTACTCCCAATTTGTCAACTATAATTTTAGTTACTTTTTCTTGTACGTTTGACATGGTTTATTTGCTTTGGTTAACGGATGCAAATTTAGTGTTTATTTTATCAATTCACCCAATTTTTTGTTTGCAATCGCTAATTGTCTTAATTTGCATTAAGTTTTGGGCACAACGAAAATAACATATAAACCCTCGGTAAATTACAATGTAATTGCTATTGCCAGTGTCCTAAAAGACTATAGAATCTCTTTTTTTATCAACCAAGAGTTACACCTTAATTTTGAGCGAGTTGAAGATCTCGTCAGTGAAGACAAAAGCAAAGTAAAAGCTAGTAGTTTTGCTAAATATTATTACCTCGACGAAAAGAGCGACTTTGAGTATTTTTTAGTTCAGAATAAGCGGCAAGGTGCATTGTATTTAAAGTCCTTGAAGAACTTTGACTACTTGTTTGTGGTTAAGACAATGGACGAGGATACCGTGGACATAAGTTCATTATTTGATAAAATCAAAGATGTTCAAGAAATCCAATTGGCTATTCAGCTTCACGAACTAAAACCTTCGGAGCGCAAGTTAATCGAAACAGATTTGTAACCGACCAAGCTAAATTGACATGAAAAACATGAAAATTCCCGTAAACAAGGCTAAAATGATTGCTACTTTCGGGCCGGCCATTAGCGCCCGAGACGTATTTCTTGAGATAGTTAAATCCGGGGTAGACGTTATCCGCTTTAATTTTTCGCATGGCGAACACGATGACCACAAAAAGGGCTTTGACTTAGTAAAGAGTGTAAACAAGGAGTTCGGCTTAAACATCGCTATACTAGCCGACATGCAAGGGCCAAAGATTCGGGTGGGCGAGGTGGAAGGAACGGTCATGCTTCGTCCAAATTCAACGATTCAGATTACAGATAAAAAACAGGTCTCTACAAAAGAGCGCTTATACATCAGCTATAAAGGCTTATACAAGGAGGTCAAGCCGAAAGATCGAATACTGATCAATGATGGTCGTTTGGAATTGGCAGTGGTAAACACGAATAATGAAGAGATTACTGCTCAAGTTATTCACGGTGGCCCATTGACATCGCGAAAGGGAGTAAACTTGCCAGACACGGACCTTTCCACGCCAGCATTAACAGAAAAGGATAAGAAAGATTTAGCGTTTGCCCTGAAAGAAGAGGCGAATTGGATAGCGTTAAGTTTTGTTCGAAAGGCGGCAGACATAGAGGAAATGAGCGCCATTATTGGTGAAAGTCGCAGTCACACAAAGATTGTTGCTAAAATTGAAAAACCAGAGGCTGTTAGAAATATAGATGAAATTTTGATAGCAACAGATGCTATTATGGTAGCGCGTGGCGACTTGGGTGTAGAGATTCCCCAAGAAAAAGTGCCTTTAGTACAAAAGAGTATTATTCGCAAATGCATTGAGGCTGCTAAACCTGTTATTGTAGCTACGCAGATGATGGAGAGCATGATAGACAACCCAATTGCAACGAGGGCAGAAATTAACGACGTTGCCAATGCGGTGATTGACGGTGCAGATGCGGTGATGTTGAGTGGCGAAACCTCCATTGGTAGCTATCCTGTGCGCGTGATACAAACGATGCAACGAATCTTGAGTAATGTAGAGAAGTCAGATTTGATTTACGACAAAGACCTCAAGGCTAATCCGAAGTCGGAAACCTACATTTCTGATGCAATCTGCTATAATGCATGTAAAACATCTAAAGAGGTGGGCGCTAAAGCTATTGTAGGAATGACTCGATCAGGTTATACAGCCTTTATGATTAGCAGTTGTCGCCCCAAAGCGCAGATATTTATTTTTACAGATAACGAAAAATTACTACCCACTCTTAATTTGTTCTGGGGGGTTCGAGCATTCTACTACAAGGGTTTTGGGGGTACGGACGAAACCATTAATGATGTAATAGAGGTGCTTAAAGAACATAATCATGTAAAAAAGGGAGACCTTGTGGTAAATACGGCGAGCATGCCGCTCTTTAGACAAGGAAGAACGAACACGGTCAAGGTGTCTCGTGTATTGGGTAAGGAGGGTGAATAAGTGATGAAAACTAGGCTTAGATTCTTTACATCTTTTGTTTTCGTTGTTTGGTTTTGTCTTTCGGTGAACGGCCAGGACACGATTAGAACGGATATTTATGAGATTGTGTACTCACAGCTTCTAGAACAACCTTTACGTATCAAATACCAAGTATTATGTCCTTTTGGCAAAGAGGAACGAGCCGGCATGAATTTTTGGAAACCTGAAAACATACACACTTCAGACAATAACGACTATAAAGACAATATCTGGGACAAAGGCCACATGGTTCCCGCAAGTTCATTCAGTTGCAATGAAGACACTTTGTATCAGACATTTAATTATCTGAATAGCGCACTCCAACATCAATCGTTAAACAGAGGAGTTTGGGCCAGGTTAGAACAGTTTGAAAAAAATCTGGCTAAATTTTACACCGTAAACGTAGAAATTGAGGTCTTATTTGGAGACCCACAAAATTGCTTGCCTACAGGTGCAGTCGTGCCAACGGGTTTCAATAAGACAATCTGGTTTGATGATAAGAAAATAGCCTTTTACTTCCCTAATGAGGATACAACAGGCAAAGATTGGTCCGACTTTATGATAAATCAATAGGTTTTTTGCTAAGAAATAACTGTGCTTTAATCAACCAGCCAAATTGCTTAATAGTTTGTCTACAATTTCCCCCATATTCTCGCATTGATCCATCCCTTTGATTTTTTCTTTTTGATAAAGCTCTTTTCGCAATACGTTTATTTTATTGGGGGTACTCAATACATGTTTCTTCATGCTTCCTAAAAGTTCGGTCAACTTTTTTTTGTCATTGTGCATTCGTCTGGTCATGGAGGTTTTTTCTTCTTTTTGATATTGAAGAACAGACTCGTGGCTGAGGTGCTTGATACCGAGGTCAACATAAGCCCGGTTTTCTTTAAAGTAGTGAGGCAAATAAAAACTTCGTCTACCTTCAAAACTCTGTTGGTCAAAATCAATAGCGCGTATTCTGTATTGAATCTGATCGAAATCCGGGGTAACGTCAATAATGAAATTATAGGCGCGCATATCACCAAGTAAGCGCCTGTAGCAACGCTCATTAAATTTCACGAATTCTTTCGCTAGTCGAACTTCATTGTGTCCTGATTCACCTAAATTATTTTGTAAAAACTGGTCACCAGGTATTCCCACAATATGCTCTTCGATTAAGGTGTTTTCATATACGAGGTACACCACCTTGTTAGGTGAAAGAATTTCTTCCAGTTCCAAGCCAAAAATTCGAGAGGCATCAGCTTGCTTCACATAGAAATAGTCGTAGTTGTCATTGATATTGTTGATGATCTTAACCCTAAACGGCTTAGAGTTGCCAAAGGTGCAGTAGTCAACTTTATCTACCGATAAGTGCTTTAAACCTTTGGTTTCTCCATCTGATTTGAGGATCGCATAGATGAGTTTTAAGCCTTCGTGTATTTCGTCTAAGAACACGCCTTCATAAACAACCGTTTCCCAGAGGGTGTCATTCCCTAGGTGGTCGTACACATTGAAACTCTGAGTAAAATTTAGGAGATTATTATAGCTTATAGGGAGCCTAACGGCCCGGGAGTGATTGTTAAGATATCCGTATAAAGAGTCCTTGATCGGGTAGATTGGTTTCTTTTGCAAAGTGCTGGACATCTTACCATTTTATCTTCACAGACAAGTCTTCCTTGCCTGATGACATGTCTTCGAAGCTAACTGTAGCACTAAGGCTTTTCCGATCTTCTGTCAAAGTGTAAAGAGGGTTGTTGACGCTCTTTACGGGTTTTGGCAAATTAATAGTTAACTGATAATCAAACATGTTTAGCATGGCAGTCATGGACGGATCTCCCAGCCCCTCTGTAAAGCTTCCCATATCGCCTTGGGCAAATTTTAAAATCAAGGCCTTTCTTTTAGCCTTATAATTTTTTGGTGCTTTTTTGTTTTCTTCTTCATCGGACAAATAGCTAGCCATGGCCTGGTTTAGAGCCTTGGTGTCATTAAAATGGAAAGAAAACCCTAAACGCTTATTGTCTTCTTCATTGATCATTTTTAGGTTTTCTATTCCTGAGATGTCCGCGAAGTCATCCTCTAAACCACTCAAGCTTTCTTTTACACTTAGGTCATTTCCCAGATTCATGCTGTCACCCATAAGCCCACCCATTTGTTCGAACATCTGGCTATAATCAACCATGATAGTATTGGTTCCCGACATATCTTCGTTGTAATTAATCGTGTGCTCTACCGTACAGGAAAAGCCTAAAAAAAGGGCAATAGTTGCCAATACAATAACACGTAACTTATTCATTAATTTTTGTCTTTTTTAATTCAAAATTTTCACCTAAATATACTCTGCGAACTTGCTCGTCGGCCGCTAAATCTTCGGCGGAACCCGTTTTGATAATGTTTCCTTCGAAAAGTAAATAAGCGCGATCGGTAATGCTTAGGGTTTCCTGAACATTGTGATCGGTAATTAGCACCCCAATATCTTTGCGCTTTAACTTAACAATGATTTTTTGGATATCCTCCACAGCTATTGGATCGATTCCGGCAAAAGGCTCGTCGAGTAAAATAAATTTGGGAGAAGTGGCTAATCCTCTTGCTATTTCCGTTCGTCTTCGTTCTCCTCCGCTTAGTACGCTTCCTTTACTTTTTCTTACGTGCTGTAGGCCGAATTCGGACAGCAGTTCCTCTAGTCTTACTTTTTGCTCACTTTTATTCAATGAAGTAAATTCAAGGATGGCCATTATATTGTCTTCAACACTCAAATCACGAAATACGGAAGCTTCTTGGGGCAAGTAACCGATACCTAGCTTGGCTCGTTTATACATAGCTAATTTAGTGATGTCTTTTTCTCCAAGATATACATTGCCTTTATCTGGGTTAATCAAGCCGACCACCATATAAAACGAGGTAGTCTTACCGGCGCCATTGGGCCCGAGCAAGCCAACAACTTCTCCTTGGTTTACCTCAAAAGATATTCCTTTCACAACCGTACGGTTTTTGTAGGTCTTTTCTATGTTTTTTGCTTGAAGTTTCATTTTTGCTACTCGCTTGCCTTAATATCTTTAGCTATGATTTCCAGGGAAGTCTTCCCGTTCCAGAGGTTTTCTTCCAGCACATAACAAATATCTATCGCCCCCCGTTGAAGCAAAGATAATTTATCTCCCATTCTAAACGCAATTCCATTAATCCTATTTCCCTCTGTGTCGCGCAAGGACAACTTCAGGTGGTTGTCGCCAACTATTTTAGAATAACCCGTATCCGCTAATCTTTTCGTTTCAAAAACAGGGCGCATGTTCTCTGGTCCAAAAGGAGCAAACTGTTGCAAAATATGGTAAAATGAATCCGAAACATCACTAAGCTTCAGTTGAGCATCTATGGCGATTTTAGGAATCAAATCATCGGGGAGAATGCGTTTGCGTACTTCATCGTCGAATTTCTGCTTGAATGCTTCAAGATTTTCTTTAGGTAAACTCAAGCCTGCAGCAAAGGCGTGGCCGCCAAATTTACTCATCAATTCTTCACATGCTTTCAAGGGTTCGTATACATTAAAACCCTTGACAGATCGAGCGGAGCCAGTTAGCTCACCATTACTCTCACACAACACAATGGTGGGTTTATAAATATGCTCAATGATTCGTGAAGCCACAATACCCACCACTCCTTTATGCCAAGAAGGGTTAAAAACAACATTGGTTACGGTGTCTTTATTTTCGTCGAGTTCAAGTTGCTCTAATGCACTCGCAGTGATGGATTGATCCAACGATTGTCTTTCTTCATTTTTCACTTGAAGTACCGCACTATCCGTTTGGCCGATTAACACTTCGACTGCTGCTTTGGCATGGGCCATTCGACCTGCAGCATTAATTCGAGGTCCTAGCTTGAAAACCACATCACTTATAGTGTATGCTTTTTCTAATTGAATTAGCGAAATCATAGCTGCAACACCTGGAGAAGGTTTGGTATTTAGCTGTAATAAGCCAAATTTAGCCAAGATGCGATTTTCACCGGTTAGAGGTACAATATCACTAGCTATACTGATACACAGCAAGTCAAGAAAAGAATAAAGTTTTTCCTTTTTGATAAAATTCTTTTCTGCATAGCCTTCGCAAAGTTTGAAACCGATTCCGCAGCCCGAAAGCTCTTTGTATGGGTATTTGCAATTGTTTTGCTTTGGATTTAATATAGCTAAAGCGGGAGGCAACTGTTCTCCAGGTGTATGGTGGTCACAAACAATTACATCAATTCCCTTTTCATTGGCGTAGTTGATTGGACCGATTGCTTTAATACCGCAGTCTAAGGCAATCATCAAAGCACAATGCTTCTCAGTGGCGTAATCGATTCCTTGTTCTGAAATACCATATCCCTCACTATGCCGATCGGGAATATAATAATCAATATGTTCGTAGAATTGTCTAAAAAATAGATAGCAAAGAGAAACAGCGGTGGTCCCATCCACATCATAATCGCCGTAAAAAAGAATTTTTTCTTTGTTTTTGACCGCTTCATTAATACGTTCAACAGCTGTATCCATTCCCATCATGGAAAAAGGAGAATGCAGTTCCGTTAAGCTTCCTCGAAAATAGGTCTTGGCTTCTTCAAAACTTTTAATGCCTCGCTTGACTAAAAGTTCGCAAAGCACGCGATTGACTTTTAACTCTTTGTATAACTGATCAATACTTGTTTGGTCAACATTTTCATATGTCCAATGATAAATCATTTAGTGGGTGAGGCTTAACCATTTTTCTACTTTTTCTAAAAATTTTGGGTCGGACCAAGACGCCGAATCGGGATAATCATCCAGTAAGCTTTCAGCAAAATTTGTTTGTAAATCACCCCGTTTTAAGGCTGTGTCATAAGGAATGGTGGAAAAAGTTACCATTTGGTATTGCGATAAGTATTTGTCCGGAAATTGATTCATGAGGTGGCGCTCCAGCTGTTTACGCTTGAGAAAACGGTGACTTGAAGTGGAATCGCGCATTTCAATAAAGTTACGAAGTGCAAGAGTGGCTATAGCATGGCCATTTTTTACATGATCCCGAGTATACTCTTCAAATACATCCTTCCAGGAGCCTAATTGGTGGCGATCTATAATTTCGTCGAGCACAAAGCAATCTTCAAAACCTGCATTCATTCCTTGTCCGTAAAACGGTACGATGGCATGAGCTGAATCACCCAACAAACAAACATTTTCATAATGCCAAGGATTACAACGCACAGTAACTAAAGAAGACGCTGGATTGTCATGGAAATCTTGAATTACATTCGGCATGTGCTCAAGGGCAGAAGGAAAATATTTTTTAAAGAATTTAAGGATTGTATCATTGTTATTCAGGCTTTCAAAACTTTCATCTCCTTTAAATTGTAAAAACAAAGTTACCGTGAAGCTACCATCGAGATTAGGAAGCGCTATGATCATAAAGCTTTTTCTTGGCCAAATATGTAAGGCGTTTTTATCCATTCTGTGTTCGCCGTCTGAGGTCGGAGGAATTGTTAGTTCTTTATAGCCATGTTCGAGGTATTGCTGTGAATAATTAAACATGTTGGTTTTCTGCATGGCACCTCTAACTGCTGAAAAAGCGCCATCTGCACCAAAGATTAAATCTGGCGACAAAGAGCTTTGGCTATCTGTTTTGGTGTGCTTGAAATGTATGGTGTTTCGCTTTAAGTCGAGGTGGGTTGTTTTTTCATTAAAGGAAAAAGAGATATTCTCGTTTTCATCCGCTTTATTCATCAAGGCAATGTTTAAATCACCTCTTGAAATGGAATAAATAGATTGTCCTTGCTTGCCATAGGGTTGGAAATCTTTTGTGCCATCTTCTTGGTGAATCATTCGTCCATGCATGGGGATAGCAATTTTTTCCAGTGTTTCTTTTAGCCCAATCTTTTCGAGTGCGCGCCAGCCCCTTGTACTCAATGCCAGGTTTATCGAACGCCCGGCATCCATATTGTATTTACGCATATCATCGCGGCGTTCGAAAACTTGCAAATTGTGCCCTCTTTTTGCCAAGTAACAGGCCCACATAGAGCCCACTAATCCAGCTCCTGCAATAACGATATTTTTCTTCTTTTCGATCATACTGGTTTACTATTGTGTATGCTAGAGACTAGCATTTGTTTATTATCAAAGATACGGGAAACAAGCTAAGCATATCATTGAAATCCAGGAATTCTTGTAAAGTATACTGCGCGAAGAGTAAAAGGGTTTCCACAATGTGTAAATGGTAAAACATTGTTTTGAGAAGACAATGAGAGAAAGAGTTTTAAATAAGATAACAATGAGTAGATTACGGTTTGTAATGTGTGCTTGATTATAATGTATAATCTTCAGCATTTAATTTTGTGCAGTGACCAAACCCCTTCCCATATCCGCTTGGCTTGAAGAAGACCGACCAAGGGAAAAACTGTTACTCAAGGGTAAAGCTCAATTGAGCAATATAGAATTATTGGCTATTTTGATTGGCTCAGGAAGCACATCTTTGTCAGCCGTTGACCTCTGTTCGAAGATATTAGATTATGTAAATAATGATTTGGTTCAGTTGGGTAAACTTAACGTAAAAGATCTTACCCGATTTAACGGAGTGGGTCCAGCTAAAGCGATAAGCATTGTAGCTGCTTTAGAGTTGGGTAGAAGAAGACAAGCAGAACATCATCCGAAAGTAATGGCAATACAATCCAGTAAAGATGTTTATCATTTGATGTTGGCTGAAATGAGTGATTTAATTACTGAAGAGTTTTGGGTGGTATATTTGAATCATCGAAACAAAATAATTGGAAGGGAGCGAATAAGTTTAGGAGGTTTAACAGCGACTATTGTAGATGTGCGCATATTGTTCAAGAGCGCCTTGGAAAGATTAGCTACATCAATAATCTTGGTACACAACCATCCATCGGGCACCTTACGTCCCTCGCGAGCGGATCAACAACTGACGGCAAAAATTAAAGAAGCTGGAGTGTTTTTGGACATACAATTGCTTGATCATTTAATTGTTTCCGACGCGGGATATTACAGCTTTGCGGATGAAGGGAGCCTGTAATGAAAAGCTATATGCGTTCTTTATAAAGTAGTAACAAGTAGATTTATCTGGCATTTAAAGGGTACTAAGGATTTTGGTTTATATTTGTCAAACCAACAACCAAGATTATGAAAGTACAACACATTCAATTTTCTCGAGAAAAAAACGCGGAATTTGTAGCTGAGTTAAAGCGCCGAGTTAACCAATATTTTAAAGAGAAAGGGATTTCTAAACAAGCGAATTTCAAGATGGTGTTAAAAACCATTAGTATGATCGCTTTGCTGCTCGTTCCATACGCATTAATGATGTTTGGTGTGGTTAGCAATATATGGGCACATTATCTCATGTGGGCAATTATGGGTTTGGGCGTTAGCGGTATCGGGATGTCTGTTATGCACGATGCTAATCATGGTGCCTATTCTAAGAGCAGAACCATCAATCGGGTTATTGGTCGGTTTATTGATTTGGTTGGGGGGAATGCCACGAATTGGAAAATTCAGCACAATTTATTGCACCACACTTATACCAATATTCATGGCCTAGACCAGGACATCAATGCTGGGGTTGTTTTGCGTTTATCTCCTGAACAAAAACGCAGAAAATTTCATAAGTATCAACACATTTATGCTTGGTTTTTATATGGCCTAATGACTTTGCCCTGGATGACGGTTAAAGACTTTTTCCAAATGGTAGAGTTTCGCAAGAAAAACCTAAATAAAGGTCGCTCTAGAAAGTTTTGGCAGGAGTATACCTTGATGGTCGCGATAAAAATTTTCTACTATTCCTATATGGTGGTGCTGCCTATTATAATTTTGCCTTTTGCATGGTGGCAGATTATTCTTGGTTTTGTGTTGATGCATTATGTTACCGGAGGAACCTTGGCAACTATTTTTCAATTGGCACATGTAATGCCAGAAACGATGAATAAATTAGAGATTGTAGATAATTCTATGGAAGAAAACTGGTTTGTCCACCAGTTAGAAACAACTACTGATTTTGCTCGAAATAATTGGTTAATTAGCTGGTATATCGGTGGATTAAATTTTCAAGTAGAACACCACTTGTTCCCGAATATTTGTCATGTTCACTACAAGCGTTTGTCGCAAATTGTGGAAGAAACAGCCCGCGAATATGGGGTGGTTTATAACAATATTCCGTCGATGATGCGCGCCTTGATAGAGCACGGCAAAGTGTTAAAACGATTGGGAACTGTCGCGTAATGTTTTAAGCTGTTTCAGTTGTAAAGGGTAAGACGATGGGTTTACACCGTCATAATTTCAGCTTCTTTCTTACTAATAATAGCTTCAATTTTAGTCGTGTATTCATTGACTACTTTCTGTACATCCTCTTCGGCGTTTTTAGCCATGTCTTCGCTAAGACCGTCTTTTTCTAAAGATTTGATGAAATCCATTGCCTCCTTACGGGCTGAACGCAAAGAGATTTTGGCGTCCTCGCCCTCTCCTTTGGTTTGTTTTACCATAGCCCTTCTTCTTTCTTCGGTCAATGGCGGAATGTTCAAACGGATAAACTCACCATCGTTTTGGGGGGTTAGACCAATGTTGGCTTGAAGAATTCCTTTTTCGATATCCTGCAAAGTACTTTTATCAAATGGCTGGATAGCTAGGGTTCTTGCATCTGGTGTTGTGATGCTAGCTAACTGGTTTAGTGGGGACTGTACGCCATAAGCTTCCACCATTACGCTGTTCAACATAGAGGGGTTAGCTTTTCCAGCACGGATTTTTGTCAACTCTTTAGTAAGGTGCTCAATACTTTTATCCATAGAGCTCCTCGCCTCGTCTAGCATCATTTCAATTTCTTCTTGCATCGCTTAAATTTTAATATTTAGTTTGTAACCACTGTACCAATCTTTTCGCCCTTCAATAGACGTGTTAGATTGCCTGGTTTATCCATGTTGAATACTAATATCGGGACATTGTTTTCTTGACAAAGTGTAAATGCTGTGGTGTCCATAATGTTTAGCTTTTGATGCAGGGCATCATCAAAACTCAACACATCATATTTTGTAGCATTGGGGTCTTTTTCTGGATCGGCCGTATAAATACCGTCTACTCGGGTGCCTTTGATTACCGCATCTGCGTTAATCTCAGAAGCCCTCAATGCTGCTGCAGAGTCTGTGGTAAAATATGGGCTTCCTGTTCCTGCCACAAAAATTACCACTCGACCTTTTTCGAGGTGGCGTGTAGCGCGACGACGAATGTAGGGTTCTGCGATTTCTTTCATTTCAATGGCAGAAACTAGGCGCGTGTAGATTCCGGCACTTTCTAATCCATTTTGAAGCGCTACTCCATTAATCACTGTTGCTAACATACCCATGTAGTCTCCTGAAACTCGATCTACGCCGCTGTCTTTTGCTTGAAGTCCTCGGAAGATGTTGCCACCACCGATAACAATGGCTATTTCAAAGCCCATATCGACGACTTCTTTGATATCTTTGCTGTATTGGGCGATGACCTTCGGATTGATGCCGAATTGTTTGTCACCCATCAAGCTTTCTCCACTGAGTTTTAAGAGTACGCGTTTAAGTTTCATCCTAGAATTTGTCGCTAAATTAAGTTTTTTCGTTTAGAAAGGAATAAAAAAATCCCCGCTGGTAGGCGGGGATTTTAAAAACTATAAAACTTTTAGTTTAGTCGCCAAGCTCAATTCGTTTAAAGGCAACGATTTCGGCATTGTCAGCCGAATCTTGAATTGCTTGTCCTACTTTTTTATCAGTATCTAATGCGAAGAACTGATCAAGCAAACAGTATTCTTGATCAAGCAAGGTGTTATCCGCGATGAATCTGTCCATTTTACCCGGCACGATATTGTCCCAGATTTTTTCTGGTTTACCTTCAGCGGCTAATTGTGCTTTAATTTCATCTTCAACTTTTACTAGAACTTCAGGTGTAAGTTGTACCATACTTACGTATTGAGGTACATTTTTCAAATGCTTACCTAAACGTACACGCTCTTCGTTTTCTTTTTCAATCTGTACTTTGAATGCTTCAGTTTCTTTGGCGATAAAGTCAGCGTCGAATTCTTTATAACTTAAAATTCTAGGATTCATTGCCGCGATGTGCATAGCCACTCCTCGAAAGAAGTTGGCGGCGTCAGCGCTAGAAGATTTGTAAGAAACCAATACACCGATTTTGTTTCCCGCATGGATGTATGAAGCGATGTTATCACCATTCATTACCGCGAAATTGCTGATAGAGATGTTCTCTCCAATAGATCCAACTTTCTCAGTGATTTTTTCTTTAACCGTTGCACCATCTAAGGTTAAAGCTTCTAATTCTTCAACAGTGTTTACGTCATTAGCCAACGCTAAATCAGCCAAATCGGTTGCAAACTTTACAAACTCTTCGTTCTTAGCTACGAAGTCCGTTTCACAAGCTAAGTGAACGATAACACCTTTATTGCCATCGTTTGAAGTTTTAGCGATAACAGCACCTTCGTTAGCGTCACGTCCAGAACGTAATTCAGCAACTTTTGCGCCTTTTTTTCTTAAATAATCGATAGCAGCTTGCATATCACCATCAGATTCAGCTAATGCTTTTTTGCAGTCCATTAAACCAGCACCGGTTTGATCTCTTAATTCTTTTACTTGTTGAGCAGTAACAGCCATTGTATTTAATTTTTTAATGTGTTTAATTTGATGTATGAACAGAAACGGTCAAGCTTAAAGCCCGACCGTTTTAATTTGGATGGGCGCAGAACGCCGATATGTTCTATTCGTTATCTGTATCCGTTGCTTCCGAATCAGCAGTTTCAACTTCAGCAGGCTCTTCCTCTTCCATGTTGTCTTTCATGTTTTGACGATCAGACAGGCCTTCTTTAACAGCATCTGCCAAGTAGCGAGTGATGATTTCAATTGATTTAGAAGCATCATCGTTTGCAGGGATAGGGAAGTCTACTAAATTAGGATTAGAGTTCGTGTCAACCATTCCGAAAGTGCGGATACCCAATTTTTTAGCTTCTTTGATAGCAATGTGCTCGTGATTAATGTCAACTACGAAAACAGCTGCAGGTAAGCGATTCAAAGTTTCTATACCGCCCAAAACAGTGCTTAACTTATCGCGCTGACGAGTCATCATCAATCGTTCTTTTTTGGTTAGGCCCGTTGCGCTAGAATCAGATAAAATCTTATCAATAGTCTGCATTTTCTTGATTGACTTACGGATAGTCCCGAAGTTAGTCAACATACCCCCCAACCATCTTTCAGTAACGTATGGCATGCCGACAGACTGAGCAATTTCTTTGACTGTTTCTTTAGCTTGCTTTTTAGTGGCAACGAACATAATTTTTCTACCAGAAGAGGTAATTTGTTTCATTGCAGCAGCAGCCTCTAATAATTTATCTGATGTCTTGTTTAAGTCGATTAAGTGAATACCTTTCTTTTCCATGAAAATGTATTGCAACATTTTAGGGTTCCACTTTCTCTTTAAGTGTCCAAAGTGAACACCCGCCTTCAACAATTCTTTTTGATTTATTCTTTCCATGATTATCTTTCTTCTTGCTAAAATATTAACGCTTACTAAATTGTTCTTTCTTACGAGCTTTTCTGAAGCCAGGCTTCTTACGCTCTACAACTCTTGCATCACGAGTCAACATTCTTAATGGCTTAAGCGTTGCACGGTGTTCTTCGTCGATTAATAAAAGTGCTCTAGCAATTCCTAGTTGAATAGCTTCCGCTTGGCCTTTGATTCCGCCACCGGTTACATTCACGTTAAAATCAAAACTCTTAGCAGTTTCAGTTGCTACTAATGGCTCCAAAACTTTGTTTTGTAAAAAGTCTACAGAAAAGTATTCTTTTAAATCTTTTCCGTTTATGGTTACTTGACCTTTTCCTTTACTGATGAATACTCTGGCAATAGAAGCTTTTCTTCTTCCTACGGCTACATTCTTTTCCATAATCTTAGCTTAATGTTTGAGGTTTTTGCGCAGCATGAGGATGATCTGCACCTTCGTAAACAAATAATTTTCTAAACATGTCACGTCCTAATCTGTTTTTAGGAAGCATTCCACGTACTGCATTTTCTACAATTGCTATAGGCTTTTTAACATTTAAGTCCTTTGCATTGATGGTGCGCTGTCCACCCGGGTAACCCGTGTAGCTAATGTAATTTTTTTGATCCCACTTATTTCCTGACAAGTGAATTTGGTTTGCATTGATAACTACAACGTAGTCACCAGCATCAAAATGCGGTGTGTAAGTTGCTTTGTGCTTACCTCTTAGGATGGTAGCTATCTGTGTAGCCAAACGACCCAATGTTTTGTCTTTCGCGTCAACCACAAACCATTCTCTTTCATAGGTTTGTGCGTTTGCAAACTTGGTTTTGTAACTTTGTGTATTCACGATATTAATTTTCTTTTGTTATAACTCCTTGATTTTCAGTTAAATTTTCGCTCAAAAGCAAAATTGTCTAAAAAATCGGAATGCAAAGATAAGTTTGAGAGTCTTTCTAAACAACAGTGGTAGGTTGTTTTTTATACGCAACTGTTGTAAGTGATTGAAAATCAGTCTAAATTTCGCAAAAAAGGTTAGTAATTCTAAAAGGAAGGATGTTTTTTAAGCCGATTTAACGGGGTATGCTAGCCACCCGATAGATGGTGCCATGACTTATCTATGTTCTTTTTAAGTCTACATTAATTAAAAGTAGTTATTTCGAATTACTTTTGTATTTCAATAAAAATATCAAGTTTCATGGCAAAATATGATGTGGTAATTATAGGTTCAGGACCCGGAGGGTATGTGGCGGCGATTCGCTGCGCACAGTTAGGCTTTAAAACGGCAATTATTGAAAAATATAACACCCTGGGTGGGACTTGTTTAAACGTGGGTTGTATTCCAAGCAAAGCTTTACTAGACAGTTCCGAACATTATCATAAAATGAATCACGAGTTTGCTGAGCACGGAATAAATGTTACGGGAGCAAAATTAGATTTTACTCAGATGATTGCCCGTAAGGATAATGTGGTGAAGCAAACTTGCGATGGGGTGGAGTTCTTGATGAAGAAGAATAAAATTGATGTCCTTACCGGCGTTGGTTCATTCAAGGATAAAAACACCATTTTGATCAATGGGAAGGATGAAATTACTGCCGATAAAGTGATTATCGCCACGGGTTCTAAGCCTGTGAATTTACCTTTTGCGAAAGTGGACAAAAAACGAGTGATTACTTCGACAGAGGCCTTGAAGTTGTCAGAGGTTCCAAAGCACTTGGTGATCATTGGTGGAGGAATTATCGGCCTGGAAATGGGTTCGGTGTATTTACGTTTGGGAAGTGAGGTAACCGTAATTGAATATGCCGATCGCTTAACACCAGGTATGGATGGCGATATCAGCAAGGAGCTTAAACGTATCTTTGGCAAGCAAGGTATGAAGTTTGAATTGAGCACGAAAGTGAGCGATGTGAGCGTCAAGGGAAAAACCGTTACAGTGAAGGCGGAAAATAAGAAAGGCGAAGCTGTCGAGTTTAAAGGCGATTATTGTTTAGTTGCTGTGGGAAGAAAGCCATACACGGAAGGTTTAGGGTTGGAGAATGTCGGTATCAAAACGGACGATAGAGGAAGAATAGAGGTTGATGGTCAATTGCAAACCAATGTTCCAGGTATTTACGCACTTGGCGATGTGGTGAAAGGTGCTATGTTGGCCCACAAAGCCGAAGAAGAAGGTGTGTTTGTTGCCGAAGTAATGGCAGGACAAAAACCACACATTCATTATAATTTAATTCCAGGCGTTTGTTATACGTGGCCTGAGGCTGCTGGTGTTGGTGCAACAGAAGAAGAATTAAAAGAAGCAAAAACAGCCTATAAAACAGGTAAATTTCCATACCGGGCACTTGGAAGGGCAAGGGCGAGTATGGACATTGACGGATTCGTGAAGATTTTGGCAGATGAAAAAACGGATGAAATCTTAGGTGTGCATATTGTGGGTGCAAGGGCAGCAGACTTAATTATGGAAGGCGTGGTTGCTATGGAGTATCGTGCATGCGCTGAAGATGTATGTCGCATGAGTCACCCTCATCCAACATACAGCGAAGCGTTTAAAGAAGCATGCTTGGCGGCGACGGAAAACCGCGCGATGCATGTGTAGTTAGATTTAAGATATTAGACATAAGATTTAAGACTAACAACCTGACAGGTTCTTGAACCTGTCAGGTTGTTAGTCTCTCCCTTGAAGTCCCTGATTCATTTACAAGCATATGAAAAGATTGCACCGTGTTCTAATAATTGGTCTGGAAGTAGCATTACAAGAAGCGCTTTTTGAAGATAAGTATGCCGATAAGGTGATAGAAAAGACTTTGAAGGCGAATAAGAAATGGGGCAGTAAAGACAGGGCTTTTGTTGCGGAATCGTTTTATGATATTATTCGCTGGAAAAGAAAGCTGGCTCATTATATGGGTGAGGCAATTACGCCAGATAACATCTATAAGTTGATTGCTACGTATTTAATTTACAGCAACTACGAAGTTCCTTCTTTTGAGGAATTTAAAGCTTTTGAAAAGAAGAAAGTACTTGCTCGTATGTCAGAACCCATTGCCAATCCTGCCGTAGAACATTCAGTTCCTGACTGGTTGTTTGACAAAATCAAAGCGGACTATGGCGATGATACAGAAGCTATATTGGCGTCTTTGAACGAACAAGCTGACGTGTTTTTAAGGGTAAATCGTTTGAAGACGAGCGCACGAAAATTGATACAATCGCTTTTGGAAGATGGCGTACATGCAGAAATGGTTGATGGCTTACCAGATGCTTTGCGTATTAAGGTCAGAAAGAACCTTTTTCGGACGAAAGCTTTTCAAGATGGCTGGTTCGAAGTGCAGGATTTATCTTCTCAAAAGGTTGCAGAAGCTCTAGCGCCTGAAGCCGGCATGCGAGTGCTGGATGTTTGTGCTGGAGCTGGGGGTAAAACTCTACATTTAGCTAGTTTGATGGAAAACAAAGGCCAAATAATTGCCTTAGATATCCATGAATGGAAGTTGAAAGAGTTGAAGCGACGAGCAAGGCGAGCTGGCGCTCATAACATTGAAACTCGGCCAATTGCAGCTAAAACCATAAAGCGTTTACGGGACGGAGCGGACGCCTTGTTGATTGATGCCCCTTGCACAGGTGTGGGCGTTTTACGGAGAAACCCGGATGCTAAATGGAAGCTAGATCCAAGTTTTGTGGAACGTATAACTAAAGAACAACGAAATATACTAGTGGATTACAGCAAAGTGCTTCGTATAGGTGGAAGAATGGTTTATGCGACTTGTTCTATTTTATCTGAAGAAAATGAAAAACAAGTGGCTCAATTCCTGGAAGAGAACGCGGGGTTTAGTTTGGTATCAGAGGAAATATTGTTGCCACATCAGTCAGGTAATGACGGATTTTATATTGCGGTTATTGAGAGAAAAGCATAAAAAAAGCCACTCACAGATTTTTGTGAGCGGCTTTTGATTGAGCTTTTAATTCGTTTCTTAGAATAAAATAGAAACACCGAAACGCATAGTGTTCGGATTTAAATTCAATCCGAAATTACCTTGACTTGTTTTTACACCGCCAAGCTCAGAACTGATTGATGTGTAACCAAGAAAACCATAGTTAGCCTCCAAGGCAATTTTTTTGCTAACATAAATACTAATACCTGGAGTTATTCCTGCGTTTAAGCTAAAAGTGCTAGGTCCATCAACGGATACACCAGTAGTTTCAACAGACGAACTTCCGAAAGAAGTGTTTACAGCCCCTTCGAAGAACATAGCGAAATGATCTTTAGGCATTACGTAGTATCTGGCAAAAGCACCTCCACCAAAAGCAAGTCCGCTAGTCTTAATATCGGATACCTTATCGTTTGAGTTGTTCATTGCGATTCCAAGATCTAAACCAACAACAATCTTGTCTGTTACAAAGTATCCTACTTTAGGCGTAACTCCCAAGTTGAAAGTTGAAACGTCTGCGGACGATGAACCCAAATCAAAGTTTAAAGATCCGTTTAAAAAAATGTTTCCTTTTTCTGGTTGCGCAAAAGCTAAACTCGAAGCCAATAATGCAACTACTAATAAATGTAATTTTTTCATGTTTGTAAAATTTTGTTATTTAATGAATTACATTGCTAATGTCTGGTGTAAATCAGTGTGCAGGGTCTTGAAAAAGTGAAAAATAATATTTGGACGTCCGTGCAGATATTTGGACGTCTGAATTCGGTAAGTTGTACGGCAGAGCCTTAAATTAAGCCTTTGATTTTAAAGACTTTCAGCCAATTTCCAGCCCATAAATCCCATGGGGATGTATGCGAGTCCTAAATCGACGAAAGTAAACCATAGGGGGCCAGGAATCATTTGAACCATCATGATTCCACCCGCCAAAAAGAAGCACCCAACAATCATAGCAAGAATCATTTTTCGACTGGCTGCTATGTAGGCAGCGATAAAAGCGCCAACGAAAGTTCCTATAGCATGAGCAAGAAAGGGCATAAGAAAGTGCTTGGGTTCAAACAAATGAATGTTTGCTTTTAAGCTCTCAATATCTTCGGGGTTAACACCTTCGGGAAGGGCAATTACGCCCCCACTAATACTTACGATAGCCATGTTCGCAACCCCACCAATTACCACACCGGCAATCAAGGCAAGGATGTTTCTTAAAATAGCTGGCATAAGGCAATGGTTTAATCAGTGCTTAAAATTATGAAAATTCATTTTTATTTGAGCTGGTTCAAAATATCTATTGCCGCTTCGGGAATTTTTGTTCCCGGACCAAACACAAAGGAAACGCCCGCATTATAAAGGAATTGATAATCTTGTTGCGGGATCACCCCCCCGGCTACAACCATAATATCTTCTCGTCCCAATTCTTTCAACTCTTTGATAACTTCAGGAACGAGGGTTTTGTGTCCGTTTGCCAAACTACTTACGCCAAGGATGTGTACATCGTTCTCTGCTGCCTGACGAGCTACTTCTTTGGGTGTTTGGAATAATGGGCCAATATCTACATCAAAGCCCAAATCTGCAAAGCCAGTGGCTATGACTTTTGCTCCACGATCATGGCCGTCTTGTCCCATTTTAGCAACTAAAATACGTGGCCTACGTCCATCGTTTGCTGCAAATTCGTCGGCTAGTTTACGAGCTTCTTGGAAGGATTCGTTGTTTTTCATCTCACTCGAATATACACCAGAAATACTATTGATAATAGCCTTGTATCTTCCAAAGGAATTTTCAAGTGCTAAGGAAATTTCGCCTAAAGTGGCTCTTTTTTCAGCTGCCTCAACGGCCAATTCCAACAAATTAGCATTGCCTGTGTTAGCCGCATTTTCCAGACGTATCAACACATCATTTACATCGTCTTGATTACGATTAGCTCGTAACTGATTCAAGCGGTCTATTTGTCCATTGCGCACCTTTTCATTGTCGATTTCAAGAATTTCAAAATCTTGTTGGTCGTCTGTCAAGTAATTGTTTACCCCAACAATCACGTCTTCCCCGCTATCAATTCGAGCTTGCTTTTTTGCCGCAGCTTCCTCAATTCGCATTTTGGGTAAACCACTTTCGATGGCCTTACTCATGCCACCAAGTTGTTCAACTTCTTGAATCAACTTCCAGGCATCTTCAATTAAGCCACTAGTTAATTCTTCCACATAATCTGAACCACCCCAAGGGTCGATGGCTTTGGTTATGTGGGTTTCCTCTTGAATATATTTTTGTGTATTTCTTGCAATACGTGCCGAGAAATCAGTCGGTAATGCAATAGCCTCGTCAAAAGAGTTCGTATGCAGTGATTGTGTTCCACCAAATACAGCACTTAATGCTTCAATGGTCGTCCGAGCAACATTGTTATAAGCATCTTGTTCGGTTAAACTGTAGCCTGATGTTTGACAATGCGTGCGCAAAGCCATCGATTTGGGGTTTTGAGGATTAAATTCCTTTACAATTTTAGCCCACAATACCCGAGCTGCACGCATCTTCGCAATTTCTTTAAAATGCTCCATGCCTATAGCCCAAAAGAAAGATAAGCGAGGGGCAAAATCATCAATATCTAATCCAGCCGCTATGCCTGTTCGGATGTATTCCAAGCCGTCAGCCAAAGTATATGCCAGTTCAATTTCAGGCGTAGCTCCCGCTTCTTGCATGTGATATCCACTGATAGAAATGGAATTGAATTTAGGCATGTATTGGGCGGTAAATTTGAATATATCACCGATGATATGCATACTGTGTTTTGGTGGATATATATAAGTATTCCTAACCATAAACTCCTTTAGAATATCATTTTGAATGGTTCCCGAAAGTTGTTCGAGTGAAACACCCTGCTCTTTCGCTGCCGCAATGTAAAACGCCTTAATAGGCAGCACCGCTCCGTTCATTGTCATGGATACAGACATCTTATCCAAGGGAATGCCATCGAAGAGCATCTTCATATCTTCAATGGAGTCTATGGCAACTCCCGCCATGCCCACATCGCCCAGCACCCTGGGATGGTCGCTATCGTAACCCCGATGGGTTGCTAGATCAAAAGCCACGGATAAGCCTTTTTGTCCAGCGGCTAAATTTCTTCTGTAAAACGCATTACTTTCTTCTGCTGTTGAAAAACCGGCATACTGTCGAATGGTCCATGGGCGAACAGCATACATCGTGCTGTATGGCCCCCTTAGATAAGGTGGAAGACCCGCCGTGTAATTATTCAAGCTTTTACTCATCTTTCAAAGATAAACTTTTGCCTAGTTTTCTTTTTTCATACGATTATAAACAAAATCCATTTCTTTTTTCAAGTCATCAAGCTTTTTCATAATAGCATGAAGGTCGTCGGAAGTGGAAACTTTATTTTCTTCTTTTTTCTTGATGTTTGCATCAATTTCGGCTTCTGCATTTGCTTCATCCATACTATTCATTATTACACCGATGAACAAGTTCAATACGATCATAGTACCGATGAGCACGAATGATACAAAGTAAAGCGCCGCAGGCCAACCAAAGCCTTTGGCATCTCCTGGGCAATCTAAAATACCGCTGTAACCCCAAATTTCGTGGTTGCAACCCCACATTTGAATATACATGATATCCGTCCAGTCTTCCAGGGTTACTATTCTGAACAAGGAAAGCATGGCTTTTTCTAATGTACCAAAGTGTAAAGGGTCATTTTCTCCAAAAAAGAAAACAGACATCGTTGCATAAATGTAAAACAAGATTGATAGCAAGATGCCTACATAACCCATAGAAGGAATTGATTTTATCAAAGCGCCAACTAAAATTTGAAGTTTTGGGATTGCAGTAACTAGCTTGAATACTCTGAATATTCTTGCCAAACGTAAAACGGCAATGAATGAAGCATTGATTTCAACTCCGGGCATTAAGGCGTACAGGGCCACAGCCACAATGGAGAAATCAAAAATATTCCAGCCATCGGTAAAATAATTCCAAGGCTTTTTGCCTTCAGCTAACACTTTAACAACAACCTCTATCGTAAATATCCCTAGAATAATCAAATCCAACATATCCAATGTTGGTTTCCACGACTCTTTCAGTGTGCCGCTGATTTCGTATGTCTGAATACCAACAATTACACCCGCCGCAAGGATAACTAAAATGATGAAGGTTTGAAACCATGTGGCTTCAGCAATTTTCTTAGAAAGGTCAAATATTTTTTGCATGATAAAAGGTTTAGGTTTTTTAACAGACAGCAAAACTAAATAAAAACCATATTTGATATGGAAAAAATGTTGAAAACTATGCTGAGTGCCAATAAATACATATATTTGCCGCCCGTGAAAAAATTCATGACTTACATTTTTATTGCACTTTTTTTGTTCTTGAGCTCTTGTTCATCGACGGAAAAGATATTACGGTCTGCAGATGCTAACTTGAAGTATACCAAGGCATTAGAATGGTACAACAAAGGGTCGTATTTTAAAGCTATTCCAGTTTTTGAGGAGTTGATGGGCCTTTACAAAGGTTCTAAAACTACCGAAGAAATATACTACTACTATTGTATGGCACAATACAAACAAGGTAATTATGTGATGGCAGCCTACCACTTCAAAAATTACACTCAAAAGCATCCATACAGTCAGTATACCGAAGAGTGCTTGTTTATGCATGCAGAGAGCTATGACAAGCAGAGTCCGAAGTGGAGTTTAGATCAAACGGAGACGTATAAGGCGATAGAAACCTATCAAGTATTTATAAATCAATATCCGGAGAGTGCGCGTGTTGCTTATTGTAATGATAAAATTGATGAGTTGCGCTTGAAGCTGGAAACAAAAGCCTTGCGTGCGGCTGAGCTCTATTTTAAAACAGAGAACTTTCGAGCGGCCGCGTTTTCGTACAAAAATTTACTTATCGACTATCCCGATATTGACGGTCCAGAAGAGATTCAGTTTAAAATTGTTAAGTCCTTTTACAAGTATGCCGAGCAGAGCATTGTGACCAAACAGCAGGAGCGTTTTGAAGAAGCCATTAAGTATGCGAATGCTTTTGCAGCGAGATACAAGGATAGTGAGTTTTTGCCAAGCGTAATGAGCACTCAACAGGAATCCCATTTCCAGGCTATTCAAGGAGCATATTTTACAGCACTGATAACAGCTATTGAAAAGAGAGATGATAAAATTAAAGAAGTATTTGACGTGTATGATGTTCATGTAAGCTCAATTAATGATGAACAGATTCTGCAAGAAGCACAAGCTTTAAAAGAGAAAGCGCATTTCGAATTAGTGCGAACCTACTTTTTACAAGCTCAAAATTCTGAACTATCAAAACGACAGGAAAATTACGTAGAAACTATTCAGGCTTATAGCGAGTTTATTAATACCTTTGAGGACAGTAAATACGGTAAAGAAGCGCTGAAAATTTATAACGCAACTCAAAAGAATTTAAAAAAATTAAGTAATGGATAAAATTAGAGAATATCGCAATCTTGAAGCTCCAGACAGTATTGAGCCAAAACAAATGCAAGACTTCAAGCAACAAACAGGGAATATTTATAAGTCTCTAAATGTGATTGCTAAACGCGCTAATCAAATTGGTGTAGAACTGAAGAATGAATTGCACGACAAGCTGCAAGAGTTTGCATCGGCAACCGACACTTTGGAAGAAGTTTTGGAAAACAGAGAGCAAATCGAGATTTCCAAGTATTATGAAAAGCTTCCTCACCCCACTATTTTAGCTACTGAAGAATTTCTTCATGACAAGCTTTACTTGAGAGAAAAGGGTGAAGATTCGGCAGAATAGTCATGCTGAAGGGCAAAAAAATAATCTTAGGTGTCACGGGAAGTATAGCTGCTTATAAAGCTGCTTATCTGTGTCGCTTATTAATCAAAAATGAAGCAGAGGTACGGGTGGTAATGACCACAAGCGCCTCTGCTTTTATTTCCCCCCTTACCCTTTCAACCCTTAGCAAGCATCCTGTTCAAATTGAAATGTTTGATGATGCGTCGAACTGGAATAATCACGTAGAACTTGGCTTATGGGCTGACTTGTTTCTTGTAGCTCCTTGTTCGGCCAACACTTTAGCTAAAATGGCGAATGGAGCCTGTGATAATTTGTTGCTTGCTACTTACTTGAGTGCTAAATGTCGTACAGCTATTGCTCCTGCAATGGATTTAGATATGTGGAAACATTCGGCAACCCAAAGAAATATTCAACTAGTTCAAAGTGATGGCGTTCATGTGATACCCGTTGGAAATGGTGAATTGGCTAGTGGCTTAAATGGAGAAGGGCGTCTTGCAGAACCTGAAGATATATTGACCTACCTCAACAATGAGTTTTTTAACTAAGCACAAAGTCCTTATTACCGCTGGACCAACTCACGAACCTATAGATCCTGTTCGATTTATAGGCAACCGATCCAGTGGAAAAATGGCTTATGCCATCGCAGAGGTTTTTGCTGAAGCTGGTGCAGTAGTAGTTCTCGTCAGTGGTCCAGTTCAATTGCAAGCCAATCATCCAAATATTAAAGTGGTGCCCGTAGAAACCGCAGCACAGATGTACGATGCTTGTCATCAGTATTATTCATCGTGTCAAATTGCCGTCCTCGCAGCTGCTGTGGCGGATTATACTGTTGCCAATCCTGCGGATAAAAAGATCAAGAAGCAAGGAGACAATCTTACATTGGAATTAGTCCAAACCAAGGATATTCTAATGAGTTTAGGGCAAGTAAAGTCGAACGAGCAAGTGTTAATCGGTTTTGCTTTAGAAACGAACGATGCGATAGCCAATGCAAAAAAGAAGCTGCTAGCGAAAAATCTCGATTTTATCGTGTTGAACACATTGCAAGATGAAGGAGCTGGCTTTAGACATGACACGAACAAGATTAGCATCATCAACAAATACAATAAAATCACTAATTTTGAGTTAAAGGACAAACGATTAGTAGCCCAGGATATTCTAAACTATCTTGAGGAATATTTAAGGGAAATGAAGGTAGTATAATGAAGAAGATTTTTTCAATTTTGCTGATGGGGATAGTGAGCTTTGGCTTACTAAACGCCCAGGAACTTATCTGTGAAGTAACGGTTTCTGCCCCCGATGCATCTAAAGTAAATACCGATCCACGCGTATTTAAGACACTAGAGAATTCGATTACTGAATTCATGAATAATAGAAAATGGACTGACGAAAGCTTTAAAGAACACGAGAAAATTCAAATGAGTATATTCATCGGCATAACTGAGCAATCTGGCGATAATGGATATAGCGGTTCTATTACTGTGGTTACTAAGCGACCAGTTTTCAATAGCAATTATAATTCTACCGTACTGAATATCATAGATAATGATTTTGCTATAGTATATAAGGAGTTTGATCCCATTGAATTCAATGAGTTTCAGTTTACTTCAAACCTCAGCCATATTCTAGGGTACTATGCTTTTCTCGCTATCGGTGTTGATTATGACACCTATGCTGACTTAGGCGGACAGAAGTATTTACAAAAAGCACAGGATATGGTTAACCTGGTGGGAACCAGCGAAGCGAATGCTTATAAAGGCTGGAAATCCTATGATAAAAATCAGCGTAATCGCTATTGGTTTAT
>Ga0209137_1000505_pt1 | contig 41526 bp, 40 predicted proteins | sample SaaInl5LU_22_DNA_FD_184642 | JGI IMG/M metagenome (GOLD analysis project Ga0209137, IMG submission 184642) | Marine microbial communities from expanding oxygen minimum zones in the Saanich Inlet - ESP_105LU_22_DNA (SPAdes) (version 2) | ecosystem: Environmental > Aquatic > Marine > Intertidal... | reverse complement strand
CCAAGTCATGGATCATATTCTTGCGCATGAACGGAGATGACGGATGGGTTGGATGAAGGATGAGGCCGGGCTGGAAAAACGCGCCGCCAATTACGTCGCGCTCTCGCCGCTGAGCCACCTGATCCGTGCGAACCGCATCTTCACCGACCGCACAGCACTGATCGATCGCGGCTACCGCGCCAGCTACGCCGAGCTTTATGCCCGCGTCAGCCGCTTGGCCGGGGCCTTGGCCGGGCGCGGCATCAGCCCCGGTGATGTGGTGGCCGCCGTCCTGCCCAACACCGCCCCCCATGTCGAGGCGCATTGGGGCGTTCCCGCCTGTGGCGCGGTGTTGAACTCCATCAACACCCGCCTCGATATCGGGACGATCAGCTATATCCTCGATCATGGCGAGGCAAAGGTCGTGCTGGTCGACACGCTATTTCTGGGCGTTGTCGAAGAGGCGATCAAAGCGCAAGAAGGGCCAGCCCCCCTGATCGTCGAGGTGCCTGATGCGGCGGCGGGCTATCACGCCACGGGTCGTCACCTGACCTATGCGGCGCTCTTGGCCGAGGGCGATCCGGGGTTTGACTGGATCATGCCGGTCGATGAATGGGAAAGCCTTGCGCTGAACTATACCTCCGGCACCACCGGCCGGCCCAAGGGCGTGGTCTATCACCATCGGGGGGCCTATCTGATCACGATGGGCACGCCGATCTCGTGGCGGATGACGCTTTACCCGCGTTACCTCACCATCGTGCCGCTGTTTCACTGCAACAACTGGTGCCATGTCTGGACCATGCCCGCCGTGGGCGGCACGACCGTGTGCTGTCGCGATATCACGGCCAAGAATATCTATGACGCCATCGCGGATGAGGGGGTCACCCATTTCGGCGGCGCGCCCATCGTGCTCAACATGCTGGTCAATGCCAAAGCCACTGACCGCCGCGCCTTCGACCATGTGGTCGAGGTATTCACCGCAGGCGCCCCCCCTGCCCCCGCGACGCTTGCCGCGATCGAAACCATGGGCTTCAACGTCACGCAGGTCTATGGCCTGACCGAGACCTATGGCCCGGCCACCGAATGCACCTTCAAGGATGGGGAATGGGATCACCTGCAAGGTGACGACCGCGCGGGTGTGAAGGCGCGCCAAGGCGTGCCAATGCCCAATATGGACCATATCACCGTGCTGGACCCCGAGACCATGGCGCAAATCCCGATGGATGGCGCGGCCTTGGGCGAGATCATGATGCGCGGCAATTCGGTGATGAAGGGCTATTACAAGAACCCCGTCGCGACCGAAGAGGCATTCGCGGGCGGCTATTTCCACACCGGCGATATCGCCCGCCAGTACCCCGACAGCTATGTCCAGATCGCCGACCGTGCCAAGGACATCATCATCTCAGGCGGCGAAAACGTCAGCTCGGTCGAGGTGGAGGGGGTATTGATGCAGCACCCCGCCGTGCTTTTGTCGGCAGTGGTCGCCAAACCCGATGACACATGGGGCGAGGTGCCTTGCGCTTTTCTGGAATTGAAAGAGGGTGCCAGCGCCACTGAGGATGAGATCATCGCCTTTGTTCGTCAGCGGCTTGCGGGCTTCAAGACGCCCAAACATGTCGTGTTCCAAGAATTGCCCAAGACCTCGACCGGGAAAATCCAGAAATTCGAACTGCGCAAGATCGCGGCCAGCTTGTGATCCGTATCGGTCGTTGAGAAGTCGCTTCCCGCAGGCTATGCTGCGCACAAAAGAAGAATGAGCAGTGCGCCCGCATGACAGCGCTTGAACAATACAGCCGCCTCGAGGCGACGGGCCTATGGCGTGAGGGGCCCGACGCGCAGCGTTGCGAGGTGCTTGTTTCGCTGGGCAATGCCACCTTGATCATCGCCACCCCCGCCGAGGTTGCGCGCACCCATTGGTCGCTGCCTGCCATCGTCCGGCTCAACCCCGGCAAACGCCCAGCCCTTTACGCACCGGGTGAACAGGCCGACGAGCGGCTGGAAATCGATGACCGCGACATGATCGACGCGATCGAAAAGCTGCGTGCCGCGATCGATCAGCGCCGCCCCCATCCCGGGCGTTTGCGGCTTTGGATCGGGGCAAGCCTTGCGGCGGCCATGGTGGCGGCGGCGCTGTTTTGGATGCCGGGCGCTTTGATCCGCCAGACGGCTTCGGTCCTCCCCCCCGCCGGGCAGGAGGCGATCGGCCAGCAGTTGCTGCAAGAGATCGGGCGGCTGACAGGCCCGGTCTGTAGCCCTGTCGCAGGATCGGGCGCATTGACGCGCTTGTCGCGGCGGGTTTTGCCCGATGCACCGCCGCGCCTGGCGGTCTTGCCTTCGGCCACGCCTGCGACCCTCGCCTTGCCGGGCAATATCATCGTGCTCAACGCCGCCCTTTTGGAAGAGCATGATACGCCCGAGGTCGTGGCAGGTTTTATCTTGGCCGAAACCATCAGGCGTGACGCCGCCGATCCGATGCTGCGCCTGTTGGAAGATGCAGGGCTAGTGGCGACCTTACGGCTCTTGACGACAGGCCAGCTGGAACGCGCGGCGCTTCAGGCCCATGCGATCACGCTTTTGTCACAGGAAACCGGCCCTGTCGCGGGCGCGCTCTTGCGCCCCATGTTCGACGCAGCCAGCATTGCCGCGACACCCTATGCAATTGCGGCTGGCGTGGCGGATCTGGACGGAATTGCCCCGGCGCACGATGGGCCATCCGCGATCCTGCTCAGCGATGCCGATTGGGTCAGCCTCCAAAACATCTGCAACAGGTAGTCGGCCGCACCGATCAGGGCCGCACGATCACGACCCGCGCGGGCACCAGCGTGGCTGGGCCGGGATCACGGGAATGGCGCGACAACAGGCCGTTCAGGCCACGCGCTTGCGTGCCAACAAGGCGCCGTGGCAGCGTGTTGGTCCAGACCTGCTCCATCTGACGCTGGCCACCCGCGACCGATAAACCGCGATAGGGGTTGAGCCGGCCATCATCCCACGCCGCGCGATAACCGGCCGGTGGATTGACCTGATAGCGGACCAATTGGCGCGGCGCGGGCTGGGCCGTGCCGCCCAGCGCACTGGTCCGGTCGATCCCGCGCGCCGCATCGCCGGGGTGCACCGCTTGCGGGCCACAGCGCGGATCTGCACCAGTGAAATACCCCCGAATATCGGCAGGCAGGTTGGGGCAAACCCCTAAGGCCGCTGGCGGCACAGGGCGCGGTGTGGTTGCGACACGCCGTGGCTGTGCTGCGGGTGGGCGCGGCTGTGTCCCGACACTGCGCAACGCGGGCGCAGCAGGCGCGCTTGGCGCGATCACAACCGGGCGCGGTGCGACAACCGTGGCGGTCGGTGTGCGCAGCGTCGGCGCCGCGCGCACGGTGCTGGGTGCGGTTGCAGTCGCGGCACCGCCGATGATCGTGACACCGGGTTGATTGCGCGGCGCGGTCGCGGCCACGCGGGCTGCATCGCCCCCGCCCGTCGGGGCCTGACGGCATATTTGGCGCCTGTCCCGGCCAACGCGCGGCACCCACTGGGTATTGTTGCCTATGCCCACACGGACAAAGGCACAGCCACGGCTATCCACATATTGATCGCCCCGAAAGCTTGCGGATGGAATCTCCGCAGGCACACCTTGGGCCAAGGTTGCGTTACCACTTGCCGAGAAGGCCGCAGCCACCAAGGCAACGACCAAAAATTGTCGCATCACATACATGCAAACCCCCACGTTTGCTACGCGGCCAGACTGGCCCATAGGTGTGGGCAAGTAAAGTCAAGAATGCATCATTTTGTACCGAACATGCGATCACCCGCATCACCTAGTCCCGGAACGATATATCCATGGTCGTTCAGATGGCTGTCGAGCGCGGCGGTCACGATCGGCACATCGGGGTGGGCTTGCTTCATCCTTGCCACACCTTCAGGCGCGGCCAGAAGGCAGAGGAAGCGGATATTATTGGCCCCTGCCGCCTTCAAAAGATCGATCGCGGCCACCGAGGAATTCCCCGTGGCCAGCATCGGATCGACCACGATGGTCAGGCGATCATGCAGCGCATCCGGCACCTTGAAGTAATACTGGACCGGCTGCAGCGTCTCGGGGTCGCGGTAAAGCCCGACGAAACCGACCCGCGCATTGGGCACAAGTTCCAATATCCCGTCGAGCAACCCGTTGCCTGCCCGCAAGATCGACACCAGCGCAAGCTTCTTGCCTTCGATGGTGGGCGCGCTCATCGGGCAAAGCGGTGTGTCGATCTGCTTGGTGGTCATCGGCAAGGACCGCGTCACCTCGTAGGCCAGCAGCAAGCTGATCTCGCGCAAGAGCTGGCGAAAGGATTTGGTCGAGGTATCGGCCTCGCGCATCAGGGTCAGCTTGTGTTGTACCAGCGGGTGATCAACGATGGTCAGATGCGCGGTCATGCTTGGGTCTCTCCCAGTCGTTTGGCGATGATTTGCTTGGTGGCCGGATCGCAAAAGGCCGCGTCCAGCGCCGTACGGTTGATTTCGGCGAAAATCGCCGCGTCCCAGCCGAAATGCCGGTTCAGGTTCTCATAATCCGAGGCCATGGTGATGCCGAAAAACGGCGGATCATCGGTCGAGACAGTCACCTTGACCCCGCGTTCGCGCAGCCGTTCGATGGGATGGCTTGGCCAATCCTTGAACACGCCCAAGACGACATTCGAGCCGGGGCAGCATTCCAGCACGATCCCATCCTCGGCCAGCCGGTCGACCAGCGCCAAGTCTTCGATGGCCTGCACGCCGTGCCCGATCCGTTCGGGGGAAAGCTGGTCGAGTGCCGCCCGGACCGAGGCCGCCCCGCCCCATTCGCCTGCATGCACGGTGATGCGCAGCCCCGCCTCGCGCGCGCAGTCAAAGGCCCATGTGTAATCGCCGGGCTGGCCGATCAACTCGTCACCGGCCATGCCAAAGCCCACCAGCCAATCGCCTGCGGTGTCGGCGGCGCATCGCGCGATGGGGCGCGCGCGGTCAGGGCCGAAATGGCGGATGCAAGTGATGATCCCGCGCAGCGTGATGCCATGTGCGCGATCTGCGGCCTCTGCCGCCTCGCGGATCGCCAGCAAGTATTCGCGCCATGCGCCGATATCACCACCACCGCAGAAATCGGGAGAAAGAAATGTCTCGGCATAGACCACGCCATTGGCGGCACTTTCTTCCAGCACGGCAGTGGTGAGACGCGCGTAATCCTCGGGTGTCTGCAAGACGCTGGTCGCGGCCTCATAGACCTCGAGGAAATGCCAGAAATCGCGGTAGGCATAGCCGCCATCAGGCCGGAAGATGCCCGAAAGGTCGACGTTCTTCTCGCGTGCGATCCCCCGGATAAAAGCCGGCGGCGCACCCCCTTCGAGATGCAGGTGAAGCTCGACCTTGGGGATGTCGCGCATGCTACGCTCCGATCAGCCAGCCGATGGCGGCGATGACAAACCCGAAAAGGGCCGCGCCGCGCCATGGCGTGCGCGGTCGCCCGATGAGGGGGCCGATGAAGCGCACAGCCAGCGTGACGACGACAAAGGTCATCACGAAATAGATCAGTTCCGATCCGAGGCTCACGACGTAATGGGTGGGTTCGGTGCTCATGTCCCCTCACAGAAAACTTTGGCCGGGCCCTTGGTTGGGCATGCCCAGATGGGCGGCCAGCGACGCACCCACATCGGCAAAGGCGCGAATGCCGATCTGCCCGCTATAGGGCCCTTTGGCAAGCACCGGCACCCTTTCGCGGGTGTGATCGGTGCCCGGCCATGTGGGGTCATTGCCGTGATCGGCGGTCAGGATCATCAGATCATCGGGCCGGAGCGCGGCCAAGATCGGCCCCAGCATCGCATCGAACCATTCCAGATGCCCCGCGTAGCCAGCGACATCGCGCCTGTGGCCATAAAGGCTGTCGAATTCGACGAAATTGGCAAAAGTCAGCGATCCATCGGCTGCATCCGCCACATGCGCCCCCAGATGCTCCATCAGCGCCGCATCGGGGCCTGTGACAGCATGATCCACACCGCGCCCGGCAAAGATATCGCGGATCTTGCCGATGGTATAGGTGACACGCCCCGCCCCCTGCACAAGGTCCAGAAGCGTCGGCCCCGGCGGCGCGATGGCATAGTCATGGCGGTTGGCGGTGCGCGCGTAGCTGCCCGGCGACCCAGTAAAGGGGCGCGCGATCACCCGGCCGATCCGGCGGGCATGCAGCATGGGGGCGAGTGCGGCACACAGCGCCAAAAGCCGGTCGAGGCCGAATGTCTCTTCATGGGCTGCGATCTGGAACACGCTATCGACCGAAGTGTAACAGATGGGCCAGCCCGTTTCTTGATGCGCCGCGCCGAGCCGGTCGATGATCTCGGTCCCGCTGGCATGTTCATTGCCCAAAATGCCATCCGTGCCTGCAAGGCGCATCACCTCGGCCACGATGTCGTCGGGAAAACAGGGGGTGGTTTTGGGGAAATAGGCCCAATCCCACGGCACGGGTAGCCCTGCCAATTCCCAATGGCCCGAAGGGGTGTCTTTGCCCCGCGATATCTCTTCGGCAACGCCCCAAAGGCCCGACGGATCACCATCCAACCCCGCGCCCCGCGCGCCCGAGGCAAGCCGCAGCGCCGCACCAAGGCCCAGCGCGTCGAGATTGGGCAGGCGCAATGGACCCGCGCGCCCCTGATCAGCTTGCCCCGCCGCACAGGCGGCCGCGATATGGCCCAGCGTATTGGCCCCTGTATCGGGCAAATCGCCGTTGAAATAGCCGCCCGCGTCAGGCGCGCCGCCAACCCCAAGGCTGTCCATCACCACCAGAAAGGCGCGCGCCATCAGCCGATCCTTTCATGGATCAGTGGCGGCAAAACAGGGGGGCTATCGGTCAGCAAAAAGGCGCGCCGCACATCGGCCGCCGCGGCGCGCGCCGCGGCCTCGCTTGCCGCATGGATGCGCGCCAAGGGTCGGGCGCTATCAACCTGCTCGCCCAACCGCGCGATATCACTCAGTCCCACGGCCAGATCCAGCTTATCATCTTGTTTCAGCCGCCCGCCGCCCAAGCGCACCACCACCTCACCCAAGGCGCGTGTATCGATCTGGCCGATATAGCCTGCCTCGCCGGGATGGACATCGACCATCACGCGGGCCGCCGGAAGCCGGTCGCGCCAACGGTCGGTGAAATCATGCGGGCCGCCCAAGGCCGCGACCATCTCGCCAAAGGCATCGGCCGCCTCGCCCGAGGTCAGCGCCTCGGCAATGCGCCCCTCTCCATCGGCAGCATCAGCGGCCAGCCCGCCCAGCGCCAGCACTTCGCCGCCCAAGGCCTGTGCGAGCTTGGCCAAGGGCGTGGATAAATCACCCGAAGTCAGCACCTCCATCACCTCGATCACCTCAAGCGCATTGCCCGCTGCAGGCACGGTGGGCTGGCTCATGTCGGTGATCAGCGCCGTGGTCATGCAGCCTGCCCCTTGGGCCGTATCGACCAGCGCTTGGGCCAACGCCAAGGCCTCTTCATGCGTGCCCATGAAGGCACCCGAGCCGAGTTTGACATCCAAAACCAAGGCCTCAAGCCCGGCGGCGAGTTTCTTGGACAAGATCGAGGCGGTGATGAGGTCGATGGAGGCCACCGTGCCCGTCACATCGCGCACCGCGTAAAGCCGCTTATCGGCAGGTGCCAGGTCATGGGAGGCACCCACGATGGCACAGCCGATATCGGCCACAAGCTCTTGGAGATCATCGACCGAGATCTGGGTGCGATAGCCCGGTATCGCCTCCAGCTTATCAAGGGTGCCGCCCGTGTGGCCCAAGCCCCGCCCCGAAATCATCGGCACAAACGCCCCGCAGGCCGCCAGCGCCGGTGCCAAGATCAGCGAGACACAATCGCCCACGCCCCCCGTCGAATGCTTGTCGAGCACAGGCCCGTCGAGGTTCCATGTCAACACGCGCCCCGATTCCCGCATCGCGGCTGTCAGTTGCACCCGCCCCTTCGGCCCCAGACCGCGCGCACAGACAGCCATCGCAAAGGCGCCCGCCTGTGCATCGGTGACTTCGCCAGTGGCCAAGCCTTCGGCGAACCAAAAAAGCTCGGCCTCGCGCAGCGTTTCGCCGTCGCGCAACCGCGCAAGGATCGAGCGCGCATCGATCACGGCGCGTCCTTGTCTGCGTTGACCATATAGCCCGCGTCAAAGGCACCGGGCAAAAGTTCCGCGACCGTCATTTGCAGGCGCGCACCCGCCGTCGTGGCCATGGTCACCACCACGTCACCGGATGCGAACTCGGCCAGCTTTTGGCGGCAACCACCGCAGGGTGGCACGGGGGCGGGGCAATCGGCGATCACGGCTACCTCGGCGATGCGCTTGTCACCGGCAGCGATCATCGCGGCGATGGCACCTGCTTCAGCGCAAGTCCCCTCGGGATAGGCGACATTCTCGACATTGCAGCCAAGATGCACATGCCCTTCGACCGTGCGGATCGCCGCCCCCACCTTGAAGCCGGAATAGGGGGCATGGGCGTTTTCACGCACGCGGGCGGCATCTTGGATCAGCGACATGGCATGGGCCCTTTTGCGGTGCTTGCTTGCGCTCAGTCTGGTGCGCGGCGCAGGCCAGCGCAAGGCCAAGCGGCATCGCTCATCATTTCTGGATGGGTGGCGGGTTACGCGCGGCATGGGCCGCGACCGTCGCGATCAAGCCCTGCAAATCAGACCGGCATGGCGCATAAAGCGCGGCCAGATCATCCATCCGCCGCCGCTTGGCCGCGATATTGAGCACCTCGGCCAAACGATAGAGGCGCTCGGCACCGACCGCACCCGAAAGCGCGATCAAGATATGCGTCTGGCTGCGGATCTCGGCCAGATCGGCATTGGCGATCCCCCGGTCGAGGGCTGTCAGCACCGCACCCAGATCCTCTTGCAGGCGCATCAGCAATTCCGGCGCGCCATCATCCCCGGCAACGGCCAGCAAGGCGGCAAAGCGGTCTTGATCCAACACCTTGCCAAACCCCGTGGCCCCCAGATCATCGCGCAGCACATCCTCGGGCTCGGGCAGGCCGGTGGGACGCCCGACATAGCGCAAGATCGCGCGCCCGAAATCGGCCACCGACGAGATCGGCTTGCCGATGATCCCATCCGCACCCGCAGCATAGATCGCCTCGCGGTTATCGCGCAGCACATAGGCCGTCAGCGCGACCATCGGCATCGCGGCCACCGCATCAGGGCGCACGCGCACGCTTTGCATCACCTCCAGCCCCGAGAGGCGGGGCATTTCGATATCGATCAAGGCAATGTCGAACGCCGCGCGCGACAGCGCATCGAGTGCCGCAAGCCCATCGGCCACGCAGGTGACATCGGCCCGCATCCGCCCAAGGATCTGGCGCAGAATGGTTTGATTGGTCAGGTTATCCTCGGCCACCAGAATACGCAGCCCACCCAGATCGGGGGGCACATCGCTGTCACGCCGCGGTTGCGGCGTTGCGATGATGGATGGCGGCAAGATCAAACAGGCCTCGCCGCCACCATCGGGGTGATTGGCCAGCGTCAGCCGCCCGCCGATCTCGGCCGACAAACCGGCCGCGATGCGCAGGCCCAAGCCCGCACCCGCATGCGGCCCGCGCGGCCCGATCTCGGACCCATCGCGCATCAGCGCCTGTATCTGCGGCGAAAACCCCGGCCCATGATCCCGGATCGTCAGCGCGAGCCCTTGTTCGGGCAGTGCGGCCACGCGCAAGGTCACCAGCGTGGCGGGTGCATGCAGCAAAGCATTGGCGATCAGATTGCCAATGATCCGATCCAGCATCAGCTGCGACACCGATAGAAAAGGCGGCAGGTCATGGCCGCGTGCGATGGCAAAATCCCCGCCCGCCGCATGCGCCCTCCCTGACCATCGCCCAACCAGCGATGTCAGCCAGTCATCAAGCGCAAGCCATTGTTCCTCGTGCTGGAACAAGCGATCACCGACCGCAGCCAAAAGCGCGCCATCGACAAGCCCCGCCAAGGTATCGGCCGCCGCTTGCACCCTGTCGATCTGGAGCCGTTCCTCGGGTGCCAATCTGTGCCGATCAAGCAGACGCAGACCCCCGATCACATCGGACATGGCCGAACGGATGTCATGGCTGAACAGCTGCAAGGTATCGGACCGCGTCGCGAAACGCGCAGCATCGGGCACTTGCCCCTGGGCCATGAAACGCTCGGCCATAACACCACTACTCCTGCACACTCGCGATGCAGTGTATCAGCCCACCCAACCGCGGCCAAGCGTGGCGGTGGATGGGCTGTTGGTACCTGCCATTAGCCCTTGGCGGGGTAGCCCAAGCCCGCCAGCGCCGTGAGGATTTCATCCAAGATCGCGGGATCGTCGATGGTGGCGGGCATCTTGAAGGCCTCGCCATCGGCGATCTTGACCATGGTGGCGCGCAAGATCTTGCCCGAGCGCGTCTTGGGCAGGCGGTCGACCACCACCGCCAGCTTGAAGGCCGCCACGGGTCCGATGCGGTCGCGCACCAGCTTGACGCAATCCTTGACCACTTGGTCGGACGTGGTCTTGGCCCCTTTGTTCAGGCACAAGAACCCCATCGGCAATTGCCCCTTGAGGCTATCGGCAACCCCGATCACGGCGCATTCGGCCACATCAGGGTGGGAGGCCAGAACCTCCTCCATCGCGCCTGTGGACAGGCGGTGGCCCGCCACATTGATCACATCATCGGTGCGCGCCATGATGTAGAGATAGCCATCGGCGTCGATCATCCCCGCATCGCCGGTTTCATAAAAGCCGGGGAAATGGCTGAGATAGGATTTGCGAAAGCGGTCCTCTGCCTGCCAAAGATTGGGCAGTGTGCCGGGGGGCAGCGGCAGCTTGATGGCGATGGCACCCAGCGTGCCGGGTTCCACGGGATGGCCTGCCTCATCCAAGATTTGCACATCATAGCCGGGCATCGCGACCGAGGGGCTACCGATCTTGACGGGCAGCTTTTCGACCCCCAAGGGGTTGCCCGCAATCGCCCAACCGGTCTCGGTCTGCCACCAATGGTCGATCACCGGCACGCCCAGCTTGTCTTGCGCCCATTCGATGGTGTCAGGGTCGGCGCGTTCGCCCGCCAGAAACAGCGACTCGAGGCTGGAGAGGTCGTAGTCGCCCACCAACTCGCCCAAAGGATCGTCGCGCTTGATCGCGCGGAATGCCGTCGGCGCGGTAAACAGCGACTTGACCTTGTGGTCTTGGATCACCCGCCAAAAGGTGCCGGCATCCGGCGTGCCCACGGGCTTGCCCTCGAACACGATGGTGGTGCAGCCAAAGGTCAGCGGCGCGTAGCAGATATAGCTATGCCCCACGACCCAACCCACGTCGGAGGCGGCCCAGAACACCTCGCCTGGGTTCATGTCGTAGAGGTTGCGCATCGACCAGTTGAGCGCGACCAGATGCCCGCCGGTGTGACGGATCACGCCTTTGGGCTGGCCCGTCGTGCCGGAGGTATAAAGGATATAGGCCGGGTGGTTGCCCGCGACCGGCACGCAATCGGCGGGGGTGACGCCATATTGAAAGGCGTGCCAATCATGGTCGCGGCCTTCCTCCAGCTTGGCGACCTCTTGTTCGCGCTGAAAGATCACGCAGAAATCGGGTTGATGCTGGGCGATCTCAAGCGCGCCGTCCAGCAGCGGCTTGTAATGCACCACCCGCCCCGGCTCGATCCCGCAGCTTGCCGCGATGATGCATTTGGGGGTGCAATCGTCGATCCGCACAGCCAACTCATTGGCCGCGAAACCGCCAAAGACGACCGAATGGATCGCGCCCAGCCGCGCGCAGGCCAGCATCGCCTCAAGCGCTTCGGGCACCATCGGCATGTAGATGATGACGCGGTCGCCCTTTTCCACGCCCTTGGCACGCAATGCACCAGCCAAGGAGGCGACGCGCGCCTGCAACTCGGCATAGGTGATCTTATGGGTGGAGCCTGTCAGCGGGCTGTCATGGATAATGGCAAGACGGTCGCCATGCCCCGCTGCCACATGCCGATCGACCGCGTTCCAACAGGTGTTCAGCGTGCCATCGGCGAACCATTCGTAAAGCGGTGCTTGATCGGCGAACAAAGCCTTGGAAGGTTGGGTGACCCAATCGATACCATCGGCGGCCTCCATCCAGAAACCATCGGGGTCGCGCTTGGCGCGTTCATAGATATCGGCATACCGCATGGGTTGTCCCTCCTTCGCTGTGCGCAACTTTGTATCGTTACGGGCGCGGTGGGCGCAATTCGGTGACTTTGCCGCATGGGGGCGCTAACGGCGCGCCCCCTCACCCATAGGTGCTGACAGGCGTTCCCGCGAGCGCGGAAATGTTCAAAAGCCCACGCGCCGTGATCGAAGGTGTCACGATATGGGCGCGGTTGCCCATCCCCATCAAGATCGGCCCGACCTCAAGCCCGCCTGCGCGCGCTTTGAGCATGTTGCGCGCAGCCCCCGCCGCATCGGTCGAGGCAAAGACCAGCGCATTGGCCGCGCCGGTCATCCGTGTGCCGGGCAAAAGCCGCTCGCGCAGCTCGGCATCAAGGGCGGTATCGACATGCATCTCGCCCTCATAGACGAAATCCGTGCCCTCACGATCAAGAATGTCGAGGGCTGCACGCATCCGCCGCCCGCTATCGGTGTCGAGATTGCCAAACTGGCTGCCCGAACATAGCGCCACCTTGGGCTCGATCCCGAAGCGGCGGATATGGCGGGCGCAGCCGCGCACGGTTTCGGCGATCTGGTCCGGCGTCGGTTCGGGATGCACCTGCGTATCGGCGATGAACAGCGGCCCCTCGTCCGAGATCATCAGGCTGAGCGCGCCCACGGGATGCAACCCATCGGTGGCCAGAACCTCGGTAATATATTTCAGATGCCACAGATATTGGCCAAAGGTGCCGCATATCAGGCTGTCGGCCTCACCGCGCTGGACCATCACCGCGCCGATGGCGGTGGAATTGGTGCGCATGATCGCGCGGGCCAAATCGGGGGTCACGCCGCGCCGCGCCATGATGGCGTGATAGCTTTGCCAGTAATCGCGGTAGCGTGGATCGTTCTCGGGGTTGACCAGATCGAAATCGCGGCCGGCGCGCAGTGTCAGACCGGCGCGTTCGATACGTGTGTCGATCACCTCGGGGCGACCGATCAAGATGGGCTTGTCGGTCGTCTCTTCGACCATGGCTTGGGCTGCGCGCAGCACGCGCTCATCCTCTCCCTCGGCAAAGACGATGCGGCGCTCAGCCGTGCGCGCGGCGTCAAAGACCGGGCGCATGATCATGGCCGATTTGAACACCGATTGGTTGAGTTGGGCGCGATAAGCCTCGATATCATCCAAGGGCCGCGTGGCCACGCCCGAGGCCATCGCGGCCTCGGCCACGGCACTGGCCACCACCGCGATCAAGCGGCGATCAAAGGGCTTGGGGATCAGGTAATCGGCCCCGAAGGTCAGCTGTTCACCGGCATAGGCAGCGGCGGCCTCGGCGCTGGTGGTGGCGCGGGCCAGCGCCGCGATCCCCTCGATACAGGCGATCTTCATCGCATCGTTGATCTCGGTCGCGCCCACATCCAGCGCACCCCGGAAGATGAAGGGGAAACACAGCACATTGTTGACTTGATTTGGAAAATCGCTGCGTCCTGTGGCGATGATCGCATCGGGTGCGACAGCGCGCACCGCATCGGGCAAGATCTCGGGCGTGGGGTTGGCCAGTGCGAAAATGATCGGGCGCGGCGACATGCGCGCCACCATCTCGGGCGTCAGCACACCGGGGCCGGACAGCCCAAGGAACAGATCGGCCCCATCCACCACATCCGACAGCGTGCGCGCATCGGTTTTCTGCGCATAGGCCGCCTTTTGCGGGTTCATATCGACCTCACGACCCTCGTAAACCAGCCCGTTGATGTCGCAAAGCCAGATATTCTCGCGCCTCACGCCCAGCTTGAGCAGCATATTGAGGCATGCGATCCCTGCTGCACCGCCACCCGTGGAGACGATCTTGATATCGGCGAACTCCTTGCCCGCCACGCGCAGCGCATTGGTCGCCGCCGCGCCCACGACGATGGCCGTGCCATGCTGATCATCATGGAAAACGGGGATGTTCATCCGCTCGCGACAGATTTGTTCAACGATAAAACAATCGGGCGCCTTGATGTCTTCGAGGTTGATCGCACCGAAGGTCGGCTCCAGCGCACAGACGATATCGGCCAGCTTGTGCGGGTCGGATTCGTTGAGTTCGATATCGAAGCAATCGATATTGGCAAAGGTCTTGAACAAGACCGCCTTGCCCTCCATCACGGGTTTGGAGGCAAGCGCGCCGATGTTGCCCAGCCCCAGAACGGCCGTGCCATTTGTGACGACCGCCACCAAGTTCCCACGCGTCGTATAGCGCGCCGCCGTGCTTGGATCGGCCTTGATTTCAAGGCAAGCCTCGGCCACGCCGGGCGAGTAGGCGCGCGCCAGATCGCGACCATTCGCCAAGGGCTTCGTGGCGCGGATCTCGAGCTTACCGGGCTTGGGATGCTCATGATAGAACAAGGCCGCATTGCGCAGCGCCTCTTGTTTTTCGTCGCTCATCACAGCCCCTCCGTCAAATATAGTTTAACGTTAAACATTCTTTTTCGAATAGCCGCAAGATGACGCAAGGTCGCGCGACGTAGACATGCCTTTTTCGGCATCATCCGATACTTCAGGTGAACTGTTCGCGCAGCAGCCGCTCATCCAGACCGTGACCCGGATCGAAGAGAATGCGATGGGCGATATCGGGCTCTGACCGGATCTCGACCGACACCACATTGGCCACCGAACGGCTATCGGCATCGGCCATAACGGGGCGTTTGTCAGGATCGATCACATCGAACCGCACCACCGCAGTTTTGGGCAAAAGCGCACCGCGCCAACGCCGGGGCCGGAAGGCAGCAACCGCCGTCAAGGCCAGCACCTCGGCCCCGATCGGCAGAATCGGACCATGGGCGGAATAGTTGTAGGCCGTCGACCCCGCAGGCGTGCACAATAGCGCACCATCGCAGACCAACTCCTCCATCCGAAGCCGCCCGTCGACCAAGATCCGCAGTATGGCGGCTTGCGGCCCCGCCCGCAACAAACTGACCTCGTTGATCGCCAAAGCCTCGACCACCTGACCTTCGGTTGTGGTGGCGCGCATATGCAGCGGGTTGACCACCGCCGCCTCGGCCCGGTCGAGCCGTTCGATCAGATCATCCTCGGCATAGGCATTCATCAAAAAGCCCACTGTGCCACGATTCATCCCATAGACCGACAGACCCAGCGCCTGGGTGGCATGCATGGTCTGGAGCATGAAGCCATCGCCGCCCAGCGCGACGATCACATCGGCTTGTTCGGGGGCATGCACGCCGTAACGCGCCTCCAACCGCTGGCGCGCTTCCTGCGACAGCGCGGTATCGGAGGCGAGAAAGGCGATCTTGCGTGGCATGGGCATCTTTGGCCCTCCCTTCGGGTCTTGTCGCACCCTCGCCCGGTCAGATCGGAAACTCAATCCATCTTCGGCATGCATCTTGCCGCTTTCGGGGGGTATGGTGACGCTTTGTACCCTTCCAGATCGGCTTTGCTTGCCGTAAACGGCGCGTTAAGTCACATCACACACCGACCCTATAGGGAGACGCTGCCATGAACGCCCCCCACCGCGACGCAGGTTTTTTCACCGAAACGCTGGAAAGCCGCGACCCCGAGATTTTCGGCGCGATCCGCCAAGAACTTGGCCGCCAACGCCACGAGATCGAGCTGATCGCCTCGGAAAACATCGTCTCCGCCGCCGTGATGGAAGCGCAGGGCTCGGTGATGACCAATAAATACGCCGAGGGCTATCCGGGTCGGCGCTACTATGGCGGCTGCCAATTCGTCGATATCGCCGAAGAGCTGGCCATCGAACGCGCCAAACAGCTTTTCGGCGTTGGCTTTGCCAATGTGCAGCCCAACTCCGGCTCTCAGGCCAACCAAGGCGTTTTCACCGCGCTCTTGCAGCCCGGTGATACGATCTTGGGCATGAGCCTCGATGCGGGCGGCCACCTGACGCATGGGGCCAAGCCCAACCAGTCGGGCAAATGGTTCAACGCAATCCAATATGGCGTGCGCCAGCAGGATTTGACCGTCGATTACGACCAGATCGCCGCATTGGCCGCGGAACATCAGCCCAAGATGCTGATTGCGGGCGGCTCGGCCATTCCGCGGATCATCGATTTCGCCCGTATGCGCGAGATTGCCGATAGCGTCGGCGCTTACCTGCTGGTCGATATGGCGCATTTCGCGGGTCTTGTGGCCTCGGGCCATTACCCCTCGCCCTTCCCCCATGCGCATGTGGCCACGACCACCACGCACAAGACCCTGCGCGGTCCGCGCGGCGGCATGATCCTGACAGGTGACGAGGCGATCGCGAAGAAAGTCAATTCCGCGATCTTCCCCGGCATCCAAGGCGGCCCTTTGATGCATGTGATCGCGGCCAAGGCCGTGGCCTTCGGCGAGGCGCTGCGCCCCGAATTCAAGGACTACCAGACCCAAGTGATCCGCAACGCCCAAGCGCTGGCCGACCAGCTGATGAAGGGTGGGCTTGATATCGTCACGGGCGGCACCGATACCCATCTGATGTTGGTCGATTTGCGCCCCAAGGGCGTCAAGGGCAACGCCACCGAGCAAGCCTTGGGGCGCGCGCATATCACCTGCAACAAGAACGGCATCCCCTTCGACACCGAAAAGCCCACGATCACGAGCGGTATCCGTCTGGGCAGCCCCGCAGGCACCACGCGCGGCTTCGGTGAGCCGGAATTCCGCCAGATCGGCGACTGGATCACCCGCGTCGTCGATGGGCTTGCGGCCAATGGCGAAGCGGGCAATGGCGCGGTCGAAGATGCCGTGCGCGCCGAGGTCGAGGCGCTGTGCCAACAATTCCCGATCTATCCCAAGCTCTGACAGGCAAGATCCATCATTTTCGTCTGCAATGATCTTGAACGGCCCGTAGTTGCGCCATAAATTTGGCACGACTGCGGGCCGTTTGCTGCTGTGTCCGGCCGTGCCCGCGCTGCCTGATCATTTGTCGAGCGAAACACGATGCAAGCCGCGCCGTCCCTTCGACCCGAGATCACACCCGCGTTCCGCGCCGAGGCGCTCCGCGAAATCCGCGCCTTTACCCGCGATTGGACCGCGCGCGACGACCGTTTGGCCGCGCTGAGCTATGGCGCGACCTTCATCTTGTACTTCGCCACATTCTGGCTTGCGGTGCAGCTTTGGCCCAATCCTTGGCTGGTCTTGCCGATCATTGTGATCAATGCGTTCTTGGGTGTGCGGCTTTACGTGCTGCAACATGATTGCGGCCATGGCGCGTTGTTTTCGACCAAGCGGCGCAATGATCTGGCCGGTCACGGCCTGTCGATCTTCACGCTCACACCTTACCGGGTGATGCAGTCCAACCATAATGCGCATCATTCTCATCTCGGCAATCTCGACGAACGCGATACGACCGAGATCTTTACCATGACGCTGCGCGAATGGCAGGCGGCAAGCCCTTGGCGTAGGCTGTGGTACCGGCTGTATCGCCACCCGCTGATCTTGATCCCGATCGGAGGTATCTTCACCTATGTGCTGGCCTATCGCTGGCCCAAGAACGCGGGCCGCATCGACCCTAAGGGCGTGATCTTGCATAATCTGGGACTGGCGCTGTGGATCGGCGCGATCTGGGTTTTCGCCGGCGGGCCGGGCTTGATCATCTATGCGGCCACCGTTTTCGTCGCCGCCTGTATCGGGGTGTTCCTCGTCTATCTGCAACATAATTTCGAAGATACATGGTGGGACCGCAAACCCGATCTGAACCCTGCACGCGCGGCACTTCAGGGGTCTTCGGCGCTGGATCTGGGCTGGTGGTTTGATCTGGCCGTCGCAAATATCACCTATCACGACATCCATCATTTCAACGCCAATATCCCCAGCTACCGGCTGCGCGCCTGCCACCGCGCGCTACGCGCGAAATACGCGGTGCCGACCATCGGCTGGGCCGAGGCCTTGCGGTCTTTCACCCTGAAACTATGGGATGAAGACCAAGGCCGGCTGGTGCCTTTTCCGACCAACGCCCCACATATCGCGGCACGAACGGCCTAAATGGGGGCTCTGCCCCCGCCGCGCCTTTGGCGCGCCTCCCCCGGGATATTTATGAAACGAAGAAGCAACGCCCGATGAAGGTTCATGGCGCGGGCTTCTTCGTTTCTTAAATATCCCCGCCGGAGGCATGCCCAAGTTTTGCGACAGGCGCAGTCTCGGGCAGGGGCACAGGCGCGGCAACGGATCTGCGCGCCATCTCCCAATAGCGGGCCTCGATCGTGGCGCGATCAAGGCGGCCGCCGGCACGATACCATGTCGTGACGCCGGTCAGCATCGCGATCAGCGCCATGGTGGCCAGCCGCGTATCGGCGACATCGAACACCCCGACATCTGCACCGCACGACAGAATCGCCTCAAGACGCGCCTCGTACTCGCGCCGCAGCCGCGCGATCACGGCGAAATTGTCAGGTGCGAGATTACGCAGTTCCATATAGGCGATGAAAACCAGGTCGGGCCGATCGAGATGGTAGCGAATATGATGGCGCACGAAGCTTTCAAGCTGCGCATCGGGGGCGGCATCGGGGGGCTGCCAATCGGCCAGCAAATCCTCCAGATGATCGCGCATCAACGCGAACAACAGCGCCTGCTTGTCGGGGATGTAAAGATAGAGCGCGCCGGCTTGCACACCAATCTCGGCTGCGATTTGGCGCATGGAAACCGCGGCATAGCCATGCCGGGCAAAGAGCCGCAGGGCCGCTTCGCGCAGGCGGGGGCCGGTGATCTCGGCGTGGCTTCCTTGGGTGCGTGCCATGCGACCATGATTATCTGAACGCGCGTTCAATTCAACCATGCTGGACAGCGGACGGCCCGGCGGGCTAGCAGGGGATATGGTAAGCCTCTCGCGAAAATATCAGCGCATCTGCGCTTTTGCTGGCCTGATGGCACTGGCCGGTTGCAGCGCATCCCAGGAGGCGCGGGAATATCCGCAGCTTTTGCCGCGTGCGCAGATCACGGCACAGGCCGAGACGCTCTCGGCGCGCGATGCGGCCGCGGCGGGACAAGATCTGACCCAGCGGGCCGAGGCCCTGCGCAGGCGCGCGGCAGAATTGCGCGACTTGCCGCTTTAGGCGGGCTTGCGTTGCAGACGGGCTTTGAAGCGTCTAACACTCGCGCGCAATGACACAACGCGCGCCGGAGGATTACCCGATGTCTGACCCTATTCGCCTCGGTATCGCCGGGCTTGGCACCGTGGGTGTCGGCGTGGTCAAGATCGTCCAGCGACAAGCGGCACTGCTCGCGGCGCGCTGCGGGCGACCGATCGAGATCGTGGCCGTCTCGGCGCGCAGCAAGGACAAGGATCGCGGTGTGAATCTCACGCGCTACGCATGGGAGGATGACCCCGTCGCCCTTGCGCGCCGCCCCGATATTGATGTGTTCGTCGAATTGATGGGCGGCTCTGAAGGGCCGGCCAAAGACGCGACCGAGGCCGCCATCGCAAGCGGCAAGGACGTGGTGACCGCCAACAAGGCGCTTTTGGCAATTCATGGCCAAGCGCTGGCCGAAGCGGCCGAGGCCGCTGGTCGCGTGCTGCGCTTCGAGGCGGCTGTCGCAGGCGGCATCCCGGTGATCAAGGCCTTGACCGAGGGCTTGGCCGGTAATGCCATCAGCCGCGTGATGGGGGTGATGAACGGCACCTGCAACTATATCCTGACGCGGATGGACAGTGCGGGGCTCAGCTATGACGCGGCTTTCGCCGAGGCCGATGGCTTGGGCTATCTGGAGGCAGACCCCGAGCTTGACGTGGGCGGCATCGATGCGGCCCATAAGCTGACGCTCTTGGCCGCGATCGCCTTTGGCGCAGAGGTGAATTTCGACGCGATCGCGCTGGAGGGGATCGGGTCGATCACCATCGAAGATATCCGCCGCGCGGGTGATATGGGCTATAAGATCAAGCTGTTGGGCGTGGCCCAGCGTACGGGCCGCGGGCTTGAGACGCGGATGTCGCCTTGCTTGGTGCCTGCGACTTCGCCTTTGGGCCAGCTTGAGGGCGGCACGAATATGGTGGTGATCGAGGGCGATAGCGTCGGCCAGATCGTGCTGCGCGGTGCGGGCGCGGGCGAAGGGCCGACAGCCTCGGCGGTCATGTCCGATATCTGCGATATCGCGCGCGGCATCCGCATACCGACATTCGGACAGCCCGCCACCATGCTGGAAAAGGCCACCCCTGCCACCGCGCTCAGCCCCTCGCGCTATTACCTGCGGTTGGAGTTGGCCGATCGGCCCGGCGCATTGGCCAAGGTGGCGACGGTTCTGGGCGAAGCGGGGATCTCCATCGACCGGATGCGGCAATATGATCATCCGGGCGAGAATGCGCCTGTGCTGATCGTCACCCATAAAAGCGCGCGTGCCGATCTTGCGGCCGCGATGGCAGCGCTTCCCGGCACCAAGGTCGTGCTCGGCGCACCCGTCGCCTTGCGGATCGAGGATGTCTGAGCACCGTTAGCGCCCCCATGCTGGACGCGCGCCCAGCCGCCCGTTAGACCGAACGCAATCACCCCAACCCGAGGTCACGCCCATGTCGCAAGCCACCGATTTCAACGACCGTATGTTGTCTCTGGGCCTTGCCCGGGTATCGGAAGCGGCGGCGCTTGCCTCGGCGCGGCTGATCGGACGCGGTGATGAGAAAGCCGCCGATCAGGCCGCCGTCAACGCGATGCGTGACCAGCTCAACAAGCTCGACATCAAGGGTGTCGTCGTCATCGGCGAGGGGGAACGCGACGAGGCGCCGATGCTGTATATCGGCGAGGAAGTGGGCAGCGGCCAAGGCCCCGAGGTGGATATCGCGCTCGACCCGCTGGAAGGCACGACGCTGACCGCCAAGGATATGCCCAATGCGCTAACCGTGATCGCGATGGGTCCGCGTGGCTCGATGCTGCATGCGCCCGATGTCTATATGGAAAAGCTGGCCATTGGGCCGGGGTTTCGTGCCGGTGTGGTGACGCTGGATATGTCGCCCTCTGAGCGCGTCAGCGCGCTGGCCGCAGCCAAGGGCTGCTCGACGACGGATATCACGGTTTGCGTGCTGGAACGCCCCCGTCATCAAGCGATGATCGACGAGCTGCGCAGCACGGGCTGTGCGATCCGGCTGATCACCGATGGTGATGTGGCGGGCGTGATCCATTGCGCCGAGCCGGAGGTGACCGGGATCGATATGTATATGGGCCAAGGCGGTGCGCCCGAGGGGGTCTTGGCCGCCGCCGCGCTCAAATGCATGGGCGGTCAGATCTATGGGCGGCTTTTGTTCCGCAATGATGATGAAAAGGGCCGCGCCAAAAAGGCCGGGATCACCAATCTCGACCGGGTCTATACCCGCGACGACATGGTGACCAAGGATGTGATCTTTGCGGCAACCGGCGTGACCGATGGCTCGATTCTCGCGGGTATCAAGCGCGAGCCGGGCTTTTTGACCGCCGAGACGATCCTCATGCGCTCCAAGACCGGGTCGGTGCGGCGGATGACCTATCGCAACCCGGTGAAATGAACCGCGCATTGGATGGATTGCAGGTCTAAAGCCTGTTAACCCAACAGCCATGACAGGTTTTTTGGATGTAGAGCAGTCGCTGACCGGGCGGCGCTGGATCGGCCCCGAGGCCGAGACATTGCGGCTGGCCGAGGCCTTGATGCAGCGCGCCGATCTCTCGCCGGGTTTGGCGCATATCCTTGCCCGCCGTGGCGTCGCGCCCGAGGGGGTGGCGGGCTTTCTGGCACCTGCGCTGCGCGATCTGATGCCCGACCCGATGGGCCTGCGCGATATGGGGCGCGCGGTCGAGCGTGTGCTGATGGCACTTCAACGGCGCGAAAAGATCGCGATTTTTGCCGATTACGATGTGGATGGCGGGGCCTCTGCCGCGCTGCTGATCGATTGGCTGCGTGCCTTGGGCCATGCGGCCACGCTCTATATCCCCGACCGTATCGACGAGGGCTATGGCCCCAATGATGCCGCGATGGCCGCGCTGGCCAAAGATCATGGGCTGATCATCTGTGTGGATTGCGGAACGCTATCGCATGGGCCGATCGCAGCCGCCAAGGGGGCGGATGTGATCGTGCTCGATCACCACCTTGCCGCAAGCGATTTGCCCGATTGCGTGGCGGTGGTGAACCCCAACCGCCAAGATGAGGATGGCAGCTTGGGCCATCTTTGCGCAGCGGGTGTCGTGTTCTTGACGCTGGTCGCGCTCAATGCGCGGCTGCGCGCAGAGGGCAAGCAAGCCCCCGATTTGATTGCCGCGCTCGATCTGGTGGCGCTGGCGACGGTGGCCGATGTGGCACCCTTGATCGGGGTCAACCGCGCTTTCGTGCGCCAAGGGCTCAAGGTCATGGCGCGGCGTGCGCGCGCGGGCCTTGTGGCGCTGGCCGATGTGGCACGGCTTGATCGGCCGCCGACAAGCTATCATCTGGGTTATGTGCTGGGGCCGCGCGTCAATGCGGGCGGGCGCATCGGCGCGGCCGATCTTGGCGCACGGCTTTTGGCCACGACCGACACCGCCGAGGCGGTGGCACTCGCCCAGCGGCTTGATACGCTCAACACTGACCGCCGCGAGATCGAGGGGCAGGTGCGCGACGCAGCCCTTGCACAGGCCGAGGCGCGCGGGCTTGAGGCCCCCCTTGTCTGGGCCGCCGATGATGGTTGGCACCCCGGCGTGGTGGGCATCGTCGCCGCAAGGCTGAAAGAGGCGACGAACCGCCCCGCCGTGGTGATCGGCTTTGAGGGTGACGCCGGCAAAGGATCGGGCCGCTCGGTCAGCGGGGTCGATCTGGGTGCATCGATCCAGCGGTTGGCCGCCGAAGGGCTGATCGAGAAAGGCGGCGGGCACCGCATGGCCGCAGGCCTCAGCCTGACGCGTGCGCAGTTGGAACCGGCGATGGCGCGGCTGGCCGAGCTACTCGACAAGCAAGGATCGGGGGCACGCGGCATCGCCGATCTGCGCCTTGACGGGGTATTGATGCCCGCGGCCTGTCGCGTCGAGTTGATCGAACAGCTGGAGGAGGCCGGGCCCTTTGGGGCTGCCGCCCCTGCCCCGCGCTTCGCGTTGCCGGGCCTGCGTATCCGCTACACCAAGCCGGTCGGCCAAGGGCATCTGAAGCTGACGCTGTCGGATGGCGCCACCACGATCGACGCCATTTGCTTTGATGCGGTCAGCAACGGGCTTGCAGCTGCGCTGACCGATCACGCAGGCCGCGCACTCCATGTCGCTGGCCGGATCGAGGTCAATCACTGGAATGGCCGCCAAAGCGTGCAACTGCGCCTTGAAGATGCGGCTTGGGCCGAATGAAGGCAGCGCGAACTTTCGCACGGGCCAACGAAAAATCCGCTTGAACCCCGCCGCGCCTTTTCCTAGAAGCGCGACACGCCACCAGTGGCCCGTTCGTCTATCGGTTAGGACGCCAGGTTTTCAACCTGGAAAGAGGGGTTCGATTCCCCTACGGGCTGCCATTTCCCCCGCATGATACGACAAGAGATTGCCTGCGTTCTGCGGTGCGTCGCCTTTGGTGCCTTCGTCACCCCCTCAGGCGCGCTGGAACCGGCGGTAGCTGGGCCGCTGAAATGATCCAGATGCCAGCAAGCCCTCGACCGCGAAAAACCGGTGAAACCAGCCTTTGATCAAGGCGCGGGAGCAAAAAAACGCATCACGACCGCGCGCGCGCAAGAAACTGAATTCGCGCGTATTTTTTCCCTTATGGCACGCAGAAGCGTGCCGATCGGCTGCGCGCTTGGGTAAATTGCGCGGGTTTTATGCGTAAACGCACTATACCCTTTCTTCGAACACAAGGCGGCGCGTTCATAGCCGGCGCGCTGCGAAGGGAGGACAAGGGATGCTTGCACGGATCTTGGTGCCCGTTGGCGGCGACGCCATGGGCAAATCTGCCTTGGCGCATGCCGCCGCACTGGCGCATCGACACAAGGCACATATCGTGGTCGCGCATTGCCGCGCACGCCCCGAGGATATGGTGCCACATGGCATCCCCCTGCCCAGTTTTGCGCGCGACACCATCTTGTCACAAGCAGCCCAGCTGGCCGATCAGGAAGAAAACGCGCTGCGTGACGCACTGCATGCGATGGCCGGCACGCTCGATCTTGAGGAAACCGATAGGCCCGATGGCAACAGCGCCAGCGTGCAATTCGTCGAGGAATTCGGCTGCACCCCCGATATCGTCAAGCATAACGGGCGCTTGGCCGATCTTGTAGTGGTCGAAAAACCCCAGCGTGATCGCAATCTTGGCACCAGCGCGCTGAAGGCGGCGCTGTTTCAAACCGGACGTCCGGTCTTGATGTGCCCGCCCGGCCTGACCAATGCGCCCGATTTCGGGGCCAAGGTCACGGTCGGCTGGAACGGGTCGCTCGAGGCCGCGCGTTCGGTGGCATTGACCCTTGATCTGGCGACACGGGCCGATCAGGTCACGATCCTCGCGGTTGGCCGCGGCGAGGCGCATGGCGCCTCGGCCGAGGAGTTGCAGGACTACTACCGCCTGCGCGGGATCGCGGCCGAGATTATCCATTTCGAAGCCCGCAATCCCGGCCTCGCCCTGCTCGAGAAAACCGAGGAACTGGGTGCCGGGTTGCTGATTATGGGGGCGTATGGCCAAAGCCATGAGCGTGAAACCCTTTTTGGCGGCAACACGCAGTCCGTTGTCGACAAAGCAAAATTACCGATTGTGATGGCGCATTGAAATTTAGTTTCATAACGAAATAAAATAATACTTGAAGTGCGACTTGCGTAATATAGTTACCTCCCCATCGACGCGACGCGCGGCCACCCGGTCGCCGTCGCAATTCCGAACAAGGAGGATGTTTGATGTCGATTACGAAGCGTGCACTTCTGCAGCTGTCCTGTGCCGGACTTCTTGCAACGACACCGATGGCGGCACTGGCACAAGAGTGGGAGCCGCGCCGCCCGATCGATTTCGTGATCATGGCGGGCCCCGGCGGCGGCGCTGACCAGATTGCGCGGTTCATTCAATCGGTCGCCGAACAACATGACATGACCTCGCGGCCCTTGGTGCCCAACAACAAGGGCGGCGGTTCGGGTGCCGAGGCGCTGATCCATGTCAGCAATGCCTCTGATCCCGATCACACGCTGTTGGTGACGCTGAATTCGTTCTTCACCACGCCGCTGCGCCAAGCCAACCTGGGGATCGACATCCAGACCTTCACCCCGGTCGCGATGATGGGCGTTGACCCCTTCGTGCTATGGGTCCATCGCGAGTCGGGCATCACCGATTTCGAAGGGTTCCTGACACAGGTCCGCGCGATGAACGGTGAGTTCGTCATGGGCGGCACAGGCACGGGTCAGGAAGACTCGATTGTCATCGCCTTCATGTCGGGTGCCTATGGCATTGATGTCAAATACATCCCCTATGACGGCGGCGGTGCCGTGGCGCGCGATCTGGCCGGTCAGCAGATCATGGCGACGGTCAACAACCCGGCCGAGGCCAAAGGTTTCTACGAGGCGGGTGATTTCGTGCCGCTTCTGGCCTTCTCGGACGAGCGCATGCCGGCATTTGCCGATATCCCAACCATCCGCGAGCTTGGGCATGACTTCTCGTACTACAACCAGCGTGCCGTTGTCGGCGCACCGGGGATGTCTGATGAAGCGGCCGAATACTATCGGGACCTCTTTACCAAGGTCTACGAGAGCGAGGAGTGGCAGGGCTATTTGGAATCCGAAAGCCTCGCACCGCTGTGGATGGATGCCGACGGCCAGCGTAGCTATTGGAACACGCAGGTCGAAAGCCACCGTGTCTTGCTGTCACGGCTCGACGGCTAAGGAAGCGGGCAACCGCGCCCTTAACGACGAGACAAAACCATGCGCTACGGCGAAATACTGACAGCCGGGGTGTTGGCGCTCTTTTCCATCTATCTGATGGTCAAGAGCGCCGAATTGCCCATCGGTTTCATTCGCGGCCAAGGGCCGGGCGGTGGTGCCTGGCCCTTCTGGCTCTCGGGCATCATGCTGATTTGCTGCGCGATGATCGCGCTGAATTGGTGGCGGCGCACAAGCCCGCCGTCACAGTCGGACGAGCCCTTTTTCGACAATCACGGCTGGCGCACCATCGGGTTGGTGGGCGGCGGCCTGATCGCCTTCATCGGGCTGATCGAGATCATCTCGATGTACGGCGCGATTGCCGTCTTTCTTTTTTATTACCTTTGGTTTCTCGGCAGGCATTCGCTTGCGCTGAGCTTGATCCTGTCGCTCGCAACGCCGCTGCTTTTCTTCTTTTTCTTCGAAGGCTTGATGCGGATCACCATGCCCACGGGCATGTCGTTCACCGACCCGGTGTTCGATTTCCTTTATGACATCATCTACTAGGCGCATCGCATCATGGAAATTCTAGGCCTTCTCGGGGATGGCATGCTGATTGCGCTGCAACCCCTGAACCTGTTGCTGATTTTTGTAGGTGTGACCGTCGGCCTGTTCATCGGCGCGATGCCTGGGCTTGGCTCGGTCAATGGCGTGGCGATTTTGTTGCCGATCACCTTCTTGGTGCCGCCCAGTGGCGCGATCATCTTTCTGGCCGCGATCTATTATGGCGCGATGTATGGCGGCGCGATTTCTTCGGTGACACTGGGTATTCCCGGCGCATCGACAGCGGTGGCCACGACCTTCGATGGCCGCCCCTTGGCGATGAAGGGGCGCGCAAGCCTTGCGTTGGTGACGGCGGCCATCGCCTCCTTCATCGGTGGCTCGGTGGCCAATATCATCTTCACCGGTTTTGCACCCGTTCTGGCAAGCGTGGCGCTGTCCTTTGGCCCGCCCGAGATTTTCGCGCTGATGCTTTTGGCCTTTGCCACCTTCGTGGGCTTGGGCGGCGAGGATATCCCAAAAACCGTCTTGTCCATCTGTCTGGGTCTCGTTCTGGGCGCGATCGGATTTGACCAGATTTCCGGTGCGCCGCGCCTTGTGCTCTTCGACATCAACGCCTTCTTGCAAGGGATCGGTTTCTTGGTTCTCGCCATCGGGGTCTACGGCATCGGTGAGATGCTTTGGACCATCGAACAGACCCGTGGCGAGGTTGAGAACAACACCCCCAAGATGACCGCGCGCGGCATGGTGTCGGATGCGGGCGAGGCCATACGCGAAGGTTGGAAAGGCACCGCCATCGGCTCTTTCTTGGGCTTTTTCGTGGGCATCCTGCCCGCTGCCGGGGCCACGCCCGCCTCGCTCATGTCCTATGGCGTGGCCAAGATGACCTCGCGCAAGCCAGAGCAATTCGGGCGTGGCAGTGTCGATGGGATCGCAGCACCCGAGGCGGCCAATAACTCGGCCTCGACCGGATCGATGCTGCCGATGCTGACGCTGGGGATACCGGGGTCGCCCACCACCGCCATCTTGCTGGGTGGCATGGTGATCTGGGGGCTGGTGCCCGGCCCAAGGCTTTTCGTGGACGAGTCGGAGTTCGTCTGGGGCCTGATCGGGTCATTCTATATCTCGAACATGGCGGCCTTGTTCATCAATCTGGCCTTCATCCCGGTGTTCATCTGGATGCTGCGCATGCCGTTCACCATTCTGGCACCGATGATTTTCGTCCTGTCGATCGTGGGCGGCTACGCCGCAACGCGCGATATGTTCGATATCTGGCTGATCTTGTTCTTCGGCTTCGGGGCCTTGGTGCTGCGCCGCTTGGATTACCCTTTGGCACCGGCCGTGCTGGCCATCGTGCTTGGCCCCATCGCCGAGCCCACCTTGCGCCAATCGCTGCTCTTGTCATCGGGCGATCCGATGATCTTTTTCAACCGCCCCGTGGCCGGGCCGATCACGATCATCGCGATCATCTTGATCTTGCTGCCCGCGCTCAAGCTTTTGCGGCGCAAAAAACCCACGACCGCAGTCGGGGAGTAGCATGCAGGTTTCGTGATGGCCGGTGAACCGGCCATCACAGAATACGCCTAAGCGGCATCAAGCCCAAGGATCGCGCGGGCCTGTGCCGCGGTGGCGACAGGGCGCGCGTAGCGGTCGCAAAGATCCACCACCCGCCGCACGAGGGCGGCGTTGGAGGGGGCCAAAGTATCGCGGTCGATACGGATATTATCCTCAAGGCCCGTGCGGCAATGGCCACCTGCGGCCACGCACCATTCATTGACCTCGATCTGATAACGCCCAATGCCCGCAGCACACCATTGCGCATCAGGCGCAAGCCGGCCCAGCGTTTCCACAAAATAGTCGAAACTGCGCTTGTCGGCAGGCATGGCGTTTTTCACACCCATCACGAATTGCACATAAAGCGGCCCTTGAAGGCGGCCATCTGCCTGCATCTTTGCAGCTTGAAAAATGTGACTAAGATCAAAAGCTTCGATCTCGGGCTTCACCTTATACTTCAACATTTCCGACGCCAGCCAATCCACCAGATCGGGGCTGTTTTCATAGACCCGCGTGGGGAAATTATTCGAGCCCACCGTGAGCGAGGCCATATCGGGTGCCAAGGACAACATGCCCCCCCGCTCGCGCCCAGCACCTGACCTGCCGCCCGTCGAGAACTGCAAGATCATGCCCGGGCAATGCTTCTCCAATGCCTCTTTCAGCCGCGCGAAACGCTCCGGGTCAGAGGTCGGCGTTTGGTCATCCATCCGCACATGGGCATGCACGATCGACGCACCCGCCTCATAGGCTTCATGGGTGCTTTCGACCTGTTCCGAGATCGTGGTGGGCACCGCTGGATTGTCTTCCTTGCGCGGCACTGAGCCAGTGATCGCAACGCAGATGATGCAGGGGTTCGTCATGCTCTTACCTCACTCAAGCCAATGGGCAAGCTGTCGCGTGAACGCGCCGCAAGGTCAAGCGCCGCTGTCGGGTCAGGTAAAGCGGCGCACCAAGCCGGCCACATCCACCCGCGCGCCAAGCCGCGTCGCCAAAAGGTAAAGCCCGCCGATCTTGCGCTGCAAAAACAAGGTCTCGGCAGGTGGCAGATGCCACAGCTCACGCTCACCGCCGATCGCCATTCCCCGCGCGCGCAAGCGGTCGGCGAAATCATTGCCGTGAAAATCGAAAGGGTCCGGTCCGCGCAGCACCCCAAAGCCCATCTCGGCCATGTCGAGGATCGCGGCGTGGTGGCGGGCATCCAGATCGGGTTTGATAAAGCCGATCTTCGTCAAGGCGGCCAGCACGGCGGCGCGGTCATCGGCCAGCCCCGCGCGCAAGAGATCGCGATAGGCCAATGAAACCTCGACCGAAATCTCGCGCGTGGCACCGAAATCGAGCAGCACGATCTGCCCCGTTTCGGGGTTCCAACGGTAATTGGCGAAATTCGGATCGGTCTGCATCACGCGAAAGGTGAACAACTCGTGCAAGCATAATTCGATCAGCGCGCTGACCGCCGCATCGCGGATCTCTGGTTTTGCCTTTGCCAAGGCTTCGATGGGCTCAGAGGCGACAAAGCTCATGGCCAAGGCGTTCGGCCTGCTGCGCAACGCGTCGCGGGCTGGCACGACAAAGCGCGCATCATCCGCCAAAAGCGTGCCGAAACGCGCCAGCGCCGCCCCCTCGCGCGCATAATCGGCCTCTTCATGCAATTGCCTGCGCGCCTCGGCCAAGAGCGAGGCAATATCGAGTTCGCGCGGCCAAAGCCCTGACCAGCGGATCAACGCCGCCACATTGTCGAGATCGCTATCGATGGCGTCGCGCACACCGGGATATTGTAACTTCACCGCCAAGGCCCGCCCATTGGGGGCCAGCGCGCGATGCACCTGCCCGATCGAGGCGGCGGCCAGCGGCCTTGTGTCGAAGCTGCGAAAAAGCGTGCGAAAATCAGGGCCATAGCTGTCTGTCAGCACCTGTTTCAACTGTGCAGGCGGCATGACATGCGCGCCTGCCCGCAACCGGGCAAGGATCGCCTCTAATTCAGGCGACAATAACCCGCCTGTCTCCATCGACAAAAGCTGGCCCAGCTTCATAGCCGCACCACGCATTTCCGACAGCCGCGCGGTCAAACGCGCGATATTGGCCGGTGTCATCACCAGATCTTGCAGGCGCGGCCGCTGCCCCTTGAGCAGCGCCGCCGCCCCCGAAAACGCGATGCCGCCCACAAGCCCCGTGGCAAGCCCGCCCATATGTTGCGCGCGCGCAAATCGGCCCGATGGCACGGCACGCATGGGAAGATCGGGGTGGTCTGTCATCGGCCTGCCTTGCGCGGATTATCTGGATGGTCAGATAGCGCGGGTCAGGCCCGCCTCAATCGGGGCGCGGCACCCTGTCATTCTGGCGGCGACGAAACCCGCCGGGCGGCAGATCATCGGCCCGCCGCCGATGCGTGACCGGCTGGGCGGCGTTCACCACGATGGGCGCGCTGCCATGAAACGCATAGCGCCCCCGACCCGCGCGTTTGGCGCTATAAAGCGCGGCATCGGCGTCAGCCAAAAGCTGATCGAGGTCGGGGCGGTGCGGGTAGGTGGTGACTGCCGCGATCCCGATGGAGGCCGAGATCTGGCAAAGCTGCCCCCGATAGCTGACCGGCACTTCGCAAGCGGCGATCAAGCGCGTGGCGATCCGGCCAAGATCTTCGGCCTCGGTGCAGTCGCGGATCAGCACGATGAATTCATCGCCACCGACACGGGCAGCCATATCACCCAAGCGTAGCTGATGACGCAGGACATGCCCGACCCGCTCCAGCACCGCGTCACCTGCGGCATGGCCGAAGCTGTCATTGACCCGTTTGAACAGGTCGAGGTCGATCTGCATCAGGCCGAAGTCATGGGCGTGATCGGCCAAGGCGCGGTTGATCTCGGCATCCATCGCGCGACGATTGGCCAATCCGGTCAATGGATCGGTCATCGCCTGCGCCTGTGCCTCGGCGCGGGCATTTTGCAACCGCGCGGTCAAATGTTGCGACAGGGCGGTTGTGGCGCTGTTGGCCTCATGCAGATACAAAAGTTCGATGGTTTGATCGCAGGGCGAGAAATCGTTGAGGGTCAGCCCAAACTCGGCCACCCCGCGCGAAAACGACAGGCCCAGCGACAGATCGACGATCACCCCCGCCGCGTCAGGCAGCGCCACAGCCGCCCCGCGCAGCGGCAAATGCGGTGCATGGCGCAAGATCAACCCCAGACGCTGGCCCGTCAGATCGCGCAGCCCATCAAGGCTATCGACCATGCCCGGACGGCGGATCATGATGAGCTCAAAGGCGGGTTGGCCACGCAGCTCGCCCTGCCCCATCATCTTGGTCAAGGTCGGACCCGCCCGGATCACATAGCCATCCGCGCCAATCCAAAGATGCATCGGCAAAAGCCGATCCAGCGCATCCCCGCATAGCCCAAGGATCGGCGCGGCGCTCATGCGCGCACCTGCCCCAGCTCAAAGCGCCGACCCTTGGAATAGGCCGCATCGAAAAGCTGCACTTCCAACCGCTCGTTGCCGTTATCGGCGATGGCCCCAAGGCTGACAAAAGCCAATGTGCCGTAATCATCGGCCATCGCGCGCAAACATCCCGTCAAGATCGCGCCAACACCCGGCAAGGACCACGCCGCATCGATCACGAAACGCCCGCCATCTGCTTGCGCAACAGTGATGCGCGGCAGATCAAGCTCGGGCAAGACCAGCCGCCCGCGTTCATCCAGATCCTCTAGCGCGTATAAGAAATCTTCGAAATGCGCGCCCGAGAACCGCAAGAGCCGGCGCAAGGGTTCAAGATGGCGCTCGGTCACCAGCCAGATGCCGAAATCCTCCAGCAAAGCGCCGTGATCTTTGTGCAGCACATGGGCAGCGGCATGGAAACAGGCCGATGTCATCGCATCGGGATAGCTCAACATCGCCTCGAAATCATCGCAGGACAGCCCGGCTTGGCTGCGGACCTCGGCCCAGACCTCGTCGCCATAGGTCGCTGTCAAAAAGCCCTGAAGGGCGCGGTTGACCATGCCATGCATCGCCGCTGCCTCGCAATTTACCCAAGCGCCGAATGCGCCTTGGCCACAGGGTTAGGTGGCAAGGGTAAACGCAAACTTTCCCAAAGGGGGCAAGAGCAAGGCAATTACCGCCGTTTCTTTGCGAAGGCTTAGAAATCGGTCGGCGCGCCACCTTCGGCTTTGCGGCGGGCGACGAAATCGGCCAGCTCCTCGCGGATGGCGGCATCCATCGGCGGGGCCTCGAACTCATCCAAGATCCGCTTGTAGACGCCATGGGCGCGCTCGGCGCTCCAGAGTGAGCCTGCGGCCTGCCATGCCTCATAGTTGCGCCAATCCGACAGGAAGGGGCTATAGAATGCCTCTTGATAGCGGTCTTGGGTATGTTGGCAGCCGAAGTAATGCCCGCCCGCGCCCACCTCGGCGATGGCGTCGATGGCGAGATCCGCCTCGGTGGTGCCAAGGATCTGCGGCTCCATATAGCGTTGGAATTGCTGCAAGACTTCGCAATCCATCACGAATTTCTCAGGCGAGGCGATCAGCCCCCCCTCAAGCCAGCCTGCCGCGTGATAGACCATGTTGGTGCCTGACTGCACCGCCGCCCAAAGCGAATTCATCGTCTCCCACATGGATTGGCCGTCGGGCACGTTGGCGGCGCAAACGCCCGAGGAGCGCAGCGGCAGATTGTAGAACCGCGCCATTTGACCCGTCATCTGTGTCGCGCGGATATATTCGGGCGTGCCAAAGGCGGGCGCGCCCGATTTCATATCGACGTTGGAGGTGAAGGTGCCGATCGCCACCGGACAGCCCGGCGCGATCCATTGCAGCAGCGCAATCGCCGCCAAGGCCTCGACGATTGACAGCATCACCGCCCCCGACAGCGTGACGGGGGCCATCGCACCCGCCAAGGTAAAGGGCGTCACGATCACCGGCTGGCCGCGCTTGGCATGGCGCATAGCCCCATCAAGCATCGGCCAGTCATGTTTCAGCGGGCTGACCGAGTTGATATTGGTGTACATGCGCGGCGTGGCATCGAATTCGGCATGGGAAAGCCCACCCGCGATGCGCACCATCTCCATCACATCCTCGACCCGCTCGGGGCCGAGCGAATAGGCATGCACCACCTTGTCGGTCAGCGTCAGCTTGTCGAACAGGCAATCAAGATGGCGCACACCCGCATGCACATCGACAGGTTCCACCGGATAACCGCCCGCGAAATGGATGCAGTTGAAATACTGCGTCAACTTGATGAATTCGCGGTAGGTTTCCATGTCGCCCGGCCGTTTGCCGCGCGCCAAATCCCAAGCATTGGGCGGCGAAGAGACATTGCCGAACACGATATGCCCATCACCGATGGTGATCATTTTCTCGGGGTTGCGCGGCGTCAGCGTGAATGAGGGCGGCGCCTTGGCCACCATTTCCTCGACGAAATGGCGGTCGAAACGGACAGTCTGCCCCTCGATCTTGCAGCCGGCGCGCTTGAGATGGGCCAGCGCGTCGTCATTGAGGAACTCGACCCCGATATCGGACAAGACCCGCATCGCGCCGTCATGGATGGCCAGCACACCTTCGGGCGGCAGCGGCTCGGTCGGGCGGTCGATATTGCGCGGCACACGCCAAGGCATCTGGTCGATGGCATGGGCGGTGCTGCGCGCGGTATTGGCCGCGCGGCCACCGGCACGGCGGCGACGGGTGGTCGTGTCATCGGTCATTCGGTTTATCTTTCTGGGGCGGTCTCTGACGGCTTGCGGCCCAAAAGATCGCATCGCACAGGCCACAGATTGCCCGTCTCCGACACTTGCCGTCGCATTTTCACAATGCGCAGGGCAGAGCGCGATTAGCCCAAGCTGGCCAGCCAGCCCGGCAATTGCCCGATATCGCGCAAGACCACATCGGCATGAGGTGCCAGATCGTCCATCCCTGCAACACCGGTCAGCACACCCACAACCCGCATACCCGCCGCACGCCCGGCATCAAGATCATGCAAGCTATCGCCCACCATCACGCACGCCGCCGGGTCAAGATCCAGCGCGCGCGCAAAGCCCAAGCACATGCCCGGATGCGGCTTGGCCCCATGGCCCGAATCATAGCCTGCGATATAAGCGAAAAGATCGGTGATTTCGGCCAGTTCAAGCTGGCGGCGCGCGGCAGCCTCGGCATCGTTGGTGGCGACACCCAAGGCAAGACCGGCTTGCAGAAAATCACCCAGCAAGGGACGCAAAGGCACCGCTGGCACCATCGCGGCATTGCGCGCGGCCTGCGCCAGCCAGACCTCGAGCGCGTCGAGATCACGGCCGGGCAAATGCGGGGCCAAAGCCTCGGCCTGATCGCGGGCGGTTCCCGCAATCACCAAGCTATGGGGAAAAAACACGCGATTTTCGGCGTCATAGCCCAAGACATCGGTCAGGCGGTCAAAGCTTGCACCATCATCCGCAACCAGTGTCATGATCAGATCATACGCCCAACCGCCCCAGCTTTGCTGAAAGTCGAATAATGTCCCGTCCTTGTCGAAAAGGAGACCTTTAATCATTGCCTGCCCTGCCCTTTTTGCCGCCTGCACCGCCGATACCACATGTTCATGCAAAAACAGGTGACAGCGCGTCGGTGACTGCTTATAGCGCGTCATCACGATGGACGGTACACGACAAAAATTCGGCCTGCATGATAGCGTCGGCCACCACATTTCCCGCACGGCGCGCATCGTCGAACGCCGGGTCGAGGGGAATTTGCGCCGTTTCGGCATGACCCGTGTGGAATGGTGCGTGCTGGTCGCCGTTGCCGAAGAAGGCAAGAAAAACCCCTCCGACATCGCGGATTTCGTCGGTATCGACCGCACCGCGACCTCGCGCGCGCTGCGCCAGCTTGAGGCGAGCGGTCTGATCGAACGCAAGATGGGCCGTGATGACCGGCGCACCACCGAGGTGGGGCTGACCGCGAAAGGGACCGCACAATTCAACGCAGCCCTGCCAATGTGTCATGCAGCCACGCAGCATTTCCATGCCAAACTCAGCATCGATGAGCTTGATGTGCTGCGCGCCCTTTTGGCCAAGCTTGCAGCGGACGAATTGCCCTAGGCCAAGCCGCTAGGTCCAGGCGGGAAGATCGCCACCGGGAAGCGCCGCGCGGATCACCATGATTTGTTCGGGCGGCCAGCCCTGATCGGTGGCGCAATCGATCACCCAAACATCATCCATCATCACGAAATCGACAACCGAGGCGAGGAATTCGGCCTCGCCAGCGCACGCGCGCAGATCATCCTCGCTCGCACCTGTCGCACCCAGAAAGACCGGCAGCAATTCCGCTTGCCCAGCCAACCAGCCCAGCATGCCCATGGCATGGATTTCGGCTATTTCTTGCTTCATCCCCAAGTTCCGTTCATGGGTTAAAGAGTTTGTTAACCATTCAGGCGCAAAACAAGCCTATAGTATGATAAGCCCCACAGCCGGGGCGATGTGTAAGTGTAAGTTGAGTATCTGGTGAGAGGCGCGCATGACAGGGCGAATTCTGGTCGTTGACGATGTGGCCACGAACCGCATCGTGATGAAGGTAAAGCTTGCTTCTGCTTGCTATGCCGTCGACCAAGCCGATTGTGGCGCAGCCGCGCTGATCGCGGCACGGCAAACACAGCCCGATCTGATCTTGCTTGATGTGGTCATGCCCGACATGTCCGGCCTCGATGTCTGCCGGCAATTGAAAACCGATCCCGATACCGCCGATATTCCCATCATCTTGATCACCGCCGTGGCCGATCGCGACAACAAGATGGCCGGGCTTGAAGCGGGGGCCGATGATTTCTTGACCAAACCCGTCGATGAGGTGACGTTGCTTGCCCGCGTCCGCTCGTTGTTGCGGGCGCGCGATACGGCGCGCGAATTGCGCAAGCGCGGTGCCTCGGCGCTGGGTTTTGCCGAGGCGGCGGCACATTTCACCGCGCCGCAAAAACCGGGGCGCATCGCGCTGATCGCACCCGGCCCCAAGGGCGCGGTCTTGTGGAAAACCGCCCTTGATGACCGTTTGGGCGGCGAGGTGTCGGTGCTGCCGCGTGACGCGGCGCTGACGGGTTTCGGCAATGACGAGGGCGACGCGCCCGATGTTTTCGTGATCGCCGCCGATCTGACCCACCGCAACGAGGGTTTGCGGCTCTTGTCCGATCTGCGCTCGCGGCCCGGAACGCGCAACGCGGCAAGCGTGATGATCTTGCCCGAGGGCGACAGCGAACGCGCCGCCATCGCCCTCGATCTGGGCGCACATGACATTCTTTATGACAGTTTCGACGCGCAGGAATTGGCACTGCGTATCCGCACCCAGCTTGACCGCAAGCGCCAATCCGACCGGCTGCGCGCCTCGGTCGAGGCGGGGCTTGAAATGGCGGTGACCGATAGCCTGACGGGGTTGCATAACCGCCGCTACGCGATGTTCCAGCTTGACCGGATGATCGCGCAGACCGGGCGCGGCGTGGCGGTGATGTTGCTCGACATCGATCATTTCAAACGGATCAACGACAGTTTCGGCCATCCCGTCGGGGACCGGGTGCTCAGCCTTGTGGCGCGACGGTTGCGTGCGCAATTGCGCGGCTCGGACCTGATCGCGCGGATCGGTGGCGAGGAATTCTTGGTCGCGTTGCCCGATAGCGACGGGGCGGTGGCGCTTGATTGTGCCGAAAGGCTGCGCGCCGCCATCGGCGAGACCGAGTTCATCCTGCGCGGCGATACCCCGCCCTTGTCGGTGACGATCAGCGTCGGCTTGGCGCTGTCGAAACCGGGCGGCGGGGACAGTGCACAAAGCTTGATCGATCAAGCCGATACCGCCCTTTACGGGGCGAAATCGCATGGTCGCGACAAGGTCACGCTCGCCCCACGCAGCGCGGCCTGAGGCAGGCGCAATCGGCTTAGCCGGGCGACCGATGCCCGCCCATGCGGCGCAAGGCGCGCGCAAACCGATCGGCCAAGGCCGCACGATCGGCTACGGGCATTTGGGCGATCTGATCGAGCAAGGCATCATGGCTGACGGTCTGAAGCGTAACGGTCGCATCGCGCATCCGCGCAAGGGCCGCCGCACCAGCGGCGCGGTCAAAGGGTTCCGTGCGCAATGCTTGGCGCAAATCGTTCAAACCCTCGCCCAAGGCACGCCGCTCGGCGCGCACGGTTGCACGGTCGATGCGGGCACCAAACCCCGCACGATCTTCGCGCGAAAGGGCCATCGCGAAAGGGCCGAGGCCCAAAGCGCGCAGGCGCGGATCATCACGCTCGCCCATCGGGCCGAAACCGATCACCGTGCCCGCGACAAGGCCCACGATGGCCAGATTGACCGCCAGCGATAGCGCCAGCGCGATCTTGAGGCCACGCCCCGGTTTCTTCGCTTGCTCAGACATCGCCCGCTTCCTCCCACAACAGCCCGACCTCGGGCAATGCGCCCAGATCGCCTGTCCACAGACCGATCTGCCCGCCCGACAGACCATCGACCAGATCAGGCGCGAGAATCCCCAAAGCCAGACCCGCAACACCGGCCAATGTCACCCCCGACAGACCGGGCCAACCACCCAGCGCGGCGCGGATTTCGGCCAACCAGCCCAGGCCTGTGCGCGGCTGCGGCGGTGCGGCGCGCAGCGTGGTTTGCACCATCGCCGCATCGGCCAGCACGCGCGCGCTGAGAGTTTCGGGAACGCGCACCGCCCCCCGCGCGCTTTGCAAAAGCTGATCGAGCTGCTCTTCGTCACGCTCAACTGTCATAGCCCAAGGCCTCCTTTTTGCCGGAAAGCGCGGCGCTCAGCGCGCGCTTGCCACGGGCGGTCAGGCTTTCCACAGCCTCCACACCCAGATCCAGTATCATCGCGATCTCTGGGTTCGATAGCCCCTCGATATGGCGCAGCACGACCGCTTGGCGTTGCCGCTCGGGCAAAAGGGCCAAGGCCGCGTCCAAGGCCGCCATGCGGTCACCCGCGATCATCTGCGCCTCGACGCCCGGGCGCGTGTCGCTGTGGCGGTCGGCCTCATCGGTCAGCGCGCTTTGCCCTGACTTGCGCAACCGGTCGGTGCACAGATTGGCCACCACGCGGTAAAGCCATGTCGCAGGCGCGGCGGGGCCATCTTGCGCCCAATCGGCGGCGGCGCGCCAGAGCCGCAACATCGCCTCTTGCGCGATATCCTCGGCCTCGGCCCGGTCGCCCAAGACACGCGTCGCATGGCCAAGCGCGCGCGGCAAAAGCCGCTCGGTCAATACACGTGCCGCCCCCGGATCGCCATTGGCGAACAGGACCATCAAAGCCCCATCGCTGAGGGCCGCATATGTGGGCGCATCGCCGGACATGGATCAACCTAGCGCCGCTGGGCGCCAAGGGGAATGCGCGGCGCATCCGTTGCGCCGCGCCCCGATCACTTAGCCGCGCCAAAAGCCATGGCCGCCGCGCCGGGTACCATCTTCATCGCCACCGCGCCGCCCCATGCCGCCGCGTGCCTGTTCAAGCTCTTCGGCGCTGAGGCTGCCGTTTTCATCGGCATCGAGACGTTCGAACATCCGCGCCATGCGGGTCTCGCGCCGGCCCTCTTGCATCGACGCCAACTCATCTGTGCTGAGCATGCCATCGCCATTGGCATCGGCGCGCGTCAGCATGCGGTCGATATTGCCAGCTGCGCGGAGCGTGGCGGCGGCGATCAACTCATCACGGCTAAGATTGCCATCGCCATTGGTATCGGCATTGGCAAACATCGCAGCGGGGCCTGCTTGCATTTCTTCCAAGGTGATCGCGCCATCGCCGTTTTGATCCATCTGCGAGAAATCCATCGCGCCGCGCTTGGGCTGGTCGGCAGAGGCGGGCAGCGCAAGTGCCAGCGGGATGAGAAGCGCCAAAGTGCCTGTCTTGAGCGTGAACATGTGCAAATCTCCTGTGTGCATCGTGTCTATGAAGCTTTCACGTGGATGCGGCACATTTCCGTCGCAGTTTTTTTGCACCCCGCGACACGCGCGCACTGGACCTCGCGGGCCGCGCGCCGCATCTAAGGGGTATGCAAGACACAGATACCGATCCCGCGTTACGCCCCGAATTCCTGCCCGGCCCGCCCGAGCGGCCAGCCCTGCCCGCCATTTCCAAGGGCATGCGCGGGCGCTGCCCCAGCTGTGGCGAGGGCGCGTTGTTCACGGGCTACCTCAAGCTTGCGCCGCGGTGTGCGCATTGCGACGAGGATCTCAGCCATGCGCGCGCTGATGATGGGCCGGCCTACCTCTCGATCCTGTTGACCGCCAAGGTGATGGGGACATTGCAACTGTTCACCTATGACCTGTTTCGGCCCGAGCCTTGGGTCATGGCGGTCAGCTTTTCGCTGGGCGTGGTGGCAATGGCCTTGTTCTTGTTGCCGCGTTTCAAAGGGCTGATCGTGGGTGTGCAATGGGCCAAGCGGATGCACGGGTTTTGATCGACAAAAGCGCCATCCGCGATGCGGCCACGGTGATCGTGCTGCGCGATGCGGCGACACGGCCGCGCGTCTTGATGGGCCAGCGCGGCAAGGATGCCGCGTTTCTGCCGTCAAAATTCGTCTTTCCCGGCGGTGCGGTCGATGCGGTGGATCACACCATCCCCCTCGCCGCCCCCCCGCGCCCGGATTGCGCAGCGGCGCTTGCGCGCGACAGCGATCTTGATCCAGCCGCGCTGATCGCGGCGGCAACGCGGGAATTATGGGAAGAAACCGGCCTTTTGGTCGGCGCACCCGATCCGCGCGCGCCCCAGATGCAGGCGCCGCAAGGCTGGCGTGGCTATATCGCGACAGGGCATTTACCCGATGGGGAAACCGCCCGCTTCTTGTTTCGTGCGATCACTCCCCCCGGTCGCCCCCGCCGGTTCGATGCGCGGTTTTTCCTGATCGACGCGGCCGCGCTGCGCAATGATCCCGATGATCTCAGCCGGGCCGAAGATGAATTGGGTCATCTGCATTGGGTCGCGCTCGACACTGTACGCGGGCTTGATATGCCCTTCATCACCGAGGTGGTCCTGGCCGAATTGGCCGCCCATCTCGATGGGCGCGCAGCGCAAGGCGTGCCGTTTTTCGACAATCGCCATGAGGTCAGCCGCTTTTGGCGGCTCTAGCGCGTGTCACAGCCTCAAAGCCCGAAGGCATAGGCCCCAAGCGACAGCCACAAAGGCATGATCGCAAAGGCCAAGAGCGTCTGTACCGTGATCATCGCGGCCATGAGCGGCGCATCGCCCCCCAATTGTCGCGCCAGCGTATAGGCCGCAACACCCGTGGGCAGCGCGCCGTAGATCAGCGCCACCTGCGCGGTCAGCGGCGGTAGATCCAGCACCAAGGCAAGCCCCAAGATCACGGCGGGAAACAGCACCAACTTGCCCATCGCCGCCAAGCCCATCGGCAAAAGCTCGGCCTGAAGCCCGCGCAGCTTCAGGCTTGCGCCGACACATAGCAGCATGATCGGCAGTGCCGCTTGGCCCAAGACCGCGAGCGTGTCTTGCAGCACGGGGATCGGTGCAAGCCCCAGCTTGTTCACGACGCCCGCCGCCAAGATCGACAAGATCAACGGGTTGGTCGCAAGGCTGCGGGCCGCGCCCAGCATGACCGAGCCACCCGCTCGCGGCATCAGCACCGCGAACAGACCCACCACGGTCAGATTGACCACCGGCACCAGAACCGCCGCCCCCAGCACGGCCAGTTGCAGCGCGGGATGGCCATAAAGCGCCTCGGCCACCGCCAGCGCGATGAAGGTGTTGAACCGCCCCGCCCCTTGCAGGATCGATGTCGCCTGCGGGCCGGGATAACGCAGCATGACCGCCGCCGCCGTGCCGGCGATGACAGCCGCGAAAAACCCGCCATAAAGCGTGGCGGCAAAGGGGATCAGATCGGGGTCTGACAGATCCGCCTCGGAAATCCGCACGAAGAACAGGGCGGGCATCAAGACGAAATAGACCAAGCGGTCATTCAGCAGCCAAAATTCCTCGGACGGAATACCGCCCCGGCGCAAGCCGTAGCCCGTGACGATCAATAGGAAAATCGGCGCAATCGACAGCGCGATGGCGATCATGCCCATTCCCCCAGAAAGATCAGCAAGAGCGATGCGACCAATAGCACAAGCCCCGCAATCTCCTTGCCGCTCGAGCGTTCGCGCAACCAAAAGACCGAGAAAAGGAAGGTAAAGACCAACTCCACCTGCCCCAGCGCCTTGACATAGGCCGCCGTTTGCAAGGCAAAGGCCGTAAACCAGCCAAGGCTACCCAGCATGGAGGTGAACCCCACCAATGCCGAGACCCGCCATGCGGCCATCACGCGGGTGATCTGACCCGCCTCGCGCCATGCCAGCCATAGGCCCAAGGTCACGGTCTGCACGCATGTGGCCGTGAGCAACGCCACCGCTGCGCGCAACACCTCATCCCCGCCGATCAAGCTGAGCGTCGCACCCCGGTAGCAGACCGCCGAAACCCCGAACAAAAGACCCGACAAAAGCCCAAAGCCGGATGCGGCATTGAAAATACGCGCCTGCCACGGCAGCGCGACAGCCGTTTTGGGCGGATCGGACAGCAAGATCACCCCGAAAAAACCCACCGCAATCGCGATGACCGCAAAGGACGAGACCGCCTCGCCCAGCACGACCAGACCGATCAGCGCGGTCAAGATCACCTCGGTCTTGCACAAGGTGACGCCAACGGCGAAA
>Ga0209137_1000504_pt1 | contig 41532 bp, 34 predicted proteins | sample SaaInl5LU_22_DNA_FD_184642 | JGI IMG/M metagenome (GOLD analysis project Ga0209137, IMG submission 184642) | Marine microbial communities from expanding oxygen minimum zones in the Saanich Inlet - ESP_105LU_22_DNA (SPAdes) (version 2) | ecosystem: Environmental > Aquatic > Marine > Intertidal... | reverse complement strand
CAGTGAACTGGTTGTTTTCAACAGATCCTGTTTGAACAACTTGTCCAGTAGTAGAAACTACAGTAACGTTAGCTCCAGTCAATTGCTCGTTCAAACGTACAATAACTGTGTTGTTTGCTTGGTTGATGAAGTGAACCAATGCATCCATATCCGCCTCAGCGATGTCAGCAGAACCTTCTCCAGCGAGAATACCAGCACCTTGATCGTTGTAAGCGTAATCTTTCAAAGTCCAGATATCTGCTTCAGCTTGTACATCCAAACGTGCCCAACCGTAGTAAGTGCTTCCTCCTGTAGAGAATTGAAGACCTAAGTACTTGTCAGTAACTCCGTTCCAGTTCTCATTGTATGGGTTAGCGCTGTCCACGTTGTAAGCCATTGTGTTTGTTGATTGAATCCAGTTCAATGTGTTGTCAATCATGTCGTTCATGTTCAATGCCAACGCGTAGTTGTATGCCGAAGGAACTTCACCAGCGATAGAGTTCATTGAAGCTACAGAACCGTAAGGAGCAACAATTGTGTAACGAATACGAGTTCCACCAGTAAGGATTGTATCAGCAGAAACCAAGATGTAATCGAAGTTACCATCATTGTCCATGTCCAATCCAACACCTACTTCATTTCCAGGATGAGAGAAATCTGGATCTACATCTGTGTAAACGATTTGAGCGTTAACTCCAGTTGCACCAACTGTTAAAGCTGCTGCAGCAGCTGTGTACTTTGATAATCTTTTTTGTAATTCTTTTTTCATAAGAGAGTCTATTAAATTTAATTAGAACGAATTTAAGATTTTTTATTCTATTATCAAAAAATTAACACCTGCTTAATTAGATATAAATTTTTGAACAAGCTCTGAATTGAGTTCTTCACCTTGATGAATATATATAATATCCAAGTTGGGTTGTTGATTTAACCACGTTCTTCCAACTCGCTCTTGGCGTTCAACTGCTTCGATCATTTCTTTATTAAAGGTCCCCGCTCTGAGTTTCATCCTTTTATTGAAAAAGTCCGTAACTCCCTCGATTGATTCTTCTACGAACAGAATTCGATAAGAGTAAAAGGAGGGCAAGCTACCAATAAAGCCTAATGGAATATAAATGAGATCTTCTTTGATTTTTTCTAGCCATTCTTGATCTGTTACATCCAAATCATTGCCCAGCAGGTCATCTGCACCAAAAATGCTTCGATCACTTTCTTTCAATTGTTGTAAAACATCGTTCAACTCTTTCCCCGGAAGTCCAGTAATCACCATTCGTTCTCCAAGATCAAACTCGGCAATGATTGATTTGTAGTGCTTCGCTTTCTCGGTGTCTCCCGTAATTTCATTTAAGTCGTAAAGCCAACGATAGGTTTTCGGTAAAGTTGGTGCAATGGTAGCTACGACTTCGAATGAGCTTTTTGCCAATTCATACTCTTTCATGAATGCCAGAGTTTCTCCCAAATGGAGATGCGCCAGAGGATATTGATAAAAACGATCAATCGCATTCAAAAAGTACTCCAATGCTGTTTCATAATCTTCCTCAGCCATTGCTGCAGCGCCAACACCGTGATGCGCATACGGATTATCTGGGTCAATTCTGATCGCCTCAAGGAAAACGCCTTTTGCTTTTTCTGATTCTCTAAGGGTATTCAATATTTTACCGAGGTCAATTAAGACGTTTGGAGATTCTGGATAATTCTTAGTGGCGCTTTCCAAAAGCTTCAGTGCTTCTCCTGGTTTATTGAGACCAATTTGAACTTTAGCTTCCAGAATATCCAAGAAGTTATCCGCCATCAACTTATCCTTTCGGATATAATTAATGTACTCCTCTGCAAGAGGAAAGCGCTTGGTTTTCACGGAAGCATTCACGATTTCAATCAAGTATCTAAAATCTGGCTTCGCTCTATCCTCCAATTCCAAAAGAAGTTCAAGTGCATCATCAAATTCCCCGCCGCTAGCATACGATTTTGCGAGATAGAAATTATTCTCCTTTACGGTCGCTTTTAGTTGCGCTTCTCGGATTTTATCGCCGTCTTGACCATCTTTTATGGCTAGATCATCGATATAACCAAGGTCGATCAATTGTTGCAGTGCCGCCTCATTCGTGCGCTCATCGACTTGTTCTGCTACTACAATTTCTCCGCCGAAGCGCTCGTCATCTTCCCAGCTATCGATGTATTTAACTTCTTTTTTCTCTTCGTAAATATCCAATAATGGTTTCCCATCCATATCTCGGCCGATCGGTAAATCGTACATAGTGAGCAGTGTTGGAGTGACATCCAAAATACTTGCGCCGTAGATTTCTTCTCCTTTTTTGATCCCAGGACCAGCCGCAACAAAAATTCCGTAAGGTGCGTGCTCGATTGCTGGACCAGAAGGCACTTGAGGAACGTGGGTTGGTCTCAAATGATCGGAATGGAAGCCATGATCCGAGACAATCATTATTGTGGTGTCGTCATCAATCTGAGAAAGTAATCTTTCTAGCATCATGTCATGATAAACGTAGGCTCCTTTGACAACATCTTTGAATAAATCGTAAGCCTCTTCGTCCATTCCTTCCATACGAGGTGGATTGAATTTCATAAATGCGTGACTAAAATGATCTATTGCATCGTGATAAACTGCTGTGATATCCCATTCGGTTGTATCGATCAATTCTGTACAAGCTGCATGCAATGATGCTGAATGGGCTAGAAACTTAGCAATAACCGTAAGTCGTTTGTCTTCTTTCTTGTCAAGTTCAATTGCTCTTGGAACGAATGGCATGACTAAATTTCCTGTGATTTCACTCGGATGAATTCTCAATTCAGAAAGACGTTCGGTCATGCTTTCTGGATAGATATTTCCCGGCTCGAGATCCCAATCCTCTAAATCAATCGTTTCTTTTCCTTTCTTTTCTTGCTGAAATCTATTGGAAACCATCACGCCATTGATACTTTCAACTGGATTTGATGGCCACCAGCCAACCACATTGGATTTCAATCCTTCCATGGTGAACATGTTCCAGAAGGCTTTCACCTTTCTTCCATGCGAGGAAATTGGTCGTATTGCACCGTTATTATCTCCTTCGACAAATCCCAAAATTCCGTGTTTGTATGGTCGCACACCAGTTGCCATTGAGGTCCACAACATAGGTGATAACGGTGGATCTAATGTTGCCAAACGCCCACGAACACCTCTGTCTACAACACTTTTAAAAGCAGGCATCAATCCCGCATCCATCAATTTATCGATTACTTTCCAATCGGCTGCGTCCCAGCCAACCAATAATACTTTACGTTTTTTATTCGCCATCTTTCTGCGATTCTTGATATTCTTTTTTAGCCTTTTTCCATGCTCTAATTCCTATATTCCCCAATGCTAAGACTCCCAGTGAGCCACCTGGAGGAACCTTAAATGGCTTTCCTTTGAACATGATCACCACTTCTTCGTTTTGCTTTTTATCCTTCATTTCGATTGCGATATAATTCTGGGTTTACAACTTCGGATAGTATTTTTGGTGAAGCATCCAATCCGAGAAAATCAATCACTTTTTGAAGTGAGACTTCTGGAGACTTCATGAATTCATTGTAATTCACATCCATAAAATCGATGGAGTGCTCATTGAAAAAACGGTAAGTCTTTTTTAGATGAAACTCATAAATCGTTCTGTATTTTTCGCGTTCACTTGACTGATCTTTGGAAAGCATTTTCTCTTGAGAACGCAGAATTTCTTCGAGATCTCTTCGCATGAAAAGCACTTTGTACTTGAGTTCAGGTTTCATGTAAATTGGCAGTGGTGCGACAATCTTTACCGCTTTCCCTTCAGCTTCATCTAAAAATGAATTTTTGGCTACGATTCCTTTCACCGCTTCTAATTCAAAATATCCTTGGGGATTGCTAATGTCACTCTCTCGAATTCCATCATGCAAAATTGGAACATTCGCTTTGTTCAACACTTGCATCATTAATGAGGTTCCCGATCGGGGAAGACCTGTGACGACGATAATTTCAGGCATAGTTCACATTCGTTTTTGAAGGCGACCAAATGTACAACTTTTTAAAGAAAATGACCAAGGATTCGTCGTTGATCTATAGCCTCTCATTTTTCCTGATGCGGATCTTTACTCGCGAATTCTTTGTCGTAGCTGAAAAATAAATTCGCCCAAATAATTTTACTCAAAGCGTAAAAATACGGCGCAAGTAGAATCGATGAAACAGCGACAATTCCCACTTGCCAATACACACTCACCCATGGAAAAAACAAATTAAAGGATACCCAAAGCGTTACGAAAAGTGCAACTCCAAGTGCGTAGGAGACGTACATCGCTCCGTAATAAAAGCCTGGTTCTCGGGAGTATTTCAAATCGCAATACGAGCAATTCGCGTGGATATCACCCGCTCGTTTTAGATTGTATGGTTTCGCTACGAAAAAATCTCCCTCCTGACATCGCGGGCATTTCATTTTGAAAATACTATTCAACTTTGATCCTTTTCCAAGTAATTTCATCGCTCTATTTTCAACAAAGTTAAGCAGGCTTTTTAGAAGCACACGTGACTTTAGTCACAAATAAACCAAACATGATGAAAATCATATTTTTCGCTGTTATTCGATCATTTTAATTTCCTCTGCATCTCTGTTACTTTGTCTCATATTCTAATCTCATGCAAAAAACACTAATGGACGAAGGAGCTTTATTGGCAGCGTTTGAAGAAAAAATCAATGCCGAAATCAAAATCGAACCAAGGGATTGGATGCCTGACGCCTACCGAAAGCATTTGATTCGTCAAATATCGCAACACGCCCATTCGGAAGTAATTGGGATGCAACCTGAGGGAAATTGGATCACACGGGCTCCTTCGTTGCGTAGCAAGAAAATTTTGTTGGCTAAAATTCAGGATGAAGGTGGACATGGACTCTATTTATATAGTGCTGCTGAAACATTGGGAGTCAGTAGAGACCAGTTTATTGAATGGCTTCATATAGGAAAGGCAAAATACGCGAGTGTTTTCAATTATCCAACTTTAAACTGGGCAGACATTGGTGCGATTGGTTGGCTCGTGGATGGCGCAGCTATTACGAATCAAGTTTCTCTGCAACGTACTTCTTACGGCCCTTATGCAAGAGCGATGGTTCGAATTTGCAAAGAGGAATCTTTTCACCAACGGCAAGGGTATGAAATCATGTGGAAAATGATGGAAGGTACGAAGGATCAACAAAGAATGGCTCAGGATGCTTTGAACCGATGGTGGCGGCCAGCGTTGACGATGTTTGGACCGCACGATGGAGAATCCCCACATACGAAAGATGCCATGAGATGGAAAATCAAACGGGAAACAAACGATCAACTTCGGGAAAAATTTATCAATAAAACTGTTCCGCAAGCACATTTAATCGGACTTGAAATTCCCGACCCTGAACTAAAAATTAAAGGAACGGACCAACGCGGCGAACCTATGTACGCGCATGGCGATATAGATTGGGAAGAATTTTGGAATGTCGTTAATGGAAACGGCCCTTGCAATGAACAACGATTGCAACATCACATTAAATATCATGAAGAAGGTAATTGGGTCAGAGGTTGCGCGATTGCCTACAATTCAGCACAAAACAAATGAGTTATGAATAAACAAGAGATCAAACTTTTCCTCATGGAAAAACAAGCGGTTCTGGTAGGCGAACTGGAATCACAAAAGAAAACGGTTCACACTATGGTTGATATCGACGAAAGTGACACGATAGATCCAGAGGATTTTTCGCACCAGTATGAATCGCAACAAATGGAGCAAATGCTAAAAGTACAACTGAACCGTGCTCAAAGAGGCTTGGAAATTTTAGCGAGTATCGATATTTCACCAAAACAATTCGTAGAGCCCGGCGCTTTGATTGAAACGGATTCACTGGTGTTTTTTATTGGCTACCCGACCTTGCCTTTCGAATTTGACGGAAAACGCATTATTGGAATTTCAACCAACTCACCGATTTACAGCTTGATGCATGGTAAAAAAACCAATGATTCCTTCAACTATGCTGGAAGCAATTATTCGATAAAATCACTAAACTAAAAAGCTATGAGTTCAGAAGATCAAGGACAGCTCTGGGAGGTTTTTATTCAAAGTAAGCCGGGACAGCCGCACAAACACGCTGGTAGTATTCATGCCTACGACAAAGAAATGGCTTTGGAAAATGCACGTGATGTTTATACACGTCGAAATGAAGGCATTAATTTATGGCTCTTACCAAGTATTGAAATTATTTCGGTGAGTGACTCGGAATCGCCCTCTTACTTTGAGCCCGCGAATGATAAAATCTACCGTCACCCTACTTTTTATAACCTGCCTGAAGGCGTAAAACAAATGTAATGGAAGCTGGAATTCAAAACTATTATCTTGAAATTGCCGACAATGCATTCATTTTGAGTCACCGACTTTCTGAAAATTGCAGTAAAGGTCCTTATTTGGAAGAGGATTTGGCTTGCACAAACGTTGCTTTGGACTTGATTGGACTGGCAGAAGCCGTATATGTCGAGTTATCAAAACGATCTTCGGGCACATTATCTTCTGATGACATCGCTTACAGAAGAGACGAATCAGACTACCTAAACTGTCTACTGACAGAACAGCCGAATGGAGACTTTGCGCAATTAATGACCCGCCAATTTTTCATGGATGCATACTATTATTATTTATTTACTGACTTAACAGATTCCAGTGACACTTTTCTCTCGGCGTTGTCTGCAAAGTCGCTGAAGGAAGTTACGTACCATCTAAAACGAAGTTCGGAATGGATGATCCGCTTCGGAAACGGTACTGAAGTTTCAAAAGAAAAAGCACAACAGGCCGTTAATTCACTATGGAAATATACTAATGAGCTTTTCGAAGTTTCGGACAATTCACGTGAAATGGTAGAATCAGGTGTTTTTGCCAACAATCAAAAAATTCAATCACTTTGGAAGCAAAAGGTAGATGAGATACTATTTCTCTCCAACTTGAAAAAACCTGAAAACCCTGTATTCATTTCTGGTGGTAAAGCAGGCCGGCACGGCGAAAATATGGGCTTTATTTTAACGGAAATTCAGTTTCTCCCGAATAGATATCCAGAAGCGAAATGGTAGAGACTAAGCACCAGCAATTCGAAGAAGTCCTTCTTTATCTACGATTTCAATTTTTCGCGCATACGTTCGAATCAACTCCTCTTCTTTAAAGTCTTTGAGTAATCGAATCAAGGTTTCTGTAGCAGTACCTACGAAATTCGCCATATCCGCACGGGACAAATTGATCATTTCTTCTTTGTAAATGTCTCCCAAAACGAGTAGCGAGAACGCAAGTCTTTCACGGACAGACTTCTGAGCCATATTTGTAATGTATGTCGCGCGATCAGACAACTCTTTGGAGAGTTCTTTCATGATCCCGTTACGCAAGTTTGAATTGGTGTCTACAAGGTCTAAAAAGTCCGTCTTACCGATAAAGCAAATATTACTCTCTTCCAAGGTTGTAGCACAAACTTTGTAAGGCTCGCCACTAAACATAGCTCGAAATCCAACAATCTCACCAGCACTTGCCAAGTGTATGATTTGCTCTTTTCCCTCTTCGCCTCGAACGAAAATTTTGACCTTGCCCTCGTTGATACAAAACACGCCTCTTGGGGTACTCCCCTCTAAAAATAACGGTTGATTTTTTTTGTAAAGACTACACGTTTTCTGTGCGTTTAAGTCTACTACTTGATCATCACAAAACGACCCAAATAATGAGTTCTTTCGGGAAAGACAACTCTCACAGGTAAGATGTTTATGTGATTTTTCGGGCATATTTTCGCAGTATCAATTATCAACAAAGGTAATAACCATTCCTATCTCTGTCAAATTTTATTTAAACGTGATTTATATCATTTTTTTGGAGCTACGCCAAGGGTAAATTTGTTTCGGATATAATAAACTCTTTCTATGGATAATCTCATTCAAAAATACAACGTTCAGGGGCCGCGCTACACTTCATATCCTACGGTTCCTTTTTGGAAAAATCCAGAATTGAATGAAAATCTTTGGATCGATTCCATCGAAAGAAATTTATCTACATTTCAATCCAACGAAATTAGTCTCTACGTTCATTTGCCATTTTGTGAGAGCCTCTGCACTTTTTGTGGATGTCACAAGCGAATTACGAAAAATCATGCGGTGGAAAAACCTTACATTGATTCGGTGATCAAGGAGTGGGAACTCTACAAATCCAACCTTAATTTTGATAGCAACATCAAGGAGCTTCATTTTGGAGGAGGAACCCCCACTTTTTTTCGAGCGGAAGAATTGCATCGTCTGCTTATAAGCATTTTTAATACCGAAAGCGTTGACCCTAAGAAAGTCGAACTAAGCTTCGAGGCACACCCAAACAATACAAGTTCTTCTCACTTGCAAACTTTATTTGATTTTGGATTCAGACGCTTAAGTCTCGGTATACAAGATTACAGTCCAATTGTTCAAAAAGCAATCAATCGTGTGCAGAGTTTCGAACAAGTGAAAAGAGTTCACGATGCTGCAAAAAAAATGGGGTATCAATCCATCAGTCATGATTTAGTATTTGGTCTACCTAAACAAACATTGAACGACATTATTGACTCAATTGACAAGACGCTTGCATTGCGTCCCGATCGAATTTCTCTTTATAGTTATGCTCACGTTCCGTGGATCAAAGGCAACGGACAACGCGGTTACGATGAAAAAGATCTCCCGCAAAGCAATGAAAAACGCAAACTTTACGAGACAGCGAAAACGATGTTATTAGACGCTGGTTACCTCGAAATTGGAATGGATCACTTTGCACTTCCCAATGACAGTTTAGCACTTGCTTTTAAATCGAAAACATTGCATCGGAATTTTATGGGCTATACCACTCAAAAGACAAACCTACTCATCGGTCTGGGAATGTCTGCAATTTCGGACAGCTGGTTCGGTTTTGCTCAAAATGAAAAGAGCTTGGCCGCTTATCAAGAACGTGTAAATAGAAATGAAATCCCAGTAGTCCGCGGACATATTTTATCTGAAATTGATCTAGAAATTCGTCAATACATTCTTGATTTGATGTGTCATTTTGAAACTGAATTAGAATTGGACAGTCAAAATGCAGATTTGTTTCCAGAAATAATCCACCAGCTACAACCTATGATAGCAGACGGACTTGTTAAAGTCGAAGGCAATGTGGTTTCAATTACTCCTGTAGGGATTCCTTTCGTTCGTAATTGCTGCATGGCATTTGATCAAAGTCTAAAAACGGATTTGAAAGAAACCGTTTTCTCAAAAACGATATGAGCGAAACAGGCTGTTTTCACTGCGGCGATGCTATTGTTGGGCGTGCTGTAAAAGTCGATTCAAAAGAGTTCTGTTGTTCTGGTTGCGCAACGGTCTATCAACTTTTGTCTGAGAATAACCTCGGTGAGTTCTATGCACTTGAGCAAGGTGCTGGAATCAAGCCTAGTTCCAAAAACGCCTACAAATATGCTTTTTTAGACGTTGAAGAAATCCGCGCAAAACACGTCAGTTATGAAGACGTTGAATCTGTTCATCTTACCTTATTCTTGCCCACAATTCATTGCTCTAGTTGCATTTATCTTCTCGAAAACATAGAGAAAATTGAACCGCGTGTTCTTTCGTGTAATGTCAATTTTGTTCGAAAAACAGCTTCGATCATTCTGAAAAAAGAAATGCCTTTATCGGAGTTCGCCCTGCTGCTAGATTCCATTGGTTACGCACCCAATTTCGGAGATAAAAAAGCGCTGAGTAAACGCAGAAACTACACCTATTTGTTTAAACTTGGAGTGGCAGGATTTGCTTTTGGAAGCATAATGCTTTGGACATTTCCTGAGTATTTGGGCATTGAAAATGACAACCCCGAAATTCGGACTTTCACAGCCTACCTTTCCCTTCTTGTTTCTATTCCTGTACTCTTGTATTCAGCCTCCGATTATTTAAAATCGGCTTACAAAGCTTTAAAATATCGAAATTTAAACCTGGACGTACCCATTTCACTCGGAATTTTGGCTTTGTATGCCCAAAGCGTATTCAATATCATTACCAATCACGGCAGTGGTTACATGGACAGTTTTGCAGGGTTTGTATTTTTCTTATTGATCGGAAAATGGTTTCAAAGTAAAACATACGAATCCCTCTCTTTCGAAAGAGATTATACGGCCTATTTCCCAGTCGCTGTAACAAGATATACGGAAAAGGGAACTGAAATTATTGAACTCGATAAAATTCAAATTGGCGACCGATTGAAGGTCCGAAATGAAGAGATAATTCCTTGTGATGCAATTCTACTTTCTGAGCGTGTTGAAATCGACTATAGTTTTGTAACTGGAGAATCAGATCCTGTCGTAGTTTCCAAAGGAGAATTTGTCTATGCGGGAGGAAAAATCCTCGGAAAGCCTTGTGATTTCAAGGTCGAAAAAGAAAGTAATCGCAGTCAACTAACTCAAATTTGGAATGAATCTGATGTGCAAAAAACGGAAGAAGTCAGTGACAAGTTATCCTTATATTTTCTCTCAGGCGTTTTAATTCTTGCCTTTGCTGCTGCAATCGTATGGTCATTCCTCGATACCAATCGAATTGTAGAAATCGTTATTGCCGTGCTCATTGTTGCTTGCCCCTGTGCGCTGGCGCTTTCCAAACCTTTCACCTACGGCAATATTACACGAATTCTAGGAAGAAAGGGACTTTATTTAAAAAATGCAGCTGTCATCGAAAAACTGAACAAAACCACTGATGTCGTATTTGATAAAACAGGAACATTAACCTCCAGTAAAAATCGTAAAGTCAGTTATATCGGATTGAAATTGAGTCGTGCTGAGAAAGAAGGTATTACCTCTTTATCAAATGCTTCTTCTCACCCACTTTCTGCCGCTATATCTTCAGATTTATTGATGAAAAATAATTCATTGAGCGAATTGAATACGTTTGAAGAAATTCCTGGGAAAGGCATTCGAGGAAGGTGCAAAAATCTGTACATTGAGATGGGGAATGCTGCGTTTATTGGCATAAAGTCCGATAACAATGAGACGGAAGTTCATGTTAAAATCGATGGCAAGTATAAAGGCAAATTCTTAATAGAATCCTCGTTTAGAACGGGTATTTTTGAGGCATTGAAACAATTGCAGGCAACAAAAGATATTCATATTGTTTCTGGTGATTCTGAGAAAGATAAAACTATTTTAGCTCGTGAATTATCCACTATCCAAAGTCTTCATTTTAGGCAAACTCCTGAAGACAAAAGAAACTTTATCGAAGCGCTCCAAAAGAAGCAAAAAAGTGTTTTGATGATTGGTGATGGATTGAATGATGCAGGAGCCTTAAAAAAGTCCAACGTCGGAATTGCTATTTCTGAAGATATTTTTCGGTTCACACCAGGTTCTGATGCTATTATCGATGCAAGTTCACTTTCAAATTTCCCAGAATTATTGCAAATTTCTCGCTTCTCAAAAAGTGTTCTTACGATTTGTTTTGGATTTTCGATTCTTTACAACGTAATAGGTCTAACATTTGCAATTTGTGGCGAATTAACACCTTTGATTGCAGCCATCCTTATGCCAATCAGCTCAATTTCAATCGTTTTTATCAGCACAATTGCAACGAATTTACGGTCGCGATAAATCATTTTTTTTCGAGATTTTTTGTTCGCGTTTGAAAACATGATAAAGATCATCTTTTTTGCTGTTTGACCGTCATAATTTAAAATCCGCCTGCTTAGTTCCTTTGTTGTATGGGAATTATCTATCTGATGTTGGTTGTGAGCCTCGTAATTGCACTCTTCTTTTTGATCAGCTTTTTTTGGGCGACAAAAAGTGGGCAATACGACGATGACTACAGCCCGTCAGTTCGAATTCTCTTTGACGACGAAATCAAAACAACAGAAAATCAAGTAAAAGATGGAACTACAGAAGTTTAGCTACGACAATAAAGTCGTAAAATATTTCGCTTATGCCACCGTAATTTGGGGGATTATAGGGATGCTTGTCGGGTTAATTGCGGCTTCGCAATTGGCGTTCCCTCAGTTTTTTAACGACTATCTAGGGTTCCGATACATTTCCTTTGGTAGAATTAGACCATTGCACACAAATGCGGTGATTTTCGCTTTCGTTGGAAACGGAATTTTTATGGGAGTCTACTACTCCTTACAACGCTTATTGAAGGCACGAATGTGGAGCGACAAACTCAGTTATCTGAATTTTTGGGGATGGCAATTTATCATAGTTTGTGCAGTTCTTACACTTCCTTTCGGAATTACTTCTGGAAAAGAATACGCGGAATTAGAATGGTGGATTGATATTCTAATTGCAATTCTTTGGGTGGTTTTTGGATTAAATATGTTCATGACCATTCTTAATAGAAGAGTGAAGCATTTATACGTTGCAATCTGGTTCTACATTGCGACCTTCGTTACCGTTGCGATTCTACATATTTTCAACTCATTCGAACTACCGGTATCTTTCTTTAAAAGTTACTCTTGGTATGCCGGAGTTCAAGATGCACTCGTTCAGTGGTGGTATGGACACAACGCTGTTGCCTTCTTCTTAACAACTCCGTATTTAGGATTGATGTACTACTTCGTGCCGAAAGCAGCAAACCGACCTGTTTACTCCTACCGACTGTCAATTATTCATTTCTGGGCACTCATATTTATCTATATCTGGGCAGGACCGCACCATTTGTTGTACACATCTCTTCCAGATTGGGCACAAAGCTTAGGAGTTGCCTTCTCTATCATGTTGATTGCACCGTCATGGGGAGGGATGCTCAACGGACTACTTACACTTAGAGGCGCGTGGGACAGAGTGCGAGATGACGTCATGTTGAAGTTTATGGTTGTCGCCTTGACATGCTACGGTATGGCCACCTTCGAAGGACCGATGCTTTCCTTGAAAAACGTGAACATGATTTCACATTTTACAGATTGGACAATTGCCCACGTTCACATCGGTGGATTGGGTTGGAATGGTATGATGACTTTCGGTATGCTTTACTGGTTGTTCCCAAAGATGTTCCGTGTAAAATTATACTCTAAAAAACTTGCCAATCAACATTTCTGGATTGCAACCCTTGGGATAATTCTGTACGCCATCCCAATGTACATCGCCGGATTTGTTCAAGGTTTGATGTGGCAAGATTTCAAACCAGATGGAACCTTAGAAAATCCTGAATTCTTGGAAACAGTGACTGCTCTTGCACCTTACTATATCCTAAGAACCATTGGAGGGCTATTGTTTATCATCGGTGCTGTTATGATGTTCTACAACCTGATTAAAACAGCGAAACAAGGGAATTTCCTTGCAAACGAACCAGCAGAAGCTCCTAATTTGAGAATCAGCCCAGAGAAAGTAACTGCCGGAAAACACTATTGGCACCGTGCTATTGAAAAACGACCTGTGCGAATGATGTTAATCAGTATTCTAGTTGTAGCAATCGGTGGATTGGTAGAAATTATTCCAACCATGGTTGTGAAAAGTAATATCAAAACAATCGACAGCGTGCAGCCGTACACGGCACTTGAATTGGAAGGTCGCGATATTTATATAAGAGAAGGCTGTTACAATTGTCACTCTCAGATGGTACGTCCGCTTCGATTTGAAACAACGCGCTATGGTGAATACTCGAAATCAGGAGAGTTCGTATACGACCATCCATTCCAATGGGGATCGAAAAGAACAGGACCTGATTTAGCCAGAGAAGGCGGTAAACGAGATAATGTGTGGCACTACCGTCACATGCTGGATCCAAAAACGGTTTCCCAAGGCTCTATTATGCCTGCATATCCTTGGATGTTTGAGAAAAACTCACTCGATCTGTCTCTGACAAAGAGAAAAATTGAGGCTATGAGAACGCTCGGTGTTCCCTACAAAAAAGGATACGAAAACATCGCGAAACAAGAAGCACTTAAACAAGCAGAGTCGATTGCAGAATTGATTGTTGAATATCAGGTTTCTAAGCTTCCGAAAAAGGAACAAGCGAAAGTCAATAAGAATCTGAAGGTTCAAGAAGTGAAAATGCAAGAAGTTGTTGCTTTGATAGCCTACCTGCAAAGATTAGGCGTGGACATCAATAGAGACGAGAAAGCAAAACCAGCTCAAACAGCAGAAAAATAAAGAATATGTTACGATTCATTTCACATAATTTAACCAGTATCGATGGTGTTGCAATATTTCCGATTCTGTCGCTACTCATTTTTACAACCTTCTTCGCTTTCGTGATTACCTACGTAATGCGAATGCGCAAAGCACACATAGACGAAATCAGCAATATTCCGCTGGATGATGAAGATGATCACACGGATATTATGAAATTTAAATAGACGAATCATGAAGACTTTCAAATGGCTTTTGACAGCAATTCTAATTGGAACGACAATCAACGTGAATGCCCAAGACGGTGAGCAACTGTTCAAGGCTAAATGTAGCACTTGTCATAATCTTGAGCAAAATTCTACTGGACCGATGCTCCAAGGTGTTCGACAAAAATGGGAAGATGCTGGGGAATTGGAATACCTCTACGAGTGGGTTCAAAATTCTACAGAACTCATCAACTCCGGAAAAAGTGCCATGGCAACCTCAGTTAAAGATTTCAGTCCAACCGCCATGTCGCCACAACAAGTTAGCCCAGTAGAAGTTGACGCTATTTTGGGATACGTAGATGGATGGGTTAAACCTGAAGAGGCGGTAAGCCCAGAAAGCCCCGCGGGAAAAGAAATCATTTACAAGCCAAATTATGCTTCAAACCTAAATTTGTTCTATGCTTTGGTGACACTCACAATCTTCTTGCTGATCGCCATTGTGATCATGTCAGGAACTGTGATTCGGTTTGTGAAGAGCGATTATTTCAAAAAGAAAATTAAAGACCATAACAATACTGCCAATATCGTTATTTTACTAATTCTCTTTACTGGAGTGACTGCGACAAACTCCTTTGCCCTACAATTTAACGGTCCAGGAGAAGCAGCGGAAGGAGCGCCTTGGTTGTTAATCGGAAAAATTGACCTATACGCACTTTTGACAGTAGATTTGATCCTTGTCGGTGTTCTATTTTACATCAGACGAATGTTTAAAACCTTCCTAGCACTCACCCAACCTAAAAAAGTACAGGCAGAAGTTGAAGAAGGTGTGGTTCTGAAAAAAGTGAATCAAATTCTTACGGACGTTGTTCCCATCGAGGAAGAAGAATCTATTTTAATGCATCATGAATACGACGGAATCCGAGAATTGGATAACAATTTACCACCATGGTGGGTTTGGATGTTTTACGGAACAATTGCCTTTGCAATTATCTACATGCTGAATTACCACGTTTTCAAAACAGGAGATTTGCAAATTCAGGAATACAAAAAAGAAGTAGCCCGCGGTGATGCCGAAGTGGAGGCCTACCTCAAATCAAAGGCAATGAATGTCGATGAAAACAATGTAACTCTTTTGGAGGACGATGCAGCTCTCAACGCAGGTCAATCCCTCTTCAAAGTGAACTGTGTGCTCTGTCATAGCGAAAATGGTGAAGGAATTACTGGTTCTGGTCCGAATCTAACAGATAAAAACTGGATTTATGGCTACGATATTAAAGACGTTTTCTATACAGTCAAAAACGGTCGACCTGGAGGAATGCCTGAGCACAACTCTAAAATGAATCCAGTTCAAATGCAACAAGTTGCTTCTTACGTTCTATCGTTGCCTGAAAAGGATGGTGTTGAAGCGAAAGGAGACATTATTGAAGAATAATTATGAGCGATTCCGACGATATATATGAGAAAGAAGAATTCCGTGATCATCTATCTACTGTAGATGAAGATGGAAATCGCGTCTGGATTCACCCGAAAAAGCCCAAAGGACGTTACTACAATAAACGAAAAATTGTTAGTTACGTCCTGCTTCTTCTGCTTTTCGCAGCGCCATTGGTTAAAATCAACGGTCACCAAGCTTTGCTTTTTAATGTGATCGAGCGGAAATTCGTGATTTTCGGTAAAGTTTTCTGGCCACAGGATCTATACCTATTCGCAATCACGATAATTGTTCTGGTGGTCTTTATCATCTTTTTCACCATTATTTTCGGTCGACTTTTTTGCGGCTGGATTTGTCCCCAAACGATTTTTATGGAGATGGTCTTCCGTAGAATCGAATATTGGATCGAAGGTGATTGGACGAAACAAAAAAAGCTTAAACAACAACCTTGGACGAAGGAAAAAATCTTCAAAAAGACAGCAAAACATCTTATTTTCTGGGTTATATCTTTCATCATAGCCAATACATTTCTTGCCTACATAATAAGCACTGATGAGCTTTGGAAGATACAAACGGAACCACTAAGTCAACATTTAGGAGGGTTTATTTCTATTCTAATTTTTACAACGGTTTTTTATCTCGTGTTTTCCAAACTTAGAGAACAAGTTTGCACCACAATCTGCCCTTACGGTAGGCTTCAAGGTGTACTTCTAGATCAAAATTCCATGGTTGTCGGCTATGATTACGGCAGAGGCGAATCAAGAGGAAAGTTTAGAAAGAATGAAAATCGAGCGGAAGCGAATAAGGGAGACTGCATCGATTGCCATCATTGTGTGCACGTTTGCCCTACTGGAATTGATATCAGAAATGGAACTCAGTTGGAATGTGTGAATTGCACGGCTTGTATTGATGCCTGTGATGACATTATGGATACTGTAGGACTTGAGCGCGGGTTGATTCGCTTTGTTTCGGAGAACAACATCAAAGAGAAAAAGAACTTTCAGTGGACACCTCGAATTAAAGCATATACAGCATTATTGATCGCGCTAATCGGTGTTTTAGTCGTGCTCTTAATGACACGGAAAGATTTCGAAACGGAGATTTTCAAAGAACGTGGATCGACATTTCTGACGACTGAGGACAACCTCATCCAAAACACCTATGAATTGAAACTCACCAATAAAACACGCACTGATTACCGAATCAAGTTGGAGATTATTGGTGCAAAAGGTGAGATTCGAACCATCAAGGACGAGATCATCTTGAAAGGAGAAAAGGAAATCAAAGAGCGTTTTCTAATTCTTGTTCCCTACGAAGAGTTTGAACAAGGGAAAAAAGTAGTCACACTTCGAATCCTGGGGAATGGAGAGGAAATTAGCAGAGAGAAAGTAAAATTAATCGGTCCATTTATTTAAAATCATTGATATGAATTGGGGAAAAGGAATTACCATCGCACTTGTAGCTTTTATTGGATTTATCGTCTTTCTTGGCGTTACGCTAATGTCGAAAAATGTCGATCTGGTTGCTGAAGATTATTACCAACAAGAAATCAATTACGAGGATCAAATCAACGCAAAGGTGAATGCTTCAAAGCTAACTTCTTCGATAACGATCGAACAAGATGCTGACTTTCTCATTGTTTCCATTCCAGAAGGAGCGTTTGAAAAGGTTGAACTTTTTTTGAAACGTCCCAATAATGATAAAAAGGACCTTTCTTTCAAAATTCAAGATACGCGGACCTATTTAATTGAAAAATCGAAGCTAACTAAAGGCAATTACAACGCACAGATTACATTTCTTCACGAGAAAAAAGAATGTCAGATCGAAACGAGTATCTACATCAATAAATAGGTCATGCTTACATTTTTAATCACCGGTTTTGTTTTAGGAATCACCTCCAGTCTTCATTGTATGGGGATGTGCGGTCCAATTGCCATGGCACTTCCGCTCAACCGTCGTTCTATAGGAACGATTCTTTTTGGTGCTTTTCAGTACAACTTTGGACGCGTTTTAACTTACAGCATTCTGGGAATTATCGTTGGTTCTGTGGGGCTTACTATTCATACATTTGGTTTTTTACAATGGACCAGTATTATAGCTGGAGCTTTGCTGATCGTATTTGCATGGAGAAAATTATTTAGTCGAATTCCCTTTTTACACATGCCTACCCTATTTTTTAATTCTGGCTTGAATACGTTATTGGGAAAGACAATTCGTTCCAAAAATCCAGCAAAACTACTTTTCCTCGGTGGACTCAATGGACTTCTTCCATGCGGAATGGTTTATGTAGCGCTTTTGAATGCCATTCTAGCTGGAAACCCTTATTCTAGTGCCCTTGCCATGATTGCTTTCGGATTGGGAACTTTGCCCGCGATGATTTTCGTTAGTGTAGCATTCAGTAAAATCACCAACGACAGACGAAAAGCATATCAAAAAGTGCTTCCGTATCTTTTAACAGTAGTCGGTCTGCTAATCATTCTTCGAGGCATGAATCTCGATATTCCTTATTTAAGCCCAAAAATCAGTATTTCAAACAACCAGAAGCAGGATCAGCCAGCAAAGACAGAGGTGGAAATGAGCTGCTGCCATAAAAATCAAGCATGCGAATGATAACTTCAGACTTAGCTAAAAAACGAAAGTCTGCCAAATAATCAATGCAACTTCATCATTCTTTCTGATTCAGTTCAAGGGATGAAACACCAGCAGGGACTCTCGTTACATCCAACCTTTTCCTTCCAAAAAAAACGAGTTCATTCTGAGCAAATAACGCACTTCTGGGAGCTAATTTGTCACTATTATACTGCTCGCTATTTAACACGGTATACCTTACTAATTTGCCGTTATTCGAAATTGTAGCTCCTCCTAGAACAATCACTTCCTTGGCGGCCGAACGTTCTGTATCTGATTGATTTTCATAGGTTTCGTAATCAACATAAAAAAGGCGGTCATTCATGATAAAATGAAGCTCATTTTCTTGTTCTGTAACGCTATAAGATGAATAAAAACAAGAACCATGAACCTTTTTCAAACTTGCTTGTACAGCACCTTAGAAACTTACAACCGCAAGTCATGAAAAAAATCACTTTAATCGCCGCACTGCTTTGTTTCGCGGCATCTTTTGCACAAACGAGTTCAAAGAAAGTTCAAGTTGCCATATTATTTGACACTTCGAATAGTATGGACGGCCTAATCGACCAAGCGAAATCACGGATTTGGAAAATTGTCAACGAAGTGGGATCACTCACCTATCAAGGACAAACGCCAACCATCGAATTTGCTTTATATCACTACGGAAATGATAATTTGAGTTCGGAAACAAATTATATCGAAAAAATACTCGATCTCACTTCTGATTTGGATATTATTAGTCAAAAACTATTCGGACTTACCACCAATGGCGGTCAGGAGTACTGTGGTGCAGTCATAGGGAAATCATTACAAGAACTCAACTGGTCTTCAAGTCCTACAGATTTAAAAATGATTTATATCGCTGGAAACGAACCGTTCAATCAAGGACCTGTAGACTTTCGTGAGGAATGTAAAAAAGCAGTAGGTCGAGGCGTGTTTATCAATACGATTTACTGTGGCGACTACGATCAAGGCGTTCGTGAATTTTGGCAAGAAGGTGCAACCTGCAGTCAAGGCGATTATTTTAACATCAACTCGAATGAGGCTGTTGTACATATCGAAACGCCTTACGACGAAAAAATTCAGACCTACAATGATTCTTTGAACGGTACTTATTATGGATACGGAGGACTTGGTTCTGCAAGAAAACAAGAACAATCCATGCAAGATTCGAATGCAGAAATGGAAGCTCCTGCCGTGGCAACTGAGCGCGCTATCGTAAAATCAAAAGCAATGTACTCGAACTCATCTTGGGATTTAATTGATGGTGTGAATTCAGGTGCAATCGATTTAGATTCGGCAAAAGAAGGAGAATTACCAGAAGAATTTAAAGGTCTGTCCGCAGAAGAACGCAACGCACTTTTTAAATCGAAAGAAAACGATCGAAAGAATTTTCAAAATAAAATCAACGAGCTAGCAGTCGAACGCCAAAAATTCATCGATGCTGAAATGAAAAAACGAGCAGAAGAAGGCGTAGTCGATGATTTTGGAACTTCAGTGAACAAAAGTATTCAGGAAAAGGCTGAAGAAATTGGTTACAAAAAAGAAACTCCGGACATAGAGGAGTAATACAGTAAGTAAGTTTTCATGTTTTACTCGTCCTGAAGGAACTTCGGGACGAGTTTTTTATTTCAAATATTTATTCAAGTCAGACTCTTGAATGCGCGCAGATAACTCATTGAATCGCTCCAAAGTTTTCGAATACATCACAGTAAATTCAGCAATATCTCCAGCATTTAATTTCTTTTCAATGGAGGTTTTTAAATCTTCTTGTTTCTCGAAAGAAGTCTCTAACTCACTCAACTTATTCCATGACACCAATAAATCTTGAGTCGAAGTCAAGGTCTCCATGTAATCCAACTCTTTTTTATCTAACTTTTCTAAAGTATTCAGTACGGTTTCTGTCATGTTCATATACTCATCAATGATTTCGTTCATTGTTTCAAAGTAATCGTTCACAACAGGCTCACGCTCTAAAAGTGGTTTCTCCACAATAGGCTTTACCTCTTTTGGTTTCTCGCTAGGTGCTTGCTCCGAACAGGAAACAAAAGTCAGAGAAATAAGAATTGGCAAGGCATAAATCAATCTTTTCATGGTGGTTCGTTTGATCTAAATATAGAAACTATTCGGACAATGATTTTAACTATCCTTCCCAATAAATGTGAACAGGAAAGTAGATTCCTTCTGCAAATTTGTAGTTTCGATCTATGAAAATTTCTTTCAAATCTCGAATTGAACGACTGGACTATCTTAAATTGAACCACATCACTGTGACGGAAGCACAATTACTTCAGTTTCGAAAAGATTCGGAGCACAGTTCAGTATACAATCAGCGCTTCATCATTACAATTAATGATAAAGTGACCTGGAGAGGAGGGTCTGTGAGTCTTGGAGATAACAAAGCGTATATCACGATTTCGACGGCGCGAATGAAAAAAGTATTTGCCGCGTTAGGAGATATAGTCCAAGTCGAGTTGGAAAGAGATGATTCAAAGTATGGATTCGACGTTCCCGAGGAATTTGAAGAGGTGCTGAATCAGGACGTGGAAGCAAAACATCAATTCGAAAGCTTGACATTGGGAAAGCAACGAGCGATCATATATCTTGTGATTCAACTAAAATCTAGTCAAAAGCGGATTGAAAAATCGCTCTTCTTTATGGAAAACCTAAAAAGAGCACCAAAAGGTCAAGTTACCATGAGGCACGTTTTAGGCAAAGATTTACCATAAATTCTCCTTATTTTTGCCGCAAAATAAGAAGTCTATGAAGTCTGTTTATTTAGATAACGCTGCAACAACTCCAATTGCTCCAGAAGTGGTTGAGGCAATGGTACCTGTGATGCAAAGTAATTTTGGGAATCCATCCTCTAGCCACAGCTTTGGACGGAAATCAAAAGCACTTATTGAGTCGTCGCGGCGTTCTATTGCCAAACATATCAATTGCCTTCCTTCAGAGATAATATTTACTTCCGGAGGAACTGAGGCAGACAACATGGCCCTTAATTCATCTGTTAACCAATTAGGTGTTACACATATTATCACTTCTGAATTGGAGCACCACGCGGTTGGTCATACGGCGCAAGCGCTTTCCAAATTTGCTCGTATTTCTAGTGTTCGCGTTTGTGAAAAAGGAAACGTGGACTTGGATCATTTGGATGAACTTTTGCAAACAGAGGAAAAAACACTAGTTTCTTTAATGCACGCAAACAATGAGATTGGAACAAAAATCGATCTGAAAAAAGTGAGCGAAATTTGCAGAAAGCACAATGCTTACTTTCATTCGGATACGGTTCAAACTCTTGGGCACTACCCTTTCGATATGAAGGAATTGGATATAGATTTCATCACGTGCGCTGGACATAAATTTCATGGTCCAAAAGGAATTGGTTTTCTGTACGTGAATAAAAACGTGAAAGCCGAAGCAATTATTAAAGGTGGCTCGCAAGAACGCGGTCTACGCGCTGGAACAGAGAATGTTTATGGAATCGTTGGCTTATCAAAAGCAATGGATCTTGCTTATGAAGACGTTGAAGGACACCAAAAGTACGTACAGGGACTTAAATCTTACATGATTGAAAGGCTAACTTCTATATTTGATGATATTTATTTCCACGGAGAAACAGATTCAGAAAAATCGCTTTACACGGTTTTGAATGTCTGCTTTCCAAAAAATGACAAATCCAGCATGTTGCTTTTTACGCTCGACTTGAAAGGAGTTGCTGTTTCTGGTGGAAGCGCATGTTCTTCAGGAGCAGCAAAAGGATCGCATGTTTTGGAAGGAATAAATGCGGATATGTCACGTCCAAATGCACGCTTTTCTTTCTCAAGATATACTACGAAAGAAGAAATTGATTACGCCCTGGAACAAGTTAGCGCCGTTTTCGAAAAAACATTGGCCTAATTTCGTATTTTGGCGTCAATGCCACAAAGCACGAAACATATTCTTCTACTCTCTTCATGGTATCCCACTGCGGAAAATCCATTTTTAGGCAATTTTGTGCAGCGTAATGCAGAATTACTCGGGTCAAAGTTCCAAGTTTCTGTGATCACGATTGAACCCTCAAAAACTGTCTCTAAAATTACATTAAGCGATGAGAATGATGGCAATCTAAGAACTATCACCGTCTTATTTCCTGAGGGAAATCGCTTTCAGAATTGGACGAGAAAGCACAAGGCATTCAAAAAAGGGTTGACGCAAATAGAATCGGTACATTTAATTATCGGTCATGTTCTCCTCCCAAACGCTTGGATGTTTCTAGAAGCGACTCGAAGGAAAAAAGCTCCTTTAATCTGGGTGGAACACGGTTCATATTTTAGATCCGAATTGAATAAAAAATGGTCTCCATACGAAAAGTGGTTGCTGCGAAGAATTGTTGCGATCTCTAAGGAAATTGTTGCTGTTTCGGAAACCTTGAAATCGGACCTAAAACCCTTTACGGACGGCAAAAACATTTCGATTATCGGCAATCATATCGATGAAAAGTTGTTCACTTTTGAGGTAAAAGAAAGAACGAATACGATAAAGTTTCTTCACGTATCTACATTGGATGAAAACGTGAAAAATCCAAAAGGAATTTTCGAAGCTTGTTTCTTGCTCAAAGAAAAGAACCCAAATTTTGAATTGACCGTCATCAGTGATGGAGATTACGAACATTGGGAACGCCTGATTCAAGAGCTTGACCTTCAAAACCAAGTTCGATTCGTTGGCCCACTGAATTGGCACGAAATTCCAAAATACTACCATCAAGCGGACGCATTCGTTCTCTTTTCGGAATATGAAACTTTTTCCATTGTCTTAGCGGAGGCACTTGCAACGGGAACCCCCATTATCTCCACCAATGTCGGAATTGCCAAAGGACTTTCTGAAGATGTCATAGAGCTAGTCGAACGCTCAAATGTACAAGAACTTCAAACAAAAATGCTTGCATTCATTAACGGTGAATTGAAATTTGACTCCGACACAATACTCGCCGAAGGCACCCAATTCTATAGTACATCAATTTTGAAAAAATGGGACGCTCTAATTGAAAAATATGCTCGATAAATCAACAGTCCACGCGGTTGCCTTGGCTTCAGTCACCGATAAACTGCTTTCCATCCAACGCGAATTCGATGCCTTGCAAGAGGCGTTAATGTCTGAAACGAAGAGTTCAGCGGGCGACAAGCACGAAACTGGTCGAGCTATGGCGCAATTGGAGCAAGAAAAACTCTCAAAGCAACTCGCCGAAACCCGAAAATCCGTTCAGGGATTAAAAAGTATTGAATTGGATGCGGTTCACAATAAAATTGCTTTTGGAAGTTTGGTAAACACCTCCCGAGGCTATTTTTTCCTTTCTGTAGGTATTGGTGCGGTAAAAATCGAAGAAACGTCCGTATTCTGCATTACAGCTGGAAGTCCCATTGGTCAATTGTTATTAGGGAAATCATCTGGAAGCTCGATTGAGCTCAATGGAACCGTTGAAATACAATCCGTTATCTAATCACATTCACGTGGCCTTGAAACTCATATTTGGCATCATTGAGTAAATCTCGCGTTGTTATAAACCAAGTGTACGTACCATCCTGAACTGGCTTTCCATTGAAATTTCCATCCCAACCTTGATTTGGATCGTTGTTTTGCCAAACGACTTGTCCCCAACGATTGAAAATACTTAGTTCAAAATCATAAATATCAACACCTTCTATGAACACTTCCCAAGTTTGGTTGAACTCATCGCCATCCGGGGTAAACGTGTTCGGTGCGTACAAAATAACTTCGGGATAAACCTGAACCTCGAGGATCGCTGTATCCATGCAACCCAAATCAGAGGTAGCAATTAACATGACATCATAGGTTCCAATTTGACCATCAGGGAAAATTGTCGTCGGATTTTCTGTCGTCGAAGATGCAGGACTTCCCTCCTCAAAATACCATTGATAGGTTGTGGCATTCAAAGATGAATTATTGAAGAGCACATGAGTATTGAACATTGTTGGAGGAGACGGACTGAAAGTAAAGCCTGCAGTTGGAGATGGTGCTACCGTTAAAACATCGTCAAAAAGAGTTGTCGTTACGCAGCCATCAACGGACGTTACCGTCATTTCGAGATCATAGGAACCCGCATTGTAGGATTGCGTAATGATCGTTTCCTGATCGATAAAAACCTCATCTCCATTAACCACCCAAACAATCGAAGCCGATAAATTAGGGTCTGTGGTATTGGTGATTTCGAAAATACCAGGTTCGCATTGATCTTCATTTAGAATCAAATAAGACGGTTCTGGAACAGGTGCAACGATCACATCCGTAGTTAAAATTAACGGTGTTGATTCACATCCATCAGTGATGGTAACGGTATAGGTAGTTGTGACCAAAGGCGAAACATTGATGACATCAGTGCCAGCGGAAGTATTTACTTGTCCTGTGCTCCAAGTAAAAGTGTAAGGACCGCCATCACCTCCCAACGCACTCGCGTCAATGGAAGAAGAAAATCCTGGACAAATTGTCGCTGGAAGAGCTATATTCCCTGAGATTGGCGGATTTACTGAGACATCTACCGAAATAGTTGGCGAGATGCAACCAAATTCATTCTCAGCATACACAGAGTATGTGGTATTGACATTAGGACTCACAATTTGAGAATTCAACAAAGAAGTTGTAAAATCCCAATGATAATCAAAGGTGGTTCCTCCCGACCCTGTTGCTGTTATTGTTGTTTGTCCGTTCTCACAAATAGTTACGTTTGGGGTGAGACTCACAGTCACGGGCGTAGCATCAGTGATGGTCACGTTTTCACATATCTCACAACCTAATAAAGATCTGGAACAAACCGTGTAATTACCTGCAGGTAGATTCACGAAAAACGAATCGGTTTGCCAAGTAACGCCATTGTCGATACTGTAATCCACTCCAAGAGAATTCATTATATGAATTTCTCCATCCGTTCCCGCTTGGCAAGTTGGATCTACCAATTGAACAGTCTGGTTCGGCGTTTCATGCGTAATTACAATGGTATCATCAATAATGCAAAGTGGTGCGAAATGAATATCATCAATAGCAAAATCATTACCTCCAGTCGCCGTGCTTTGGTTAATAATCGCAAGGATTGCCGAAGTAGCTCCTCCAGAGTTCCAAACATCATTGATCTGTAACCAATTACAGGCCAATGGTGTGGTTGCGTTTATAGGACCGATAGGCGCTCCATTTATGTACAGTTGTAAATTAGAAATATTGGGATCGTTCACCACATTTGTAGCCCAAAAGGAGAACAAATAATCCGTGCCCGGCGTCACTGGAACAGTCTGAGTCCAAACGGTAACTCCAGCAACAGAAGACCCGTTAGCAACCAACATATTACCAGTTCCAGTTGTGTGATCTGTACAAAAAGCAAAATTATTATGCGTCAAACTGGGGGAGGTTGAAATGGCATACTGCCCGGGATTGGAAAGTAATCCCCAGGTGCCGCCAGTTCCTGTTGCATAGCCAGATGTGAAATTATTTGATGCAGCCGTTGTTCCACCCTCAAAATCACCATTCTGAACGATGTTGCCAAGCAATGTTCCCGCTTCTACCCAGTAGGTTCCTGCTGTTGTGGCGGTAATTGTTTGATTGGTGGAGCCGTTCGACCATAAATACGAATCGAATCCTAATCCTGCGTCCAAAATAACCCCTGACCCACTGCACACTGTAGTATCGTTTCCGAGATCGATATCCTGAACAATATTAATAGCTACTGTGGAAGTATATGTCCCACATGAATTCACGATCTCATAGGAATAGATTCCATTTGAATTTACCTGAGGATCAAAAGTTCCTAAATCTCCATTAGCAAGAGTCGACGGACCAGACCAAGTTCCACCGGTTGGCATTGCAGCTGAAAATAAGGTAAGTAAATCTACTGGATTTGGATTTGAACAGTCCGTGTACGAAGTGTTCTCCGTCGGGTCAGAAATACATTGTGTCATCAAAATATCTTCTACCACAATATCAACACCGCTTCCTCCCATTGAATTACAAAAGATATTAAATCGAAGACCTGGGGTTGTAGCTATAAAAGTGTAGGTAATTTGCTGAAATGCATTGGTAAGGTTCAAGGTTGTCGTCCCCATAATGTTATTCGCATCATCGAAAACAGTGAAGGTGACATTGGTCACACCGAAGGATTGTCTTGTCCAGAAAGAAACATCCACCTGCTCACCAACACAAAATCCATTTATTTGACGATCGTACACATCCACATTCGATAGTCCGTTGATGACATTAAACCATCCGTGCTGTGATCCACTCAAAGTATATGCTGCATTTGTCCAGCTTCCTCCGCCGTAAATATTTGAAGTTACTGCCCCAGGTATCGTTCCAGCCCCTTCGAAATCTTCCAAAAAAACGGTTGTTGGATTCGGGCACTGAGACAACACAGTAAAACTGCTGAGTAACGATAATACAATTAATAGAAAACTACTTTTCATAATTCTTGTTAGTATTAACGCAGTAGGTGGGGTAATTCTACTTGTTAGACGATCATAAACTTAGAATGTTGCTTTCTGGACTTATATTTTTGAATCCAAAAACGAAATAGCTAAGAATTAAATCAAATCTGTGAGTAATTCAACTCCAGGAAAACGCTCTACGGTAAACCCTTCCGCATACTGCGATCCAATCGGGCGACCGAGTTGATTCATACGTGATTCCACAAAATCCATGAAGTCCTTACCAGAAATTGGTGTTTCTGGCTCGTTTGATTCAGGGTTATAAAATTGAGTTGAAAATGCCGCAATGGCTTTCATTTTTCTCTCCGCATACTGAGAGATATCCACTACAATGTCTGGCTTAATATGATAATCTTGTATGTAATGATATACTGTATCAGGGCGATGTGCCTCTTGAAGCTGACCTTGCCATTCTGTATGAAATTTACGCAAACCCGATAAGAAACATGCTTCAGAAACCAATTGTGATGCTCTTCCATGATCGGGATGTCGATCCATAACGGCATTGGCGAGTACCATTTTGGGCTGATAACGGCGAATTTGTTCCACGATTAAACGTTTGTTCGCCTCGTTGATTTCGAAAAGGCTGTCAGCCATTTTTAAATTCACACGTGTTTCCACCCCCATGATTTTACAGGATTTTGCAGCTTCCTCGTAACGTGTTTCAATCGTTCCTCTGGAACCCATTTCACCTTGCGTTAAATCAATAATCCCAACGGTGAATCCTGCATCGATTTGCTTCATCAATGTTCCCGAACAGGCTAATTCTACATCGTCTGGATGCGCTGCAAAAGCTAAAATATCAAGCGTCATAATCTAAAGTATTTTCATCGGAAGCCTTTTCCGCAGTAGCATTGCCAACCAAAAACATGACGACGTTCGCGAATGCAATAAGACCTAGAATTATCCCTGCATTTTGCGCCACTTCAGCAAAAGTCGAAACTTTAAATACTAAAATCAACAGAGAAATCCCGAATATCATTGTGAACAATATAGTCAGTTTTTTGACCATATACTTCTTAGAAATTGGTCCGTTCTTGGAAAGGTATTTTTGATTTTTGTAGGCAGCAATCTCCGTGAAGAAATACAATGCCACGCCTAAATACTTCAGCCAATCTGGGAAAGAGCCCAATCCTTCACCGTTTGCATAAGAATGCAATCCTACGAGGTAAAAATTCACTCCAAAAAAGGTAAATAGAATGGTCGAGTACCCCCAAAATGAAACGGTATTGAACGTGAACTTGTCTTTAACACCTGGAATAAATCGAAGGTGCAGAATGACAGCGTAAGCCAGAATTGCCACCAAAGCCCAAGTTTCTTTTGGGTCCCAGCCCCAATATCTTCCCCAGGATTCATTTGCCCAGATTCCTCCGAGGAAAGTACCAATAGTAAGCATCACGACTCCAATCGTTATCAAAACTTCATTAATGTAAGTTATCTCTCGAATCGCATGAGAAACGTTGTTTTGAGCGTCTCTTTTTCGGAAAATGTAAAGAATCAAGTTTACTAACCCTAGAATAGAAGCGATACCCAAAGGTGCGTAACTCGAAGTAATAATTGCCACGTGGATCATCAACCAATACGATTTCAAAACAGGCTGAAGCGTCGTAATCTCTGGGTCAAGTAGGTTCATCTCGCTCACAAACAAAAGGAAGAAAGCAAGCATTGCTGCTGCAGCTATGATGACTTTATTCCAACGTGCGAAAATCACGCCCAGTCCAACCATAATCCAAGCGATAAACACAAGTGCTTCATAGCCATTACTCCAAGGCTCGTTACCTGAAATATAGGAACGCATTCCGACGCCAGCCCCATGATAAACGAAGGTCATTGTCAAAATCCAAAACAAGACTGTTTCTGAAATCTTCAAGAATTTAGGTGTGACTTCTGCACTGGAGAGCGTTTTAGCAAAGAAAATGATCAACAAAAGGAACCCGAAAAGTAAATATGAGTACGTTGCGTTTTTGAAGATGTTCATTTTATTATATCTAATTTCCACCTTCACAGCTGACTCAGAAGGAAGCGCCGTTCCTCCGCGCTCACGCTGAAAATCTTTCAAAATTTGTAAATTCTTCTCTGCTTCGTCATAGGTTCCAGTTCCCATCGCTGCCTCATTCAAAGCACCGAAATAATTTACCGAAACTTGAAATTCTTTGGAATCGATTCCATGATGCAAAATAGGCACCCAGCTATTGGAATTATCTCCTGCTTTTGGAAGCAACTTAATGAACCCCCAATCATTGCTAAATATTTGTAGAAGTACTTCAAAGCGTTCGTGTAGTTTAATTACTTGTTTTTCACGTTCTCCTCTTTCTGACTCCTTCATTCGATGCGCTTTCTCGTAAAGCTCTGCGAAAAGGAAGTCTCCTGTATCTTCATCTAATAAATCTAAAAAGGAAGCGTAACTTTCTACACCAATTTCTTCTCTAAATCCGCCTTTTGTAGAAACATAAACAATAGGCTCATGCAACCAATAATCCCTAAACATGTGCATGCTCATCACCGTTTGAACAGCGTTGTAATCTTTAAACGATTGTGAACGGTGCAGTTTTCGTAAAATTTTATCACAAAGCGTGTGCATTGGAATAAAGCGACCGTCGCGATCTAAGACTAAAAGTGAAGCAAGACTTTCAGAATGCTCTTCTGTCATTATGTACAACTTCCCTTGCTTAGGCGGCTTTGGCATTGCTTGACCTTCCGACTCATGATTGTGTCCTGAGTGATCATGTCCAGAATGATCATGACCAGAATGATCCTCTTGCATCATCATGGAGTCTTGAACGCTTTGATTTTCTGTTTGCGCGAACAATGCTGATGAAGAAAGCATCAATGCGAGCATGATACTCATCACTTTAGAATCCTTCCCTTTTTTCGATAATTTGATAAACAACTCACGCATACGACCGTAAGGCGCAAATAAAGAGAGTACCATCCCAAGCCCCATGAGCAAATAGCCTAAGTAAGAAATATTGGTTCCCCACCAGTCGTTGTTCACACTTAAACGCGTTCCTTTTTCATCTGCATCATAGCTTGATTGGAACATACGGTAACCTTTGTAATCAACAACGTGATTCATAAATAAGCGTTTGTCTTTTTGATAATCTCCATCAATAATCGTCAATTCACTCGCAAAAGATGACGGTGCATTCGAACCTGGGTAGCGATCCAACTGAAAATCACGACATTTTACTTTGAATGGGATTGACATCACAGTCGAACCGTATCCAATTTCGTAGAACAAGCCATTCAATTCAAATTTCACAGGAACTTGGAGACGTCCCATCCCACCACTAATTACCTTAGTTGTGGTTTTATCACCATCCTTCACTTTCACGGTCAAATAATCCATTCCAGTATCCTTCACAGGTGCTTTGACCAGTTCTCTTTTCGTATGTTTTTTAATTTGGCTGAAAACGAATTGACTGCCTTGAACATTGTAAAGTGTCGCCATTTCAAGTGTAATAACTGAGTCAGCAAGTACATTTGTGTACATGGAATCAGGCACTTCTCCTCCACTTTGACGGATTTCTCGAAGTGCTGTCATCGGAAGGGAACGCAATGGCATAACCGATTTCATTTTAAAACGGTTCCCATCTTTCCAAATATGAACACCTGGCATCGCATCGTCTTTCTCATAAGAGATGGCAAGTTCACCAGACATTATAAATCCACCTTCTTCGATAAACTCAGGTTCTGTGCTGGTTGTTGCGATCCCAATCGCAGTTTCCTTGTACTTTTTGTTTGTAACAAGGGAATCCACCATATTCTTTTGGAAATCGACATAAGAAATTTCGATATTTTTATGTGCTTTTCCTTTCGCAGGAATGAAGGCTATATCATGTGTAAAGCTATTGTCTACCGCCTCTGACATATATGCCAAAGCCTCAAAACTTCTTCCTTCAGAATCATTACTTACTTTAATCGTTAAGTAAGGTTCGGCGCTGTACATGTAGTTGACCGTTTGCCCTTCTCGAATCAACATCAAGCCTTCGAATCCAAAAAAACGAGTAGCTGCGGCTCCAATCATCATGATTAAGAAAGCAACGTGAAATGTCAACATGGCGATTTTCTCTCGCTGGAACATTTTGTATCTAAAAATATTCGCGATCAAACCTACGCTAAGATAAATCAAGAGCAACGTAAACCAGAGGGCGTTGTAGACCATGATTTTAGCTGTTTGAGTATCGTGAACGGTTTCCACAAATGTGGCAAGTCCAATCGAAACGAGGAATAGGAACAATGCGACGACCATCATGCGCATTGAGAAGATTTCTTTGGCGATTCGTTCCATGAATGTTTGATTTTCGGTTACAAAGATACGGAGATAAACCGTTTGAAACAGAGGATTTTTAATTGGATTTTATTTAACATTTATAAAGACAGGATTCCCACTAAAAGTGGGGGATTATTTTATCTTTGGTAGTTGAAAATATAATACCTGCCATAATGAAAAAATACTTGAAGAAAATCCTGAAGTGGACTGGAATTACGCTCCTGTTAATCATTGTTTTACTTATTCTAACACCCATTCTATTTAAAGATCAAATCAAGCAGATGGTCGTGGATGAAGTGAATAAAAATCTTACGGCAGAGTTAGTTGTAGGTGATATTGATCTGACTTTCTTCAGTACATTTCCGAACATGACCATTCAACTTTACGATACGAAACTAATCGGAAAGAAGGAATTCAAAGGCGTAGAACTTGTTTCTATGAAAAAAATGACGGCACATGTTGGATTTTGGAGCGTTGTTGCAGGAGATCAAGTTGAAGTAGACGAAATTCACATCGAGGAGCCGGTAATCGATATTCGTATTCTTGAAAATGGCATGGCAAATTATGATATTGTAAAGCCTGATGAAGAAAAAACGAAAGAAGAATTGGAAGAGCCATCCAGTTTCAAATTAAGTCTTCAAGAGTATTCTATAACGAATGGAAAGATTCGTTACGACGACAAACTCTATGATATGTATATGGAGTTAGATAATCTTCAGCATACTGGAAAGGGTGATTTAACTGCTGAGACACTGGATTTTGAGACAACTACCTTGATCGATAAATGCTCTTACAAAATGTATGGAATCAGTTATTTAACAGAGGTTAAAACAGATGCTGAGGTCAATATTTTAATGGAATTCACGGAGAAATCCTCCAAATTTACGCTGAAAAACAATACCATTAAATTGAACAAAGTTGTTTGTTCCTTGGATGGCTATTACGAAATGTTTGACGGCTATGACGATATGAATTTGAAACTCGATGCCTCAAAAACATCTTTCAAAGATTTCTTATCGTTAATTCCTGCATTCTACAGAACTGGCTATGAAAGTATGGTAAGTTCGGGAAGTTTATCTCTAAATGCTGAGGTCAAAGGTAAGATGGACGACGTGAACATGCCTGGTTGGGACTTTGCCATGAAAGTAAACGCCGGATCTGTAAACTACACTGGACTCCCAGGGAAAATCACGGATATTCAAGTAGAAGCAGGTTCAACGTTCCCAGGTGGTTCTAACTATAACGCGATGACTGTCGATATGCCAAAATTCCACGCCGAACTTGGTAAAAATACTATCGACGCCAATCTTTCACTGAGAAATGTAATGGTTGACCCGAAGATCAAATCTGGAATACATACGAATGTTGATCTCTCAACGCTCAAGAACTATGTGCCGATGCCTTCTGGCGAATCACTTTCTGGCATCTTGGACGCAAACGTTGACATAGACGGAACGATGAGCGCTCTGGACAACGAGCAATACGACAAATTTAAGGCAGAAGGCGTGCTTGATTTAAGTAAAATGAATTACGTTTCGAGTACTTTGGACAATCCCGTTGTTATCGATCACATGAGGTTTACTTTCTCCCCACAGAAGTTAGCGTTGAACGACCTGAAAGCTAAAATGGGTAATAGCGATTTCCAAATGGACGGGACTATCGATGAATATTTCGATTATATGTTCGCAAAAGAAGGAGACGAAAAAGCTAAATTATTGAAAGGAAACATGAACTTTTCAAGTAAATACCTCGACTTAGATGAGTTAATGAATGTGTACCCAGAAGACGAAGCTGCAGCCAGTGAAACTGAAACAAGTTCGGAAGCAACAGAACCCACTTTGGTTCCTGCCGATATTGACTTTACGCTCAAAACTTCTATTGGAAAAGCAAAATACAATGGAATCATCGCACGTGATGTTTCTGGTTCAACAGGCATTAAAGACGAAGTAGCTTCTCTGAAAAATTTTTCAATGAAAGCGATGGGTGGTACAGTTGGATTGAACGGTAGTTATGATACAAGAGATCATGCCAACCCGAAATTTGATTTTGATTATGACTTAAGAGACATTGATATCGAACAGTTAACGGCAAACTTTGTCACCGTTGGGAAATTGGCTCCATTAGCAAAATACGCGAAAGGAAAAATTTCTTCGAGCTTATCTATGAGTTCCGCATTGGACAACAATTTGATGCCTATTTTGACATCAATAATGAGTACAGGTGATTTGAGATCGAGCAAGATTACGATCTCTGAAATTGAGCTGCTTGGTAAGATTGAAAAAGTGACCAAACTCCAAAACCTATCGAGTCAATCGCTCAATAACTTCGCAACAAAGTTTAAAATTCGCGATGGAAAAATTGAATTGACACCTTTCGACTTAAAACTGGGCAAAGTTCCAACCAAAGTTTCGGGATACACGACTTTGGATAAGAAAATGGACTATACGTTCGCAATGGACGTTCCTAAAGATCAGATTCCAGCCTCCATTTTGAAAGAAGTAGAGAAAGGTCTCACCTTCGCGAATGGTTTGCACCCGAGTATTAAGGTCGGAGATTTACCACCATTTATAAAAGCCAATGTTTTTGCGAAAGGTGATGTCTTGAATCCAAAAATCACAACAGATCTGCCAGAAATGGTTCGTGAAGCTGTAAAATCAAAAATGGGTAATCTAGTTGATGACATTAAAGAAACTGTAAAAGACAGCGTCAAAACAATCATCAACGACACAAAGGCAGATGTAAAAGCTGAGATTGAAGCGAAAAAAGCAAAAATTCTTGCAGATGCCCAAAAACGAGCTGATCAAGTGAAGGCAGAGGGTAAAAATGCGGCAAACTCTATTCGAGCTGAAGCCAAGAAACAAGGTGAACAGTTGATTAAAGAAGCTGGATCTAATCCTGTGAAGAAGAAACTAGCAGAAACAGCCGCTAAAAAACTAGAAGACGAAGCAGAGAAAAAAGCCGTTACTGTTGAGAACGAAGCCAATAAAAAAGCTGACGATATCATGAAAAAGGCACGGGAAGAAGCAGATAAACTGGGATAAATATCCAGTCTATGAAATATTAGAAAGGCGCTGTATTTTTACAGCGCCTTTCTAATGGATAAAATTTTCTTTATGCTTGAAGGAGATTCCTAAAAGGCTTCCAACCTGGGATATAAAATGCGGTCGTTTTTAAAAGTGCCAAAACGGGAATGGTTAGAATCATACCTAAAATACCACCGATGGCACCAAAAATTATAATACTTAAAATCACTACCAGCGGATTAATTCCAACTTGTTTACCCATGATTCTAGGTGTAATAATGTTGCCCTCCAAAAACTGTACAACAGCAAAAATGGCAATTACTCCTACCGCGTACCAAATACTATCTTTTGTAAGAAGCGCAATTACAATGGGAATTAAAGCACTCACAATCACCCCGAGATATGGAATCACAGTAAGTAATCCAGCCAAAACACCCAAGAAAAAGGCGTATTCAATACCCAACGCAAACAGGCCTAATCCAGTGAGAACCCCAACAATACTCATGACATAGATTAAACCGCGGATATAGCCAATATAGACCATTTCAATTTGCTGTAAGATACGGTTGGCAATCGCTCGATTTTCTTGTTTAAAGCTGGTGTAGTAGAATTTTCTAATTTGTGACCTTGTGATCAACATGAAAAATATAAATATCGGACATGTAAGAAGGAAAGAAATCACCGTATTGATATTCAGCAGAGTCGACATGGCAAATTGTATTCCTGTTTTCTTCGTTTTAAGCATCACCATATCTATTTGTTCTTGATATAAGCTGAGATCAACAGAGACATATTGATCAATCGTGGCAATGGGACTTTTCAGCATAGGTTTTACGCTATCAATAGGAAGATCCGATACAATTTATGCACTTTGATAGGCAATCAATCCAAAAATCGTTGCGAGGATAAGGGTCACACCCAAAACAACGATCAAGCTAGCAAACGTCAAACTCAATCCTAATTTCTCAAGTTTTTTAACCATTGGGTGTGCCAGCATCGCACATAGCCCACTGAAAATAATCGGCATCGTGATAGCCTAAGTATAATAAATGGTAATGAGGACAAGCGCCACAACCATTATCGTTCGATACATTTTAACACTTAACATCTATTCTTCTTTTGGTTTTGAAACATTCAAATAACAGGCTTGAATGCACTACAAATTATTCTACACGACCTAAATTTCTAATCACTCAATATCCAAGAACTCCTCTTTTTCAGACCAAGTCTTCCTTCCAAAAATAACAAGAAGATTTGTTTCACTGATTTGACTGTCAAAATTGAAATTTTCAATGCGATGCTTTAGCTAAAGATGCTTAAATGAAGGTTTGTATCAAAAAAAAAGCCCTAACTCGCAAGTCAGGGCTTCCATTAATTTGGTTTCGTTAATTCTTTACGAATGTTTTAGACATCGTTCCGAATTCAGTTGTGATCGAAAGAACATACATTCCAGAAGCTAAATCCGCTACTGAAATTTGATTTTCATTCGTTTTTGCTACCACCACTCCCGAAAGATTCAAAAGAACCATTTCTGTAATTGTTGCATCACTTTGAACTGTAACAATTGTTGTCGCTGGATTCGGGTACAAAACGATTTCAGATCCAACGATTTCGTCAACATTAATACAACCATCAACTTCGATGTCTGCTGTTGCAGATGCACTACATCCTATGCTATCCGCATACGTGTAAGTAATTGTGTAAACACCAACTCCGGCTGTAGCAGGATCAAAATCATCTGTTCCTGAAACTCCAGTCCCACTGTAAGTACCTCCTGCTGGTGAACCTTGATCCAAAGTAAAGTTCGCTGCATTGACACATACTGTTGGCAATGGAGTCATAGAAACGTTTGGTGCTGGGTTTACAGTCACTGTTACTGTATCAACATTTTCACAACCATTCACATCTGTTCCAGTAACCATGTAAGTTGTTGTCGTAGTAGCTGCGAAGGCAGTTCCATTCACCACTCCATTATCCCAAATGTATACGGATGCTCCTGAACCAGTTAATGTCACATCTTCTCCTTCACATACAGTTGTAAATGAAGCATTTGCAGACACTACTGGAAGCGTATTAAAAGTAACATCTACCAAAGTAGCAGCACTTGTACAGTTTGATGTTCCGTTATTCGTTGCAGTTACGTAATAAGTCGTTATTCCAGAAGTTGCAGTTGGCGTAAATGCCGCCCCTGTTCCTACAAGATTTAAAAGTGTTGCATCATCGAACCACTCAATTGTTGACGTTTGCGGCGTAAATGAATAGGTATCGTATGGGAATGGTGCATTTGAGCTAGCGTTATCTACAGCGCCATCTAAAACGTTAATACCACTGAAAATCCATTCTCCAATAATAAATGTACCTCCATTCGGAGCGGCGTTGGTTGCGCGGTAAGCCCAACCATCTAAATACTCCCATGGTTGACCGGTACCATCTACATTGATATCTCCAAACACGTCAATTACGACTCCGTTATGGAACAATTCAATAGCATCATCACCGTTCACATTTCCAGCAGATGCATCTGTGAAATCAGGATAGAAACCTAAGAAACTGAAGAAGTTTGCAGAATCTGTTCCTACGTGGATGTACGTCCCAGCCGTCACAGGAATAGCAGGGAAAGTAAATTCTTCACCATCTGTTCCTCCACCGTTATTTGCAGAACCAAAACCGTAAGCACTTAAATCAGCGATATTTTCAAGGGCATAAAATTCAACCACTTTTGGAAGACCACCTGTTAAAGTTGCGTCCAAAACGCCTGAAATGATTAATGAATCTGTTGCTACCGCTCCTACTGTCAATGCTGTTGGAGTTTCACCTTCACAATAAGAAATTGTTCCTTGAACTACTGGCATTGAAGGCGTTGCAGTGATGTCGAGAGTAATCGTAATGATACTATCACATCCCGCAGCGTTCGTTAGTGTTTGCGTGTACGTTCCTGAGAATGTATACGTTGTTCCGTTCACAACAACTGAATCACAAGCAGAGTCTGTAATGGTGCTTGACGTGGCATTGTTGATTGTTAGGTTCACCGTAATAGTACTATCACAACCTTGTGCGTTTGGAATAATAGCAGTATAAGAACCTGTTGCTGTATATACCATTCCGTCTGGTGCAGTATATGTTTCACAAGCCGTTGGTGTAATTGTGCTTGATGTATTTGTACATGGTGTTCCGCAAGCGATCATAGAATGTGCTCCTAAAGAATCAAACATATCGATTGGGAAAACATCCCATTGTGTTTGACCAACAGCCCAATTCGCTTGACCTTGCTGAATATTTACAGAACGGATTAATGTGAAGTTAGCCGTTGCTCCTGTTCCTACAGGCCAAGACGCTCCTGGGTCAACTCCAATCTCACCAAAGCCATCAATAACAGCTCCTGTGCTAATTTTAACTAGCGTCATTGCATCATCACCATTGAAAAATGTCAATGTATGTAATGTATCCGACTGAGTTAAGATGGCAATATCTGCTGATGAATTACCGATTACAAAAACATCTCCTGCAGCTAGAACACCTACTGGAAACAAACTATCTGTGGCAATAGTTGATCCGTTATTATAACGGTACAACACGTAATCCGACAAATCTATCGGTGCTGCTGTTGGATTGTAAATTTCTAATGCTTTGTTACTTGAAGCTCCTTCGATGTATTCGGAAAAGAATAGATCTGTACATTGCGCTTGAGAGGCAAAGCTCCCTATCAACAATGCGAAAATTGTGATTGTAAAATATCTCATTTTGTCTTTAAATTTTGCGTAAAGGTATGCCCTTTTGAATCATAATGCACAACGCTTTTGCAGAATTTAATGTTAAGATAAAGTGAGGTTAACTCTTGAAAATCTTACTAAAAGGTTTAACTACGAAGAATCAGGAGAATTCTACCGAAATAAAATTAATACTACTTATTTCGAAGCGAGGAAAGTATCGACATTTTTTTGAATACGCGTTTGGATATCTGAAGTATCTGCTTTTTCGAATTCTTTGCCTGTTATTTTCTCGTACAACTCGATGTATCGATCTGTTACTACGCCGACAAAATCATCTGGCATCACCGGCATGGTCTGGCCTTCTAGACCTTGAAATCCATTTTCAATCAACCATTGTCTCACAAACTCCTTGGAAAGCTGTTTTTGATTCTCTCCTTTTTCCTGACGTTCAGCATAACCATCGGCATAAAAGTATCGGGACGAATCTGGCGTGTGAATTTCATCAATAAGTAAAACTTCACCATCGCGAATACCAAATTCATATTTCGTGTCGACTAAAATTAAACCGCGTTCCGCTGCCATTTCAGTACCTCTTTGAAACAAAGCTCTGGTATATTGCTCCAATTTTAGGTAAACATCCTCTAGAACGATTCCTTGTGATAAGATCTCCTCTCTTGAGATATCTTCGTCGTGCCCTTCATCTGCTTTCGTTGCAGGCGTTATTATGGGCTCAGGAAATTTATCGTTTTCTTTCATTCCTTCAGGCATCGGAACTCCGCAAAGAATTCGCTTCCCAGCTTTGTACTCTCTTGCTGCGTGACCAGACATATAACCTCGAATCACCATTTCCACACGGATAGGCTCGCATGCATATCCAACAGCCACGGATGGATCTGGCGTACCGATTAACCAATTGGGAACAATATCTCTAGTGGCTTCAAGAAACATCGTCGCCACTTGATTTAAAACTTGACCTTTGTGCGGAATTCCTTTTGGAAGCACGTGATCAAAAGCAGAAATTCTATCCGAAGCAACCATAACCAACAGACCATTATCGAGCGTGTATACGTCTCTCACTTTTCCGTTGTAAACCTTAGTTTGGCCTTTAAAATTGAAGGAACTGTCTGTTATTGCGTTACTCATGAATTGAAGTTTTGGCAAAGGTAAATATTACTGATAGCTCGAAAAGAGATTTCGCTCCAGAAGTTTTGACGAGATATTAACAAGAAGCATTCGCATATTTTTGATATGGAGCATTAATTTTCTTTCGAATCGGACTTTTCATTTTCCTGTTTCTCCTCCAATTGCTCCATGGCAACGATCATTTTCTTGACCAAACTATGTCGCATAACGTCGGCTTGTCCCATTCGGATGATTCCAACACCTTCAACATCTGTCAATGCATCGAGTGCGAATGCCAAACCAGATTTTTGTTTCCTTGGAAGGTCAATCTGTGACATATCTCCAGTAACAACGAATTTTGCTGTTTTACCCATTCGGGTCAAGAACATTTTGATCTGCATGGTGGAAGTGTTTTGGGCTTCGTCCAAAATCACAAAGGCTTTGTCCAAGGTTCTTCCGCGCATAAATGCCAAGGGGGCAATCTCAATAATTCCAAATTCGATCATATCTGCCAATTTTTCAGCGGGTATCATATCGCGAAGCGCATCGTATAGAGGCATTAAGTACGGATCCAATTTCTCTTTCAAATCCCCTGGTAAAAATCCAAGATTCTCACCTGCCTCCACTGCTGGACGCGTTAAAATGATTCGTTTCACCTCTTTCGCTTTCAGTGCTCTTACAGCAAGAGCCACCGCGGTATAGGTTTTACCCGTTCCAGCAGGTCCAACAGCGAAAACCATATCGTTTTTGTTAACCAGATCAACCAATTTTCGTTGATTCAGAGTTTGCGCTTTAATTTTTGCGCCATGATTGCCATGAACGAGTGTTTCTGAACCGTTATCCGAACTCAGCATCCGCGGTCCATCCGTCATCATGAGGTTGTCGATATTGTTCTCCGTCAACTCATTATACTTATGAAAATGTGCAACGATCAAGTCAAACTTCCGTTCAAATTCGTCCATTACTTCTTCTTCTCCAGCCACCGTAACGACGTTTCCTCTAGCGACAATCTTTAACTTAGGAAAAAAGCTTTTAATGTGTTTCAGCTTCGTGTTGTTCACCCCAAACAATTCCGCTGGGTTGATTCCTTTAATTTCAATTTTCTTTTCTAGCAATCGAATTTTTTATTTTTAACTTTACTCTCGAATTATTAAAGTCAAATTTAGGAAAATATTCGGCGAATAATCATAGCCTTGCACCACGAATGCGGATTCTTACATTAACATCAGATATGGGGCTCGATGACCACTATGTGGCATCGGTCAAAGGAACCGTTTATTCGGCGCTCGAAAACGTGCGCATTATTGACATATCGCACAACGTCAAACCTTTCGAAATCACTGAAGCGGCATACCATGTTTCTTCTTGCTATCACGACTTCCCGAAAGGAACGATTCATATAATTGCCGTAGATAGTGAGCCAATCGTAAATTTCGGCGGAACAGATGGAAGCTTCCCGTCCATTATGGAATATGATGATCATTATTTCATTTGCAATGACAATGGTTTTTTTGGAGCGTTCTTACAGGAAAATAGACCTGACGCTTTGTGGAGAATCGAATCCTTTATGAACAATCTTGATGCTTTTAAATTCCCAACAAAAAACATCTTGGTCAAAGCTGCCATTGATCTATGTAATGGGAAAAAGCCTTCAGAACTCGGTGTTCCATCCAATGGTTATAAGAGTGCTCTTGCGCTAACAGCGATATCCGAAACCAATTTAATCAAAGGACATGTCGTTCATATTGATAAATATGGAAACACTATCACAAATGTTCACCGCACGTTGTTTGAACGCTTTGGAATAGACGTACCGTTCGTGTTGTATTTTAAGCGCAAAGATTATTACATCGATAGGATTTCGAACACATACAACGAAGTCGCACAAGGCGAAAAAGTGGCTATTTTCAATGAAAATGGGTTTCTCGAAATCGCGATTAACCGCGGAGCGAATGAAAGTACGGGAGGTGCAGAGCAATTATTTGGATTGCACAAAAACGATATCGTCCGAATTGAATTTACACCACCTGGTTCACGAGAAACCCTTGAATCTTTGTTCTAATGATTACACGCATCGTCAAACTTGAATTTCGAGAAGACAAGACACAAGACTTCCTTCGATTTTTCGACACCATCAATCATATAGTTAATGAATTCCCAGGTTGTTTTGGAATGAAATTGTATCAAGACATTGATCGACCCAATATTGTTATGACCTATAGTCATTGGGAAAACCAAGAAGCACTGAACAGGTATCGCGACTCTCCAGAATTTGGACAAATATGGCCTAAAATCAAACCATGGTTTCAAGAAAAGCCTCAGGCATGGAGTGTGAAAGCTTATTTTGATGGATTTGCAAATTGAGTGAATGAATCACTTATATTTACGATAAAATGATCTCGGAAATATTTACCACCATTTTTTTTCTGATCGCAGTGCTAGACCCACTGGGTTCAGTTCCTGTGTATTTGGAAGCGACAAAATAATTGGATCAAGCTCACAAAAAAAAGGTCGCGATTCGCGCCTCTTTCATCGCGTTTTTAATCTTGCTTTTTTTCATTGTTGTTGGACAATTCATTCTGGAAGGAATGGAGGTTACTTTGGCGGCAT
>Ga0209137_1000502_pt1 | contig 41620 bp, 36 predicted proteins | sample SaaInl5LU_22_DNA_FD_184642 | JGI IMG/M metagenome (GOLD analysis project Ga0209137, IMG submission 184642) | Marine microbial communities from expanding oxygen minimum zones in the Saanich Inlet - ESP_105LU_22_DNA (SPAdes) (version 2) | ecosystem: Environmental > Aquatic > Marine > Intertidal... | reverse complement strand
AATTGTCGACACAACAGCTCCTCCTACGCCCATACCTCTTAATAAAGTATCGAGCATTGAATTAGCTATTCTAGATTGTTTATCATTGATTAACTCCTCGTCGTCATCGTCAAATAAAGCCGCGAATAAAGCTGATTGTAAACTAGAGAATATTATGTTTTGTACCGCTGTATAATATATTATTTTAGAAACATTAGTTTTAACGTCTCCACGTCTGTTTTTAAGATCCAGGATAGCTTTTTTAGTTAATCTCATGTATTGCATAGGGGTGTTTGCGAAAGCTAATATAATACGTCCTAATGGGCTTGCTTGTTGTTGAGATATTCTATCTGGTCTTGACGACTGCTGTGTTTCTTCTGCAACTTCTTGAAAATCTAAAAATGCTTTACTTTCCGCTTCTTTTTGAGATAATCCTTCTTTAATATAACTATCTATTCTGTTTCTATAAAAAGATGCTCCCCCTATTGCGATAGCAAAACTATCCGCTATTTGTGTAGGTAAGAATCCCATTTTTAATATAGAAGATAATGCTGCTTTAGCTTTATTTGTCGATGTTTCTGCTGCGCTAGCAATGTCATCCGCATTTACATCTGTTTTTAACCCAGATCTTCTTTGTTTTAAGAAATCTGAATTAAATATCATTGCAAAATCACCCCAAAATTGTTTTTGGTTACTAAAAGCTTTAGCTGCTTTTATAGGATTATTATCTCCCCAGTTTATAAAGTTTGCAATAGATAATGTTTGTAATAAAGCTGATCTTGTATTGAAGAACATAATAGTACCTACAGAATCGTTAACCCAATTCATAAATTGATTAGTTAACTTATTAGATCCGTTAGGTCTATTTCTACCGCTTTTCATTCTGTAAAGCATATCTTTCAACGCTTCTACATAATCTTCTCCAAAAGCTGCTCTAAGTTTATTAATATTATCTTTAGTAAAAACAGCATCTGCATTTTCTTGCCATTGCTGTAAAAATTCTTCTCTTTTTGAAGAGTTAATCATACCAATAACATCTGTCGTAATAGTTCCAGCTAACCAATTTTTATCAGGCTCAGCATATCCTACCATTAATGCGTTAATCTGCTCTGCAAAGTTTTTAAGGTCTTCATTATTATTTACTAAATCAACCAACTCCTTAGTGTCATTTTTATCTAACCCTGGTATTTCATAACCTTTTTTATTCCAAAGATAAACTCTTACAGCTACATCATTTGTAAATCCAGTTTTATTTGTTTTACCAAGACCTTTAGGTACGTTTTTTATGCTCTTTTTTAGTTTTCTAAAAGATTGAATTGTTTGTTGCTTATAGCTTTCAAAATCCCTAATTCCTTGCGCATAGGGATCAAATAAATTTTCTTTAAACCATTTAGAGTTTTTATTTCCAACTTCGCCTTTACCTAATAGCTTATACATTAACCCGCTAAAATCTTCAGCAGACGGAGGTACAAAAAATTTCCATCTACCTTTCTTTTTAGCAAGCATTTTACTTTTAGCTTCAGATATAGTTTTTTTACTGCTTATCTTAGTTGAGTTTTCTATAATTTTATTAAAATTTTTATCTAGTTTTGTGTCAGTTGTTTCTTTAGAGGTTTTAGAAGCTTGCAATACAGCTTCTCCTATTTTTTCTATACCTTTTTTTGTACCTAAAGAATTTTCTTTTACATTTTTTATTTGATTAAGGTTAGGAAATAATCTAAAGTACAAAGTGGCTCCAGATTTTGCTGGACGTATTACGTTTTTTGTTTCAGCATTTAGTGCACTATAAGTATTTGACATTTTACTTTCTTTACCTACAGCATACATTCCATATCCACCTATTTCTATTAAATCAATACCACTATAAAAATCTTCAATTATACTTTGATCAGACATATAAGAAAAATAACCAGCTTTACCTTCGTTTTTTTCTTTTATTAAGGCCCATATATCACCGCTTTTATTAAAAGCTTTACCTTCTATTGTAGTACTTTGCGGTAATTTTAAATGCCCTGTTTTTGACACTGTTATTTTATTGCTGCTATTTTTATTTATTTCATTTATTATATCAAGCAGATTATTTATATATTTTTCATTAGCTTTTATACTACTTATTAAACTTTCTTTATTTTTTTCGTTAATTTTTTTAGAAATTTTAATATCTTCAAAATTATTTAAAACTATTTTGCCTTTGTCTATTTTAAACAAACTTATAGTAGCACTGCCTATTTGCGATATTTCATTTAATTTTACTTCTATTTTTATATCTGAGCCATCGGGTCTTGTTATTATTAAATCCCCTTTTTTGCCCGTTATATATTTTACTTTGAATTCTTTGCTAATTTTATTTAAAACTTCTTTTAAAGCTATTTCATATTTAAAACCCTTATTAGAAGCCTCAAGGTCCTGCATATACTCTAATATGCCTTCATGAGTTAATTCTTCTTTTATAGTGTCAATATCATCATTACTAACTTTTTTATTTTTTAAAAATTCTTCAATTTTATTATTATCGAATCCACCTTCTATCATAAACTTAAACAATTTTTTACGATCGTTTTCGTTTATATTATAATTATCGCTAACAGGAGTAGCTTCTTTGCTAAATTGTAGCTCATAATTATTAGTAGCTTTATTTATGCTTTTACCATAATCTGTTAAATATTTAGTTATTCTAGGGTCTGTTACTATAATATTATTATCTTTAGTTAAAGGTATTACAGCATTAGTCACGTCCTCATATTCAGGATTAAACGCTTCGTCTTTAAAATTTTCTTTTAATATACGTTTTCCGGGTTGCCAATAAATACTTCCAGCAAAAGTATATTTCTTACCATTATAATTATAAACAGTAAAATCTTCTGCTCTTTTATTTATTGTAAGTGTATTATTGCCAAAATTCAAAACATCAACATAAGAGTAAACATCTTTTTTTGGATCATACTTTTGTTTCGAAATTAAAGAATCAACAAGTACAACTTCACCTTCTTCATAAGAGTCGTATATATTTTCAAACACAAACGTACCTTCTATTTCAGCAAAACCTCCATTTATTTCTTCTACAAAACTTAAATCTACAGCACTTTCATCAGTATCTATATTGTTGATAAAATTTTGATAATCTTCTCTTAATTTATAATTGTTATAGAATTTAGCGTTTTTACCATCTCTTACTGTTTTAGATATAAGTTCTTTATTAGTATTGTACTCCTCGTAGAGTTTACCCTCAATGTCTCCTCTTTTGTATCCAACAACTTCAGAAGTATTATTTTTTACATCAACACTTACTATTTTCTTTAAACCGCTGCTGTCATTAGTAGACTCAAGATACGTTAGCTTTTTAGTAGACTTGTCCATTCGGTCCCACCATTGGCCATCAGCCCAAAAAGACAATAATTTATTGTTTTTAAAAGCAATTCTTTTGTTTTCACCATAGTGTTTCCATAATTTCCAGGTGTTCTCGTTTAAATTACCAGTATTACTATCTCGAGCTGCTAAACACCATGGATTTGCATTTTCACCCCAGTTAGAATCTATTAGTTTCCTAACATCGGCTTGTGCTTCTTTTGATTCTTCAACACTGTATATAGTTATACCGTCGTTTAACTCTTTTTTATTACTTAATGTTTCAACAGTGTCTGGATTTATTGCTTTTATCTTGGGTTTTACGTCATACTTAGCTAATAATTCGTTAGGGTTTTTAAAACTGTACGGGTCTACTTTTTTTGTTTCACCAGTCTTAATAGCATCAACAACTTTATAACCATCTTCTGGTAATATTAAATAACCATTAGCCATGTAATATAAAGCAAGGTTTTTGTATTTTGCTTTTTTATTTTCTTTCACATCTAGCTTATCTGCCCATTCAAATAACTGATCTACAGCTTTAGACGGGTTTTCAAGATCAGGTCTTTTCTTTTTTAAATGCTTTTCATACCTATCTCTAGACGCTTTAGAAAATTGAATTATAAATAAAGAATCCGCGTAACCTGGAGTATTTAAAGCTTTGTCTACATGCTTTGCTCGGCTAAATTGTATCTGAGCCGCTCCTGCTCTAATATCTGCTTTTTGCTCACCTGTTAATTCAGCTAGTTCTCTTACTGCAGTATTAGTGGTAATTTGACCATACAATCTAATAAGGGCTAATATAGTCTGGGCTCTAGGGTCTTTCCCTGTAATCTTAACTAATGTTTCGTCTTTATTAATACCAAAAGCGGTATAGAAATCTTCTTTAGTAATATTTCTTTTGAGATTAAATGGTATTAAACCAGCTCCTTTAGAAGTTCTTTCGCCTTTATCGTAGAACGCTTGCTGTAGTTTTCTTGGAACACCTACTCCTGTGCCTATCAATTCTTCTCTAGCTGTTTCACCTTCAAGTATTGCGCCTTCAGGTAGCATAGAGATGAACATATCTGCATGCTTTATAATCAAGCGTTGCATATGAGGTATTTCTGCTGAAGCTAAATTAGCTGCAGGGGTTGTAACCTTTTTAACAGTAGTTCTCCACCAATCAGCAGTAATCGCAGGGGCTAAATCTTTCAATTTAGAAAAAGATAACGCACTAAAGTCTTCAGAAACCATATCAGCTATAGCTTCTCCCACAGCTTCCGTATAAGCTTTAGATCTTTCAGGCCCTAATATTATTCTAGGGTCTACTAACTTTTTCTTTCTATTCTCTTCAGAGCGGATTTCGGTCATTGTTGTTTCCGGGCTGTAATCTGAAGCAATTTGTATTGTTTCTTTACCTTCAGGACTTAATGCATCTAAGCTTACATTTATTTTTTCTTCAATTCCTAATCTTTTAGCTAAGTCGTTTGCTCTTAAATAAGCTCTGTTAACTAAAAATTTTTCAATATCTTGAGCACCATTGTATTCGTTAAGAACCATTGTCTCTATATCTGATCTCATAGAATCTTGAAAATCTTGTCTAGAAACAGATTTTTTAGCATCCATTGGTATTGGATCGTATAAAGCTTTAGTTCTATTAGTTATTACTTTATCAATAACTGGCTTTAAACTTGTTAAAACTTTTTGTTCTAACCTTGTTTGTTTACCCCCCTTGATAGGTTCTTTACCAAATTTAGCTGCAATAGCTGCATTCTCTTCAGCTAATTGTTTTATTGTAGTTATATCATTAGTAATCTCGGTTGTCTGTTCAGGTGATAATGATTTTGAAAACGCTACATCCTCTGTTAATCCAGCATCTGAAAGATCTACATTTTCTAAAGCAGCTGCAGCCTTTTCGGTTAATTTACCTTGATCCGCGCTTTCGTCAAACTCTTTAATAAAATTATATACATCTTTACCAGATTCAAATCCTATATTAGTATATCCTATTGGTTTAAAAACACCTACAATAGCATCGCCTATTTTTTCAAAAAGTGTTTTATCATAGTTAATTTGCTTTTTACGTAAAGCATCAGAAAACACATTTACATATTCTGTATTATACTTTTTACCAGTATAACCTCTTGATTTCATTTCAGCATCAACAAATCTTCTTTGAGAAGACGTCATTGCTTTTCTAAATTGATTAACAATTTTACCTTGCTTTTTAGCGTCACCAACAAGTTTATTAAGTATTGGATGCAAAACTTCGTGCATACCCGCATTAATAGAACCCGTTTTTCTAGCTATATCTCTGTCTATAACTATATCATTGCCAATAACAAAAGCGGACACTTCAAATCCTTTGTTTTTATTATCAAAATAAGATTTTCTATTCTTTTCGCTTACTTTATCGCTATTCATTAAGTCTTCTACTTCTTTAGAACTCTTAACGTCTATATTTAACCCTTTTTCAGAAGCAATAGTTTCAGCAGATGCAATATTTTTTTCAAGCTCCATGTCAATTAAGCTTTGCCTAACTGTATCGTATTCAGCTTTAAATCCTGAAGAAGCAGCTTCATATTCAGCGTTAGATATATCGCCTCTTCTTAATTTTTTATTTAATTCTGTTATTTTATAAGCTGCAGCGTCGGCTAAATCAGTAAGGCTCTCTATTTCGCTTATTTGCTTGTTATTTAAGCTATTATATATTTCGTTCCCTTTTACTACAGAGTCAGCAATATTAGATTCTTTTTTATTTATTTCAATTTGTATTCCTTCTTTAACACTTTTATCTTTAGATAAATTATATTGTTTTCTTAAATCCGATAATTCATTTATATTATTATAAATTTTATCTCCATCTACAACATTTCTGATTGTATTCATGCTTTTTGCAGAATAAGAACCAGCTACCATGCCTCCGCCACCAATAAATCCTTGAAGACCTGCTTCTAACCCCTCCTGACTAGTGACAGCGTCTACAACTGTTTTAAATATTTTTGATTCTTTATCTGTACCGGCCACGCTACCTAACTCAGTATTAACTTGGTCAGTAGCATGTTGTAATATCTCTGTAGTAAATTCTGTAGTTCCCACTGAAAACATTCGCATAGCAGATCTAGCCCCTTTATTATATATTAGTTTTTCAGCAAGGTATTTACTACCCATACCTATTAAACCTGTAGATCCTGTTCCTTTTATAGCTCCTTTAGTTCCTTTAGCAACAGTTCCTAGTCCAATAAATTCTAATGCTGTAGAAATAACTCCCATACCTACAGGTATTGCATTGTCCGCTTCTCCGGATTTTAATAATTCATCAAAGCTAACTCCTAAGTTTTCAGCTTTTAATTTATTATACTCTACAAAGTTTTCAGCTGCGTAGTCCATGAAAAACCCCGTACCCAACGTACCTGCTCCGTAAATAATACTACCAAGCATAGAAGTTATAGCATTTACACCACCCGCAAAAGCACCTCCAATATCTCCGTTTTTCGCACTTTCTATTATACCAAGTGTTTCTTTAGTTTCAAGTTGTTCTTTCTTAAATTTATCAATAGATTCTAAAGTGCTTTTAGTTCCCATACCTCCAGACATCCAAGAATCTTCACCTTGTTCTTTAACAAATTGATCTACCTTGTCTTGCCCAAATATTCCAGCGTATACAGAATTAGTAGCTATATCTAAAGCAGATCTTGCTCCACCTCCTTCTTCTTCGTTTGTATCAAACCAAAATTCAAATACATCTCCAACTTGTTCACCTAAATTAGAGAAAGAATTTTTAATTGACTGCCAAGCCGATAAAGATTCTCCCGATTGTGATCCCATATCTTTTACTGACTCCGCAGTTGGATCCGCACTTGCAGAGTCTTGTGTCTTTACTGGTATACTAAACTGAGTTTTAAATTCATCAAAAGACTTAGTGTAGTCTCCCACTTCATTTAAGGCTGTATATAATTTTTTAGCTTTTTCAGGATTGCCAAATTGAATCTTAAAATCTTCAAATGTTTTAGTGTATTTACCGTCGTTATATAGTTGATTATATAATTCTTCCATTTAATTATAAATTATCGTAAGCACCGCTTCCGGTATTATTAGTTTTTGTTTTTTTGGTTTTATTAGTGCTACCGCTATATTTATTCCAATTACCTATAAAATAGTTAGTAGCTTTTGAACTTAAATTTGAATTTTTTAAGTAAAAATCATATAAAGCTTTTGGGTCGTTTATGTTTAATGAAATTGGTCTTGAATTCCCAGGCGAGCTAGGATTGTATTTATACAAATTAGCCTGTTCTACTTGGCTTGTAAAATCTTTAGCAGCTTTTTCTATTTCATCATCATCATATCCATTTGCTTCAAAAAACATTTCAAATAACTGTCCTTTTGTAATATAAGGCCTTGCTCTTGCTGTAGGATCAATGCTATTTATTTGAGCAGTAATTTCTTCCGGCGAAGGGTTTGATGTTGCTAAATTCGCAAAATTTAAAGCATTCGGTAGTATAGCTCCTGCTGCTAAATTAACTTCGTCTTTTAAAGCACCACTAAGTCCACCTGAATTTGGTCTAGAGGGAGGTTTTTTATCAATAGCTCCTTGCGCAGCAGTTTCAGATAAAAAGTCCATATACTTTGCTAAAACTTCTTGTTCTAGCATGTCCTCATTCCCCGGTTCAAACAGCTCTTTATTCTGTATGTTTAATCCGCCATCTACTAAAAAATCATCTGTAGCTAAAGAAAGTAATGTATCTCTACCTCCTGAGTTTATTAAATTTTTCAGCTTGTTTTGAACCATTGTTTTTCTTGCTCCTACTAAAGATTGACCGCTGCTATAAATACCTTCGTTTAATTTTAATATAGAATCTGCTGTTTTAAAATCCTTTAAAAAAGGCTTATTAATTTCCATATAACTTTTATAGTCGCCAGCATTATCATCAAAAAATACTAACTGACCTCCGGGACCTACACTCATAGAACCTTCATTAGTATATATTTTAGCAGCCTCATTTAATGACCCTATAGAATTACCATTTGAAATTCTTTTGTCGTCAAAATCTTTTAAATAAGATAATTTGTCTTCCTTGTATGTGTTTAACTGTGTTGCTAGGTTTGAAAATGAATTTTTAATACCATTCATTTTATCTCTAACAGCAGCATACTCTGATGGATTTTCTGAAGCATCAATTTTTGTAATTTCTTTTGCTAAACTTGCATAAGAATTTCTTTGTTCTACTAAAAAATTAGTGACTGCACTATTTTGCTCTGGAGTTAGATTAGTTAAATCAGGTTCGCTTAGCGAATTTATATATGAAGCAACTTTAGTGCTAATAGCCTTTTTTTCTGCTTTTTCTTGAGCTTCTGCAATAGCGTTGACCCTAAGCCCTTCATTAAAACTTTTTTGAAAAGAGTCCACCCAATTGTTAACCTTGCTTTGATTTACAAGTGCTTGTCCTTTTACTAAATTTACATTCATATTATATTGTTATTTAAAAAGTTTGCCAATTGCAGGAGCCGCGGCACTTGCTAAACTTCCAACTCCTCCCAATATGCTGTTTGTGGCTTGTTGCCTAGCTTGATTAGCTGCAGCTAAATCATCCTGCGCCATTCCCATTAATGTTTCTACTTTGTCTTGTTCAGCGTCTCTTGAAATTAATTCACCTTTTGCCTCGTATAACTGTAACTTACCAGCTTCTTGAGCAGCTGCCATTTGATTTCTTGATTCTTGCCTACCTATGTCGGCTGAAGCAGTTTGCAAGTTTTGGGCTTGTTGATTAGCTAAAGATTGAGCTAATGCCGCAATGCCAGATCCTCCTGCCGCAGCACCCATAGAATTCATAGTGTTAGATAAGCCTTGTTGCTGTTGTTGAGCCTGAAAATTAGCTGCTTGTTGATTAACAGTAAGATCTTCCATAGTGTTCTGCATATTTTGATATACATTAGAAGTATCAAGGTTTTCATATTGATCTTTCCTTTTATTGAACTCCGCTTGAGCTCTTCTTTGCTCTCTTTTTCTTGCTCCGCCTCCTATAATACCGCCAGCAACTCCGGCTAGCCCACCAACTATTTGTCCAAACATTTTATTAAGTTTTTATAATTTATTATTACGTATTATTTGCTACTATCAAACACCTCAGAACCAATTGAAAAAATTTCAGCATACTCTGTTGAGTCATTTCTAAATTGTAATCTAGCAAAATAGCCTAATAGAGATCCTGTGTTTTGAGTATTGTCTTTTGAAAACAATATAAAACTAGAATCAGTAGGTCTTTCTTGTGAAGGTGCAATTTCACATATCATAGTATTAGTATTTTGATCAATGCTAAGTACTTTACCTATCTTTTGTATTTCGTCTGATTTGTAAGAATTATTAGAATTTGTAAAGTAAGTTATATCTCCAACCTGAACAGATGTATTAATAGGCTGTAAAAATTTTAATGTTATTTGATCCATAATTTTTTTATAAGCATTGGTTAATACTAGATATTGTTCCGCCTGACCCGACTGTAACTATAAAGCTTGAGTTAGCTATACTAGATAAACTATATGTTTGACCGTCTGTTAATCCAGCTGCCATTCTATAAGTACCCGCCGCTAAATCACCTCCACTAGTAGTGTCAAGTGTAGCGCCTACTATGACTTGAGAATTATCTATAAAAAGAATTGTTGTAGCTATACCTTCTAAATCATTACAATCGTCCACTGCTAATACGCTATCATACATAATTTCAGAAGGAGTGCTTATAAAGGAGTCTAAGTCTAATGTATGTGTTATATAATTATCACCTGATGAATTAACAATTATAGAGCCGGTTACAGTAAACTCCTTATTATCAGGACTGTTTAAACTTTGTGAAATACTTTGTAAAGAATAAGTCCAATCCTCGTCACCTATAACTGGAGATGGGATAGCAGGCGTAAAAGACGAAGCTCCTATTGTTGCGTACTCAAATATATTCGTGCCAGAGCTTGTTGCTGTAAAAGAAAAATTAATTACAGGTTCTTGTCCTGGTGCATATTCTGTATTAGCAGTAAAAAGGCGTCTTTCAGGAGATCCAGTTACTGTAAGAGAAGGGTTATTTGTTTCAGCTGTAATTTTTAATCCCACTTCTACTTGTTGTTCTATATCTATTGTAATAGAAGCTCCGTCATTAGCAATATTAACGTTTATATCTCCGGTTATTTTTAATTTATAAGGGCTTTTTCCGTCTTCAATAAAAGGTATAATAATATTTGTTATTTCTGCAATTCCAGTTGAATTCATGGCTACATTAGAAGCGTATATAGCTGAATTTAAATCGGCATCTAATAATTCAACAGAATATAAAGCTCCAGGGTCTCCAATTAAGTTTAACGTTAAAGCCTCTCCTATTTGATTAGCTACAAAAGTATACCCGCTATTTCCATTTAAAGTAAATCCATTTATTAACTGAGTCTCAACAACAATAGGTATTGCGTCTGCTTGTATAACAATTGAATTAGCAGTTATGGTTGCATTAGGGAATGTATATGAAACTACAAACTCAACAGCTACTAAGTTTTGATCTACGTCATAAGTTTTATTCACGACCACATTGTAGCTATTTTGATTACCTCTTGCTATTGATAATCGGGGTTCTTCAAAGAAATAATATCCATTGTCCGCGGTTACAGTTTTTGTTAATATAACAGAAGTACTATTAAATGCTCCCGCTCCAGCATATACACTTATCTCTTGATTAGGTGTACTATTTGTTCCATTAATTTCATATCCGCCTTGAATAAAATATAATTGATCCTGAGCAGTACCTTGTATTTCTAAAGCAAAATCTGCATTAGCGCTAGGCATTAATGTATTATCTGCAAACTCAAAGCTAAAGATAACATTATCACCTGATTGAGTGAATGAAGTATTTACTATTTCAATAGGCGTATTTATTATACTAAAGTCAGAAGCTGATATAGTATACCCTTTACTAGGTGTTATTAATAAAGTTTGTGCGCCAACGTCATTTAAATCTTCTCCAACATTAGCACTGAAGTTTATTTCAGAAATAGTATAACTCACAGAAGGATTATTATTAAATACATGAACATTATAAGCACTCACAGGTGGCGCTGTTACAACAGAAGCTCTTCCAATACCTTGAACTGAAAATTCTTTTGAATCAATGTTGTTATCAGTATTACTATTAAAATAAGTAGCATCACCTTTTATGTAATTAAACCACTTACTTTCTTTATCTAAAAACTGCTTTACATAACCTTCTTGTAAATCTGTTTTTATGTAATTAGTATACCATCCGTTTTTATCTAAAGTTTCTGTTGTTAAGTCTTGTAGCTGCAATTCTGATACCTCCGCAATATTTAAGCCATCATAATTATTATTGCTATACACATATTTTCTTGATTGACTACCGGTATAATTTAAGGTTTTATATTTTTTTACAACAGCAGGCATCTCATTAATTAACAATGTAACCGCGCTATCATATTGTGTGCCATAAAGATTATTTTGAGCTACTCCCGGCACTCTGTGTTCCCAGGCTATACCGTTTTTAAAAGTATAATACCTATCATTTAAAGTTATACCTCCTTCTTCACTAAAATTCTTCCTGCTTTCCCATCCTTTAACGCTTTCTTTAAAGCTAATTGTAGTCGACGTTGGGTTTGTTATTGTAGTAACATTAGAGTTAATAACGCCGTCTTCAAGCTTACTACTCCACTCATTAGATAGTTTGCTTAATGAAACATTATAAGCTCCTTTATCGTCATCAAAACTACCCCAAACAGTGTCTGATTCTTTTAAATTATCAGCAAAAAAGTCACTCATGCCATATCTAGAGATTTCCTCAAGTCCATCGTTTGATAATCTAAGAACAACACCTCTGTTTTTGTCTGTGAAATAAACCCTATAACCATAAGAAGCAAAGCTTTCTGGGTTTTTACTAATTCCAAATTCACCAACATAAGGCACAGCTTGTCCTAGTACATTGTTATTAGAAGTAACATTAGCATTACCATCTGCATTAAATAGAGCATCTTTATTAGCTAGTATACGTAAACATTTATCTTCACAAAGAGTTACCAAATTTGTATCTCTAGAATGTAGCTTTTGTATAGAGCTATATATAGGATTTAAATCTTTAGTAATATTTTCTCCTTGAATAAATTGATTTAAATCATTAACACCTGATACTGAATTAAATATTTGTGAAAATATTAAACCAGTTAACCTACGCTCTTCGTTATAAGGTTCTTTTAAAACAGCAGAAACAATTGGTCCATTATCAATAGTAGTTGCATTAAAGTCATCTCTTATTCTATCGGATTCAACTCCATTACCAAATGAATAGCAATTAAACCAATCTAAGGTATGAGCCTTACCATATTCAGAAATTGGATATATTTTTGAAGCAGAATGATATATTTCTAATTCAGCAGATTCTTTTGGTTCTGTTTCAAATATAGCTGGATTTGTTGATGTAAATGTACCACTGTCTGGTATTGCTGATAAAAACTGTATTTGCGGAGATCCAGGCTGGTTCCACCCTCTAAACGTTCCTGCTGGCGCTGGGAATGACCAACCAGAAGGTCCTTGAAATAAACCAGTTCCATTTGCTGGGTCTACGGGCTCTACTTTTAAATACCATCTTTTTCTTTTGTTAGATCCATCATTAAACCTACCTGACCCAGTACTTCTTTCGTAATTTCTAAAACGCTCTACAGGTTCTACAGATTTTATTCTATATATTACTCCATCTGGGTCTTCTTTAAATCTAAATAAGCCGCCTACGCTTTCTAATATATTAACTGCTCTTCTGTATTCTGTATAGACTGTTTTACCAACCCCAAAATCAGCTCCTTCAGGCCATATACCCGCAAAACCTATTGTTAAATCTTGTCCGCCTATGGTAAATCCACCTCCTCTGTTTGGTTTACCATATGGAGCATAAGAAACAATCCCATTATCTATAAAGAACCCTTGTTCCCAATTAGATCCTAAAATAGCATCTCTTGATAATCCGACATCAGTCCAACCTAAGTTGAAAGCTTGGGCAACAGTATAATTAGTGGAACTATCGCTGTTTAATAAATATTCTTGTAAAGTAGCGTCTCTATATAGTTTTACAAAAAATCTACCTTCAAATTCTGGCTTATTTGCAAATTCTTTTAAAGAAAACTCAGTTAAAACACCGTCGATAAGATTATTAGAATCATCAAACATCCATTTTACATCATCTCCGAATCCATTTTCAATGCTAACTGCATACCAGGCTACTCCTTGTATAGTTACTTCCTCAGTAACTGTTATTTTATAATAATCTGATATATTTTGATCGTCAAAAAACCTAACTAATCTAGTCTTTGATATAGAAGATGGATCTACAATTGCTTTAGCGGAGTTGTTATCTACATCTTGTTTCTTAATTCTAAACAACTGGAAATCAGGCTCAGGCGCAGCAGTCGGGTCTATAGCACTAGCTACCTGCCCTAATACAGCAACTGCTTCTTTTAAGAATGTAGGAGCTTCATTAGATATAGCTATTATTTTGTATTTAGCAGACTCTAATACGGGTTCACTAGAGTCGTGTCGTTTTTTTAATTCTAAAAATGTTTCTTCATCTACTTTATTTCTATCGGATGAAGAAAAGCTAATCCAAATATTACCATCAGCTGCATCATACCAGCGGTCCATAGCTAAATTATAATATTCATTAGAAGTTTCTTTTATATAATATCTAAAACCAGTAAACTCTTTAGGTTTATTACCTTTAGCTTGAACGGTTATATTATTATAATTTAAAGATTCTTTTTTTAATAGTTTAATCGCAGCAGATTCAGAAGTAAACACAGGCGTTTGACGGCCGTAGTCATCTTGAAAAACAACACCTAATTGATATGTTCTTTGTGTTTTTATTGATTTATTAGGAACATTAGGAGAAACCTCTAAATCTGAATTAGGAGAAATTGAAACATTTAAAGAAGGTACTACCTGATTGTTTAATTCATCTATTAAATTAAAATTTTGTAAATAATTTCCGTAAACCAATCTGTTACCCGTTATTTCTTGAGCCTTAGCTTTTCGGGGTACATTGTCATATACTCTTAATATTTGATTTGATGGTAATACAGAAGAAATAATTTCAGATTTAATACTAAATTCATTTGCATTCCATATGCTGCTATTTCTTTTAAAAGTATCAACAACATAGACTGTTTGATTTCCTGCTTCTTTGTAAAGCAAGTCAACTTCTACAACATCAATAGGAGTATCTAAGTTAGCAAAATTTTTAATAACACATTGCTTCATTTGATTTACCATTCCTAAATTATAACCTTTTTTAGGTTCGTAATCAAAATCTCCGGGTAAAAACGCTACTTCAGAAAATGTTGAAAAGGAAGAGTAATAACCGTCTTTGTATTTATATCTGTAAGCAAATCTAGGAAATTTAAATTCAAAAAAGGGATCTTCCTCTAAAGTTACATTCCATGTTATCTCCTCATCTTGCACAGTTTCTGGTACAGATAATATAGAAACAAATACAGAAGTTTGCGTTTCACCTTGTGGCACACTTAATACTTCCGCTCTTACAATATATTTTTCAGGAATAGTAGAACCTGATAATTCCACGGACCCGTTAAAGGTTAAAACATCACCAACAGAATAAAATGGATAAGGACTTGATAACCAATTTATAGTAAATTTACTACCTATTGGCGCTGCTATTCTTTCGGGTGGATTATTTATATCATCTATAACAAAGTTTTGCTTTGTTGTACCGCTTATAACAGCAGGATTTCCATTAGCGTCTACAGCTCTAGTCTTTGATAATTCTAGAACTAATGGGTTTACAGGTGCTTTTTTAATTACAGTTATATCCGATTCTATAAAATCACGAGCTAAATTACTATCTGCTCCATAAAAAACACTATGAGTTCTAAAATCACTATTTTTATTAGCTTCTTTAAAGTTTTTTACATTAATTACTTTTGGTTCAGTTTGGTTGTCTGTCCAAAATAATAAATCTTCAATAATATTTATACCTGTTATTAAATAGTCTTTGCTAAACTTTAATATATTATTAGTGTCTACTAATATAGGTGATACCACTTCTGTTTTTTGATCATACTCCGCAATAGCACTTATATTATCGCTAGCTATAAACCAATATATTTTTTCATTAACATCATCTTTTATTTGCCCTATTTTTGATGGGTTTGTTAATGAATCAATATAGTTATCTGTCCAAGAAGTGTATACATTTGTGCTAGGGTTTAAACTTCTATAAAATTTAGAAGCATTCCCCGCTATATTTTGTAAAGCACCAACATTACTACCGTCAGAAGTAGAGAGTTCTAAATTTACAGCATCTCTATATTCGCCGTTTGGTACTAAACGCTCATCAAGGTCTTTATTCATTTTCCCTGATGTAAACGTATGGCTCAATTCTAGCATATTCTAGTGTTTTATAATTTTAGATTTATTACGCATTACCTGTGTAATTTCCTCTATTTTAATTTTAGATAAACGTATTTTAGCATTTCTTCTAGCCGCTGCAGCTTCTCTTTTGTATCTAGATACTATATATTCCTGGGTGTTAGCTCTTGTAGCTAAAATAGAATAAGCAATATATTTATATAAAGCCTCTTCTGCAAATTTATGTACTACCATTTCTTCATCGGTAGCTAATCCATCTGAAATGTATTTTAACGTCACGATGCGATTTACCATAGAAGAATCAAAGAATATAATCCCTTGCAATGGGTCAATATAAAACACGCCGTTAATTTGAGAATGTTCAGGGTTTAGTCCATATCTTCTTCCAAAAGAAGCTCCGTTTAATAAATCTTCATTGTTAATATTATCAGCATATTCTTTGTTAGGGCTACCAGATGACTGAAATTTTTTTCTAGTTTCAGATTCATTTGCAGTAATTACTTCTTCACTTTGCTGATCAAACAAATATTCCATATTGTTATCTTGTAGTATAGGTAATGGATTGCTTGTTTTGCTAGTAGGGTATATAATTCTTTCTATACCGCTTTGGTCTAACCAAGTCAGTTTCACATAGTTAACGTAGTCTTTAGGAAGTATAAAACTTAAATTTGGTCCAATTTCTATTTCTTGTGATTTAATAGAAGGTAGCAAGTCAAAGCTAAACTCTTGAATACCGCGTTTTGCGTGAAACATTACGTCTGTTCTTTTTGCTTTGCTTATAATTTTTTCTTCACCAACATAAGCTATCATAAAATTATTTATAATATCTTTTATGCTAGTAAACTGATAACTACCGTAGTTTTCATCAAAACTATTCCAAACACCATCAGGCCCTAAATAGTATTGCTCATCCGTTTGATTTATTAAACCCATATATTATGCTTTTTCTTGTTGAATAGTTTCTTGTTCTTCGCTATTAGCTACTTGGTAAACAGATAAGTCTTTTATCAATATCCCGGCTAATTCTAATATTTTAAAAACCAATTCAGTTTCTTCAGAAGAATGTAGTTCAAAGTCTACTGAATACGTAGCGTCATATAAAGCTTCTCCAAATACATTTTGGTATTTCCATTGCACTTTTGCAGGTTTCTTTATATACTGTATTTCTATATCAATGCTGTCAGTTATTTCTGAATTACCATATACTCTTATGCCATTTGAGTTAGCGACAAATATAGGGCGTATGTTTTGTGGTTTTGTTAAAGGAGAGGAATTTATATATAAAAACTCATTAGCGTTTATACGCTCTGCTTCAATAGCTTCTGTAGAACTAATGCCAAAAGAATTTATTGTTTCATTTTTATATATAACTGAGCCTAGTCTGTATAAATCAGCTGGTAAAATAAAATAATTTCCAATTCTATTAGGAGAAGAGGAAGTTTCAAATATATTTATTTTTTCATTAAGTATATTTAGCATATCAGAATATTCCGTATCGTTTCCAGGTATTCTGCCAAATTGGTTTATATCGTAAAAGTATTGCTCAAATAAATCCATTTGCGCTTGATTAGCAAATAAATTAAATTCTTGCGGTGTTATATAACCCCTTTGTTCTTTATTAAGTATACCTAATACTCTTTGGTAAACTGTATCTACACTTACGCTCATATGTTTATTTTTATTTATAGTAATTAGGCCACACTAATGCAGCCTAATCGCTATAAAAATGTGTAACCTAGTTAAGTTTCTTTAAAATTGCTTTGTAAACTTCCATTCCATCATCAGTCTTAAAATAAGAAGCTAATGCAGAATAAGGGTGTTCATCAAAAGGGACAGTCATTAATTTTCTATTTGACTCTCCGTATGTAAATGTGCGCTGATCTGCTGATAATCTTAAAATACCTGCTTCAACTGCTTTCGCTCCAGTGTTCCTTAATTGAATAGAATCATCATTAGCTAATTCAATAAATAACGACGGATTTCTTTTAGCAAATATCATCAAGTCTCTTTTTAATTCACTAGTAGATAAAGTTGCAACTTTTTCGCCATATTCAGATCTTAATATCGCTTCAGCGTGATCTATGTCTATGTTTTTAGCTATTGTAAGAGCTTCTAATTCAAATTCAATCCATTCAAGCTCGTTAACAGAATTAGCTTCTTTATCAAGCTCTTTGTATATTTTATTCCTTAATGGATGATATAATGATAATAATTTTTGCAGCGCAACGTCTTCTTTTTTTACGGTTAATACACCGTTTCTAAATACAATGCGTCCTAACGTAGCTTGCCCTTTTTGTTCGTCTACAAAAGGACTGGCTTGATTAGTAGCGTATCTTAATTCTCTTTGATAACCAGATTCTTCATCAAACCATAATAAAGGTTTTCTACCATTATGCTTCGCTGGCAGTGTAAATACTAAAGGAGACTTACCTGTGCTTAAATAATAAGTTCTGTCTTTATATTCCCACCTTGGTTTAACTGATTGTTTTTGAACTGGTGCATTTTTTACAACAGTTGACTGAGGTGCAACCTCGCTTCTTGTAGCTGTAGCTTTTTTAGCCATAATATAATATAATTAAATAATTTAATAAAGGTAATACCTACCCTCGTATATACAACAAGGGTAAATATTACACTAGTTTTTGTTATACTGAAATCTTTTTCAACAATACAAAGTTATTAGCTCCTTGTACACATAAACATCTTTCTGATAAGAAGTGAACGTTCATTGCGTCTTCGTCACTTGTGTAGTTTCCACCAACAGATCCAGTAATCCAAGATTTCATTTTTCTGTCGTCAGCTTCTGAAGCTCTGTAACGTACATGTAAAAATGGTCTTGAAATGTTCTTACCTAATTGTTGATCATAAACTGTAGAAGTTCCTGCTGGCACAATAACACCTTCAATATCTCCTACTAATCCACGAGTAGTAGCGTCGTTTAAGTATTTCCAGTCAGTTTTATAGAAGTCGTAAGAACCTCTTCTGAATCCAGAGAAACCTAAATTTAAAGCCATATCCTCAGAGTTGTCAAATACTCCATAAGAAGTACCTCCAGCACCATAAGAATTTTGAGCTGCTAACATGTTATCAATACCTAAAGCAGAAGCTCTATCTAAGAACATCATGTTTTCTTCAATAGCTCCTTGCTTATCTAATTCTTGTAAGATTAAATCAAAGTCAGCTAAACCATTAGTTCCACCAAAATCAGCGTCAGAATATACTAAACCTCTGTTTTCTAAAGCTGAAAATAACCCATCAGATCCAGTAATTTCAGATCCGCCACCTAAACCAGCAGCTGGAGTAATTGGAGCAGATGCTTTTTCTGCTTCGATCATAGTCATTTCTAATTGATCTTCAAAACGAATTCTTGCTTCGTGCTCAGATTTTAAATACCATAAGTATCCAGAAGTTCCCGCTTCAGTAGCTACTTCTACCCAACCAATTTGAGCAGTATCAGAACCGTTTACATTGTATTTATCTCTTAAGATAATTGGTTTGTTACTAAATTGCTCAAAAGCAGCATCTATTGATGTACCTGCATTAGAAGTACCTTTAGCATATTCAGAACCATATACAAATACTTTAACATTACCAGTTCCTGTAACTGTAATAGCACCTGCGTAACCAGCGATTGTTAATGTTGCAACACCCGCAGCAACAGATACAGCGCTAACATATGCTTTTTCAACAGTTAAACCAGTAGAATCAGCAATAACAATTGTAGCTCCAGGGCCAATAAGGTTTTTAGAAGCTCCAGATGCAGCTGGAATAGTGATAGAAGTTGGAGATACAACAGTTACGTCGTCATAAGCAATGTGTAATCTTCCTTGTTCAGACCATACAACTTGATCAGAAGCCATTGGCATTTCTGCTCCTACCATACGTAAAAATCCAGAGATTGTTCTGTTTCCATAACGCTCTACTTCTTTTTCGTATACTTCTGGTAAGAATTGTTGTGTAAAATCTAATTGAGATAATGATAAATAGTTGTCATTAAATAATGTTTGTGTAGGACGTGGAGTTAAATGAGCTAACGCTCCTGCACTTCCTGTAAATGAACCTGCCATAATTTTTTAATTTTTAATTTTTTTTATTTTCTAGTTTTAATTCCAAACTTAGAAGGAGCTCCGGGATTTATTGCTCTAATTTTAAAACCGCCTATTCTTTCTACACTTTCGTGAGTTCCTCTAGGAGACATATCAATGTTTTTTGCTTTAGCTACACTTTGTTTAATAGCATCTGCTTTACCTTGCTCATAAAAATGTTGTGCAATCTTATCCGCGTTCATAGCTGTAAACAAAGACTTATGATAACCCGCTGCGTCACTAATTTCATTTTTTTCGTTCAAGAACTTCTTGACAAAATTATTAATATCGCTTTGAGTCTCTTTTACTTGATCTACATTATTTACTTTAAACCGAAATTGCTTTTCTCCAACGTTGAAATCAAAACCTTTGAAATCATTAGAAAAAAGTTTTTCTGTTTTGTTTTTAAATGTAGAAACTTGTTGTTCAGCTAATTTTGCTGCTTCCGCGTTTTCTTTTTTATAACGATTAAAAAATTCAATCGCTTTTTGTTGTTCTGGATTTAGTCTAGATCCAGCTTTTATTTCTTCGTAATATTTAGTTTTTAAACTATCAAGATGCTGCTTAGCTTTTGATAACTCTTCTTTTTTAGCTAATTTTTTTCTTCTAATATCTAATTCGTCATCCATGTCCCCATCATAAGAAAAATTGTCTTCCATCAAGAAATCAATTTCTTCTTTATCTAAATGAGGTTTAGTTGTTTCGTAATATTCTCTTAATAACTGATCATCATTTAAAGAAGAGTAATCAGTATTTAACTTAACATAATCTTCAAGGCTTCCGCCTGTTTCATTAATAAAATCTACAACTTTTTGAATATTTTCAGGAAGTTCTACTCCCGATTCTTTTTGTTCAGCTATAGCTTCTTGTATATCTTCTTGTAAATCAACTACTTGCTCTTGGACTTTTTCCTCTTGTATTTCTTCAATTACAGATTCTGGTTCTTCTTGGACAGAGCTTTGTACTTCTTCAACCAATTTTTCACCGTTACTACTGTCTTCAGATTGTTCGATGGTAGCATTGCTTACATCTGGTTTTTGCTCTGGAGCAGCATTTTCTGTTGGATTATTTAACTCGCTTAAATTTACCTTAATAATGCCGTCCTCATAAGACATAGCTTTATTTTCTTCTGTTTTTTGTTCTTGAGCAACTTCTTGTGTCGCTAAAGGTTCTTCATTGGTTCCTGCCATGATAAAATATTATATAATTATTACTATTATTATTACTTAGGCTCAAAGGAACCTAAGTTGAAATTACCGCTAAGTATATCATTACCTGATGATTCAAAATTTTTAGGCGGCAAATTGTTTTGTCTTTGTTCTATTAATTCGCTTTGTTGAGTTGCTTGCAATTCAGTTCTTTTATCTTTACGATCTTCTTTTTCTTTTGTCTCAGATTTTTTACTTTGAACTTCTATGCCTTTTAATTTCATATTCATTTCAAACTCCATTTGCATTAACTCTTTTTTCAGAGAAGCCTCCTGCATTAATTTTTGTTGATCTATTTGAGCTTTTGCTTGTTCGAACATAATCTTTTGTTGCGTGATAGCTTCTTGTTTTTGCATTTCAGCCTGAGCGGCTACTTGTTGAGCTTGAGCGTTCGCTTCTGCTTGAGCTTGTATATTCTGTTGTTGTATTTGCTGATCTCTTATTTGTTTTTCGTTTCTTCTAAGTTTTAGTAATTGATTAGCTAATTTTATATTTTTAATTTCTCTTAAATCTATAGCATCAGATAAATCTATTAAACCACTTTGTACAGCTGCTTGAATATTGTTTTCTAAAACCGCTCTTTGTTCTTCATCAGGCTGTAACTCAATAAATATACCAAAGTCATATAAGTACAAATCACTCATCTCCTCTAAGACGGCTACATTTTGATTCCCTATTTTATGTATAAAAGCTTCCCTTGTTGGTGAATATTCTAATATATCTGATATTCTAAGCGACAGACCTGCGCATAGGTCAGAAGTTAAAAATAAACTACCGTCTAATATGTGTCTAGTTGCTGTATTTGAATTTGCAGCAGCTAATTTTTGAACGCCAACTAAAGCTCTAGAATCAGGAGTACTACCGTCTCTTGCTTCGTTTAAACCTGTTACATCTCTTATCATTTGTAAATAATAGTTGTAGTTAGCAATTAAACTTTGTATTTTTCCACCTCCTGATCCTGTAGATATTTCTTGAATAGGAACTTTTCCTGGGTTCATATCTCCTTCTTGAGTAAAAGACCTACCTATAACAGAACCTGTTTGGAAAAACATATTTAAGGCTTCTTGCGGATTGTAATTTGTTCCATTACCTAAATCAACCTCAGCTAAACCATCAGCGTCTAAGTAAACTCCATCTGGAACCATCCTTGACATAACTTGTTGCAGTTTTAAATGGGTTAGTTGTATCATATCTGCAAAACCTGTTATTCTACTAACAAGAGATTCAATCCTTCCTTTGTACATTCTAGGGGCTACAATACTGTAGTTCATTTTTACTTTTGTATAATCGCTTTTAGGGCGTATCATATTTTTAGCAAGCTCCCATTTAAGCATTCTGCCTCCTAGTATCTTAACACCTTCATATAAAACTTCTAATGATTGGGACGCTTTTTCAATACCATACTCTTCATATAATTCTGGTGGTGGATTAAAATCATCATCTTTTGGTATTATCTTCGCTGCTCCTGTAGAAGTTTCTTTAACTTTATAAACTTCATTTGTAAAAGTTTTATAGTTAAAATATAAAACCTGTACAGTATTTGAGTCAGTTTCATCGTAATTAGTAATTGATCTATCGTAAAAACCGTTACTTTGATAGGATTGAGAAGATATTTCTTGTAATTCATCATTTGTTAGCCAAGGAAATTCTTTTTTAAGCTCGTTTAAATGAACTCTTTTTATTTCTCCTACATAGTAAATATCTTCAAAGTAAGGTGAGTCAGTGTAAGACCAAACTAAATCAACTGGGTCTACATATTCAATTTTAGCTCCTTCTGATTTATTAAAAGTATTTTTTACAGCAGCAATACCTATTGTAGTTAAATCGTAATTACACCTTCTTCTAATAAGATTATAATTATTACCTTCTAATAAAACATTTAAAGCTTGCTCTTCGGCTAACTCAACCTCTTGCTTATAGCTAAGTTGCATATGCAAATCTAACTCTTCTTTATTTTTAGGTAATGTCTCTGGGTCGTTTTCGAATAAGTTGATACCAAACTCTTGAGCAGCAAATTCATTTAGCTCTCTTGTTTGCATATCTCTTATTAATGATTCCATATACTTTGTTCTTTTTTCAACCCCATAAGGATCTTGAGAATAAGCTTTTATGTCAAAAAGTCTTTCAGATATACCGTTTACAACGATATCTACAAACTTAGGTATTATAGGTACAGGTTTCCAATCTAAATTAAGATATGACAAATCACCGTTTATAGATAATTCATCTTTATATTTTTGTATACCCTGTTCTCCTCTAGCATATAATCTTAAGTTGTGAAATGTGTTTTGGTTACTTTTAAATCTACCATAACCGTTATCACTACTAAACCACTCGTTTTCAATAGCTCTACCTACAGATGTTCCGTAGTCCATTGACATTTTTTCTTTGTCACTTGCTATTTGACTTGGAAAATAATTTGTTATAACAGATTTAGCCATACTTTTAATTTTCTATTATTTTCGAAAACACACCAGAATTAGTATATTTTGATATTTTTAAATTTATTTTATTTTTTTGCACGTTTGCTTTTGGATAATACTTGTGTCTATTGCAAGCCATTATAGCTAACCCAGAACTTATAGCAGCATCAAACTTGGTTCTGCTGTTAATATCAAAACCAGCCCAGTCATTTAAAGTTCTATTAAAATACATAGTACCATAAGTATTGTCTTCCAGTAACCCCACGTGTTTGTCTATGTAACTTTCAATAGCCGCAGCGTGAGCTTGTTTTATATCTTCACTTGAGTTAGGCATACCGCCTATTTCTTTTTCGGTAACCGATAATTTATTCCAAATACGATCAGGCCTATTCATTGAATACCCTCTATAACCTCTCCTTTTAAAATAATATAATAATCTAGGCTTATTATTTTCAGCTAATAAAGGCATTCCGTAGAAAACACAAGCCATTAAAACATCTTCAAAAAACATATCCGCTGTTTGAGGTCTAGCTATGTATTCTAAAAAAAATGTATTAGCAGGAGCATCTTCCATACTAAATTTAGTTAACCCGTGTAAAGCTCCTTTAGATCCTCCTCCACCTACTGTTCCTGATATATCGTAACTATCGCATCCAAAAGCACCCATATGTTCGTTGCCGGGGTATTTTATACCATTTTTTATTATTTGCCTATTTTGTAAAGCAGTATTAGGTACCCAAGATATTTTAAATCTACCATTAGGGTTTGGAGTAAAAACTACTTTAGAATCTTTAATACCATTAACCCATTGAAAGTTACCAGTTGTAATTACATTTGAATTACTAAGATCTTCATTGTAGTCTATTTGCTCATATATCTTAGCTAAATTAAATATACTATTTTTAGCTTCGTCTCTAAAAGCGTGCTCTTCTGTTCTTGGAAATTGTCTATAATATTCGTTTAAAGCGTCCTGGTCGCCTTTTAATCCGTCGGCTTCATTTTCCCAATGCTCTATAACTCCAACTTCTATAAGATCCCCTAATGGATCTAAAACCTCGCTTTTAGGTGTATTAAATACAGGATGTCCGTATTCATCTATAAATCCTTCATAATTCCATTCCATTGGAATAAACAAAGAATATAAACCAGAAGCTGTTTGACCATTCCTGTTTCTTTTTGTAACATCAGAGTTTACATATAATTTTTTAAAATTCCCCCCTCCTTTATCTAAAGCGTTTGACGTAGAACCCATCATACACTTTCCAATAATTCTAGAGCCTAATCTTAAACAAGTTTTTGTAACCCTCCAGTTGTTTAATATATTATCAGGTCTTTCCCATTTACCACTTTCATCATGAACCAATAATCTTAGTTTTTCACCATCATATGAGTTATCTCCTGTATTTTTCCAGTCAATAGTTGTATCTAAGCCTTCTAAAACTTCTAGTTTTTCTTTATTTTGTATAGATTTTCTAGTTAGTCTAGAAGCTGGTACTCTATAAGCCAATTCTGTTTTTGGTCTATCCATACCGTCTTGTATGGGTTTAAAGAAAAAAGGATAGTTAACTGATATTGGCACTACCTTGTCAGTGAACATCTTTTTAGCGTCACTACCAGACTTAGACAGTATACCAAATCTAGCGTCTGAACTAATAGTTGCTTGATTAACAGTTTCACCTGAAGCCATAAAACTAAACCCAGAACGTCTGTTTTTTAAATAACACATTCCATAACATCTGTTATCTGCTTTACAAGCTTCCCAAAATATAAAAAACAATCTATTTGCTTCACGAAAATCAGGTCTACCTACATCTATCTTAGACCATTGAAGATACATATAATGAGTACCTGTTAAATATGTCGGCTTATTTTTGTTATAAAACCAATGACCTTCTTCTCTTCTTTTAAATTCTTCATCAATATACGGCTCCCATTTTTGTTGAAATTTTTCAGGAAGTTCTCTCCAATCGAAAATACTAGAAATAGCTTTAAGTTCTTTTGGATACTCTACTGGTTTCCATTTATTTATACCTTTGCTAATTTTAGCAGGCTCTTTCGGTAAAGCTATTTTTAAATTTTGTATACTGTAAATTTCACCAATTTGACCTGTCTTGCTAATTACAACTACGTCGTGCTCCTTATTATACCCATACTTCCATTTTTTACCTCTATTTAACCTAGAGATTGTTGTATGTTTTATTGGTGTTATAATACTATATAATGATTGCTCGTACATTATCTAGATCTTTTTTCAGCAAAACCTTTAACTGTTTTTGTTACAACAGTATCTTTAGGTTTATCATCTAAAGCATTTTGCTCATCATTTATTCTATTTAATATTTCAAAAGCGTCAAATATTGCTAATTTTTTAGTTGCTGCTGCATTTTTTAATCTATCAGCAGATAAATCATCTTCAGAATCAACAATAGCTTCTTTAGCTACTTTTATTAATTCTTCTACAGCTTTATGTCCAGCTTGGATTATATTCTTTTTCGTTTCCTTGATATTCATATTTAATTGTAATTGATTTGGTAGGAACTCTGTACAACCTGTCTTTGTTTATAATAAATTCATATTCTGCTCCAGGTTTAAAGCCAACTAAAGATCCGGTTTCTAAGAAATCTAATTCAGGATCTTTATATACTAAAATACCGATGCCTTCTTTTTCAAAATTGCTAGAAAAAATATTATTTTCAGCTAATGGTTTTATAAAGTTAAAACCTTTACAAGCTTTAAATGTATCATTATTTTTTCGGTATCCAAATACTTGATCTAAGCTAACGAAATAAGTGTCTTCGTTGTAATAGCTTCTACTATTCTTTTCATTGCCTCTAATGTCTTTAAAACGTCTAAAAACATTATGATGAACTATGATTTCATCTCCAACTTTTATTTCTGTATCTATTTCTAAAGGTACAGCTAAAACTTTTGCAATTCTATTAGAATAATTATGATTATGAAGTTCTGTGTTTAATATTAATTCAGAACCATTTATGGTTTTTTTATTTGTATATCTATTACCTAATGGTTTTACTATAAAATTATATAAAGCTTTCATTAATATTGCAAATCATATTCGACCGCGATTGCCATGTTTTTATTAAAATCTTTCCAAGGCAATACTTCATTGTTTTTTTCAATATATATTGAGTACTTAGTTTCTTCTTCAATTATATTAATTATAGTGTGACCACCATACACTTCCTGACCAACAGAATAGTGCATAGCGTCACTCTTATAATCTTTACCGATACTAATCTTCCTTATTAGGCTCATCTTCGGTAATTTCTCCATCTTTAAGATTCACAGACACTTTCCCGTAAGCTTCCTCTAGATCTTTTTGTAATTTTTGCAATTCGTTATTTTCATTAGCGAGTGCATGTAACAAGTCGTGTTTTTGAGCTTCAATTCCTCCAATTTGCATTTGCAAATTATTGATATTACCTACTACTCTTTGTAACGCTTCTAACTCTACTGTTTTAATTTTACTCATTTGATTTAATTTAATTGTTAATTTGTTATTTATTCAATGTTTAATCGACTATCTATATGTTTAGTAATTACGTGTATATCTACAATTTTTAACTTTTAACTGTATTGTGGTATTTTATACCATTTTTTATTATTTTTCTGGATCTATAGCCTTTGATGCTTGTCCTCTTTTCCTAGCCGCTCTTTTATTTATTCTTTCTTCTCTTCTTTTTAGTCTTAAAGCTTTTTGCTTATCACCTGAGTTTAAAGCTTCAATACCTTTTTGTCTAACCCTTGCAGATCTACTTTCTTTTTTTTCAGCAGATTTAGTTTTTCTAGCTACTTTTCTTGCTGTTTTTTTATCCAATGCGTTATTATTTGGGGTAATAATTTTACTCTCTTTAACAACATCGGCTACTTTACCTGTTTTATTAGACAATTCTTTAGAAACAACTTTTTTAGCTTTTGGCTTTTTTGCAATAGTATCATCATGAGCCCAGCCTAACTTATCATATTGTTTTCTTCTAAGCTCTGAACCAATTTTACCTGTTACCTTGTTTTTCTTAGGCGCGGTTTGTTTAGGTGTATCTTTTTTAGGAGCATACTGTCCTGTTTTATTTTTACGTGCAAGATCATCCGCTGCTCGCCCAGCTTTCCCTGCTTTTCTAGCCGCTAAATCTATTTGTTTTTTATTTTTATTCTGCAAAGAATCTACACCCTTTGCTCCATTAATTGGTAAAGACTGCAAAGACGCTAATTTATCCTGCGTTTTTTTCAAATATCTTGCGTCGCTAGCATTTTTTTCACCCCCCTTTTTTTGATAACTCTCCATCGCGGAAGTCATGTGGCCAATTTCTTTTTTTAACCTCTCTATTTCAGATTTAGTGTTTTTAGTAGAAGGAGCAGAAGGAGAAGTAGAAACAGCCCCTCGATTACGTTTGTTATTTTCACCTCCTTGTTTAGCAGGTGAATGCATCTTCATTTTTACAGGTGCACCCATATTAAGTAATGGCTGTTGAGACATTCCTCCTTTAGTTGTTCTTTTAATCTTAGCTGTTACAGGTGTGCAGCCTTTTTGTTTGTATGCCATAATTGTTTTTATTTATTTATTATTTTTAACAGTTCCATCTTCTTCTAGCTGCTTTACCTCTTTCTGAAGTCCAACTTCTAGATCTTGCACAAAAAGCTTTTCTTCTTTTAGCTGCTTTACCATTTGGATCTAATTTAGAAGGGTCTTCTGTTACAGCCGTTTTTAATTTACTACCAGGATTATCAGCTCTATATTTTTTTACGCCTTTTTCAGACATACCCCCACCCGCGGCAGCACCTGTTCCAGTAGGTTTTGCTTCGTTATAATATCCTTTAGATTTCTTACGAGGAGGAGCGTCTCCTTTCTTTTTAAACGGTGAGCTATCCTGTATATAAGCCATAATTAATATTTTTTAAAGTAATTATTTTTTATTAAATTCTCTTCTTACAGCTTCTTTAGCGGTAATAGACGTATCTTTTACTTTTTTTCCAGGTTTGTAAGTTACACTGTGCCCGTTTTTGCTACGTAAGGTGTATTCGTTTACTTTGTTTTTTTTCTGTGTAACTGTATACCTACCTTTAAACCTATTTTTTACTTCTTCGAACCCTGGTGTTTCACCTACACCTGCTTTTTTAACTTTTTTGTTTTTACCTCCGGGGCCATCTGTCATACGCGCTGGAGACTGCGCATTATCGGTTGGGTCATTTACAAGGCTCATATTCATCTTACAAGCACTAGATACTCTGTTTGTTATTGGTCTATATTTCATATTTTTATTGTTTATTATAGGCTTCACGCTCCCATTCGAAGTCACCTCCTTCTTGAGCAGCTCTACCTGTTTGTTTATCTATTAATTGTCCGTTTACTCTTTGATATACTCTAGCTGGCGATTTTGTATCTTTTTTCCAAGTTACCGTATTGTCATCATAATGAAGTCTCCCTTGAGCCATTTGCTCCAAGTGTACTTTCTCATGGCTAACCGCTGTTTCTTTATCTTTGCCTTTTAAAGACTTATCTATAAATATAGTACCGTCATTATTCGCTTCACCTAATATACCCCCTTCTAAATTTTTCTTAAAAACAGGTGTATTATAAGTAGAAGTTTCTTTGTCGATACCTACTAGCTCTGTAAAGTCTTTTAATTTAAATCCCATTATCTTTCTTTGTCTTTAATCATATCGTCAATAGCTTTATTGTAAACTTTATCGGTATATGTTTTATTATTGTAAAATACACTTCTTTCTGAAGTGGGCAGATCCTCTTCTGCTAGCAGTATTCTATAAATTCTATTTATTAGTAACTTGCATTTTTGAGAAACCTTATAAACCGCATACTTAGATGATCTTCTATTTCTTTCTTTAAATACATCAATCCAACCTTGTTTTCTCAACCTAGTCCACCTATCTTTGTCCCAGCTATAAGTGTATGTCCCGTTTTTAAACTCATTTCTTGTAAAAAACTCTTTACAATCAAGATAAATTAACAACTCAAGATCAGCATCTTTTAAATTATAAGTCTTACAAGCCCATCTTCTGACAAGCCTGTAATACTTAAATAAATTTATATCTTTAAGATCTTTTGGCGTTAGTCTCATTCAACTATAACTATATCCCCTGCGTTTATAACGTGGTAAAAATTATTATTCCATTCAATACCGTGCCCTGCGTGCTTATCATATCTTATAAAATCCCCTTCTTTAACACCAACTACTTTATCCCCTGCGCTTATAACTTTAGCTCTTAAGTACCTAATGTCGCTATCTTGCTTTTCTGTCATCTCAATACCTCCAACAACTTTAGGGGCTTCTTTAATCTTTTCTATTACTAAATAATAATTAATTGCTTTCATTATGCTAATCTTTTATTACTTATTACACAATCCGCAGATATAATAGTTGTAACAACACTCACTGCGTTTTTAAGAGCTGACTTAGTTACTAAAACCGGATCTATAATACCCGCTTTTATCATATTTACTTCTTTGCCTGACTTAACATCTATGCCTCTGTTTTTAGCACTAGGCTTTTTAATTTCAACAATACCAGCGTTGTCTAATATCTTATAATAAGGCGCTTTGATAGATTCAAAAAGTATTTCTTCTCCTTTATTCTTTGGTTTTAAACGGGTAGCCGCATTTAATAAAGCAACTCCACCGCCTGCAACAATACCTTCTTGATAAGCTGCTTTAGTAGCATAAATAGCGTCTTCTACCCTATCCTTCTTTTCTTTTAGTTCAACCTTAGAGTCTGCTCCTACATAAATAATACCAACTTTTCCGGTTAGCATAGATAATCTTTGTTCTAACTTTTTCTTAAAAAACGGGTTGTTTTCGTTTTCTAACTTTTTAGTAACATCAGCTACTCTTTCTGATACGTCTATATCTTCTATAGTTTGTAAAACTGTTGTCTTTTCGTCTGTTACTGCTTTTTTAGCAAAACCCAAAACTTCAGGGCTAATTAAGTCTAAATCATCACCTAATTCTTCGTTTATTATTGTAGCACCTGTAAGTAAAGCTAAATCTTCTAAAGTCTCTTGTCTAGTAGGGCCAAAACCAGGAGTGTCTACTATATTTACTTTTATATTACCTTTAACTTTATTTGATAATAAGGTTGCAAATGGCTGTTGTTCCACAGAAGCAACTATTAAAAGACTTTTTTTGCTTTTTATAACGTGTTCTAAGACGCTTTGTATTTTTCTTATATTAGGAATAGGAGAAGACACAATAAGTACGTAAGGATCGTCTAAAACAGCTGTATGCTTGTCTTTGTCTGTTACTAAATGTGGAGATTTTAATCCGCTGTCAAATTGCACACCTTCTACAAAATCAACATAAGTTTTATTTGTGTCAGATTCTTCCATTAATACGACTCCATTCTTACCTACTTTTTCGTAAGCTTCGCCAATCTTTTCCCCTAATTCTTTATCGTTATTGCAACTAATAGTAGCTACATTTTTTAACATTTCTCCTTTTACATCTATCTTTGATAGATTTAAATATTTTTTTACTTTTTCAGAACCGCTAATAATACCAGCTTTTAAAGATCTTAATTTTTCATCTCCAGCTTTTTTATTTACAGTTTTTAATAAAGAATGAGCTAATACTGTAGAAGTTGTTGTTCCGTCACCTGCTTCTTTTACAGTATTTCTTGCAGCTTCTTTAATCAATGTTGCTCCAATATTTTCTACCGGATGTAATAAGACTACGCTTTCTGCAACGGTTACCCCATCTTTTGTTATCACCGGTTTCCCTGTAGCGTCTTCATAAATAACGCATTTTCCAGATGCTCCTAATGTGGAGCTTACTGCGTTTGCTAATTTTTCTACGCCACTAATTATTTGATCACTAGCTTCGTTTCCGAAAGTAAGTGTTTTTACTATTTCGCTCGGGTTATTAAATTCCATTTTTATTTTATTAGATTAAATTATTGTCTGTAACTATATTATTACGTAATTGATATAATTTTAATTTTTACAATTAAAACTATTTTTATTTTAATTTTGTATAGTTAACGTAACTGATGGAGGTGTTATTAGGTTATCAATTTGAAACTGAAGACTACTCTCTAAGTTGTTTACACTTTCTTCACCCATAGCGCTTTTAACCCACTGAGTTACCTGGCCATTAGTTAACTGATCAAACGGTATAAACCCTGCTGTATCTTCAGTGTTTAAAACCTGAGTTCCAATAGCTGATGCCTCAAAAGCATTTCCTTCTGAATCAACTTGGTCTGACACCGCTGTTACCCTCCAGTGTACATTATATACAATGTTTGTGTTCCCACCTGCTGATGGATAAGCGTCTACTGTTTTACAATTCCAATCGTAAGTAATGTTCATTTTTAGTTATTTATTTATTATTAAAAAATACAATTGTATTCATACACTATAACTCCACTAGAGTTTACTTGTATAATCCAGTTCTTATTGTCTGGTACGTTAAAGTATGCGTAATGTTTATCTCCTCCGTTAAAAGGAATTGTACCCCCTGAGTTTGTGTAAATTACATTTCCTTTTCTATACCTAATAGTGCTATTAGTAGGAGTAAGATTTGTAGAGCAAACGAATTGCTGATCAAAAACGTCAAGAACAGTAAAGCCGTTAGTTGACATTGTGAGTGCTACAACGGTACCAGCATAGTTCCTAAACTCTAGCAAGCTAGTCGCTGGATCAGTGTAGTACGTTGGATCGTACAGTGTAGGATTAGCGCTGGCAACGCAATCAAACAAGCTACTTGAACTCGGATTTACTTCGTTCACCACGTCTTGTAAACTAAAAGTTGTAGTATTTGGTACTGCCATTATCTTTCTAGTTTCTCTAACCTAGCCTCTAACTCAGCTATCTTAGCAATTAATAAATCTATATACTTAACTGACTTAAATCCCTCATCATCGGTGTTAACAAATTCAGGGTGGTTTTTTTCCAGTTCCTGAGCTATAACACCTGTTCTATATTCTCCCCCATCTTCTTTAAATTCAAACGATTTCCAGTTAACACTTATATTGTTACATATTAAATCCTTTATTTTAGTTTTCTTTCTTTCATCTGAGGATAGTATAAAGTTTGTAGCTGTAACGGTTGATGTAAATCTTCCAGTTCCGCCTACGTCTAGCTTATAACCTGGAGAAGTAGCCCCAATCCCGACGTTTCCTCCATATGGATTTAATACAATATCTCTACCTACTGTAGCTGCGTTATTAACTCCTTGTATATATTGCCTTGAGCCTGCTCCTGAACTTATTGTTAGTTTGCTATCAAAATTAGTTGAAGATTTGACACTTAAACCTGCTCTAGATTCAGTGTTCTCAAGGTTTATAGCGTAATTTGTAGATTGCCTAAAAACTGTTAATGTAGCGTCAGGATTAGTATCCCCTATGCCTACGTTTCCAGAAACATATATAGAATTCTGAAAAGTTTTCGTTCCAGTTATTGTCTGCGTAGTGTTTGTTGTTACATAATTGCTCAAAGAAGAAATACCAACTGTCGACCCTGTTGTAACGCCCGTAACTCTACCGTAAGCATCTACAGTTATTTGATCAATTTTAGTTCCATCTGATGTAGAGCCGTATGTTCCAGCACCAATTCCACCAGTGTTCATATTAAATGTTACTGTTGGGTTTGATTGGTTTACAACAACAGCAGTTGTATTTGTACCGTTTACAAAATTAACTTCTTCACCTGTAGAAATATTTACTTGTGTACCACTGTTAGCTTGTATGTTGAAGTTTGTAGTATTTGATGGGGTTGCCCAAGTAAACGTCCCGTCTCCATCACTTCTTAAATATTGAGAAGTGCTTCCGTTACCTGAAACAGCTAAAGCATCTGCGTATATTTTATTTGTTAAATCTACTGAACCACCAGGCGCCCCTGTAACAGTAGCTGTCAATATACTACTTACAGAATCATAGCTAAGCCCTGTTAAATAATAGTTAGTATCAGTATTAACTACAGTTTCCGTAGCAGATGTAATACCTGTTACGTGACCATAAGTATCTAATGTTATATCCTGAATGTATGTTCTACCCGAGTTATTCACACTTGATTGTGTTGAAGTATCAGTGTGACTAAATGTAGTTCCTGATAAAGATATACCACTACCAGCACTGTAAGTTGTATTAGTGTCGGTCCAAGGAACATTTACATACATCTTATTAGAACCGTCAAGCTCTACAGGGTAGTTTTTACCGGTCTCTGCATAACCTATCTTAACTAACCCTAAAACAGATGAAGTCGCTACAGAATATGTTGTATTTGCGTCAGATCTCCAAGCAGGGTTACCGGTAGCATCTGTCTTCCACACTTTGTTTGCCTGTCCTGCTCCTTGCGTAACGTAACCATCTGAATCGGCTGCGTTAGCTCTCCAAGTATTGTTATCAGTAAACACAGCTCCAGCTGGTACCGGAGTCTTCACGTTGTCAAATGCCCAATTTGAAGATATTGAAGTAGTGGTAGCTCCGTTTACTGGCGTATCATGTATAGGTCTGAATGTATTAGTATCTGTAGAGGATATTGTTATTACCCCTCCAGCTTCAGATAACGTAATATTACTACCTTTCTTGAATCGTAAGGTTTCAGAAGAGGTAAGTGTATTATTAGCAGAGCCATCGCCATTAGTATCCACACTCACCGGTCTCCAGGTATTAGTGTTCGTGTCTACATCGTCTCTCCAAGCTGGAACACCATTTGCGTCTGTCTTCCATACTTTATTATTATTTCCTGCACCTGCCGCAACGTAACCTGCATTAGCAGCACTATTCGCTACCCACGTGTTTGTGTCAGTATTTACCCAAGGCACGTTTACAACTGCTTGTCCTGAAGAATTTAATTGAATACCGTAAGTTCTACCTGCAGTTGTTGTAACGGCGTTAGCAGCTACTGATTGGTCTGTGTTTGAAAATAGTTCAATACCACCTCTAGTAGTTGCAGTAGCTTCAGGCAGAGTGTAGTTCATGTTATCCACTACTAAATCTATAGTACCATCCGCATCTTGATATGTAGCGGCTATTCGAGTTTCAGTGTTACCACTAAACATAGCGCCTACAATATCTTGCACCTGCTCAGTAGATAATTGAGTGTTCGTGTTCGGTGGAGTTGCCCAAGTAAATGAACCATCCCCATCTGAACGTAAGTATTGAGAAGTGCTTCCGTTACCAGAAACATTTAGTTGATTCGCATTTATAGCATTAGCAATAACATTTTTAGCTATTGGAAAATTTCCAGAATTAGTATTATTGACAGTGTCAAAAGATGTTACTAAACTAACAGCCCAGTTATCATTATAAGAATCAATATCAGCAGTAAAACCTGTAAAAAAGTCTCTAACACTTACTTGAAGATAAGACCAAGTAGAAGTTGTTTCCCCTATCCAAACACAGTTAGTTGTGCCATCAGCTCCAAATCTAACATTAAAATCTTTACCAGTGTCATTAGATAAAATTTGAACCGAGCAATTTACCCATTCATTATTATTGGTGGTTTGATATAAATATCCTTTTATAAATACAGTGATAGACTCATTTGTAGCGTAATCAAAAATATCAACAACAAACCCAAGCATATCATCTGTTCCATGGGTTGGTAATTTTATTTTTATTGCGCCAGTTAAACTGTTAGTATCACTATGATAAAATCCTCCTCCAGGATGTGGAATATAACCAAATACTCCACTATCTTCAATTATAAATGAGCCATTATTACCTTGATCAATTTTTAATTGAGATTTAACAACTTTAGCTCCAGTTATATCCTGTATAGTGTTTGTTGTTACATAACTACCTGAAGGCTGGGCTCCAATATCTCCAGGAGTTAAAGTTCTTGTAGATACCACAGCATTAGCATCAGTAACATGCCCTAACGCGTCTGTTGTAACATTGAAATCTAAATCACTAATTACTTTACCTCCACTTAAAGCTCCTGTATCTATGCTTATGTCATCCCCTGCATAACTTGGGTGTACATAATTATTAGCATTAGTAGCTCCTGTGTACCCCAAATCAGCTAAAGTCATTGCTCTTGTAGATACTACAGCATTAGCGTCTGTTACGTGACCTAAAGTATCAGTCGTAACATTAAAATCTAAATCACTAATCACTGTTGCACCGGTTAAAACTCCTGTGTCTACGTTTATGTCATCTCCAGGATGTGTAGGATGCACGTAATTATTGGCATTAGTAGCTCCCGTATACCCTAAATTTGCCAACGTGATTGTTCTTGACGCTAGACCTGTAACGTGACCATTCCCATCAATATTAATTGTTGAAAATACATTTGCACCAGATAAACCGCTCACTGAAGCTTGTGACGATGTATCTGCATGATTTATTTGCGTCCCGTTAAAAGTAATTTGCGATCCTGCTGAATAAGTCGTATTAGTGTTTGTGTCTTGCGCTAAATTCCTCCAAGCAGTCCAAGAATTATTGTAAAAAGTTCTATGATAATAATTAGTAGAATTATATTGACTATATAATTGAGTTGTATGTAAGCCATTACCATAATCATCATTAATAACTTGTAATATACCAGCATTAGCAGTAGGATAATTTGTACCACTAGCCGCGTTTGAATTAGAATTTTGAGTAAAAAATCCAGTAGACCTATATGTGTTTAAATCAACACTTGCTGGAAGTGTATTACCGTTAATATATACGTTATCTCCAGTAACTTTAACACCTTTCCCTCCATTTACATTGAAAGTTGTCCCAGAAAGAGTTAAACCATTACCCGCTGAATAAGTCGTATCTGTAACTGTTTCAGTTGCGCTAGTGATACCGGTTATATGTCCATATGTATCTAATGTTATATCCTGTATATAAGTACGACCAGAATTGTTCACTGAAGCTTGTGACGAAGTATCTTCATGGTTAACCGTTATTGTCGCATTTCCTGATTGGTTTGTGGTAAATGAACCTCCACCTGTTAAAGCGCCTCCCGCATTTATGGTTATAGTCGCATTATTAGGGGTTGTATTTGGGGGGGTTGCCCAAGTGAATGTTCCATCCCCGTCACTTCTTAAATATTGAGAAGTAGTTCCATTTCCGGTAACGTTTAGTTCAGCTGCACCAACTGAGTTATCAGTTATGGTGGCAGCATTTACTGTATTTAAAGTAGCTAGAGATCCTAAACCTAGTGAAGCTCTACCAGTGGTAGCGTTTAAACCAGTTGCTCCACCATCCCATTTATTCCTGTCAGCGTAGGCTGTGTTCCATTGTGTTGAGTTTCCGCCTGTTGCTGATATAGTACCTGTTACATCAAGATCTGCTTGTATCTCTGTATTTGATTTTAACTTCATTTATTATCCTATTTTTGTACTAATACTCTAACTGAATTTGTCGGGGTAGATGCAAATGTAATTGTAGCTTGCGTTGCTGATAATCTTTCTACGTCTGCGTAAACCGTTTCGTAAGTAGCAACATCGTATAGTTGAATTACAACATCCCTAGTATTCAACCCATGATTAATAGTAGCTGTGTCGGCTATTGTTGTAGCGTAAGAAGTAGTTGGAGTACTATATGTGTTAGATATTGTTACAGTATCATTAGCTGCGTTCGTTGTTATAGATATATTAGAGCCTGCTGATAGCGTTAAAGTATCGTTATTAGTGTCTGCAGATATGGTACTTTGTCCTGGTACAGCCACATTCTTAAATATGTTTTGAGAAGAACCTCTATCTGTATTCGTTACCGTAGCTGTGCCTCCTGCATAAGCTACACCTATTCCGGTTCCAGCATCTACATTACCAATACCTATTTGTGAAGCACTTGCTAAATCGATATTATTTTGAACTGCTGTCCAATCAGTTAAAGCAGTAGGCGAGTCAATCTCCGCTATTAATACATCACCAACTCTTACTTGCTCTGTAAAGAATAATCCATCTGCGGTGACTGTGTATGTCCAACCTTTTTTAATTCCAGCTATAGGTGTAGAATCTAAGTTAGGGGTATTTGTTGCAGCATCGTAACTTCCTTGATAAACTAAACCACCGACTACTGCTCCGTCAACATAAGCTTTAACAGCAGCCGAAGTTGGTAGAGTTGTGTCGTTGTCGTTGTTTTCAATTCCCTCTGCGGCCGTTGCAATAGCTGATGCATTGAAATTAGCTACATCTAAAACGTTGTTAGCAACTGTTGTTGATATTGAAGTTGTTCCAGATCCAGTTACTTCACCTGTTAGCGCTATAGTTTGAGCAGAACTAACTGCGTCTATTGTTATTTTTTTAGAGCCATCATCGGTAAGCGTTATATTTGTACCAGCAACAAGCGTAACAGTTTCTACTACAGCGTTAGATCCAACTAACACTATAGCTGCATCATTTCCAACCTGTAAACTATCTAAATCATAAGTGACGCCGGCTATATCACTTAGAGGTGCCCAAGTGTTGTCTCCTCTTAGATACTTTGTTAAATCAGGTGTTCCAGTAGCTGATAGTTCAGCTGTTATAACTGGTTTAGCTGCTGAACCTGTTGATGATAAACTTACAAAAGTACCGCTACCAAAGCTATACTCTTTTAAAGATACCCAAGTATCTGTAGGGTTTGCATAATATTTAGCTACACTATCACCTGTATCAAAGTATATCTGCCCAGGATTTGTATTAGCGGATCCTGTATTATGAAGCCTTACATTCCATATTTCGTTATTTTTAAGATTTAGGTTGTTTAAAAAAGGTATTGCCATGCTTTTAGTTTATATATGCCTTACCCGACTCTGCAGAGGCAAATGTTATTGTTAAGTTGTTTTCGTCTATATACATAATATCTCCATAACCTTTCTGCCCAGTAGACAGCACCATTGTAGCTGATGGAAACTTATTTAGATTGTGTTGCACGTTCCAGGTCGAAGAAGCAGTAGCCTGATCATGCACATATGTTTTATCCGTATCATTGTTAGGTATTGTAAACTCACTAAATATATAAGTGGCCCCAATGGCCATTACCCCATTAGCTTCTTGATTAGTGACGTTTACTATAAAAAAGTTAGACTCTGTAGGGTGTTCTGTAATACTATCAACTAGGTATATACCAAATTTATTTATATCATTTAGCTCAGCTAAAATTATGCTCTTACCTACGAATAATGGTATATATTTATCTATATTTTTAAACCCTATCAATGTTTTACTAAGCATAAAAGAAGTAACATCAGAAAATGGCTTCCCTACACCTCCTCCTGCTTCAAAACTTATAGTACCCGCATCTCTACCTTCTGATATATCTGTCTGGAAAAAATATAACACTTGGTCAGCAACACCTAAACTGTTGGTTTTATTAAACATACCAACTACATCCGCTAAAGAATAGTTTTTTGTTCTTAAATTAGCGCCCGGAGCAACATCAGTTCCTATCGTTTTATCTCCTAATTCGGGTTTAGCGTCTACACCATAAGTGCTTATTCTTGCCATGCTATATTATGTGTTTGTTGAATATCTATTTCCGCTTTCCTTTCTAGTACCTTGCCCCTCATTACCTCGATTCGATTTCACAGAAACAAATCTTTGACGCTTATGATCATAGTCCTGACCTTTAGCCTCGTGAGGATTTTCTCTTCGCTTACGCTGTGCATGTGCTTTTTTAGCCTTCCTAGCAGGGGACATTGCATAAGCCTTATCTCTAGCAGCCTTAGCTCTTCTAGCGGATGGTGAAAGTTTTTGTCTCATACATTGTATGATTACGTCTTTTTATTATGTTTTAAAAATGCGACATTAGCCTGCTACTATTATATATAATACCCTATCGTCGCACTGTATAACAGAAAAAAAATAGTAAAAAATTTTTTGTTAATTATATAGAGGTTTTGTGTTACGCTACGCTATACATTTTTTTTTAAGTATTTGGGAAATGCTTTTATTTTTACCAGTCCCCGTGTTGTTTTTACGTTTTATTCAGGGTTTTCCACGTTTTGCTGTGAATATATCAGGAACTAATCAAACTATTTTTATATTTTTAGATATATATTTTTGACTTTTTAGGCAAATTTAATACGTGGTTATTTAGATAATATAAGTGTAATAAAAATAAATAAATAATAACTTAAAAAATAAAAATTATGATACCTTACGAGTATAAACTAGAATTAGCTATGGCTAATACGGATATGGATCTATGTGATCTGATTGAATTAGATCCAAATGAACTGGATGAATTGATAGGATTTTAAACAAACTGAATACGAAGTATAAAAGATAATATAAGTGTAAATAAATAATAACAATTAAATATAAAAATTATGACAAATCAAGAATTAATTACTCAAGCAATTGCAAACATGACTAATGAAGAGAAAGCTAAAATCTTTCCACCAATCGAAAGAAAAAACTTTGTAGTGAGAAAAAGTTGGCTAGGACGAAATCAAATCATCACCTTTGTAAACAACAAAAATCAAAAAGTAACTTACAATCACGATGTAATACTTGAAGCAATGTTACCTAAACTAAGTATAATGCCATGTTGGATCAAAAGAGGTTACTGGTCACAATCAACTAACTTACCTTCTACCGTTAGACATCTAGCTGAGTTTGAAGAACTAGAAGAGGTTGCTACTGAAAAGTAGTAGCTTCTCCCTCGGGGGAAAACAGATAAGATCATATAAATAAAATTAAACCTATAAATTATGAAAAAATTGATAAAAGTAATAGTATACATAACAGTATTGACGCTTGGTATTATCGTAATATATGATGCGATAGTAAACGGATCTAACCTTTAAAACAAATAATATGGATTTTTACGATAAAGAAATAGAAACATTATACAATACGCTTAGATCAATGATCAGCCCAGAATCTGATAGTATTTTGTACGATCTTGCTCAAAAAGCAGATGACTTAAAGTTTGAAAATACAAATCTAAAATTACAAACTAAGTACGAGTGTAAATAGATAATATAACTGTAACAAATAAACAATAACAATTATGAAACAAAACTTAATACAAGAAATCTGGGAATACTGTAAACACACACACAACGATCAAGACTATAAAGACTTACAAGAGTTTTCAGTAGAAGAATTAAAAGAAATATTAAATGATATAAAAATAGACTATTAATACTAAATAATATGGAAAGATACGAAGAATTAAATAACAAATTACAAAAAGGTATTATAACTAATACAGAAATGTTAGAACTTAACTTTTTAGCTTTTGGAGCTTCCTATATGGAAAGTAACGATAAAGGAGCATTGAAAGAATACTAAATCTGTAATACTCTACAGAGCACGTGAAAGCGTGTATAGCAACGCGTATAGCACTTTCGGTAAACAACTATTTTTTAGAGCAAATTCATTACGATCACCTATCGATAATATAATTGAACAAGGGCCTGATACTGGAATACTATCGGAAGAGTAGACTCCGTCCTACACCATATTTAACTATTGATCTTATATACTTCGGTAAATAGTGTATAGCAAAAGAGCAAATTAAATACGTTAGGTGAAAGATAATATATATGTAACAAATAAATAATAACAATTATGAAGGAATTAACACAAGAACAAATCTACTCTTTAAAAGAAGTATTATATGATTTCTTAGATCAAAACGATCATAGAGAAGATATTAGAGATATATTAATAACCTTACAAACTAAATAATAATGAAAACAATAAACTTCGACGAACTCACAGTACCTCAAATTAAAGAGTTAATTAAAAATAACACTTGTACTAATGAAGAAGTAGTGGAATTTTATAATAATGAATGGTGGGATTTTGAGTAATACCAAAAATGCGACGATAGCCTCTTACTATTAAATATATAACTACCTATTGTCACACTTTTAATCATTAAATTTTAGATCTTGTAGTGAGAGATATGTGGTAATACCTGTAATTCTAATTTTACTAATAAATAAATAGTAGTACTTTTACAAATAGAATACGATGGTTAAATGATAATATAGATGTAATAAAAATAAATAAAAATAAAGAAATAATAATAATTAAAAACTATAAAAACTATGTTAGTAGTAGGACACAGACATTCGAGAACTAAAACACCTAAAAGTAAAAGGTTAAAATTTCAACATTCACCGATGTATTATATTGGATTTAGAATATGTGAGATACCTAAAAAATACTCAAATGAGTATGAAGAAAAAGAATTCAACTTAAAGGGTTATAGTTATTACCCATTAATTGACTTTGAAGACTATGATAGATATTAATATAAAAATAACTTAAATAAATAAGAA
>Ga0209137_1000500_pt1 | contig 41706 bp, 43 predicted proteins | sample SaaInl5LU_22_DNA_FD_184642 | JGI IMG/M metagenome (GOLD analysis project Ga0209137, IMG submission 184642) | Marine microbial communities from expanding oxygen minimum zones in the Saanich Inlet - ESP_105LU_22_DNA (SPAdes) (version 2) | ecosystem: Environmental > Aquatic > Marine > Intertidal... | reverse complement strand
ATCACCCTCATCGCCCTTGGCCCCATCCTACGGACCAAGGGTATCAGTGCAAATAGACCGCAGCGTTTAGAGCTGACGGATTTTCCGACTTGATAGTCAAAGGAGACGACCATGGTAGGCAATGAATTTTTCGGTAATTTTGATCTCGCAAGCGCTGCGATCTGGATGTTCTGGATCTTTTTTGCTTTGCTTGTTTATTATCTTCAAACAGAGAACATGCGCGAAGGATATCCGCTGGAGGCCGATGATCCCTCAGGATCTGCGCATCGCGGCCTGTTTCCGCTGCCCGGTGACAAGACGTTTCACCTGCCGCATGGGCGTGGTGATGTGACGGTTCCCTCTGGTCAGCGCGGTGACCGCGCAAAATTGGCGCTTGAGGCTACGTCTGATGCCACCGGCTCGCCGTTTGTGCCGACCGGCGATCCGATGCTCTCGGGTGTTGGACCAGGTGCCTGGGCGCCGCGGCAGGATCATGCAGAGCTGGATGCCCATGGGCATGCCAAGATCAAGCCAATGTCACAGCTCGATGATTTCCACGTTTCGGCTGGCCGCGATCCACGGGGCAAACCTGTGGTGGCGGGCGATGGCGAGGTGGTCGGTCGTATCAATGATATGTGGATTGATGTGCCAGAGCAGATGGTGCGCTATTTGACTGTGGATCTCAATCCAGAGGGCACGGGCCAGACCCGTCTGATCCCAATCAATTTTTGCAAAATTAGTGATGACCGGGTGACGGTTCGTTCGATCTATAGCGCAAATTTTGCAGCGGTGCCGCAGCATAAGGCGGCTTCAGAAATCACCTTGCTCGAGGAAGAAAAGATCATGGCCTACTACGGCGGCGGCACACTTTATGCCGATCCCGCGCGTTCCGAGCCAAAACTGTAAAGGACCAACGCTGGGTCGCAGCCACGGCCCAGCGTTCAGACGATAGGGGACTTAAAAGATGAGCCACGACGATTTTAATTTCGAACCGATCCGCGGATTGCCTGAAGCATTGCCCGCAGACGAATATATCCTTTGGCAAGGGCGGCCTAACAGCTTGCGGCTGGCCAAGGATGCTTGGAGCCTCAATTGGGTGATTGGGTATTTTATCGCCCTAGCGGTGATCCGCGTCATATCTGTATCGGATATGATGAGCCTGACATCTGCTATGGCACAGGGTATTCCGTTTCTCGTGGCCGGCGCGTTGACGGCCTTAATCTTGTTTGGGGTGGCAACGCTGCAAGCGCGAAGCACCGTTTATACGCTCACCAATAAGCGCGCCTGTCTGCGCATTGGTGCCGCGCTGACCATGACCTTGAACCTGCCCTATGTGTGTATTGGAAATGCACAGGTGGCTCTGCGAAAATCAGGTTTGGGCACAATCACTTTTGAGCTCATCGGTGAGACTCGTCTCTCCTATCTTATGACCTGGCCGCATGTGCGCCCATGGCACATGAGCCGCACCCAACCGGCCTTTCGGTCTATACCGGATGCGGAGCGGGTCGCGGCGCTCTTTGCCGAGGCCGCAGAGACGCGGGTGTCGATGCCCAAAGTCACTCAGCGTGACTTTTCCAAAACTGACAGCATTGCTGCGGAGTAAAGCTCATGCCGACGACCAACTCACTTGCCGCTCAAATGAAACACCGAGACCGCGATATGGTGCCCAAGGTCTTGGTTCAAGCGATGTTCACGTTGATGATCGCCGCGGTCCTTCTGGTCGCCTATGCCCGTCTTACGGATCGGCCCGTCATTGGCGTGGCACCGCACAGCGACATCGTCGCGGAAATGCCGATCACTTTGATGGGCAATCGGAGCGATGGCGTCGCGGTATTGGACGCGGATGGCAGGCAAATTGCCCATTCCACCGATCATAAAGCCGGGTTTATCGACGTGATTTGGGTCACCACCACGCGCGAACGCATTGTGAACAATACAGACACGCAAGCGCCTTTGCGCTTGGTGCGCCGAGAAAATGGGCATGTGGCCATTCTCGACGACACAACGGGCTGGTCGATCGAATTGATCGGCTATGGCCAAGACAATGTCGCAGCTTTCGCCAAGCTGATCGACTGAACCAAGGGGACAGCAGATGGGATTATTTACAAGATCAAGAGAGACGGCACCCTGCACCGTGACGATTTCACATCGGTTTGAGGAACTTTCCGCGCATGTGAAATTTAACAATGGGGCCGTGGTGCATCCGGGTGACAGCGTTCAGGTGGAAGGGCCAGAAATCATGGCACCCTATGGTGTCTGCGTTGAGGAGCAACGCATGGCCACGATCACCCGTGCCTCAACAATCGAACGGCTCTGGACGCGCTCGACAGGCGATTTCGAATTCATGGAGCTGTGCGAATTTTCTTTCTCGGAAGGGGTTTTGTCATGAATGCGCCCACACATTCCGCCTTTGCCAATACCGCCGAAGAGGCGATTGCCGCTCAAGATGCGCTTGATGATCCGATGACATCTGAAAAAGCCACGGAGGTGGCGATGCAAAATACGCTGCTCACGCCGCGCTTTTACACCACTGATTTTGCCGAAATGGACGCGATTGATGTCAGCCCAGTGCGCGAAGATTGGGATCGTTTGATTGCGCAAATGAAATCCGATCCCAATAAAGGGCATTTCAAAAAGAATGAAGATTGGGACAGTGTTGATTGGGAGGGGATGGAACCTGCTTTGAAAGCGGAGTTCATTGATTTTCTGATTTCATCCTGCACCGCAGAATTTTCGGGCTGTGTTTTGTATAAAGAGATGAAGCGTCGCGGGTCGAATGAAGACATCACAACCCTGTTTCAATTGATGGCACGAGATGAGGCGCGCCACGCTGGATTTATCAATGATGCGCTGCGCGAAGCGGGTGTTCGGGTAAATTTGGGCTTTTTGACCCAGCAAAAGAAATACACATATTTCCGCCCGAAGTTTATCTATTACGCGACCTATCTCTCTGAGAAGATTGGCTATGCCCGCTATATCACCATATACCGGCACCTCGAAGAGAACCCGGAACTGCGGTTTCATCCTATTTTCAAATGGTTTCGCGAGTGGTGCAACGATGAGTTTAGCCATGGGGAAGCCTTTGCGCTTTTGATGAAATCCGATCCGAAACTGACCGAAAGTTTCGGCAATAAACTGTGGATTAAGTTTTTCCTGACAGCGGTTTATTCCACCATGTGGGTGCGGGATCACCAACGGCCTTTGTTTCATGAGGCACTGGGCGTCGATGTCACCTGGTACGGCCAGGAGGTGTTTCGTAAAACGTCCGAGATATCCAAACAAATTTTCCCAATGACATTGGATATTGATCACCCGCGTTGGCGCAAAAACCTAGATCGGATGGAAGCGGCCTCTCGGCAAATTGCCGCTGCAAAAGCCCGTGGAGGCTTAGGGGGCATGATCAGCCGGTTGGGCGGCATGGTTAAGGCGGCGACAGCTTTTGTATCGGTATTCACCATCCCCGCGAAGACCCATAGGGTGCCGGCCAGCACGCGTATGGAGCCAACCTACTGATGCTCAGCTTGCCCTGGATAGCCGCGCTCATCGCAATTTTCTCTTGGTGGTTTTTCACTGGGATTATTTTGCTGATTGTGCGGCGCAAAGACGTGGCTGGAGCTACGGCTCATGGGGCCTCTGTCGTTTGGGGCGTCCCGCTGTTGGCTTTGGGAATTTTCGGAGCAGTGATCTCCGCAGCTTCGTTGAGCGTGGCAAATATCTATCTCGCATTTTTCTCAGTCTTGCTCATATGGGGCTGGATTGAGCTGGCGTTTCTGTCCGGGGTCATCACGGGACCCTTGCGGGACTCTTGCCCGACATCGCTTCGGGGCTGGGCCAGATTTCGCAGAGCCTGGCAGACCGTCAGCCACCATGAAGCCCTTTTACTCAGCGGTTTGGTTCTCATGGCGGTCATCGCGCTTGATGCTGCAAACCCGCTCGGCTTTTGGGCCTATTTCATCCTCTTTGCCGCGCGCATCTCGGCCAAACTCAATCTGTTCTTTGGCGTACCGCGCATCAATCTTGAATTCATCCCTCAACCGCTGCTGCATCTCACGTCTTACTTCAAGCAAGGCCCGGTGACCCTGGCCTTTGGTCTTGGACTCACTGGGCTTAGTCTGGTCACTGCGGCCCTCGGCATAGCGCTTTTCACCGCGAGCACGGTGGAGGCACAAATTGGACATGCTTTGCTCTTCGCCCTTTGTGCATTGGCCACGCTGGAACATTGGTTGATGGTCATTCCATTGCCCGATGCAAAGCTCTGGCGCTGGATGCTTCCCACACTTTCTACGAACACTAAAACAGGACAGTCCCATGAACTTTAATGCCCTCTTTCAAGCCCAAATAGACACGCTGAAATCTGAAGGCAATTATCGCTATTTTGCTGAATTAGAGCGCAAATGTGGCAAATTTCCTCATGCGGCGAGTCATCACGATGGCAAGGTGCAAGATGTGACGGTTTGGTGCTCTAATGATTACCTTGGCATGGGGCAAAATCCGGTGGTGATTGAGGCGATGTGCGAGGCTGTGACCCGCAGCGGCACAGGGGCGGGCGGCACGCGCAATATTTCAGGGACAAATCATGATCACCTCTTGCTTGAGCGGGAATTGGCAGATTTGCACAATAAAGAGGCTGCATTGCTGTTCACCTCTGGCTACGTCTCCAATTGGGCGGCTTTGAGCACGCTGGGAAGCCGGCTTGAAGGCTGTATCATTTTGAGCGATTCCGGCAATCACGCCTCAATGATTGAAGGCATTCGTCATTCGCGTGCTCAAAAGGTGATTTGGACTCATAATGATGTGCAAGATCTGGAGGCCAAATTGGCCGCGCTACCGGCGGATGCGCCAAAAATTGTGGCCTTTGAGTCGGTCTATTCGATGGATGGGGACATCGCCCCGATACGCCAGATTGTTGAAGTGGCCGAGAAATACGGTGCCATGACCTATCTCGATGAGGTTCATGCGGTGGGGCTTTATGGACCACGGGGCGGCGGCATAGCCGAGCAAGAAGGTTTGATGGATCGGATTACATTGATCGAGGGCACCTTGGGAAAAGCCTATGGCGTGGTTGGCGGCTATATCACCGGATCCTCTGTCTTGTGCGATTTCATTCGCAGTTTTGCTTCTGGTTTTATCTTTACGACAGCCTTGCCACCGGCTGTTGCGGCAGCGGCGCGGGTGTCCATTATGCATTTGAAAACATCCGATAGAGAGCGCCAGCGCCAACGCCAACAGGTGGCGAAACTGCGCGCCGGATTGAATCGCGCCGGCATTCCGCATTTGGACAACCAAAGTCATATCGTGCCGGTGATGATTAAAGACCCGGTGAAGACAAAAATGCTTGCGGATTATTTGATGGATGAATGGGGCATCTATGTGCAGCCGATTAACTATCCGACGGTTCCAAAAGGCACGGAACGTTTACGCTTCACCCCATCACCGCTGCATTCGGATGCTGATATTGCTTATCTGGTTGAGGCGCTGGAATCATTGTGGAAGCAATGCGCGATTGCCCATGCGGTCGCTTAAAAAACTGAGTGGTCTCCCCGGGGGATCTCGGCGCCAGAGTGTATGATGTCTGCGTAGTGATCAAACAGATGTTCCGTTCCGGTTGAGGCCGTGTGCTCTGCGCAATAGCCCCGTTCCGGGCCATGCCAGACCAGCATTGATTCCGTTGCGTAATACAGCCCGATCTCAGCGAGATCTGCCTTGCGTTGTGCGGCGGGACTCAAGACGCCGGCCAGGCGCAATCCACCGCAGATGAGGCGCAATAGGGCAATCGGCACCCGGCGCAGTTTCACAGGTCGCCCAAGCAAACCAAATAGGGCCTGAGCCTGATCGCGCGGTGTGATCGCAGGGCCGGGGCCGCCGATGGGCAAAATTTGATTGTGTTTGGCTGAATTTGGGATGCAATCGACCATGAAATTTCCCAGATCATCGTCGCTGATTGGCTTGCAGGCGGTGAGCTCTCCGTTTCCAAAGACCAAAAATGCCTTGCCATCGCGCAGCCGCGGAATCTGTCCAGAGAGCGATTTAAAAAAAGCTGTGGGGCGCACGATGGAATAGGTGAGACCTGAGGCAATCAACGCGTCTTCAAAGGCCAGCTTGGCGAATTGAAACGGCAATTTTGGGTTTTGGACACATATGGCCGAGAGCAAAATAAATTGCTTTACACCCAATCTTTGCGCCACGTCTAAAATGTTCATCTGTGCCGCGTGGTCAATGGCCCAAGCATCTTCGCGGCTGCCACTGCGCGAGGCAACGCAGGAAATGACCGCGTCGAATTGGCCAAGGATATGAGGCATGGGCTGGGTAATATCGGCATAGAGAGGCTGAGCCGGGCGGGGCGGGGTCTGGCCGGCCCGCAGAACGCAGGTGACCGTATATCCCGCGCGATGCAGCGCGCGGCACACTCCCTGTCCCGCGGTGCCTGTCGCGCCGAAAAGCAAGATGCTTGGCGTGGGTTTAACTCTCTCGCCAGTCAAAGAATCCCCTACCGGCTTGCTCAAGGAGCTTTGCAGCCATTTCTTTCCCGGCTTGCGGGCCATCCTCAATTGGCACGACCATATCGTCCCCAATGGCATCGGAACCATCGGGCCGAAGCACTTCGCCGCGCAGTCTCATTGTGTTGCCTTGAAGTTCGGAAAGCCCGGCAATGGGTGTTTCACAAGAGCCATCTAAAGCTGCGAGAAAGGCGCGTTCTGCGGCCAAACGCTGTCCTGTCTCACGGTCATGAATAGCTGCGAGCATATCGGCCATACGGCGATCATCGATGCGTCGTTCGATCCCAATGGCCCCTTGTGCTACGGCGGGCAACATGTCGTCCACTTCAATCGCTTGGCGTGGCACCTCATCCATTTTCAATCGCTTTAGTCCAGCCATGGCCAAAAAGGTTGCCTCGGCCACCTGGTTCTCAAGCTTCTTGAGTCGCGTTTGCAAGTTGCCACGAAACTCTACGACCTGTAGATCTGGGCGCCGCAATTTGAGTTGTGCCTGTCGCCTCAGGCTTGAGGTGCCCACCACCGCACCGGGTGATAAATCGCGCAATGCGCCGCCTGACAGGGAAATAAAAGCATCGCGCACATCTTCGCGTGGCAAATAGGTGTCCAAAACCAGGCCTTTGGGTTGCAGGACCGGCATGTCTTTCATGGAATGCACAGCGATGTCGATGGATCCATCCAACATGGCTTGTTCGATTTCGCGGGTAAATAGCCCTTTACCGCCGATTTCTTTGAGCGGGCGATCGGTGATGCGATCCCCTGTGGTCATAATGACGACAATCTCAAAGGCTTCGAATGGCAAATCAAAAGCCTTGGCCAGTCGTGCGCGTGTTTCATAGGCTTGTGCCAGCGCCAAGGGAGAGCCTCGGGTGCCGATATTGAGCGGGGTCTTCGGAGTGGGTAATGTATAAGTCATGTCCTATCCCTAAACATGTAAACTTGGCCTGACAACTCTTGCTTCTATGAACTGATGCTGCGCATAGTGTTGCAAAGCAATATCTGGGAATAACACAATGACATCAAGGAAAGTAATCTTGCGCGCTCTGGCAGGAGAAACACTTCCAACTGCTCCAATTTGGATGATGCGCCAAGCGGGCCGCTATCTTCCCGAATATCGTGCCACCCGCGCGCAGGCCGGCGATTTTCTGTCGCTATGCTATAATTCAGAATTGGCAGCGGAGGTCACTCTTCAGCCGATTAGGCGCTATGGCTTTGATGCTGCAATATTGTTTGCAGATATTTTGTTACTTCCTCAGGCGCTGGGCGCGGATCTGTGGTTTGTCACGGGCGAAGGCCCGCGCTTGTCGACCGTGACCACGCAAGAAGATCTTGCAAGGCTGAAACCGGCAACGGATATTCACGCGCATCTGGCCCCGATTTATAAGACTGTGAAAATTTTGTCTGAAGAATTGCCCGAGGCCACGACCTTGATAGGATTTGCCGGGTCACCTTGGACTGTGGCAACCTATATGATTGCCGGTCAAGGCACCCCAGACCAAGGGCCGGCGCATCGTTTGAAGGCTGAAAACCCTGCTGTTTTTGAAGCCTTGATTGATTTGATCACCGAGGGCACAATCCATTACCTCAGCGCGCAGATAGAAGCGGGGGCGGAGGTTGTGAAACTCTTTGACAGCTGGGCCGGATCGCTCAAGGGCGAAGATTTCATGAAATATTCCATCGAACCGATGCGCCGTATCACGGCGGCTTTAAAGGCCAAATTTCCCAATGTTCCGATTATCGCCTTTCCGCGCGGTGCTGGTGAGAACTATGCAGGTCTGCACCGCCTGATAGGGGCCGATTGCATTGCGTTTGACGATGGTATTGATGCGCAATGGGTTGCAGATCATGTGCAACCAGAAGGCTGCGTGCAGGGCAATCTCGCCTCCTCCCACATGGTGACGGGTGGGGCGGCCTTGGTTGCGGAAACCAAACGTATCGCAGGCGCCCTGTCCAAGGGCCCGCATATCTTTAATTTGGGTCACGGCATCACCCCGGATGCGGATCCACAGAACGTCCAATTGATGATCGATACGCTGCGATCTATGTAACAAAAAGGCCCTTCAAATTTTGAAGGGCCTTAAGTTTTCTGCAAATTTAAATCAGGCTATTCTGCCACAGACACGAGATAGGCCCAAACATTGGCCTGATCTTCTGCATCCTTTAGTTTAAAGGCCATTTTGGACTTCGCTTTTTTGTCGCCCAAATATGACTTAAGGAATTCTTTTGGGTCTGCAACATAGGCGACAAAATCGGCCTCATTCCAAACCAAGCCTTTGGCGCCAGCCTCGATCAAAGAATCGCCATATTTTTTGAAGTCAGGATGTACGGCTGCCTGACGGTCATAGATGCCATAGAGGTTTGGCGCGTTCTTTCCGCCTTTAACAATCACTGTTCCATCATCCGCGACGATGGCGTGACAGGCTTTGCATTTCTTGAACACCGCTTCACCCGCAGCAGCGTCCCCAGATGCGTGGCCGCCCGCAAGCGCAGGACCGGCTGTCATCAACAGACCCATTAGGGCCATTTTCATTGTTTTCATTCGTTCTCACTCCTTTGCTTCGATAACATCTAGCGTGATTTTCATCTGGGTAAAGTCCGTTTGTCACGAGTCATTCGACAAAACCGAAACCCGCATTCGTAAATACAACTTTACACTTGATGTAGGGCGAAGTGTAAGTCTAAAATTACACTATGACAGAATATATTCCCATAGAGCCACGGCGAATGCCTGAGCCGATGGCCATGTTGCTCTTGCTCAAGCCCATCACCTGGTTTCCACCCATGTGGGCATTCTTATGTGGAATTGTGTCCTCCGGCGCCGCGGTCTCGGGCCATTGGGTGTTGATCGTTTTGGGCCTTATTCTTGCGGGTCCTATTGTCTGCGGCATGAGCCAGGCGGCAAATGATTGGTGTGATCGGCATGTGGATGCCATCAACGAACCCGATCGCCCCATCCCATCGGGTCGTATTCCAGGAAAATGGGGGTTGTGGATCGCCTGGGCGATGTCGGTGCTCTCCCTATTGGTGGGGTATCAATTGGGGCTCTGGGGCTTTGCGGCCACCGTTTTTGGAGTTCTCGCAGCATGGGCCTATTCTGCGGAACCACTGCGGCTGAAAACCTCCGGCTGGTGGGGCCCGGGATTGGTGGGGCTCTGCTACGAGGGATTGCCCTGGTTTACGGGGGCTGCGGTTTTATCGGCCGGTGCGCCAGATTGGCGGATTGTTCTTTTGGCGGGACTTTATGCGTTGGGCGCGCATGGAATCATGACATTGAACGACTTTAAGGCCACCGAAGGGGATCGCCAATTGGGCATCAACTCATTGCCGGTAACTCTGGGTTCAGACCGCGCCGCGCGGCTGGCCTGTTGGATTATGGGCGTGCCACAAGGGATCATTATTGCCCTGCTGTTTTTGTGGAATCGACCTGTTTTCGCTGGGATTATTGCGGTGCTTCTGGCGGCGCAGTTTTGGGCCATGCGGGTCATGCTGACAGATCCGAAGGCGCGCGCGCCTTGGTATAATGCCACGGGCGTGTCGATGTATGTCTCGGGCATGATGATCAGCGCCATCGCCTTGCGAGGTTTGCTATGAGCCTATCTTGGAGTCACATCTTCCGCTTGGGATTGGTGCAAATGGCCCTGGGGTCTATTGTGGTGCTCACCACTTCCACCCTTAATCGCCTTATGGTCGTTGAATTTGCCCTGCCGGCGCTTTTGCCGGGTGCATTGGTCGGGCTGCATTACGCGATCCAATTGTCGCGCCCGCGCTGGGGCTTTCGATCGGATGTGGGCGGCAATCGGACCCGTTGGATTATCGGCGGAATGATCGTCTTAGCGCTGGGCGGCGCAGGGGCCACCTATGCCGTCACATTATTTGCCGAGCACTATTGGCTCGCCTTAATCGCCTCCATTCTGTCTTATGGGTTGATCGGCATCGGAGTTGGGGCGTCTGGCACATCGCTATTGGCTTTATTGGCCACAGCAACAGCCCCGCATCGGCGCGCGGCTGCGGCGACGATTACTTGGTTGATGATGATCTTTGGCATTGCACTGACCGCTGGTGTGGCGGGACAGTTCTTGGATCCCTATTCCCCCGAGCGGCTCATGACGGTCGTCTCGATCATCGCCCTATCGGCTGTCGTGTTGACGGTCCTAGCCATTTGGAACATTGAGCGCTCGGTCAGCCCACGCGCCTGTGAGCCGGGCATTCCGTTCCAAGAGGCTCTGCGCGAGGTTTGGGCGGAATCCAAAACGCGGAATTTTACGATTTTCGTCTTTCTATCAATGAACGCCTATTTCATGCAGGAACTGATCCTTGAGCCCTACGCAGGATTGGTTTTTGGCTTCACGCCTGGACAGTCAACCTCTTTGAGCGGCGCGCAAAACGGCGGGGTTTTTGTTGGGATGCTCACCGTTGGCATTATGGCTACGGGGTTCAAAATTGGATCCCTGCGTCGATGGGTCATGAGCGGATGCTATGGATCGGGCGCGGTGTTACTGCTCATCTGTGTGTCAGGGCTGATGCCGACCGCGTTGAATTTTACCTATCTCGTGGTGGCTCTTGGGTTCTTTAACGGCATGTTCGCTGTTTCAGCCATCAGTGCCATGATGGCGCTTGCGTCCAGCTCAGAGGGCCGCGGTCACCGTGAGGGCACCCGTATGGGGCTTTGGGGCGCGGCGCAGGCCATTGCCGCCGGTTTCGGCGGCCTTACGGGCGCAGTCTTGGTTGATATCACCCGCAGTTTTTTCGCGGATGGCCCCGCCTTTGGTGCGGTTTTCATCTTTGAAGCCGCGCTGTTTTTTGCCGCCGCCCTCATGGCGATGCGGGTTATTGAGCACAAGGGGCAGCCGGTGCCCGCCAATTTAGTCGCAGGAGAATAACTATGTTTGATGTTGTTGTGATCGGTGGGGGCCCTTCAGGGGCGACAGCGGCTGAAGATTTGGCGCGTTCAGGCCATAAAACCGCCCTATTGGACCGCGAAGGTCGCATTAAGCCCTGTGGCGGCGCAATACCACCGCGCCTCATTGAGGACTTCGCCATTCCCAGTTCGCAAATTGTGGCCAGGATCAATACCGCACGGATGATCTCTCCAACGCAGCGCAGGGTTGATATTCCTATTGAGAATGGCTTTGTGGGTATGGTGGATCGCGAGCACTTTGACCCGTTTCTGCGCCGCCGGGCGCAAGGGGCGGGGGCCACTTGGCTGACCGGCACGTTTTTGCGTATTGAGCGGGATGCCGGCTATCCCTCAGTGATTTATCGCGACAAGGACAGTGGCGAGGAGCGGCGCTTGGCCTGCAAAATCATCATTGGTGCCGATGGCGCACGCTCAAAAGTGGCCAAATCAGAAGTCCCCAATGGCGATAAAATCCCCTATGTGATCGCCTATCATGAGATTATCGAAGCCCCGCTGGAGGGCATGAGTTACGATCCGAAGCGATGCGACGTTATTTATGACGGGGCCATATCGCCGGATTTCTACGGATGGGTGTTTCCACATGGAAAATCTGCCAGCGTTGGGATGGGCACCGGTATCGAGGGCGTGGATCTGAAAAAGGCCACAGCCGAGCTGCGTGCCGCCCACGGGTTGAGCCATTGCAAGACTATACGGCGCGAGGGTGCGCCCATTCCCTTGCGTCCCTTAGATCGTTGGGACAATGGCGTCGATGTGGTTTTGGCGGGGGATGCGGCTGGGGTGGTTGCGCCGTCCTCTGGTGAGGGCATCTATTACGCGATGGTTGGCGGTCGTGTCGCTGCTACGGCGGCCAGTGCCTTTTTGACAACCGGGCGCGCGAAAGATCTGCAATTGGCGCGCAAGCTGTTTATGCGCGAACATAAAAGCGTCTTCAAAGTCTTAGGCGCTATGCAAAACGCCTATTATCGCAGTGATGAGCGCCGCGAGCGCTTTGTGTCGCTCTGTCATGATATCGACGTGCAAAAACTGACATTTGAAGCCTATATGAACAAACGTTTGGTGGCGGCCCGGCCCATGGCGCATCTGAAGATCGGTTTGAAAAACCTGGCGCATTTGACCCGGCTCATTTCGGAAGATCGTGTGTGATGACCATCATGATCCCCGCATGGCAAGATGGTGCGCTGCAACCGGTCGAAAAATTAATGGCGCATCAAATGGGACTGAAGCATCGGGCGGTGTCTATTTTTGTGATGGCAGAGGATCACATTTTGCTCCAACAGCGTGCCTTGGGCAAATATCATACGCCCGGCCTATGGGCGAATAGCTGTTGCACCCATCCGCATTGGGCAGAAGATCCGATGATCTGCGCGCGGCGGCGTTTGGATGAGGAATTGGGCATGACCGGCCTTGATCTCGAGCCCCGTGGTGAGGTGGAATACCGCGCAGAGGTTGGCAATGGCTTGATTGAACATGAGGTGGTGCAAGTCTATGTGGCCCAAGCCAGTTTCTCTGTGTCAATGGCGCTCAACCCAAGTGAAGTTCAGGCGGTGAAATGGGTTACCCGCGAAGACTTGCTCAAAGAGCTGGACCGCACTCCGACCTTATTTACCCCCTGGCTGCATATTTACATGACGCAACACAGTGATTTGATTTTTGAAACATAGGCGCGCCAAGCCCTGGCTGATCAGATTGAGACAGGCGTGCGTTTGAGCGCCTGTAAGGCGGTGGCTGCAATATCTGTGGCGGTTAACCCTGCATCTGCATACATCGCATCTGGGGCGGCCTGATCAATAAACCGATCTGGCAATGTCATGCTGCGCACGGCCAATGGCCCGTCAAGCAGGCCGGTATCGGCCAGATAGTGGAGCACCATTGCCCCAAAACCGCCCTGAGCACCCTGTTCAATGGTGATGAGCACCCTATGAGTTTTGGCCAATTTGGAAATAAGCGCGTGGTCCAAGGGCTTGGCAAATCTCGCATCGGCAACGGTGGCATCGATGCCCTGTGCTGACATGAGGTCGGCCGCTTTTAATGCCTCAGCCAGATGTCCCCCGAAGGACAGTAGAGCGATTTCTGCGCCTGGGCGGACAATGCGCCCTTTGCCAATTTGCAAAAGCGCGCCTTCTTGGGGAATGCTGACGCCTGTGCCTGTGCCGCGGGGGTAGCGAAAGGCGATGGGGCCCTTGTCATAGGCGGCGGCGGTTGTGATCATATGCACCAGCTCCGCCTCATCGGCGGCGGCCATAACCACCATATTGGGCAAGGCCGTCAAAAAGCCAATGTCAAAGGCGCCGGCATGGGTCGCCCCATCCGCACCGACCAATCCGGCCCGATCTATGGCAAAGCGCACAGGTAGGTTTTGCAGCGCCACATCATGGACAATTTGATCATAGCCGCGCTGCAAAAAGGTTGAATAGATCGCGCAAAAGGGTTTGAGGCCGCTGGCGGCCAGGCCTGCGGCGAAGGTGACGCCATGTTGTTCGGCAATCCCCACATCAAACATGCGGTCTGCAAAGCGCTGGGCAAAGATATCCAGACCAGTACCCGAGGGCATTGCTGCGGTGATGCCAACAATCTTGGAATCTTTTTGGGCCAATTGTGTCAGGGTTTGACCAAAGACAGTGGTGTAGCTGGGCGCATTGGCGCCTGATTTCATCTGAGCGCCGCTGGCCACATCGAATTTTGCCACCCCGTGATATTTATCGGCCGAGGTTTCTGCTGGCGCATAGCCCTTGCCCTTCACAGTGCAGCAATGGATCAAAACCGGACCCTTGGCACGGGCTCTTGCAGAGCGCAATACGCTGAGGAGCTGGTTCATATCATGGCCATCGATCGGGCCGATATACTCAAACCCGAGTTCCTCAAAAATTGTACCCTGTGACGCGGCAGCACCGGTCACCAATTGCCGGGCGCGACGAGCGTGGTCGCGCATCGGCCCGGGCAGAACGGTTTCGATATCCTGCCCAAAGGCATTGAGCTGCGCGAGCGCAGTGCCGGCCAGTCCTGACATATATTTTGACATTGCACCCACCGGAGGCGCGATGCTCATTTCATTGTCATTGAGGATGACAAACATCCTGCGGCCCTCAGCTCCGGCGTTGTTGAGCGCTTCATAGGCCATGCCGGCGCTGATGGACCCATCGCCAATGACGGCAATGGCATCGCCTGTATCTTGCCCAAGATCGCGGGCTACGGTGAAGCCATGTGCCGCAGAGATTGAGGTCGAGGAATGGGCGGCGCCAAAAGGATCATAGGGCGACTCGCTGCGTTTGGTGAAGCCCGATAGCCCGCCTTCTTGGCGGAGGGTTCCCATGCCCGCGCGGCGGCCTGTTAATACTTTATGGGGATAGCATTGATGCCCCACGTCCCAGATCAGCTTGTCCTTTGGGGTATCAAATACAGCATGCAAAGCAACGGTCAGCTCCACCACACCCAGCGAGGATCCCAAATGTCCCCCCGTGCGCGAGACGGCTTCGATCACGTCAATTCTCACCTCATCCGCCAGCTGCGCCAGTTGTTGGTCGCTCAGGGTTTTGAGATCTGAGGGCGATGTAATCTCGTCAAGCAAAGAGGGCATGGTTGATCCTTATCTTGGCGTGTTGGCCCTGTTGGCCAGGTGCAGGTGCCTCTGGTGTTAGAAGTCACCTGCCCCCTGTAGCCAACAGGAAATATCAGGATGCTGCATCCCGATGCTTCCAGATATTCAGGGACTGAGATATCTGGAATTTGGATCCTCAAGCGCCTGGGCGCTTGAGGAAATTCTTAAACGCGTTTGGTCTCGATATATGGCTGTTGCAAAAATGCTTGGCCAGGATCGGGCGTGTCGCGCGATTCCTCGGGCAAGGCCTTACCGATCCAATATAGCACCATAAGTCCAAACCAGAGCACCAGGCAGAATACAGCTGCGTATCCTGCACCTTTCAACATCAGCATCAGCACATCTGCGCGCAGCCGAAATTTTGTGTCACTCCCAGTTCCGAGATAGTCTTGATGATCACTCATAATCCATTTCCCTTATGCTTAAGATCAATCCAGCGGCGCGTAGCCGTGGTCTTGTGCCCAGACATACCAATTGTCGACCACGGTCCCTGTGAGCAAAATGCCAACACCGCCTGTCAAAGTTGTCAGGACTGCAAACCACCACGCCCAGCGGTGAATACCTTCCATGGTGGCGTTGAAGCCCATGGTCCAGCGCCAGAAGAGCGCTGCGCGTTCTGAGGCCGTACCCCGATCCACGATTTGCTCAATTTCCCGCTCGCCGCCATAGCGTGATACGGCCAGGATTGTGGCGCCATGCATCGCAAAGAGCAGCGCAGAGCCGTAAAGAAAGGCGATTGAGAGCGCATGGAATGGGTTATAGAACAGGTTGCCATAGGTCAGTGAAAACAGGTTTGTCCAATCGAGATGCGAGAACACCCCATAAGGCACCGCTTCAGACCAGGAGCCCATCATCACTGGGCGGATCAGACCAAGAACCAAAAACAGCCAGATGGCGGAGGCAAAGGCCCAGCTGACATGTTTCCCAAGGCCCAGCTCTTCGGCGCGCAGATAGGTGCGGATCCACCAGGCGATGACCGAGACCAGCAAGAAGAAGGAGGAAATCAACCACCAGCCGCCTTCGTTCAAAGGGGCCATGCCAAGCCCATATTCTTCTGAAGGTGGCTCAAGGGAGAACCAGAACAGATCGCGCATGAAAACGGCTGGCGAATAATCCGCTTGGGCCCAGAAGTTCAGGCCTACGATAAAGAACCACAGCAGGCCCGTCGCCAAAGAAACGACGCCAAACATACCCAGATGCAAAGGGCCCAATTGCGCATTGCCCAAAATGCCAGCCAGTTTTGAGAAACCCGCCTTGCTTGTGCGCTCGCGGGCGATGTCTCCGGTCGGGTCCATGCCCATTTCGGGTGGACCTTGCACTTGAACCTGTGTGAAAATATTTTGATATTCCATGTTTCAGTCCCCCTTAAAGATCCGCCCACCAGGGCAATTCAGCATACCAATCCCACCATGAGCTCCAGCTATCGAACCAAATCGTGCCAGAAATCACGATGCAGATCGCGCTCCAAATAACGGCGCTGAGCGCCAGCAAAAGACCGAGGCGGTGGATGCCCAAGGGCCCAATGGAATAGCCGATGAGATCGCGGAAGTAGGTGTCTTCGTGATCTGGCGTGCCGATGGTTTTGCCCTTGCCAGGGTTCACAGCCGACAGAACCAGAGAGCCATGCAGTGCCAAAGCAAAGCAGGTGGTGAAAAAGAAGGTGATCGCAATCATGTGCGCCGGGTTATAATGGAAGTTGCCATAGGCATATCCGACGTTATTGACCCAATCGAGGTGGCTAAAGATACCATAGGGAAATCCGTGGCCCCAAGCGCCCAAAAGCACAGGCCGAATGATCACCAAAGTGACATAGGCAAGGATGGCAACCCCAAAGGCGAAAGGCACATGCAGGCCCATGCCGAGTTTGCGGCAGATTTCGACCTCTCGCATCATCCAGCTTAAAAAAGCGAATGTTGCGCAGATGGTGATGGCTTGCCATAGGCCGCCCTCTGCCAAAGGTGCGACGCCCAGCCCAACTTCAAGGGCGGGTGGATTGACGGAAATCAGCCAAGGATTCCATGTGTCTCCCAAAGCAGCACTGTAAAATATCAACAATGTGCCAAGCGCGGCGAAAAAGATCGTCGTGACACCGAAAAAGCCGACATAGAAGGGACCAATCCAGAAATCGAACAGATCACCCCCAACCAGCGTCCCACCTCGAACGCGGTATTTTCTTTCGAAGCTGAGCAATGCCATCTTCTTTCTCCCTCTTAAACACCTAGGCTGCCTTAGATGCGCAGCTATGTTTCAATCTCAACTGTTCGCTTTGGCCGGAGGGATAGACACGCCGGCCAAAGCGTTATTAAAACAGCCAGTTAGCCGCCAAAGGCGAGGCTAAACCAGTTGGTTGCATCATTGCTCAACAGAACGAGGTGAATCATTGCTGCAAGCAAGAAAAGGAAAACACCCTGAGCCACGAAGACGCGACGCGGGTCGAAGATCAGCCAGATTTTGTAAAACTGTGCCATGTTCTATATTCTCCCTTTACCAAGCGAACCAAGGCAGTTTGATGTACGTCAGCACGTGAGCCACGACCGCAACGGTCGTGAAGATCATTAATCCGCTCATATAAACTGAGTGCAATTCCTGCGCTTGTTCATCTGTAAGACCTGTGAAACTTAGGTCATTTTTATCAGCCATTTTCTTCTCCTGAAAATATGTACTGACGCTGCAAGGCCCCTGCAGCCGGGTTACAACAAGGGCACACCCCCTGCCTTAATTCCACTGCCCCATGCGGAAGAGCGGATCTTTGACCCCGGCCCCTTTGGGCGCGGGGAATCTCTAACCTACGTTTGAAAAATACGCGGTGTGATGGTGCGCGCCTCGCTGATCGCGCTTTGAACCGGACCCAGCGTGGGCAGCGTCATGTGCCGGATCAGGCGATAGGCCCAAATCACGGAGCAAAACGGCAAAGCGGCCAAAAAGATCAGCGCAAGATAGACGCGGTATTCATTTTTTGAGTGCCGAAGACGTCGTGGTTGCTTTGACAGTCCAGACATTTCATTTGCAAAGTCAGTCATGATACTTCTCCTGAAATTGGCTGAAGGCTTTTGACAGTCTTCAGTAATACCCGCTCTTCACCATTCTCGAGTGCGCTCTTTTCGGCAGCATCTCGCAGAGATTTGGCGGCGGAAATTCTTGTAAGTATGGGGTGGGAGGCAACAATTGCGTCCAAGGCCGATTGCGCATCCGCATCCCATGGGAAATCGCGGCGCAGCGTGGTGGGTGTCGCCGGTGTGGCATCCATTTCTGTGCCCAGAGGCAGGATGTGAAACAAGGCATCAAACAGGCTGTTGCACACTTCTTGCAACAGATAGGTTGCGCCCGCATAGCCCATAAAAGGCGTGCCGGTTGCCCGGCGAATGGCGGCGCCTGGGAATGAGGCGGGAATGAAGGATGGCGCAGGACCAAAGCCGGCCTTCATTTCGGCCAGATACATTTTCTCATTGATCGAGCCCAAAACCAGCAAGGGTTTCTTCTCATTCATAAGGGCGCGCACCGCGTCATTGTCGGTCTTCTGGCCGCGCTGCCGGGAGACCGCAAAGGCGCAGGGCAAGCCAAGATCGGTTTCAAGATAGTTTTGAATGCCGCGTGTATAGGTGTCATTGGCCACAATCGCGAAAGAGGCGGTGGCGAAAAAATCCTGCGTGACCGAGCGCCAGAGGTCCCAAACGGGCTTAATCGTGGAGTGCTTTTCTTGTTCGATAAAGGGTTCGGGGTCCAGATCCAGAAGCTCCCCCAAGCTGCGCAGAAACTTCGTGGTGGACTCAATTCCGATCGGGGCTTGGAGATAGGGCTTGTTCAGCAGTTCGCAAAGCCCTCGGCCAAATTCCCGGTACATGCAGATATTCACATCGGCATTCACCAAATTGCGCATTTCAGCAATATGTGCTCCAAGCGGCATTACCATATTGACCTGTGCGCCGATGCCTTCAACCAGGCGCCGTATCTCAGCAAGATCTGATGGCATGTTAAATGTGCCATACATGGGCCCTAGGATATTCACCCGTGGCGCCGCGCCGTCTTCGCGCTTTTTCTCAGGGGGCATCCGGCCTTTCGTCATGCCAAATTCGCTAAAAATCCATGTCATCGCACGATCGGCCGTTTGCCATTGATCTTCATCAATTGTGCGGGGGAGGAATCTTTGAATATTGGTGCCTTGCGGTGTGACACCGCCGCCAATCATCTCCGAAATTGAACCGGTGACCACCACAGCAGGTAAGGCCGGATCCAGCACATCCCATGCGCGCTTCATCGAGTCTTCGGTTCCGGATCCCATTTCTTCCTCGCCCAAGCCGGTGACGACGATGGGCAATTCATGTGGGGGCAATCCATCGGTGTAGTGAAGAACTGAGGTGACGGGCAGGTTTTCACAGCCGACCGGGCCATCGATGATGACTTGCAAGCCTTTGGTGGCGCAAAATGCGTAAACAGCGCCCCAATAGCCTCCTGCACGGTCATGATCTTGCACCAGCATTAAATCATCTCCGCCGCTTTGGCCGCACGGGCTTTTTTCTCAAGCTTTTTGAGATTCACTGCGCGGAAATTGGGGTGCAGGTTGGGTTTACCTGCCCAAATCCCGCCTGTGTCGCCGCGTCCTACACCTTCAAAGAAGGACCGCATGTGCTCCATACGGGCCTTATTCCCCATGGCCGCATTGATCACCTGTGCCAATGAGCCCGCGCCCGCAGCGCCCATCAAGGGCCGCGCAGAAATCAAATTTGTGAAATAGAGCGAGGGTATTCCCAGCTCCTTGCCCTTCTGGACCACCGGAGTTGTGCCAATGGCCAGATCTGGGCGAATGGCTTCCATGGCGGCGCAGTCATCTTCGAGGGAGGCGCGGAATTTCACTTTTACCCCACGGGATTCGAGCCATTCTGCATCCTGGGCCGACCAAGGTGTTTTCGGACAGGCTGTGCCCACATAGGGAACATCTGCGCCGCTTTCGATCAGCAGGCGGGCCACCAAAAGCTCGCTGCCCTCATAGCCCGATAAGGTTATTGTGCCTTTGATCGGGGCTTGGCTGAGGGCCTGGCGAATTTGAGGCACAAATTGGTTTTGTGCCGCTGCGATGACATCCGCTGGAAGCGCAAAAGCCTCGCCAATCGCGGACAGCCAAGCGGCTGTGCCCTCGGCGCCGACGGGCGCGGAGCCGATAATCGGACGCCCTGCGGCTTCAAATTCACGGATGCTGGCGGTATAAAACGGGTGAATGGCCGCTACCGCCCCGCAGTCCAAAGCGGAATAGAGTTCGCGCCATTCTCGGCAGGGAACAACAGTGCCGGCCGCCAAGCCAAGCGGCGCCAGCATTTGCCCAATGACCATTGGATCAGCTGGGAACATTTCACCCAGAAGGCTGACCGTGGGTCGGTCCGATTTGCCCATGGCCGGCATCGGCACGGGCCCCGCAGCAATCTCTTTGCGGGCATAGTTCAGCATGGCCCCCGACAAAACGTCCTTGGCCTCTGCGTGGGTTGGAATGCCAAAGCCTGGCACATCAATGCCAACAATGCGCACACCATTGATTTGCTCGGGCAAGAGCCGCAACGGCACACCGGAGGCCGTTGGCACACATAAGTTTGTGACAATAATCGCATCAAGCTTTTCGGGATCTGCGATGTCATGCACCGCTTCGCGAATATCTTCAAAGAGCTTGCCTGTGACCAGGGTTTCCGAATTGAACGGCACATAGCCCACCGAGCGTCGCGCCCCATAGAAATGCGACACGAAGGTCAACCCGTAAACGCAGCAGGCCGATCCGCTCAAGATTGTTGACGTGCGCTTCATCCGCAGGCCGACGCGCAGCGATCCAAAGGCAGGGCACATGCTTTGCGGTTTTTCGTGCGGTCCCTGCGGGTAGTCTTTGGCGTATTGATCCAAGATCTCTGACTTGCCGGCTGCACGCGCTGCCGCGTGCAGGGTATCTACCCCGGCGGAGCAACCACCCTCGAGCGCCACAGCCTGGGAGGCTTCGCTGGCCTCAATGACTTGCAATATGCCCGAAGCATCGAAGCTGACGTCAAAACCTTGGCGATCCGCCTCAGACATCATCATATACCACTTCTAAACTGGCGCGTGGCGCTGCTTTTTTGCCGCGCATATCCATGTCCGTTGCGGGCACCAATTGGTAATCGCCGCCTGTGTCTTTGGCGTCAAACAGGGCCAAGAGGCCATCTTGATCCAGCGGTGTTGGGCGCACGGGTGGTGCGAGGCCGACAGCTTCTCCCAACTGGCCAAACAACGCACCCCACTGCGATTCGGAGGTGCCTACAATTTGATAATTTGCAGATTTTTTGCGCAGATCATCATCTTGTGGAATCGCCGCCAAAATGGGGATATCGACAGCCTTGGCAAAAGCCGCGGCTTCACCGCTGCCATCATCCTTGTTGATGACCAATCCAGCAACGCCCACATTGCCGCCAAGTTTGCGGAAGTATTCGACCGCCGAGCACACATTATTGGCCACATAAAGAGACTGAAGGTCATTAGAGGCCACCAGGATGACCTTTTGTGCCATATCGCGCGCAATCGGCAGGCCAAACCCGCCGCAGACAACATCGCCTAAGAAATCGAGGAGAACATAGTCGAAGTCCCAGTCGTGAAATCCCAATTTTTCCAGCAGTTCGAATCCGTGAATAATCCCGCGGCCGCCGCATCCGCGCCCGACTTCCGGGCCGCCGAGCTCCATGGCAAACACGCCACCCCGTTTGAAGCATACGTCGCCAATTTTTACCTCTTCACCGGCGATCTTCTTTTGACCCGAGGTTTCAATGATCGTGGGGCAGGCCTTTCCGCCGAAGAGTAAGGAGGTTGTGTCCGATTTCGGATCGCATCCGATCAGCAAGACCCGCTTGCCTTGCTCGGCCATCATATGGCTCAAATTGGCGAGGGTGAAAGACTTACCGATGCCGCCTTTTCCATAGATGGCAATGATTTGAGTTTTGCTGGTGGGTTCGCCCTGGGGCACCTCAAGAGAGATGTCTTCATGGGCCTCATCGCGCAGCCGCTGATCGAAACTCTTCAGATTTGGCACTTCATCTTTCACGACGTTTTCTCCCAATTGAGCATCATTTTCAAACAGGACGAGTCCCGAAAGGCCGTTTCATAGGCCTCGGGCGCATCGGCTGCCGATGATGAATGTGTGATCAACCCGCCAAGGCTCAGAGCTCCGCTCTCAACCAAAGCACGCGTTGCGGTTAGGTCATCGCGGTCCCATTCTGCGGCCACGCGAAATTTTGCTTCTTTAATAAAGGCTGGTGGAAAGGCAAAGCTTATCGGGTCGGTGTAAAAGCCAGCCAGGACAATCTCGCCACCTTTGGACAGGCGGCCAATCAATTGAGCCAGGACATCCGTGGACCCAGAGGCATCATAGATGGATCTGTAATCTTTTCTTGGATCATCTTCTGGCGCCACAACCTGATAGCCCTTGGCGCCCATACGGCGCGCAGGATCAATTTCCCAAACCGTCGGTGGCGGTGCGCCAGCGGCCACGGTCAGGCGGGCCAGCAGGCGCCCTAAGACCCCGTGACCTACGATCAAATCTGGTACGGATTTTCCGGGTCCAGCCATGGCATGACGGGCTGTGGCGGCTAGGGCCAACAAGGCCCCCTCGGCACCCATAGATCCGTCTAATTTTGTAACACGATCTTCATTGCTGACCAGATAACGTGCGGCGCCTCCAAAAAGCCCGAAAGCACCATCATAGCAATTGGCACCGGGCACAAAGACCGTATCTCCGGGCTTAAAGGCGCTGGACTGTGGTGCTTCAACCACCTCACCCGTTGCCTCATATCCCGGCACAAGCGGGTAGCCCATGCCTGGAAATGGCGGCATTTGTCCGGACCAAAACAGTTTTTCAGTTCCTGTCGAAATGCCAGAATGCTTAATTTGCACAACCAAGTCTTTCGCCTGTGGCGCAGCCACAGTGAGCGTATCGAGACGGATATCTCTGGGCCCAGTTAAGACGACAGCAGGTGTCTGCACAGCAAAGCTCCCTTTGGATTTCATGATAAGGCACATGCCAATCTGAAATTTCTTATATTGTACTTTAAAAGTGACACATTTAACTGTCAACTAATATTGACAATTAAGGAGAGGCTAGCTTTCGGGCCTCTAAACAGCGCGTCACAAAGGCGCGCGCTGGCTTTGGTGTCTTGGTGATTTCAAAGCCGGCTTGGCGGCAAAGCGTTGAAATCTCCTGAATTGAACGGGTTTTGCCAGTGCGCATCGCCAATGTATAAAGGGCAAAATAGACGTCGCCCGCCGGTTCTGGGCAGGCCCCCCCAGACATGGGCTCAGAGATAATCAACCGCCCCCCCACGGGCAGGCTGGCCCAACATTTGGCTAAGAGCATCGCCACGGTCTCATCGGTGTGGTCGTATAAAACCCGGATCAAGCTGATAGAATCGGCACCCTGAGGAATTGCGTCTGTTTTAAATGATCCACAGGAAATCTGTGCGCGGCTTTCCATGCCTGCGGCGGCGAATCTTGGAGCGGCGGTGGGGGCGACCTGGTCTAGGTCGAACAACATCAATTTCACATGGGGATGCGCCCGGCCGACCTGCTCGAGAAAAGCGCCAGAGCCACCGCCAACATCAAGCAATGTGCCCACCGAGGATAGATCAAGGCTGCGCAGCGTATCTTCGGCGACCAATTCTTGACTGCGGGCCATCAAGTCGGAATAGGTTTTGGCCGCTTGCGGTTCCATTTCGCCACCGAAAACATAGGGCCAAAAATCGGCCAGCTCGGTTTGGGTCTCGCCTCGGAAAAATGCCGCTGGATCACGCAGATCACGATAGAGGACATCATGGTGCCGGATCATATCACTGAGCCCTGGCACCCCGAGCAAGGCCGCGCTGGTTTTGCTGAGCGCGAAGCCTCCGCCGCGCCGTGCGCGCAGCAGCTTTAAAGCGACAGCTGCCCGCAGCAAAATTGTCATCCGCTCCTGTGGCACCTTGCACGTCTCGGCAAGCTCCTCCAGTGTTTTTGGACCCTTTAACAGAAGGTTGAAGATATCCAATTGCACCAGCGCCATGAGAATTTGTGAGTGGCAAAACCCGGCCAATAGATCAAACAGCGCTGCGCCTTCACGTCGCACAATGCGCCGGGTCAAGATATTTTGCGCCGCCCATTTTTGGAATCTGCGTGAGGCAATCAGACGGTTTGACCATCCGGAAATCCCATACCACGCGCCGGCCCTACGCTCACCGCGCATCACTCACCGGGGTGAAGATTTGAGTGTTTGCTGCGCCATTTCACAGGTGTAAGCATTTCGGCTTGGGCGTTGACCATTTTGGCCAGCATGGCTTCGCCAGGGCAGCATGGTATGGAAGAGATGGCGCCGCCTAAGATATTTTTCATATGCGCAATTGCGCCCTCGATGCCATATTCCGCAACCGCGTTGGGCCGCCCGTGTAGGTCGTCTTGCCCGGCGGGTTTGCCCAATTCGGCCTCATTATACAAAGCATCGCGCAGATCATCGGCCACTTGAAAGGCCTCGCCAATGCGCGATCCCAGCTCATCCCATTGTGCGCCATCTTGGCCGGCGGCAATCGCACCCATTTGCGTTGCCGCGACGAAAAGGGCACCGGTTTTTGCTCTGTGATAGGCGCGCAAATCTATCTTTTGCTCACTTTCCCAGCCCTGTCCGGCGCATATGCCATTTGGCATTCCGGTCTGCTCGGCCAGGATGCTCATCAACCCAATTGCACGCTGCGGATCAATCGAAGCGTGGCGCGTGAGAATTTGAAAGGCCATGACAATCAGACTGTCGCCAGTCAAAACCGCAAGCGGTTCACTAAAGGCACGGTGAAGGGAGGGTTTGCCTCGCCGCGTCTCGGCATCGTCAAAGCACGGCAGGTCATCATGCACCAAAGAGGCGCAGTGAATACATTCCAAAGCGGCGGCGGCCGCATTGGTCAATTCGGGGCGATCATCGCCGCAGGCCGCGGCGACGCTCATCAAGATGGTTGGGCGGATACGCGCGCCACCGGGGCTGACCGCATAGTGCAATGCAGAGGCAAGTTTGGCAGGGGACGGGGCGGTTTGCCCCAGGTTTACGGCGTCCGATATCGCCGATTCAATTCGGGTTCTAAACCCCATGATCTCGTCCTCACAGTCAAAAGCCACTCAAAAATGTAATCTCTTGATGACATATGTAATGTAAACTAGAATGGACACATCAAGCGGATCTGTCAATCGAAAGCTGTGGAGGAGGCCTGTGAGATGAAGCACGTCGCCATTATCGGCGCTGGCATAGGCGGTCTCGCGGCCGCAATGCGCCTGGCCCATGGCGGGGTGAAGGTCACGGTTCTGGAGCGTCAGGCCACCCCTGGCGGCAAAATGCGCAGCTTGCCCTCCGCCGCCGGCATGATTGACGCTGGCCCAACAGTTTTAACCATGAAACCGGTTTTTGAGGCGCTTTTCCATGACGTCGGCTGCCAATTGGCCGATTATGCCACGCTGATACAAGAGGACATCCTGGCCCGGCATTTTTGGCGCGATGGCACGCGCTTGGACCTCATGCGCGATCACCAAGCCAGTTTGGAAAATGTGCGTGACAGTTTTGGCGCGGCGGCGGCGGCTGAGTTTCACAGCTTTTCTCGCGATGCCGAGCATCTGTTTGAGCAGCTCAATGATCCGATGATGCAATCGGCAAAGCCAACTTTGCGCAGGATGGTTCCGGTGATGGTGAAATCTCCTGGCACTGTCATGCGGATGGATCCTCTGCGGTCTTTGGCCCAATCCCTCACGCGCAGATTTTCCGAGCCGCGGCTGGCACAGCTTTTTGCCCGCTATGCCACCTATATCGGTGGCCTGCCGCAGGCCTCGCCCGCGCTGCTTGCTTTGATATGGCATGTGGAAAGCCTGGGCGTTTGGCATGTCAAAGGTGGAATGAGACAATTGGCCTATGGCATGGAGGCCTGTGCCAAGGCACTGGGCGCTGATTTTCACTATGATAGCTGCGTTACAAAGTTTGAGCGTGGCGGATCGGGCCAATATCACCTTGGCTGCGATGGCCGTTTCCTGTCCTGCGATGCGGTTTTGTTCAATGGGGATCCAAATGCCCTGAGCCGCGGGCTCTTGGGGCCCGAGGCCAGCGCCGCCACCGCCCCCCACGCGACGATGCCGCGCAGCCTTTCGGCCCATGTCATGAGCTTCGCTGCGCAAGTCGACGGCCTGCCGCTCGCGGCGCATAATGTGCTTTTCGCGGCAGATCCAGATCAAGAGTATGGGCCATTGGCGCAGGGCGCGCCCCAAGATGATCCCACGCTGTACATCTGTGCTCAAGATAGGTTCGGATCGAACAGGCCGGACGGGCAAGAGCGATTTGAAATTATCCTAAACCATCCGCCCAGCGCTCAACCAGCACCCCCCTCAAAAAAGGTTCGCGAACAATGTCAGACAATATTTCTAGATCACCTCACGCGTCATGGGCTGACCTTCACTCCGCGTCCGCCGGCCCACACGCTGATGATGACCGAGGATTTCGCGCAGATGTTTCCGGGCTCGGACGGATCCCTCTACGGGCGATCCCCGCATGGCATGATGGCGGCCTTCGCGCGCCCAACCGCGAGAACGAAAACCAAGGGGCTGTATCTGGTGGGCGGGGGAGCGCATCCGGGGGCGGGGGTGCCGATGGCGACACTCTCCGCCAAGCACGCGGCCGCGGCGATCTTGAACGACCTCACTTTGACATAGAGGTGCCCCCGGGCGGCTATGCCTGGTGGTATATTGATGGTGTCAGCGATGATGGCACGCGCGCCGTTTCTGTCATCGGCTTCATCGGTTCGGTCTTCTCGCCATGGTACGCTTGGTCGGGCCGTGGGGATCCGAGCAATCACTGCTGCATGAATGTTGCCACCTATGGTCGAGGCGGCCGCTTCGCCATGACCGACCGTGGCCACACCGCGTTGCGGCAAACTTCAGATATGCTCACTATAGGTCCGTCGTCGCTGCATTGGACCGGAACGCAATTGGTGATTGACGTGGATGAAATATCGTCCCTGCCCATCATTTCGAGAATGCGGGGACGGATCACTTTGACCCCGCCCGCCTTGACAAACATTGAATTGCCTCTCACGGCGGATGGCGCCCATGTCTGGCGTCCGTTCGCACCGATTGCCCGTATCTCGGTCGATCTGGAGGCGCAGGGCTGGCAATTTGATGGGCATGGCTATTTCGACAGCAATTTTGGCACGCGTGCTCTGGAGGAGGATTTCAGCTCTTGGACCTGGGCCCGCTATCCGACCCAATCGGGTGCAACTTGCTTTTATGACGCCGAGCGCCGCGACGGCACGCGTTTGAATGCGGCCATCGGATTTACCCCAGAAGGCCAGGCCGCAGAGGTTTCGGCCCCAGACTCTGTGCGCTTCAATCGAACCCTCTGGGCCCTTCCCCGCAGCACCCGCGCGGATCCCGGTTGTCGCCCAAAGCAGATCAAATCCATGCTTGATGCGCCATTTTATTCCCGATCCGTTGTTGAAACCATGTTGAACGGTGAGCGGGTGCAGGGGGTGCATGAAGCGCTTGATCTCAACCGCTTTGCATCGCCGGTCGTCAAATCCATGCTGGCGTGCCGCGTGCCGCGCCGGGCGGGGTGGAAATTTTAACTACTCTGCGAGCATCGCGCCGCTGGATTGGGCGCGTTCCTTGCGTTTCAGCTCGGCCATGGCCGCCATAAAGGCGCCGGTATGCCCTTGACCCCATGACATTGCATGGCGCTCATTGATGGCCACGGCATCGACCAAAAACTGAACCTCCGGCAGCGGTCGCGCATAGAGCACCGGGGACCGTGGCATCACCAAACCGGCGGTCGTTCGAAGCGCCGATTTTGCCACAAGAGCCATTTTTTGCGCCTTATTTGTTCGCCCGCGGTGGGTGATGGAATCATAGTGGTTGCGGGTCACGGCCTGCCCAATGGCAGCATAAATATAACGGGCCGCATAGATGCCCGTGCGGGCATTCAGCGGCAAGGCGGCCACGCCGGCCTCAGATCGCACATAGAGCGCATGGGCCTCGGACAACAGCTTTTTAACCATGCGGCGCAGTTCTGGCGCAGCTTGGGTCGCGCTTAAAACCTGCTGTGGATCAAGCCCTTCGGCATGGATCCACTCAAGGGGCAGGTAAATACGCCCGGCGCGTGCATCCTCGCCCACATCCCGTGCGATATTTGTAAGCTGCATAGCCACACCCAAATCGCAGGCCCGCGCCAAAGCGTCTGCATCGCGCACCCGCATTAGGACACACATCATCGCCCCCACAGCAGAGGCCACGCGGGCGCAATAGCTGCGAAGGTCTGAAGGGCTGGTATAGCGGCGCTCCATTGCATCCCACGCCAAACCTTCAAGCAGAGCTTCGGGCAGGGCAGCGGGCATTTCGAAATCCTCCACGACGGAAGCAAAGGCCCGATCCTCGGGGGCATTGCGCGGCTGTCCCGCATAGACCTGTGCCAGCCGCTCCTGCAATTCGATCACGGCGCGGGTCTTGTTCTGCCCCTCATCCACTTCGTCATCTGCCAATCGGCAAAAGGCATAAAGCGCCAAGGCGGGATCTCGGACCGAGGCGGGCAATAATTTTGATGCGGCATGAAAAGACAAAGACCCGGTGCGGATCACGTTGCGGCAATGGTCCAGATCATCAGGGCGTATCATTCGGCGGCCATCCGTGCTTTGCCCTGTGCAACCGGTGCATCGGGCACAAGTTTTGATAAAACCTCGGCGCTGGAGATGACGCCGGGCAGCCCGGCCCCCGGATGGGTTCCTGCACCGACAAGATAGAGGCCGCGCGCCTCTTCGCTCACGTTATGGGGTCGGAACCAAGCACTTTGCAGAATGCGCGGTTCAATCGAAAATCCCGCGCCATGCGGGCTGAGGTAGCGATCCTCAAAGGTTTCGGGGGTGAAGATTGTTTCGGTCGAGATGCAGGCTTCGAACCCGGGCATCAATTTGTCCACCTCTGCGGCAACCTTAGCGCGGTATTTTGGCATCTCCCTTTGCCAATCGACTTTGTTCTTCCAGCCCAAATGAGGCACGGGTGACAATACATAAAATGTATCATCGCCAGCGGGGGCAACACTTGGGTCGGTCACAGATGGCCGGTGGATATAAAGGCTCATGTCGTCGGACAAACGACCTTTGATGAAAATATCCCTTAGCAGGCCCTGGTAGCGTGGTCCGTTGGCAATTGTATGATGCCCCACATCAGCCCAGCGGCCCGCGGTTCCCCGCGTTCCAAAATACCAAACGAACAAGCCCATCGACCAGCGCTTGCGGGCAAGTTTTCCGCTCGTCCAACGTCTGCGGCTGTGGTTGCGCAAGAGGTGATCATAGGTGTGACCTGCATCGGCATTGCTGACAATCAATGGCGCATCGACTCGTTCACCGTCGGTGAGCACAACCGATTTCGCAGCGCCATTTTCGACAAGAATTTCATCCGCTATGGCCTCTTGGCGAATTTGCCCGCCTTGAGCGCGCACCACTGCGGCCATGGCATCCGCAATCTTTTGCACCCCGCCCATGGCATAATGCACGCCATGGGTTTTTTCCAAATGCGCCACCAAAGCATAGATTGATGTGACATGCATCGGGTCGCCACCGATGAACAATGGATGAAAAGAGAGGGCCATTCTGAGTCGCTCGTCTTTGACACGCCGCGCAGCCAGCGCATAAATCGAACGATCTGCCCGCAACATGGCAAATGTCGGCAGGACTTTTAGGGTGTTCCAAAGCCGGTGCATGGGCTCGGCCACCATGCCCTCATAGCCAATGATATAGCGTTTTTGCGAGTCTTTTAAAAAGCGTTTGTAACCGGGCAGGTCGGATGGATTCAGCCTTTGGACTTCCGATTGCATGGTCTCATCATCGCCACTGGCACGAAAACATGACCCATCTGGCCAGCGAATTTCATAGAAGGGCTCGAGGGGCCGCAGATCTACATCTGCGTGAAAATCACGACCGCAGGCGGCCCAGAGGGATTCAAACACTTTCGGCATGGTCACAATCGTTGGCCCCAAATCAAATCGGTGGCCGTCTTGGGTGATTGAGGAGCCGCGGCCGCCCACCCGATCGAGCTTGTCCAACACCGTGACCGCATAGCCCTTTGCGCCCAGCCGCATCGCTGCCGCCAGCCCGCCCAGGCCGGCGCCAATCACAACCGCGCGGTTGTCTTGGGTGCTGTGATCAGGGTTGGTCATAAATTTCCCGCCTGCCATCTGTCTATAATTATTTACAACCATAGGTCTTATGAGCTTCCCAATGCAAGGATAATGTGTCAACATATTCTGACACATTTACCAGGTGCACAGGGCATGACGCAGATCGTCACAATTAGTTTCTTTCGTTTTGGGTCCGTTCGCTCCCGATTTTGGGCCTTCGCCATGATGGGTCTGGCGCGGGGGCAAATGTCGCGCATACCGGGCATTGGATTTTGGAAATTATTTGGATCCGGCTCCGATGAGGGCTTTACGCCCAAACCCAATGTGTCTGTTTACGCGGTGCTGGCAACTTGGCCAGATCGGCAAACCGCGGAGCGCAGCTTGCAACAAAGCGCCATCTTCGCACGCTACCGTCAGCAGGCGATCGAAAATTGGACCGTTTTTATGAAAGCGGAGACAGCGCGGGGCAAGTGGTCAGGCCAAACTCCATTCTCCACGACGCCTCAAAATCAGAATGGTCCGCTTGCGGTGATCACGCGCGCCACCCTGCGGCCGCGCAAGCTGGCCCAATTTTGGCGGCGTGTTCCAAATATCTCGCAGGTGATTGGCCAAGATCCAAATGTTGTTTTTAAAATTGGCATTGGTGAAGTGCCTTGGTTTCAACAGGTGACCTTCTCCATATGGCCCAGCCTGGAACATATGAACAATTTTGCACGCAAAGGGCATCATGCGCGCGCCATTCAAGCGGTGCGGATGGAGGGATGGTTCAAAGAGGAGCTCTACGCCCGATTCACCCTCATCGCCGACACAGGCACTTGGGAGGGCGACTCCCCTCTAAAAAAACTGGATATCTCATGAAGCAGCCTTTCCCCTTTTCAGCCATCGTTGGACAGGATGATATGAAACTGGCCATGGTGTTAACCGCCATTGATCCGTCTATCGCTGGGGTTTTGGTCTTTGGCGAGCGCGGCACCGGCAAATCCACTGCGGTTCGGGCCTTGGCGGGACTGTTGCCACCGATCATCGCTGTAAAGGCCTGCCCGGTGAATAGCGCTGACATCAAAGATTGCCCTGCGTGGTGTGAAATATCGGATGCCACTGTCCAAAGCATTGCCACGCCTGTTGTGGATCTTCCCCTGGGGGCGTCGGAGGATCGTGTGACCGGAGCGCTGGATATTGAAAAAGCGTTAACCAAGGGCGAGAAAGCCTTTCAACCCGGCCTATTTGCGCAAGCGAACCGGGGGTATCTTTATATTGATGAGGTGAATCTTCTTGAAGATCACATCGTCGATCTCTTGCTGGATGTGGCGCAATCGGGCGAAAATGTCGTGGAACGCGAGGGTCTTTCCATCCGCCATGCCGCGCGCTTTGTACTGGTTGGATCGGGCAATCCGGAAGAGGGCGAATTGCGCCCGCAGTTGATGGATCGTTTTGGACTCTCGGTTGATGTGATGTCCTCCACAAACATTGATGAAAGAATTGAAGTCATAAAGCGCCGCGACGCCTATGAGAATGACCATGAGGCCTTTATTGCGCATTGGCAGTCAGAAGATGCCAGCTTACGGGCGCGCATCGTGGCCGCACGGGCAGCTTTGGCAGATTTACAAACACCCGATAGCGCCCTGCGCCGCGTCGCGGAGCTTTGCATCGCCTTGGGTTCGGACGGGTTGCGCGGAGAGTTGACCCTCTTGAAAGCCGCGCGGGCCTTTGCGGCACTCTCTGGTGATGCGGCCGTCACAGATGAGCATATCCGCAAAACCGCCGTGCTGGCCCTGCGCCATAGGTTGCGCCGCGATCCTTTGGACGAGTCGGGCTCAAGCAGTCGGGTGGCGCGGACAGTCTCAGAAATCTTAGGCGATTGATATGACCCTGTGGGAGAGGGCGCAGCTGGCGATTACGCTCCTTGCGATAGACCCCCAAAGGCTTGGGGGTCTGGTGGTTCGCGCCCGCGCTGGCGCAGCACAGGCGGAAATGCTGGCTGCTGTTCAATCGCTCGATATCCCCAAGGTTAAATTGCAGCATCACATGACGGTTGAGGTTCTCAACGGCGATATTGATTTGACCGCCTCTCTGGCGGGGCGCCAATTGGTGACGCGTAAAAGCATCTTTGACTGCGCGCCGTCCTTGCTCGTTCTACCCATGGCCGAGCGCAGCGCGCCGCAGTTCTCTGCGCGGATATGCCAGGCCTTGGAGGCGGGTCTTGGGCATTCTCTGATCGCCTTGGATGAAGGCGTGGAGGAGGGCGATGGCCTTCCGGCGGCGCTGACAGATCGCCTGGCGTTTCATGTCACCCTCGACGATTTGGCCTTGCAAGATTTATCATCCATCGCATTTCCCAGCTCTTTGAACGACAGTCGCGCGGCGGTCCGTGATGTGATATTGCCCGCTGACTTGATGACGCAGGCCGTTACCTTGGCCGCATCACTGGGCATTTCAAGCCTGCGGGCTCCGCTCTTAGTGGGATATGCGGCGCAAGCGCATGCTGCCTTGCACGACCGGTATCAGGTGACGGAAGAAGATTTAAAAGCGGCCGTAATGCTGGTTTACCCACATCGCGCCACGCGCTTGCCTGAGGATTCGGAGCCCGAGGCACACTCTGACGCAGCAAACCCACCTGAGGCGCCTCAAGATCCAACGCAAACAATACCGCTCAATGATTTAATGATCGAAGCGGTCAAAGCTGTCCTGCCGCCAGATGTTTTGGCCCAGTTACAAAGCGTGGTGAAGCAACCTGCCTCTGGCTCGGGATCTGGAACGCGCCGCAAAGGAAATCACCGCGGGCGTCCCCTACCGGCCAGATTGGGCCCCAAAAACAGTGGGGCACGGGTGGATCTTGTGGCCAGCCTGCGGGCCGCAATTCCTTGGCAAACGCTTCGCAAGGCCGCAAATCCTGAGGCTGTGGGACCGATTTTCAAAGCTTCTGATCTGCGTCACAAACGCTATGAAATTGGGTCAGATCGCCTGCTTATTTTCACGGTAGATGCGTCGGGTTCCGCAGCCGTGGCCCGCTTGGCCGAGGCCAAGGGCGCCGTTGAACTTTTGCTTGGCGAGGCCTATTCGCGACGGGATCATGTGGCGCTTTACGCGTTCCGCGGAACGGGATCTGAGGCATTATTGCCTCCAACAAGATCCCTGGTGCAAACCAAAAAGCGGCTGGCTGCGCTTCCCGGTGGCGGGGCCACGCCTTTGGCCGCTGGGCTGGCGGCCGCCTTTCATCTTGCGTTGCAAGAACGGCGCAATGGTCTGACGCCAACAGTGGTTTTGCTCACCGATGGGCGTGCCAATGTGGCGCTTGATGGATCCAATGATCGCGCGCAAGCCGCCGCAGATGCGCTGATGGTGGCGCAAAAAATTGCGGAAGCGCAGATCCCTGCTTTGGTGATCGACACAACCATCCGGCCGGAGAAAACGCTGCAAACCTTGGCTGGGACCATGCGGGCAAACTACATTGCTTTGCCCCGCTCGGATGCAAAATCGGTCTCGGGTGCGGTCGCCTCTGCTTTGGCGCAGTCGTGATGAACTGGCAGCAGGCACAGCATTATTGGCCCTTTGCGCAATACTCACAGTTTACGCTGCAAAAACCGCATTTATGGCATATTCAAGATATCGGAACTGGCCCGGTGATCTTGCTCATTCACGGTGCTGGCAGCACAACCCACAGCTGGCACCATCTTGTGCCATTCTTAACGGACAGATACCGCGTGATTATGGTGGATTTGCCTGGGCAAGGCTTTACCCGCCTGGGTGCACAGCAACGGTGCGGGTTAGATCCTATGGCCGAAGATTTAGCGCGCTGTTTTACGGCGCTTGATCTCGCGCCCAGGGTCATTATTGGCCATTCTGCGGGCGCCGCAATTGCGCTGCGCCTTGCGGAGCTTGCCAAGTTTGACTGTAAAGTGATCGGCATCAACGCTGCGCTTGATCACTTTCGCGGGGTCGCGGGCTTTTTATTTCCGCTCTTGGCAAAGGCCATCGCCAATATGCCGTTCTCAAGCAGTGTTCTGAGTAAACTTGCCGGTCATGACCAAACAGTCGATCGCATTCTCAAAGGCACCGGTTCAACTCTGGCGGCGGCGGATCTAGAATTTTATCAAGAGTTGATGCGCAGCCGCTCTCATATTGGCGCCACCCTGCAAATGATGGCGCAATGGGATCTTGAACCGCTATTGGCGCGGTTGCCGACCCTTCAAACGGAGACCCATCTGATCGCCTCTTCCAATGATCTTGCTGTGCCCTGTGCAACCTCCCAAAGGGCGGCGGCTGTGTTGCCGAACGCAAACTACCACGCCCTGCCCAATCTTGGCCATCTGGCGCATGAAGAGGACGCTGCCACAGTTTTTGCTTGCATAGCGCCCCTGTTGGAAGTCGGCGGCGCCTTTGTGAGTTAGGGCCGGCAGGGCAATGCGCACCTGATCACAGTGATCAACCTGAAGATACAATGATCATAAAAGCCTTAAAATTTCTTGAATGAAAGGAATTTATTGCATAGGGTTTCCGCTATGGGAAAGATTGATGTGACGAATTTAGATTTTGCACGGTTGGAGCCTCAGATCTTCGAAGCTGCGCGGTTGATGGAGATGCTGTCGCATCCTGCGCGGCTGCGAATTCTTTGCACCATGCTTGGCGGCGAGAAAAATGTACAGGATTTGGCGATGAGTGCGAGCCTGTCACAGCCGGCCATGTCGCATCATTTGCGCAAGCTGCGCGATTCCGAGCTGGTGAACACCCGGCGCGACAAGCAAACCATATATTATTCCCTGAAAGGCGCGCATGTGGCGGCCGTGCTGGAGGTCTTGCATGGCTTATATTGCAGCGAGCTTATTCTTTAAGGGGCGCATCATCGGCAGATGTTTTCGCCGCGCTTGCGTCTGATTGGCTTAAGTCCTCTGGCTCCAAAAGCGGCGGGAGATCCTCAGCGGCCTGTGCCATATGCCCGACGATCAAAGGAAGCATGTCTGGGCTCACCGCCTCGGACATTGGCGGGCGCTTCCAAGCGATGGCATCGATGGCTTCGCAATTGAGACAGACCGGCTCCCAATCGTGATGCACATGCCCGCAGTTATCGCAAATCCACTGTGGGTCGCGCTGGGCGGAAATGGCTTGGGTCAAGAGCTGGCGCACAGATTGATCATCGGCCCCGTCGCCGCGTTCGATGGCCGCGAGAATGGTCAATGCGCGCATGGTGGGATCGGTCTTCGCAAGATTGCCCAGCGCCCGCCGGGCCGCATCAAAATCGGCCAGGGCGACGTAAAGCTCCGCCATGAGCATTTTCGCTTCCGGATGAGTGTCTGTGCCTTTGATAAACTGTACAAAGCGCTTGAGCTGGGCGGCTGGGGCTTCATCCGGGACGAGGGCGGCAAAACCGGCCGCGAGGTCTGGATGGGGCGCCAATTGCCAGGCCGCGCGCAAAATGCGGCTTGCCTGTTTGACATTGTTTTGTTCCCGATGGCCTTCGGCAGCCAGTAGGGCGGCGGGCACCAAACCGGGGGCAAGCCGGTTGGCTTCAACCGCATAGGTTTGCGCCTCTTCCAACTTGCCCTCTGCGCGCAAGTCACGGGCCTGGGAGAGGGCAAAAACCGCATCGCGGCGCTTGTGCACATCTTTCGGCAATGTCCCATGTTTCAGCTTGGCAGTCAGGGTCGCCCGAACCCCGCGCCAATCTTCTTGGCCCGCCTGCAGTTTGAGCAAGACATCCTGGGTTTCGCCATGCCGCGGCTTGAGCGCAAAGGCATGTTCAGCCAATTTCAGCGCCACCTCCGTGTCGCCGTCCTGCAAATGTTGTTGCAGCAGACCATAGGTGCCAACAAATCGGGTTTTGGGGTCTTTTAGCAATTTCTTATAGGTCGCTTTTGCGGTCTGCCGATCTCCATTGGCCACGGCGGCCTGTGCCACGATCAAATTGGTCAAATCGGGGCGATTCAGCAGGCGATCGGCCTTTTTTGCCTTCGCCATTGCGTCGCGGCCATCGCCACTGGCCAGAGCCATCAACCCATCGGAAAGAGCTTCAAACCCGCGGCGTTCACGATTGCGATCGAAATAGCGCGACAGGGCGGTTTCATCGCCATTGATAAACCGTAGAAGCGCAACCACCAAACCCAAGAGTTTGAGCATAAGCCAAAAGACGACCAGCAAGCCCAGTACCAATAGGGCAGCCTGCAGCGCGCCGAAGGACAATTCAAATCCAGCATATTGAATTGTGACGCCGCCTTGCGCCTCCATCAGGCGACCCGCGGCAAAGCTGACGAGCATCACCATGGCCACGAAACTTAGGATTTTTATGAGGGACCAAAGCATTCTATTTTCCTCAATTGCCGCTTAGGGCGCTGGACAGTTCCGCAAGCGCAGCTTGCACCGCTTGGCGGTCTTGCGCAGCGGCGATCCAATCTTGCAAGTGATCTTGGCCAATTTGCGGCAGGGCAGACAGCTCTGAGAGAGCCGCATTGAGATCCCCCATGGTCACGGAAGCTTGCGCGCGCGAAATCACAGCCTCTGCTGAATTGCCCGGCTGCGGCTCTAAAGATCGGACGCCAAACTGGGCTTTCAAAAAGGCAAGCAGGCGGTTCTCTCCGGTCTGAGGCCCCTCGGCCAGACGTATCGCCTTCAAAGCGGCCCGCGCGGCGGGCGAAAACCTATCTTGCAAACTTCCCAATTGAGCCACGCCATCCTTGGCATGGGCCGCTAAGGCCTCGGGGAGGTCAATCTCTGTTGCGGCGACCAAATCGGAGAGGGCCGCCTCATAACCTGCACCATTTTCGGCAGCAGCTCTGATGGCGTTGAGCGCGGCGGTGATGGTACCTGTCCGCGCGCGGGCCTTGGTGGCTTCTTGCAGCTCTTCCGCTTTGGTTTTCGTCTGTTCTATCTGTGCGCGTGCCGATTGCGCGACCTGTGCCATCTCGCTGCGCAGTTGCGCCAGCTCGCGTTCGTAGGCTTCGATCGCTTGGGGAGAGACGCTTTGCGCCAATGGTTGCTTTTCCACCTCCGCTATTCGCAGGGCAAGCGCTTGCAGCTCTGCCTCAATCTTCGCTTGCCTCTCGTCGATGTCACCGCGTAGCGTTTCCAGCGCCTCGGTTATGGCAAAGAGCCTGTTCGTGTGATCTACTGGAGCGGGTTTGGCTTCGATCTGTTTAATCTGTGCCCCTTGCTCCGCCAGCTGCTCTGCCAGACCGTCTTGCACCGACAGGATGGGTGCAAGCGGATCGGAGGGGTTGAGATAGGCGGGCAGGACGGCGGCGCCAAAGCCAAGCCCACCGGCCAAAATCCCACCGGCCACAAAGGGCCATATGGCTTGAAATCGCGCGTTGCCGGGGGCGCCAAGCGCCTCCTCAGGCTCCGGCGGCGCGGAGACTGGTTCCGATGGCTCCACCAGTTGAGCATCCTCAATGGGCTGCTTGGGTGCGTCTGTGGACTTTTTATTGGACACGATTTTTACCTTTTGTCTTTCGCCCTGTTTCAAACCTATCCGCCCGGGCAAAATCTCTCAACCACTCTTCACATCCATGAGCGGTGTTATGACCGCAGCCATGGCGTGGCGGTTGGGGTGAGCGGCAGGGATGACCTGACCAAAGCCAGCCTCATGGCACAGCGCGGCGATGGCGGGGCTCAGCGCCACGGCCCAATGTGGGCGCCAATCCAACGCCAGCTTTCCCAGAAGCCTGGCGCTGCGGGCTGAGAAAATTGGCAGAATAACGGGCGCGGATCGACGCAAACTCTCATGGGTTTCTGCCTGTAGAGGACGCGCGATTTGCTCATAGACAATCACGTTTTCAACCCGCAACGGGGTGCTGCGAAAATGCTCCGCTAGGTCGAGGGTCGTATGGGTGCCCCTCAGATGCAGCAGCGGTCCCTCTGGGCAGGCGATCGGCAGGGCATCGCAGAGCGCTTTGGCGGTATCGGCCAAATGGTAGGCGTTCAATCCCAGAGCGCGCGCGGCCTGGCTGGTGGACTGCCCAACGCAATAGCATGGCAACCGCGACCCACGGAGAGCCCCAGGAAGAAATGACAGCGCATTGGCGGAGGTGATGATCAACCCCTTGCAGGCCGAGATGTCACAGGAATCCTCTACCGGAGCAATCTGCAAGATGGGGTCAATTATGATGTGATCGGGCTGCACACCCTGTGCGATGAGCTCATCGGCAAAATGACGAGCCTGGGCTTGAGGGCGTGTGAGCAATATATTGGGCAATCGTCCACCGTAGGATTGAGCAGGAACTGCAAGGATGTTAGGCCTTGGGACAAATTTGCGCAACAGGGGCCGAACAATGAGCAAATCAAAGGACCCGTCATGACGGTGTGTATTCTGGGTGCCGGCGCCTTTGGTACGGCACTGGCGGTTGCCCTGTCGGATCGCCATGACGTGCGCCTTTGGGGGCGCGAGGGCGCGGCGCTCCGTGAGATGGCGCAGAGCCGCAGATCACCTCGGTTGCCCGATGTCACCTTGGGTGACAGGGTCACAGTGACTGCTGATGCCAAAACCGCCTTGCAGGGCGCGGACTTCATCTTGAGCGCCATTCCATTGCAAGCCACCCATGCGGCCTTGAGCGAATTGGTGCCTTTGTTTGCCGGTCAGCCATTGATTGGGTGCAGTAAGGGGGTGGATCTGAAAACCGGTCTGGGCGGCTATTCGGTGTTGCGATCCGTTTACAAGCAGGGCCCTTCGGGCTTGCTGACGGGTCCAAGCTTTGCGGTGGATATTGCGGGCGGCTTGCCAACGGCCTTGACCCTTGCTGCCGAGGCCCAAGAGGATGTCAGCGCGTGGCAGGCGGCTTTATCCACAGAAACATTGCGGCTATATACCTCAAGTGATCCCGTTGGGGCTGAGCTTGGCGGGGCGTTGAAAAATGTCATTGCCATCGCCTGTGGTGCCACTATTGGTGCAGGGCTTGGGCAGAGTGCTCGGGCGGCGTTGATCACCCGTGGGCAGGCCGAAATCATACGCTATGCGGTGAAACTTGGCGCGCAACCAGAAACTTTGGCGGGTCTGTCCGGCTTTGGTGACCTTTGCCTCACTTGTACATCTTCGAAATCAAGAAACTATCAATTTGGTCTGGCCCTTGGGCAGGGACAGGTTTTTGATAATGCTGTCACCGTAGAAGGCAGGGCCACAGCTTTGGCCCTATTGCCGATCATGGAGCGGCTTGAGATTGATATGCCGATTACAAAAGCAGTTGCGGGCCTATGTTCGGGTAGGATAACTGTATCGCAAGCCTTGGCAGCCCTCATGGCGCGCCCCCTCAGAAAGGAAATATAATGCGTATTGCTGTTATCACCCGCGACAAACCAGGACATTTGCACCTGCGTGTGGAGACGCGCGACGCGCATTTGGCCTATATCAAGGAAACTGGCCTTGTTGAAATGGCGGGTCCGTTTTTGGATGACGCCGAGCAAATGTGCGGCTCGCTGATTGTTCTGGAGGTGGAAAATATGGCCGCAGCGCAGGCTTGGGCCGAAAATGATCCCTACAACAAGGCTGGATTGTTCGAAACTGTGACCCTGAGCCAGTGGAAGAAAGTCATCGGCTGATGGCCTATTGGTTGTTCAAATCGGAGCCAGCCACCTGGTCCTGGGCAGATCAACAGGCGAAAGGGATGGCCGGAGAAGAATGGGACGGCGTGCGCAATTATCAGGCACGCAATAACATGCGCGCGATGCAGCTGGGCGATCAGGCGTTTTTCTACCATTCGCAAAGTGAGAAGGCGATTGTCGGCATTGTGGAGGTCTGCGCGCTGTCGCATCAAGACAGCCAGACCGAGGATCCACGGTGGGATTGTGTTGATATCCGCGCCGTCAGATCCTTGGCCAAACCTGTCACCTTGCACATGTGTAAAGAAGATCCTCGATTGGCGGAGATGGCTTTGGTGAAATATACAAGGCTTTCGGTGCAACCGGTTCGCGCGGAAGAATGGGACATTGTTCTTGAGCTGTCGGAGCAATGAGCGGCGCGCCTGTCGCGACGCTTTACATAGAATTTTTACTTTTTTAACATAGGTCTATTCTTATTCGGAGGCATATTATGGAAATTTTCAATGTTTTGGCGGCGGCGGCCGCTTCGTTTCTCTTTGGTGCTCTTTGGTACATGGTTTTATCTCGCCCATGGATGCGCGCGTCTGGCGTGGCGCAGGGGGCAGATGGCAAGCCGTTGAATGCTTCAAACCCACGCCCCTATATTCTCAGCGCGGTTTCAGCGGTTCTGGTCGCAGGGATGATGCGCCATGTGCTCGCGGCCAGTGGGGTGACTGCCATCTCTGGCGGTGCCATTGCCGGGTTTGGCATTGGGGCGTTTTTGATTGTGCCCTGGATGATGATGAACAATGAATTTGCCGGCAAGCCGTTTCGATTGACTGTCATTGACGGCGGCTATGCGGTGATCGGATGCACCCTCATGGGCGCGGTTTTGATGGCGTTTTAATCCCAAGCCTGGAGCGGCGACAGCGGTGCAAATTATGCAAACCTAGACCTTGATCTTTGGGGAGCAAACCTCATATGCAAAGGGCATGCAAAGAGGAGCGCCCCAGATGACCAGAACCCTAACTCGAATTCAGGAGTTCCTCAAGTTGGAAGCCAGCGCCGGTTTGGTGCTGATGGCCATGGCGCTCCTGGCCATGCTCTTTGCCAACACCAGCCTTTCTTCGATCTATTCTGGAATATTGGACACCAATGTTCGAATCGGGATCGCCAGTTTTGAGATCTCAAAACCTGCATTATTGTGGATCAATGACGGGCTCATGGCGATTTTCTTCTTCCTCGTTGGATTGGAGATCAAACGTGAAGTGCTCGCCGGTGAGCTGTCGAGTTTTGATAAGGCTGCCCTGCCGATTATTGCGGCGCTGGGCGGAATGGCTGTGCCGGGTTTGGTCTATTATTTCATTAACTCGGGATCCCCTGAAACCCTTGTGGGATGGGCTATTCCAACGGCAACAGATATTGCTTTTGCGCTCGGAATCTTGGCTTTGGTCGGCAGCCGTGCGCCTCTGGCGTTGAAAGTCTTCCTCTTGGCCGTGGCCATTATCGACGATCTCGGCGCAATTGTGATCATTGCGGTATTTTACACCTCAGATCTGTCCACCAATGCGCTGACTCTTGCTCTGCTTGGGTTTGCTATAGCTGTCGGATTGAACCGCGCCGGGGTGAAACGCGCGGCGCCCTATGTTTTGATCGGCGTCTTGATGTGGGTTTTTGTTTTGAAATCTGGCGTGCATGCAACCCTGGCGGGAGTGATGATCGCCTTAACCGTTCCGATGAAGCGCGAGGATGGCGACCACTCCTTGCTCCACCATCTTGAGCATGCGTTGCACCCTTGGGTTGCCTATATGATTTTGCCTATTTTTGCATTTGCCAATGCAGGGGTCACACTCACGGGCTTGACCTGGGCCGATTTTGCACAGCCCTTGACCCTGGGCATTGCTGCTGGGCTGTTCATTGGAAAACAGATTGGCGTCATGGGCGCGACCGTTCTTGCGGTCAAAACTGGCTTTGCGCGGCTGCCAGAAGGTGTCAATTGGCGGCATATTTACGGCATTGCTGCGCTGACGGGGGTGGGTTTCACCATGAGCCTCTTCATTGGATCTCT